>ERZ1090864.595-NODE-597-length-19472-cov-11.750682_pt1 | contig 19472 bp, 18 predicted proteins | sample MGYA00478479_ERZ1090864 | MGnify/ENA primary metagenome ERZ1090864 (study PRJEB33644, sample SAMEA5815743) | chicken gut metagenome | biome: Chicken; feature: Gastrointestinal Tract; material: Caecum | place: Ireland | collected 2019-01-01 | study: A study of the...
ACGAGATTAGCTGCAGTCTCGTGGGCTCGGAGATGTGTATAAGAGACAGGGGCCAACCCCACCCCCTCCTACATGGCCGACTGGCTCAACCAGCTGCACGCTGTGGCCGAGGAGTGCGAGCACTTCGTTCCCGTGCAGGTGGTCTCCAACTCCCGCAACGAAAACGGCGAGGTGGTCTTTGGCATGAACGACGCCTCGGGCGTCTTTGCCACCTGGCCCGGCACCATGGGCATTGCCGCCGCCGTCCGGGGCGAGGACGGCGACATGGCCATCATCGACAAGTTCGCAGACTGCGTCCGGCGCGAGTGGTCCGCCTGCGGCCTGCGCAAGGGCTATATGTACATGGCCGACTGCGTCAGCGACCCCCGCTGGCAGCGCACCTTCGGCACCTTCGGCGAGGACCCCGAGCTGATCGAAAAGATCTTCGAGCACCTGATCCCCGGCATCCAGGGCAGCACCGACGGCGTCACCAAGGACGGCGTGTCCATGACCGTCAAGCACTTCCCCGGCGGCGGCGCCCGCGAAAACGGCTTTGACCCCCACTATGCCGCCGGCCAGTGGAACGTCTACGCCACCGAAGGCTCTTTGCAGAAATACCACATCCCCGCCTTCCGTCCCGCCATCCAGTACCATGCGGCTTCCATCATGCCCTATTACTCCAAGCCGGCAGCCGCCAAGAGCGGCCCCCAGACCGACTGCGAGGGCAACGCCCTGCGGATGGATCCCTACGGCTTCGCCTACAATAAGGTGTTCATCGACGGTATCCTGCGCCATCAGATGGGCTTTGCGGGCTACATCAACTCGGATACCGGCATCACCCACAACATGAGCTGGGGCGTGGAGGCCCTGGACATCCCCGAGCGGATCGGCTTTGCCGTCACGCAGTCGGGCGTGGACCTGATCAGCGGCCTGTTCGACAACGCCGAGGGCCGTGAAGCCTACGACCGCGCCACCAACGGCTACTACGACACCCACCCGGTGCCCGAAGGATTCCGCAAAGAGGACCTGGTCCTCACCGACGAGAGCCTGGACCGCGCCGTCACCCGCACCCTGACCGAGCTGTTCCAGCAGGGTATGTTCGAGAACCCCTACGCCGATCCCAAGCACGCCGCCGAAGTGGTGGCCAACGAGGAAGACTGGAACGAGGCTTCCCTGGTGCACCGTGAGAGCGTCGTCCTGCTGAAAAACCAGGATCACACCCTGCCCCTGACCAGCGACAAGCTGTCGGGCGCCAAGATCTACGCCGAAGCCTTTGCCAAGGAGGCCGAAAAGGGCGAGGCTGCCACCAAGGCCCTGCGCGAGATGCTGGCCCACTACCACCTCACCGACGATCCCGCCCAGGCCGACTACGCCATCCTGATGGTCAGCCCCTCCTCGGGCGCTTACTTCAACGCCACCCCCGGCTATCTGGAGCTGGACATCTGCGAGGACAAGACCGTCTGCGACGTCGGCCCCGACGGCAAGCCTCTGGCCCAGACCCACGTCGAGACCACCCTGTCCGGCGCTAAGCGGATCCCCGCCATCGCCGCGGCGGTCCATGCCCACGGCGGCAAGGTGATCACCAACATCAACTTCCCTCTGGCCTGGATGGTGGGCAACGTGGAGCCCTACGCCGACGCCCTCACCGCCGGCTTCGACACCTACCCCTCCGCCACCCTGGATGTCATCTTCGGCCGCTTTGAGCCCATCGGCCGGCTGCCCATCACCCTGCCCCGCGGGGACGAGGTCCTGGCGGTCAATGCCGACGGCATCTGCGCCAGCCCCAACGATGTGCCCGGCTACGACAAAGACCAGTACATGGCCGATTCCCTCAAGGACGAGAACGGCAAGGCTTACGCCTACCGCGACGCCGCCGGGAATTACTACGAGCTGAATTTCGGCCTGCGTTATTGATTTCTTCCTCTGCGGATTCCCTTCCGTATACCTGCCCGGCCGGCGCCCTCCGCTGGCCGGGCAGGGCTTTTTCGGCGCCCACACCCGCAAAAAGCGGCCCCTGTCTCTGCCTGTACAGAGCCGGGGGCCGCTTCGTTTTGGGTGTTTGGGAAGGTATACCTTTCCAGTTTGCGGACCAATCGTCCCGTTTGCGGTAAAACGCTTGATTGGCGGCGCTTTTTCCTGTATACTAAATTTGTAAAAAACAGTAAATCCAATCTTTCATTTTGTATAATTTTTCAAACATAGACCCTAATGCATTTAATGGTGCCGGCTCCAATAGTAAAACGATCAACATTTACAGCAACCTGACCAATGCTGATCAAGAAACTTTTAAATTCTACTTTGACAACCCAGACAAAGTTCAATTCCACCCCTACGAGCAGTGGGACCCCTCTCTCCTGAACCTCCCCACCCTGCCAAGCCTATTGTGACACATCCCCCGGCTCTCGCCTGAAAGCCGGGGGCTTTTGTTTTTGAAATATTTATGAACATCATCCAGAATTTCACACCTTGCAAGCAAAGATTATACAGAATTTTCCTAAAATTTTCCTACCTTCCCGCCGCCCAAAGTGATATACTTGTTGCAGCAAAAGTACACACGCTGTCTGGGGGCGGGGCCTTCCCGCTCCCTTCTGTTTCACCGCTTGACACCGCTCAAAGCTGAAAGGAGCATCCCTCATGCGCACTACCACTCTGCTCACCTGTGCACGCTTTGCCAAGGAGGGCGAAGCCTTCGCCCCCGTCTCCCTCCCCCATACCTGGAACGCCAAAGACGGCCAGGACGGCGGCAACGACTACTGGCGGGGCGTAGGCACCTACCAGATCGATCTGCCCGACCCCACCGACGGCAAGCGCCAGTTCATTGAGTTCAAGGGCGCCAATCATGTGGCCACCGTCTACTGCAACGGCCGTCTGCTGGGCCAGCACAAGGGCGGCTTTTCCACCTTCCGCTTTGACCTGACCGCCGCCATGCGGCCCACCGGCAACGTGCTGCGGGTGGACGTGTCCAACGCGCCCTCCGACATCTACCCCCAGACCGCCGACTTCACCTTCTTTGGCGGCCTGTACCGCGAGGTCAGCTTCATCGAGACCGCCCCCGCCCACTTCGACCTGCTCAAGACCGGCACCAACGCCGTTTTTGTCACCCCCATGGTATCGGGCACCACCCGCCTGGACCTGTTCCCGGTGGACGCCGGCGGCTGCACCGTCTCGGTGGACCTGAAAGACGCCTCCGGCGCCGTGGTGGCCTCCGCCTCCGCCCCCGCCGAGGCCCATACCGTCCTGACCCTTTCGGTCAAGGCGCCCCATCTGTGGAACGGCATAGCCGACCCTTACTGCTATACCGCCGAGGCTTCCCTTCTGCGGGGGGATGAAGTGCTGGACACCGTGGCGGTGGATTACGGTTACCGCTCCTTCCATGTGGACCCCAACACCGGCTTCTGGCTCAACGGCAAAAACACTCCGCTGCACGGCGTGGCCCGCCATCAGGACCGCCTAGACAAGGGCTGGGCCATCAGCCGCGCCGACCACGAGGAGGATATCGCCCTCATCAAGGAGGTGGGCGCCAACACCGTCCGTCTGGCCCACTACCAGCACGACCAATATTTCTACGACCTGTGCGACCATACCGGCTTTGTGGTCTGGGCCGAGATCCCCTTCATCAGCCGCTTTATCCCCGGCCAGGAGGCCCACGACAACACCCTCAGCCAGATGACCGAGCTGGTGGCCCAGAACTACAACCACCCCTCCATCTTCTTCTGGGGCATCTCCAATGAGATCCTCATCGGCAAAGACCGCGAGGACCTGCGCCAGAACCTCCGTGAGGTCAACGCCCTGGCCAAGCGCCTGGACCCCAGCCGCATGACCACCATGGCCCAGGTCACCATGACCCCCATGGAGAGCGAGCACAACATCATCACCGACGTCGAAAGCTACAACCACTATTTCGGCTGGTACTTCGGTGAGGCCGCCGACAACGGCCCCTGGCTGGATCAGTTCCACGCCATGTATCCCGACCGCTGCCTGGGCGTCTCCGAGTACGGCGCCGAAGCCATCCTCAAGTGGCACTCCGCCTACCCCGAAAACCACGACTATACCGAGGAGTACGCCACCGAGTACCACCACGATATGCTCAAGACCTTCTCGACCCGTCCCTACCTGTGGGCCACCCACGTGTGGAATATGTTCGACTTCGCCGCCGACGGCCGCGACGAGGGCGGCATCCAGGGCCGCAATAACAAGGGCCTTGTCACCTACGACCGCAAGATCAAGAAGGATCCCTTCTACGTCTACCAGGCTTACTGGACCACCGAGCCCATGATCCACATCAGCGGCAGCCGCTTTGTGGACCGCGCCCCCGGCGAGCGGAACATCACCGTCTACACCAACTGCCCCACCGTCACCCTGGTGGTCAACGGCGTGGAGGCGGGCACCCTCGAGGCGGTCGATCACTGCGCCGTCTTTAAGGACGTCGCCCTCGCGGACGGCGCCAACACCGTCACCGCCAAGTGCGGCGACGTGTCCGACACCGCCACCTTCAACGGCGTGGCCGAGCACAACTACGCCTACGACCTGCCCGAGGGCAACGACGCCGCCAACTGGTTCGATGACCCCAAGGCCCGCGAGGCCCGCAAGCCCCTCAACTATCCCGAGGGCTTCTACTCCATCAAGGATAAGGTCACCGACCTGCTGGCCAACAGCGAGACGGCCGCCATCATTCACGACGCCATGGAGGTCTTTTCCAAGAGCAGTATGATGAGCATGATGGGCAGCAGCAAGGAGGACGGCGCCGGCGGCATCATGGGCACCATGCGCCTGACCGATATGATGAAGATGGCGGGCAAGTCCTTCTCCGCCGACGTCAAGCGCCAGATCAACGACGCCCTCACCAAGATCCGGAAAGACTGATCTTCCCCTTCCCTTCTGATTTCCTCTCCATTTTCACATTCCTTTCTTTTCCAACCCTCGCGAAAAGGGGCGCACCCGCAAAGGTGCGCCCCTTTTCAGTATGCCGCAAAACGGCCGCGTTCCCGCACACGCAGTCGGAAATCCCTTCCCCCGGCTGCGCTGCCTCTCACCGGTTCTGCCGCATCACGTCGAACATCTCCTTGATCTCGCTGATGGTATACCCGCGCTCCCGCATGGTCCGTGCAAAGTCGGTGTAATCCATGTCGCTGCCTGCGGTGGGCAGGACGGTGCTCTGGGAGCCGCTGCTCTTGCCGGCGCTCTGGCTGCGGCTGCCCGTGCCCTTTGTGCCGCTGCTGCGGCTGGCCGCCCGCATACTGGCTGCGGCCGCCTCCTGCTGCGCCTGGGACCGCTTGAACGCCCATTCCTCCTGGGCCAGGGCCAGCTTCTGGCTCGTGATGTCGTTGTCGAACCGCTGCTGGGCCAAAGCGTCCTGATACTGCCGCTCGGCGCTCTGGGATTCATAGGCCTGCTGGGCCAGACCGTCCTGGCGCAGCTGCTCCTGCATCTGCCGCTCCCACGCAGCGTCGGCCTGGGCCGCCTCGTAATCCCGGTTGTCGGCGTACATGCTGTACCCGGTCTGTGCCAGCCCGCTCAGCAGCGAACCCAGACCCGTGGTGCCGCTGATGGCCAGCTGCGCGATGTTGCCGATCAGCCCCAGCACGCTCATCACATTGTTGAATCCCTGCTGCTTGCGCGCTGCCTGCTCCTGCTCCTCCTGGCTGTAATAGCCGTACAGGGTGTCCAGGCTGGACAGGTAATCGTTGTAGCGGGCGTAGTCCTGGGCCTGGGCGGATTCGTAGGCGTCCTGCTTTTGCTCCAGCTGGGTGTAGTAGTCGTCCAGCTGCCGCTGGTACAGATCCTGCGCGTCCTGTTCCTGCTGGTTCAGGGCGTCCAGCTGATCCATCAGCAGATCCCCTTCGCTGGTATAACTGTCCAGCGCCAGGTTGTACAGGGTGGGGATGATGCTGTTCAGCCCGTTCATCTGCTGCTGGTAGGCCTGCTGGGCGGCGCTGGTGGCGTAGCTGGAGCCATAGCCCCCGGTCAGGGCGGCCGCCTGGGCCGCGGCGTCCGTGCTGGCGTCGTGGGCGTTCTGGCGGTAGCTCTGGGCGTACTGACGGTAAATGGGGTCAGCCGCGTGGTCGTAGCTGAAGGTTTTCTGGCTCAGCGCCTTGTCCAGCAGCCCGTCGATCTGCCCCTGGTACTGGCTCTGGTAGGCCTCGGGCCGGCTGGACTGCCACTGCTCCAGGGCGTCGGCGGCCTGGGTCACCGTCTCGCTGGGACGGTACTGGGCCGCGGCCAGGGCATTCTGCACCGCGTCCTTGCTGTTCAGGCCGCTGGTGCTGTATTGGATGGTGGTTTTCTTTTTGGTCGCCATCGGGCTCCTCCTTTCTCATTCGGCGCCGGCGTCCGTCCCCTCCAGGCGGCTGCGCAGCCCCTCCGAAAGGTTCTCGGTGTCGATGTTGCTCAATACGTACTGCAGCTGTTCCTGCATCTGATACAAATAGTTTCGTATCACCCGGGCGTCCTCCGGGTCCATCCGGCTGCTCAGCCGGGGCAGGCCCAGTTTGCTCAGCCCTGCAATGCTTGCCATGGCTTTCCTCCTTTCTCTCACAGGCCGCCCCTGGCCGCGGCAAAGGTGCGGCTGGCGCTGCGCAGGGTCAGCTGGCCGGCGCCGGTCAGCCGCAGGCGCATCGTGTCATGCCGCCGGGGCGTCAGGGGGATGTACAGCTTTTCCTTGGCTGTGCGGGCAGCCGCGCTGGCCAGCTTTTCCCAGGGGCCGCCGTCGCAGCTGGCCCACACCGTCAGCGTGGAACCGGGCTGCGCGTCCAGCCGCAGGGTCAGCCTGCACAGGTACTGGTCCTCGTTTTCCTCCAGGCCGATGTCCCCTGTCTCCAGGGCGAAGGGAATGCTCTCCTCGGCCTCTCCCGCCCCGCCCGCCAGGACGGCGTCCTCCTCCCGGGCCGGACCGGCCGCCCACAGGGACTGCCCATCCCAAAGATACAGCTGCCGCCCGCTGGACAGCAGCTCCAGCTGGCCGCTGGGTCCGGGGTCCTCCTGGTGCCACAGCCCCTTTTCGGTGTCGTACACCAGCAGCCGGGCGCCGCTGTCCCGGGCCAGGTAGAGATAATACCGCCCGTCCAGCCAGCCGCCGGCGGCCCGCTGGGCGCCCGCCAGACCGCTGGTGTCCAGCATCCCCGACACCTTCACCGGCAGGCTGCCGTCCCAGGCCATCACCCCTTCCGGGGAGAGATAGTACAGCGTCTCGTTGATGACGCACAGGCTCTCGGCCGCGTATTTGGCCACGCCCCGGCACCGCAGGGAGCTGAGCTGGAAATCGGAGGGCTTGGAGCCGCACAGCTTGTGCAGGGTGTTCTCCTTGAAGAACAGCACCGAGCCCATACAGGTGGCCGCACCGGTAAAGCTGCCGTCGCTGCCCACCGTCACCGCATAGCTGTCGGCGGCAGTGTTCCGGTAGGAAAACCAGTTGGTGGGGTCCCCCAGCTTGCAGGCATAGATCACATTTTCGCCGCTGCTGCAGCCCCACACCCGGTTGTCGCACTCGGTCAGATAGTCCAGGTCGGGCACCCGCCGGGTGCAGCTCACCGCCTGCTCCGCCGTATAGGTCAGGGTGCTTTTGCCGTCCAGACTGCTCCAGGAGGCCGACTGTCCGGTCTGGACGATGCGGCCATAGAAGTGCTCCCCGCCCGGGGTGATCCGCACCATCAGCCAATCCTCTCCCGCATCGTAGAGCACCTTTTCCCCGTCCAGGTCATCGCACAGGCCCGCCGCAGCGGCCGCCGTCCCCTGTATCGTCACGGTGTCCCACACGGCAAACGCTTCACCGATGCCGTCGGAGCGGATCTTGCAGTGATCCAGGGTCACCGCCGTCCACCGCTCCAGCGAACTGCTGTATACTTCCAGGGTGCCGTCGGCGTTCCACGGGCTGGACTGGCTCACCACCTTCAGGAACACTTCCCCGTCCTGGGGGTCTTCGGGTTCCTGGGTGCCCCAGCTGCCCACCGTGTAGGTGTTGCCCTCTCCGTCGCAGGGCACCATCTCCACCGACGCCCCGCCGCCGCTCCAGGCCGCGCCCAGGGGCTTCAGGGTGCCGCCGGCTGTGTCAAAGGCCGCCTTGTCCGGGAAGATCAGCACCCGGGTGCCAAGGCCCACCAAAGTCTTTTTCCCCTCCGACAGCACCCCGGTCAAAACGGTGGGTTCCTCCCCGCTGTCGGGGATGTAGGTCAGGCCGCCGCCGCTCACCAGCACAAAGCCGTTCAGATGGTACATCCCGTCCACGTTGGCCAGGGTCCGCAGCTTCCGCCGGGGCGTCCGGGTGGACAGAGCCGGAAAGTCCCGGCTGGAGAAGTTCTCCCCCGCCGCGTATTCCGCCTCGCTGCACCCGAAAGTCTCGTTCAGCCCTCCGAACACCCGCAGCTGCCGGCGGCTGTTTTTGAGGTCGGGCAATTCGGGCAGATACATCCTCTCACCTCCTCACCAGCGCATCCGCCGCACCGGGGGCGGACAGCTGCGCCGCAGCCACGCCGCAAACTCTCCCAGGATCGCGTTGCACCGGGTCATCGCACCCGCATAGCGGTCGTTTTCCCCCAAAGCCGCGTCGATCATGGCGCACAGGTAGTGGGGATACATCCCGTCAAAGGGGAAGGGCACCAGCAGTACGGCGCTGTCCTCAAGCCCTTCTGCCCACAGCTTGTCTGCGCCCACTTCCCCGTAGTCCGCCGCGCCGCCGGGCTCCACCACCCGCGCCCGGATCTCTCCGTCCTGCCGGCGCAGCCATTCCTTCATCTCGTTTTCGCCCACGCTGCAGCCGGGGCGCAGGGCCCTGGCCCGGGCCACCGCTTCGCCTGCCGTCATCTGCAAGCCTCCTTTCTCTGTCACAAAAGGCCCGGCGCTCAGGCTGCTGAACGCCGGGCTGCCGGTCACTTGCCCGCTGCGCCCTCAGCCGCCGCGATGCGGGCCGCAGTCAGGTCGTCCTGCTGCTGGCTGTGCTCCAGCACCTCGGCCACCGAGCGGGGCACTTCCACCTCCACGCCCCTGCGGATCTTGTAATTGACGCCGTTCACGCTGACGAACAGGTCGCTTTTGTAGCGCCCGTTGTCCTTGAACAGCCGGATACGGACCTTTTCTTCTTCCATCTTCCTGCTCCTTTCTCAGTTGGCTGCGGCCGAGGCCGAGTAGCTCGACAGGCTCTCGATCCGCACCATGTACTGCTCCACCAGCCGCTCGGCGGCGCGCATTCCCTTCCAGCCCACGCTGGCGCGCTGGTTCAGGGGGTCGTCGCCATAGCCCAGCTGCTTGACGATGTGTTCCAGGCCCCCGCCTTCCAGTTCGGTGACGCCGTAGGCGTGGGAGCCCAGCACCAGAGTGCCAAAGACGGCGTAGTGCCCGCTGCCGCCGTCGGAGGGGCAGCTGTCGTCCTTCCAGATCTTGGCCTCGCTGGTCTCGATGAAGCGGATGTTGCCCAGCTTGCCGATCTCGCCGCGGTACATGGCCTCGGGGTCGGCGTACTTGTGCACCTCGATCCACTCCTTGCAGGTCTTGAGGTCATAGGCGGCGTAGGGGTGGATGATGGCCACATAGCTGTCCCCCAGGGTGTCGGCGTTCATGGCGCCCAGCTGAGCTGCCGCCTGGAAAAACAGTTTGGGGGTCAGCTTGCAGTCAAGGGTCAGGGCGGTGCGGCTGGTCACCGCCGTCTCGGCGCCGTCCGCACCCACCTTGGGCGCATAGATCACGTTGGTGCCGCCCGCCAGCACGTCCCGGGTCAGGGAGTCCAGGGTGCGGCCCGCCTGGCTGGCCAGGATGCGGGTGGCCTGCACCACGTTGTTGTCGATGGCGGTCATCTGCAGCACGTCGGTCAGGGGGGTCCAGCCGCCGTACTGGTGCAGATCCGCCGTGATGGTGGAGACGGTCAGGGCCTGGCCGTCGGGGGTCACGCCCTCCTGCAGGGGGACGGTGGCCTTGGGCAGGCTGTCGTACTTGCGGAACTCAATGGTCTTGCCGCCGCCCACCGGCATGGGGTAGTAGTCCGCAAACTGGTCGTGTACCAGCCGGGGCTCGGCCTGGTCGATGAGGCGCTTCTCATAAAAGACCTTCATCTCGTTGGTCATGGTGCCGGTGGTGTTCAGCAGTTTGCTGTCCGTGCCCGAAGCGCCGTCCTCCGCAAACAGCTGCAAGTCAAAGATGGCCTTGTAATCTTTCATCTGTCCTGTTCCTTTCTCTTGTGTATGTGGTTCCAGCCCGCAGGCCGGCCGTACCTTGTTCACAGCCGGATCTTGGCGCCCCGCATCACTTCCCGCTCGATGGCTTCCCGCTGGGCCCGGCTCATCCGGCTGACATCGGGACTGGTGGTGGCCGCGCCGGTGGGGCGCAGGCCGTTTTCGGCCGGACGGACGCCCCGCTCCCGGACCCGGTTCACGACGCCCCGTTCCACGGCCCGGGCGGTGCTCTCCATCAGCCGGTCGTAGTTGGCTGCCCGGTAGGCGTCCCGCATCCGCATCCCCGGCATCCGCATCATCCGGCGCATATCGGGGCTTTTCAGCGCCTCCCGGAAGGAATACCCCGGGTCATACCGGCGCATCTCCGCCTCCTCCCGGGCCCATCTGCGGTGCAGCTCGTGGATCATCCGCAAAAAGGCGCCTGCCTCCCCGATGCCCAGCATGGAAGCGGGCCGCGGCTCCGGGGCCTCCTGTTTTTCTTTTGCCCCGGCAGGCTCCGGAGCCGCAGGTTCCGGGCTGCGCCGCCCGCGGCGTCCCATGGTCCCTTCCGCCATTGCCTGGCGCTTCTGCTCCCGGCTCAGGGCGGGGCCCTGCCCGAACATCTGCAGATCCACCATGCAGGCTTCGCCCTCCCGGCTGGTGTCCGCATAGCGCAGGTTGTCGGGGTAGCGCTCGGCCAGCAGGGCCAGGCCCGCCTTGACCAGGGCAAAGCCCCCTGCCACTTCCGGTCCCTCGGCCCCGGGGCCGGCTGTCACCGACACCCGCGGCCCGTCCGGCCCGTCGGACGCGGCGCTCTCCACACCGGCCCGGTCCGCCGTCATCCACACCAGGGCCTGCATCAGGATGCTGGCGCCGGCGCAGACAATGTCCTGCCCTGCGGGGGCGTAGTTGGCGTGGCCCTTCACGCTCAGCCGGCGGGTCACGCCGTCCGGGCCTTCCAGCTCACTGTAAACTGCTTTGATCATACTTGCTGCCTCCTTGTGTTGGTGTTCATGGCCCGGCGTGCCGCGGCGTCGGGAGCGGCGGGCCTTGCAGCCCGCACCGGCTCCGGCAGGCCCTTCCGGGCCTTCACCAGCTGCGCCAAACGGGTCAGCTGCTGCTGGGCCGCCTGCAGCTGCCTGGCGAGGGTGCCGTTCTGCCGCACCCGCTGGCGCACCTTCTCGATCCCTTCAAAGTCCATCATCTCCAGAGCCGCCAGGGCGGCGTCCGCGTTGGCGGGGTTGAAGAAGCCCAGCTGATAGCACTCCTTGGCCGTCTCGTTCTGGGTCAAGCGGCTGAAGGTGGATTTTTTGGCCGCCGAGATGGTGATGTCGAACACCGGCTCCCGGCTGCCCAGTTCCACCCCGGCCAGGTCTTTCACCGGCACAGGCCGCAGCATGGCGGCGCTGAAGGGCAGGTAGACATTCTGCCCTCTCTCCCCCGTGATCCGGAAGACCCGCTCCTCATCGTAGAACTGCCGCATCAGGTCGATGACCAGGTAACACTCCTGGGCAAAGGCCCGGTAGGCGCTCTTGATCATATCCCGGCTCAGCTTGCTGCCCGCCTCCTGCAGGGCCGCGATGGCCGAAGCCGCCGTCACGCCCCCCGAAGTGCCGCCCTGGCTGATGTCCCGGTTGCCGCTGATCTCCTTCAGCTCGTCCACACGGCTGTTGCGGTAGGTGATGGAGCTGGGCTGCAGCCCGGCGGTCTGCAGCTGGTGGAAACTGTCGTCGCTCAGCCGCCCCGACACATGGATGATGTCCCTGCTCAGGTCGGCCAGCTCTTCCTCGTTCACCCCCGCCCCGTCGCTGAGGACATACCGCTGCTTGGAAGCCAGCAGCACGTTCTCGTCCATGGCCTGGTTGATCCGGTCGATGGAGTTCTGGCAGTCCTTCATCACGTCGATGTACCCGAACCCCGCCGGGCTGTCCTCCTCCTGGAACAGCACGTCGAACACAAAGGGATACTTGCCGTGGTCATAAAAGCCGCGCCGGGCCAGCCGGGGATCGTTCTCGCTGGCGTACAGGGGCACCCCGTTGCAGAACTTGCAGTAGTGCACCTGCATCCGGCCGCCCGGCCCCGGCTTTTTGTAATACCAGTCCACCACCACGCTCTTGTGGGTGGTGTCGATGCTGTCGTCGTGGATGTACCGCGCCGCGTCGATGGTGCCGCCGGTGCGTCCTTTCAGCTGGGGCCAGCGCTGGGCCAGCTGGTCCGAGTCCTCCAGGCTCAGGCTGAAAAAGTGGGGGCTGTCCTGGATGTCCATGACGCCCGGCTCCCAGTACAGCATCAGGATGTTCATCGAGCGGATGGCGATCTCTCCCAGGCCCCCCTGGGCCGAGGGGTCCCAGAAGATCCCCTTGACCCCCGTGCCCTGCTTGAGCTTGCGCCACCAGCTGTCCGAATAGACCTGCTCGTAGCCCGCCTGCTCCAGCACCACCGGCAGCACGCTGGACAGGGTGCGCGCGGCGGTCTCATCGTCGGCGGCCCGGGGCATCACATTGGGCTCGGGGTAGTTGTCCATGGCGTCGGCGTGCTTGCTGGCGATGGAGTTGAACAGCCACCCGCTGGAGGGCTGGGGCTTTGCCTCCATCATCCGGTTTTTGTACTGTTTCCAGTGCGCCATCCTGAACCACAGCTCATTGTCGATCAGCCGCCGGTCCAAAGCGGCCTTGCCCGCCTTGTAGCGGTGCAGCGTGCGCTCGGCCTGGGCCACCTGTTCCGTCCCGATAACCGGCGCCGGCTGCAAAATATCTTCCTGTTCGCGCATTTTCTTTCACCTCAGATCCTGTAAAATACCGCTTTCCTGCCGGGCCGCAGGTCCAGCGGGTCGTCGGGCGCCGCCGCCGGACAGGGCCGCGCCGGCGGCGTGATGGGGTTTTCCATCAGGACATACCGGCACTCGTCGTAGATGTGATCCTCCTGCCGGGTATCCACGTCCTCCACATTGCTTTCGTCGTACACCAGCGCCGGGATGGTCCGCACAAAGTGCTTGCAGGTGCGGAACACCTGGAACATGGGCCGGCCCTCCCCGTCAAAGGCCAGGCGGTAATGCAGCTGCATCTTGCCGGCCAGGCGGGTGTTGTCCGCCGCCGTCCAGTGCAGGCGGCCGGGGCTGCGGGCCATCATGTCCGCGATGCTCTCCCCCCGGCTCTCGTCAAAGATGGCCGGGTCCGCCACCCCGCGGATCACCCGTCCCCGCAGCTGGGGGTCGTTCTGCTCCGCCTCCCGGATCCGCCGGGCCTGCTCCACCGGGTCCAGACGCAGCCCTTCGTTGGGCCTGCCGGTGCTGCCGTACAGCTCCTTGATCCGGTAGATCCGCCCTTCCTCGTCCACCGCGTACCACCCCACCGAGAAGGGCCTGGAAAACCCGAAGTCGTAGCCGCGCCAGATCCGCCAGTGGGCCGGGATGGCAAAGGGTTCGATCACATGGGTCCAGCGCTGGTCCCGGTAGTGTTCGGGGTCGTTGCGCCACTCGGTGAACACCTGCCCTGAAAAGCTGTCCCAGCTGCCATACAGCAGCGCCTGCTTTTCCGCTTCGGGCAGGGCCGCCAGGTTGGCCAGATAGTCCGGGTCGTTGGCCAGCAGGGCCGGGTTATCGAACACGGTGGACTGGATGAACACCCTGGCCCGGGTGTAGGTGCGCTGGGTGCCGTCCGGCATCCTCACCTTATACTCCTCCAGGATGGGGGTGCCCGGCGGGGCCGGCGTGATGAACCGCTCCTTCACCCAGCCGTGCCCCACCCCGCCGGGGTTGGTGGTGGCGCGCAGGTAGACCCGGGTGCCGGGTCCTGTGGGACGGTTGCGGCTCATCATATAGCTGTACTCCTCCCACGCAAAGTGGGTCAGCTCGTCAAAGCCGATGAAGTCGAAGGCTTTGCCCTGGTAGTTGGTGCGGTCCTTGGTGTACTGCATGGCGCCAAAGTAGATCTTGGCCCCGCTGGGGAACACCCACACATGGGCGGTGGCGTTGTACTGCGCCCCCGGGAAGGCCCGCGGATAATAGTTCATGCTCTTGTCCACCAGGTCCGTCAGCTGGGGGAAGGTCTTGCGCAGGATCAGCCCCCGGTAATGGGGGATGTGGGCCTGCCGCAGCGCCTCCACCACCAGTGCATCGCTCTTGCCGCCCCCCGCCGCGCCTCCATACAGGGCTTCGGGTTCGCTGCGGGCCATGAAAGCCCTCTGCCGGGGCTGGGGCTTCCAGATCACCGGTGCGTGCCGGTCTGTCAATCCGATCCCTCCTTTCCTGCGCAGGCTTCGGGCAAAAGCACGACGCCGCATTCTTTCCGGCCCTCCTCCGGGCTCTGTTCGCCCAGGCTCCTGGCCACGGCTGCCAGATCTTTCAGCACGGCGGTGATCTCTTTCAGGGCCTTAATGTCGCCGCCCTGCGTCTTGCGCCGGCCGGCCAGGTCTTTTGCCTCCTGGGCCACAAGGCCGCTCAAAAGGTCGGTGGCCCGCTGCAATTCCGCCAGGCCGCCGCTTTTCTTCCTCGCCATCCCTTTCCTCCTTTCTGCCGTTTCCCGGCTGCCTGGCCACAGGATACCATCTTTTGGCGGCCGGGCACAGTGTGCCCTTTCGGGGCTTTTTCTCTGCGCCAAAACCCACCCTTTTCTTTTCCAAAAGCACAGATCCCGCCCCCACTTTCCTCTTTGGCTCTGTTGTGCTACAATAGATTCAAAACTCCCCCACCTTTTTCGATAAGGAGGCCCCTTTCCATATCCCATCGCGAACGCAGGCTCACCCCTGCTGGCCGAGATCATGATCCTGGGCGGCGGGGGCGATTTTCTCATCCTTCTCCAGCTGCTCCGCTACCGTCCCGCTTCCCCCGACGTTCTCTGCCTGGACCATCCCTGCGAATGCGGCTTTGTCGCCTTTGAAAAGGCCGTCTGATCATCCTGGAGGTATACCGTTATGAAACTGCTTATCATCCGCCACGGCGAACCCGATTACGTCCACGACACCCTCACCGAAAAAGGCTGGCGGGAAGTCCGTCTGCTGGCCCGGCGCATCGCTCCCATGGACGTCAAACAGTATTACGTCTCCCCGTTGGGCCGGGCCCAGGATACCGCCCGCCCCACCCTGGAGCTGGCGGGCCGCACCGCCATCACCTGCGACTGGCTGCGGGAGTTCACCGGCAAGGTGGAAAAGCCCAACCTTCCCGGCCAGCAATCCATCGCCTGGGACTGGCTGCCCCAGGACTGGACCCGGGACGAGCGCTTTTTCTCGGACACCGCCTGGCTGGACAACGAGGTGATGGCCGCCGGCAACGTCCGGCAGGCCTACGAGAACGTCATCACCCACTTCGATGACCTGCTGGCGCAGCACGGCTACGTCCGGCAGGGCCGCCTCTACCGCGCCGTCCGCCCCAACAACGACACATTGGTGTTCTTCTGCCACTTCGCCCTGGAATGCGTGCTGCTCAGCCGCCTGCTCAACGCCTCTCCCATGGTGCTGTGGCACGGTTTGTGCGCCGCCCCCTCCTCGGTGACCACCGTGGTGACCGAGGAACGCCGCCCCGGCATCGCCTGTTTCCGGATGCTGCAATTCGGGGATGTGTCCCATCTCCTGGCCCACGGCGAACGGCCTTCCTTCATGGCCCGCTTCTGTGAGTGCTATGGCAATGAGGGCGAGATCTCCGACGACAACGACTGACTGTACAGCAGCAAAAAACCGCCGCGCCAGAAAGCTCTGACGCGGCGGTCTTTCTATTTCTTTATTTCCATTTCATGCCGGATGCGGCTGTCACTGCTGCACCATCCGGATGACGGCGGCGCCGTCCTGCATGTTCACATCGATGCGGGCCCAGTCCTCGCTGCCGTAGGGCTCGATCTCGGTCTCGGTGCCATCGCTGTTGATGAGGTACAGGTCATACCCGGCGATGTCCTCCCGGGGGAGCATGACGCTGGCCGTGACCCCCTTCATGGCAGAGACGCCGCTGCTGATGCAGGAGACGGTCATCACCTTCACCCCGTTGTCCAGGGTGCCCATGTGGACGCAGGTGTCACTGAAGTTGGAGGAGGTGTCGTCCAGCTCGGTCAGAACGCTCTCCCCGTTCACATCTCCGCACTCGGCGCAGATCACATAGTCCTTGGTCTCGCCGTAGGGGCTGGTGAACCGCACCGTCATCTGGGCGTCGTCACTGCCCTCGCAGTCGCTGTACTGGTGGTCCAGCACCTGGGCGGTGTAGCGGGACGTGCTGTCGGTCCCGGCGGCAAAGCTGGACAGAGCGCCTCCCGCCAGCATACAGGCGGACAGGCTGAACATCGCGGCAGTCTTGATCCAATTCGATTTCATCATAATTCTCACCTTTCTCCCTTTTGGGGTCGTAATACGAACGTTGTTTGTGATGTTGGGTGTCTTTATCTCCAGAGGCATCGCCTCCTTGGGGCTTGCTGCAAGGATACCATCTCCAGCTTGAGCCAGCCTTGACGGCGCCTTGATTTTTCCTGGAACTTTTCAGTTCTTTTTCACCGCCACCAGTACCCGCACCTTGCCTCCGGCGGCGCAGCCCATGCTGTCGTACCAGCCGATCAGGTGGTAGTTCTCGGCGTCCACCTTGGCCAGGGTGGTGGGGTAATACTGGCCCTTGTACCACAGGTACACCTGCATATCGTCGGCGGTCTCGTAGCGGTTCTCCCCGCTCTTTACCCAGGCGGCCCCCAGCTGGTCCACCATCACCGGCATCAGCTGGGTCATTCTGGTCACATCGCCCGAGGCATTGGTACCCACGGCGATGCCGCCTGCCACCACCGGATACTTGACGGTGGTGTTGAGGGTGGTGTTCTCCCCGTCGATGTAGCAGCTGTAGCTTGCCCCGTCTCCCAGAAAGCCCAGGATGCTGCTCAAAAGGCCGGTGGTGTTGTCCGAGGCCACCCCCAGCAGCCAGCTGGCGATGCTGCTGGGACTGCTGGTGAGGGTCTCCCACAGGGTGCTGCCCACGCTGCCGTCGATGATGCCGTACAGGATCTCGCTGGTGCTGGGCAGCAGATCCAGCAAGCTGGTGCTGCCGCTCACCTCGGTGGAACTGCCGCTGGACACCGCGTTCACCAGGTTGCGCACATCGTCCAGCACACCGTAGGTCCACAGGTCCCCTGTGACGTTATCCAGGATCAGCCGGTCGATCTGGCCCTCCTCGTTGGTGGTGTAGTAGCGCACATCCCCGCTGTCCAGGGTCACCCCTGCCAGCCGTTCGGGGCGGACCGTTCCGGCCATCCCGTCCGAGGTGGTGTCCAGGATCTCTACGTTTTCAGCCAGGACCTGCCCTCCCAGCGACCCGCCGTCCTGGCTGAACGTGCCGCTGGTCTGTTTTGGGTCGATGGCCTCCACCTGTTCTCCGTTTTCGTCCACGGTGATCTCCACCAGCCACCCGGCCGGGAAGTTGAGGCTTTTGTCCACGTGGACCGTCCGGGTCACCCCGTCGGTACAGGCCACAGCCACGCTCTGCTGTACATCGGCGCCGTTGTCCTCGGTCAGGCTGCGGGATGCGCTCTGCACCACCCCGTAAAAGACCGCGTCGGCCTGGTCGCCGGTCAGCACCCGCACCACCTGGTCGTCCATCCCCAGCAGCAGGGTCACCACCTGGCCCACTCCGCCGCCGTTGGGGGAGGAGATCTGCGCGGCGGCGGAAGCGGTGCCAATGGTGTATTCCGTCCCCGCCACCGTCACGGCGGTGGGAGCGCTGGCCGAGGGGGACACCGCGGTGATCCGGCCTGCGGCCCGGGTATCATAGATCCACACGGTGCGTGTGTTCTCGTTGTAATAGTAGACGTCGTACTGCTGCAGCCTCATCGTTGCGGTAGACCGCGGCGGGCTCAAAGGGCAGCTGGGTGCTCTCCCCCGCCACGAAGGGACCTTCCAGATTGCCCAGCAGCACGGCGGACACGTCCACCTGTCCGTCGGTGACGGTAAAGCCCAGGGTGCTGGCATAGACCTCGTTTTCCCCGTTCTCGGCCATCAGGGCGTTGTACAGCAGCACCGCGCCGTCCTCCAGGGTCATGTTCTCGCCCCGGCTGCAGCTCAGGTCCGCCAGCAGGCCCAGCTGGCTGGCCTTGTTCAGCTGGGCGGTGGGGAACGAGCCGCTCAGGGCGGTGACGTCATAGCCCAGCAGGTTGAGCACCGCCGAACAGCCTTCCTCCAGGGTGACGGCCTGGTCCGGACGGAAAGTCCCGTCGCTGTACCCGCTCATCCATCCCTGGCCCACCGCGATGCGGATATAGGGGGCCAAAGCGTCCTGGCTGCCCACGTCGGCAAAGAGGGTGCCCGACTCCTCCTGGCTGCCGGCGCTCTCCCGGTAGGGGGAGAAGGCCACCAGCCGTTGGGTCAACTGGCCCGGCCGGTCCCGCAGCTGGGCCGGTTCGGTCAGTTCGGCGGGATACCTCAAACTGTTCCGCCAGTTCCGGCGTGGTGACCTTGTCCCGCTGGAGCAGGATGGACAGGATGCCGATGAGCCGCTCGGTTTTCATGCACTGCACCGCCTTTCCGTTTTTCTGTATTATACTACAGGGGCGCGACAGCTGTCTGTCATGTTTCGCTTCTTTTTGAAAAAGAAATGGGATTAGGCAGGAGCCAATGCGCCGTCTATCTTTTTCCAAAAGAATGGAGTATACTGAGTCATACAACCACCATCCATCAGGGAAAGGAAAAGCAGCATGAACCAGAGCAAAGAGAGACATCTGTTTTTGACATCCAGCGGATTATCAGAACCGATGAAAAGAAAACTGTTTTCTCTGATCGGGAAAACGCCGGAAGAAGTAAAGGTGCTTTACATCCCAACGGCAGGAATAGAGACAGATGGCGCAAGAGAAGGTTTTGCGGTCTGTCTACACGAACTTGCAGCCATGGGGATTCTCCCGGAGCATATTTTAATTTATAACCTGGAGCTGATTGTCTCCCAGGATTATGCAAGAACCTATTCGGCTTATATCCAGGAACTTCCCATGGTGTCCAGACTGCTGACGCCGGAAGAGCTGGAATGCTTTGATGTGGTTTTTGTCAGCGGCGGGGACTGCGCTGTGCTATGCCGCGAAATGAAACGAACCGGCTTTGACCAGGTGCTCCGGGAGGCTATTGACCGCGGTGTGATCTATGTAGGAATCAGCGCAGGGAGTATGTACGCAGCGGGAAATCTGGAAGATGGGCTGGGGATTCTTCCCAATGTGCTAATACCCCACTGGGAAGGGCAGGGCATGGAGGACTTGCCGAATGGTGCAGAGGAAATCCGATTGAAAGATGGACAGGCCGTTTATATTGAGGAAAACTGTATAAGTTTTTAAGTATAAAAGAAAAATTTCTTGTTGCAAAGAATTGGACGGACCCGTGGAGGAAAGAACACAAAGATTCACGCCTTGGTCAATCGGG
>ERZ1090864.596-NODE-598-length-19456-cov-8.296943_pt1 | contig 19456 bp, 17 predicted proteins | sample MGYA00478479_ERZ1090864 | MGnify/ENA primary metagenome ERZ1090864 (study PRJEB33644, sample SAMEA5815743) | chicken gut metagenome | biome: Chicken; feature: Gastrointestinal Tract; material: Caecum | place: Ireland | collected 2019-01-01 | study: A study of the...
TACGTCTTCTATAACCGCGCTTCACTGTTTTCGGACGTTTTACTCTGACAGCAGCGCCCCCGCAAATACAGATTTAATTAAACCCGATGAGCCGTCTTGCCACGCTGTATGCCAGCGATGACACTTTCCGTCCGGGGCGTCCGGGCAGGTTCATGGTCTGTCCCAGGATGCCGTAGCGGATCTTCATGTAGGTCTTGTAGTCTTTCTTTTTCAGGTAATCCCACAATTCTTTTTTCTTGATCAGGTTTTCCTTTTTCTTTGAGCGGATACAGAGGATCGAGGACACGGTCATCATGATGGCAAGGTAGTTGACCATGTATTTCCTCAGTTTTTTGCTTGTGATCAGGCGGAGTTCGTACATGGAGACCATGGCTTTTGTCACAAAGAGCTGCTGGTCGATCCGGCTGATCATGACTTTTTCATTGACGGACTGGTCTTCGCGCCCGATGAAGTACCTGTAAAAGTCCACATTCAGGTAATACAGTGTGCGCACATGCGGGAGCGGATAGTACACATAGATGTTATCCACGTAGAAGGTGTGCTTCGGCAGTTCCAGCTGGCACAGCTTCAGCATTTCCGTGCGGTAGATGACAGAGTGCATGAGGATGTACTGATCCAGGCGGAAACGGCCGATGTCGTCCCAGCGGAAGATCTGGTTTTCCGGGAGCACATTGTCATACCGGATGACTTTTTTGTGCGGCATGCCTACTTTTTCGTAGACATAGTTTGCGATCACCATATCTACCTGGGAATCTGCCTCGACAAATCCTTTGACCGCGTCCAGGATCTTTATGAGTGACGCCTCGTCCACCCAGTCATCGCTGTCCACAACTTTGAAATATTTTCCTGTTGCGTGGGCGAGCCCGCAGTTGACAGCATCCCCGTGTCCGCCGTTTTCTTTTTTCACAGCTTTGACGATGGTGGGGTATTTTTCCTGGTAGCGCTCCGCGATCTCCTGGGTGCCGTCTTTGGAGCCGTCGTTGACCACGATGATCTCCACGTCCTCGCCTCCCGGCAGGATGGAGTTGATCGCTTTTTCCATATAGGCTTCTGAATTGTAACAAGGAATGGCAAATGAAATATATTTCATAGATGATTTCCTCCCTCGGGATACTTTTTGTCACTGGTTATAGTATACCATTCTTTCTTATATATTGTAAAATTTTATTTTTTCGGATATAGTAGAGATGCTGAATACGAGGAGCGCCTTGTCTGGCGCGGGAGTTGTCAAGGAGGAAACGGATGAAAAGAAATGTGATCGTAGGACAGTCCGGCGGGCCGACCGCTGTTATCAATGCAAGTCTGTACGGGGTAGTGTATGAAGCTCTGAACAGGGAGGATTCGTTTGGGACTGTGTATGGGATGGTCAATGGGATCGAAGGATTTTTAAACGGGCAGGTCATGGACATGGAGCCGCTGGAGCGCTCCGGCGAGCTGGAGCTGGTGAAGACGACGCCGGGTTCATACCTGGGCTCGTGCAGATATAAACTGCCGGAAGATCTGGAGGATGAAGTGTACCCGAAGCTGTTCGAACGGTTTGAGGAGTATGGGATCGGATATTTCTTTTATATCGGGGGAAATGATTCCATGGATACTGTGAGCAAGCTGTCGCGCTATGCGGAGAAGACAGGCAGTGATATCCGTTTTATGGGGATCCCGAAGACGATAGACAATGACCTTGTAAAGACGGACCACACCCCGGGATTCGGGAGCGCGGCGAAGTATGTGGCGTCTACGGTCAGGGAGATCGCAGTGGACGCGTCTGTGTATGATAATAAAAAATCGGTCACCATCGTGGAGATCATGGGACGCCACGCGGGATGGCTGACTGCTGCCAGCGCTCTGGCGCGCAGGTATGAGGGGGATAACCCGGTGCTCATCTACCTGCCGGAGACTGCGTTTGACACAGAGCAGTTCATCAGAGATGTGGAGACGGCGCTTGAGAAAACGCCGAATGTGATCGTCTGCATCTCCGAGGGGATCAATGACGGGAAAGGGACTTTTATCTGTGAGCTGTCGAGCGATGTGGGCGTGGACACGTTCGGGCACAAGATGCTCACCGGCTCCGGGAAATATCTGGAAAATCTGGTCAAAGACCGACTCGGCGTGAAAGTCCGCTCGATCGAGCTCAATGTATGCCAGAGGTGTTCCTCTGCCATGCTTTCCGGGACAGACCAGAAGGAGGCGATCGCTTCCGGGGCTTACGGGGTGAAATGCGCGCTTGAGGGCGAGACCGGGAAGATGGTCGCATTCCGCCGCGTGCCGGGAGAGGATTACCGGGTGGATTATGTGACTGAGGATATAAACCTGATCTGCAACCAGGAGAAGGGCGTCCCTCTGGAGTGGATCACAGAGCACGGATCAGATGTGGGGAAAGAGTTTATCGAGTATGCCCTGCCCCTGATCCAGGGAGAGGTGAAAGTGCCGGTCAAAGACGGGCTTCCCCTCTTTGCGTACAGGAAATGACGTGATTGAGAAAATAAATCAGACTCCTTCTGCATAAGATGAACCATCCCCGGTCTGGATCCCGATGGGAGAAAGACGGGCAGAATGGCAGAAGCTGTGAGAAGGAGAAAAAAGATGAGCCAGAAAATAGAAAATATCCTGAACCTGGCGCTGGAGGCCACTCCGGAGGAGCGGGAACGGTCCGGGGAACTGGAGACGGGGTATGACCCCGGGACGAGAGCGTGGGAGCTGATCGTTAAGTATTCGGGAACGCTGGAAGCTGCGCGGGAGATTGCTGTGTCTGTCACAGAGCTCATGAACGGGTATGCCGTTGTCGTTATCCGGGAGGAACGCATTGGGGAACTGGCGGGTCTGACAGAGATCGAATTTATCGAGAAGCCCAAGAGCCTGTATTTTGAGGCTGAGGCGGGAAGGCAGGCATCATGTATCGATGCTGTGCAGTTCCCGCCTTATTCTTTGAGTGGACAGGGAATCCTGATCGGGGTCGTAGACAGCGGGATTGATTACGCGCATCCGGCTTTCCGCAATGAGGACGGCACGACGAGGATCGCGGCGCTGTGGGACCAGACAATCCCCGGCAGTCCGCCTGAGGGATATGCATCCGGCACGGAATTTACGCGGGAAGAAATCAATACGGCGCTGACGGAGCCGGAAGAAAGAGAGCGGTACCGGATCGTTCCGAGCCGGGATATGAGCGGGCACGGGACAGCGGTAGCCGGGATCGCAGCGGGAAACGGCGCAGGCAGCGAGGGACAGCGGTACCGGGGAGCTGCGCCGGAAGCGGAGCTGATTGTGGTAAAGATGGGCGCGCCGCAGACCGAGGGCTTTCCCAGGACGACGGAGCTCATGACGGGTGTGGATTATGTGATCCGTAAAGCGCTCGAACTTAAGAAGCCGGTCGCGGTCAACATCAGTTTCGGCAATACGTATGGCTCCCATGACGGGACTTCCCTTGTGGAGCGCTTTCTGAATGATATCTCCGATACGTGGAAAAATGTGATCTGCGTGGGTAGCGGGAATGAAGGGACTTCAGCCGGCCATGCGGCGGGGCGGGTATCGGATGAAGAAGAAAAGACAGTGGAACTGGCAGTGCAGCAGATGGAGCCGTCACTGAATGTGCAGATATGGAAATCCTATGTCGATGAGATGGATATCTCGGTCGTTGATCCGTCCGGCACCCGGATCGGCCCGTTCAGGGAGATACTGGGACCTCAGAGATTTGTTCTGGGCGGAACAGAGCTTCTGATCTATTACGGGGAGCCGAAGCCATACAGTGTGAAACAGGAGATCTATCTTTCGTTTATTCCCAGAGAATCCTATATAGACAGCGGCGTATGGAAACTCGTGCTCACACCTCGGCGGATCGTGGATGGAAGTTATCAGATGTGGCTTCCCGCTCAGGAGGCGCTGAATGTGGGGACTGCGTTTTTGCTTCCCAACAGTTCTTCTACACTGACGATCCCCTCTACGGCATCCCTTGTCGTCACTGTGGCGGCATATGACGCAAGAACATTTTCCTACGCGGACTTTTCCGGAAGAGGGCCGGCGGCAGTGTATGAGGGGAGCGGCGTGCCGAAGCCTGACCTTGCGGCTCCTGGCGTGAGGGTGAATGCGCCTGTCCCAGGCGGCGGTTACCGGGCTTTCTCAGGGACGTCGTTTGCCGCGCCGTTTGTGACCGGGAGCGCGGCGCTCCTGATGGAATGGGGGATCGTGCGAGGCAATGACCCGTATCTGTATGGCGAGAAAGTGAAGGCATACTTAAGGCGCGGGGCGAGGGAACTGCCGGGGTACAGCGAGTGGCCGAACGCCCAGCTGGGGTATGGAGCGCTGTGCGTTCGGGACAGCCTGCCGGATGGGTGAACTGCTGCCTTTTGTTAACAGGAGTATCCTGAAATCCGTAATATACTGAACCTTGCGCCTCTTTTTCGGACGTAGTAAAATGTAACTACATCTGGAAGGGAGGCGTTTTGTATGGAATGGATACCTCTGCCGATCGGCGTGGAGAATTTCGAAGATCTCAGGGAACACGGCTATTATTTCGTGGATAAGACACTGTTTATCAAAGAACTGCTGGATATGAAGGGGAAGGTCAATCTCTTTACCCGGCCCCGGAGATTCGGCAAAACACTGAATATGAGCATTCTCCGATATTTCTTTGAAAAAGGGGAAAAAGATAACAGCAGCCTGTTTCAGGGGCTGAAGATCATGGACGCGGGAGAAAAATATCTTTCCCATATGGGAAAATATCCTGTGATCAGTATCTCTCTGAAATCCATGAAGCAGTATTCGTATGATCTTGCTTATGATATGCTGACAAAAGCAGTAGAATCAGAATATTCCAGACACTGGAAGCAGATCGAAGCAAGTGTTGCGTTGACAGATGCGAAGCTGGAACGCTATCTGAGGATCCGCGATCTGAAAGGCACGGAGAGCGATTATGCGGATTCGTTAAAATTTTTGTCTGAATGTCTGTATGCCTGTACAGGACAGCGTTCTGTTATTTTGATCGACGAGTATGACGTTCCGCTGGAAAACGCGTATTTCAGCGGGTTCTATGACAGGATGGTGGCCCTGATCCGGTCGCTGTTCGAGTCCGCATTGAAGACCAATGACAATCTGGAGTTTGCCGTTGTGACCGGGTGTCTGCGAATCAGCAAGGAATCGATCTTTACCGGTTTGAATAATCTGAATGTAGTGTCTATTACGAATAATTCTTTTGCAGAGCATTTCGGTTTTACACCGGAAGAGGTGGAACAGATGCTGAAAGATTACGGTCTTGAGGAAAATCTGGAGACGGTCCGGAAATGGTATGACGGTTATCTGTTTGGTGAATCAGAAGTCTATAATCCGTGGAGTGTGATCAATTATGTGAATTCCTGCTATGGAGACAAAAAGGTCTTTGCAAAGCCCTACTGGTCCAATACAAGCTCCAACAGTATCGTAAAAAAACTGATCGAACATGCGGATCTCTCTGTGCGGCAGGAAATCGAGGGGCTGATCGAAGTCGGTACGATCACAAAACCGATCCATGAGGACATCACATACGACGACATGAATTCCACACAGGATAACCTCTGGAACTTTCTGTTCTTTACCGGGTATCTGAAAAAGATACGGGAGGAGCAGGAGGATGAGACGGTACGGATGGAAATGGCGATCCCTAACAGCGAGGTGCGCTATGTCTATAAGAACGCGGTTCTCCAATGGTTTGAGAAGAAGACGGAGAAGAAAGAGCTTACGCCTCTCTACGAAAGCCTGCTGAGCGGGGACGGCGATAAGATGGCGGAGATCCTCTCGGAGAATCTGATGGAGACGATCAGCTTTTACGATTATCAGGAGAGCTATTATCACGGGTTCCTTGTCGGGATGCTGAAAAATATCGGGAATTACATCGTGCAGTCGAACCGTGGATCCGGGAACGGCAGGCCGGATATCCTCGTGAGATATCCGAGCGTCCGGGGGAAAGCCGTGATCATCGAGATCAAGGTGTCGAAGAACTATCAGGGGCTGGAAGAAAAATGCAGGGAAGCGCTCCGGCAGATTGAAGAACAGGATTATGAAGTATCGCTCCGGCAGGAGGGATATAAAGATATTATGAAATGTGGCGTAGCATTTTACCGCAAAGAATGTATGGTAATCTTTCAGTCGGACATATAGTCTTATGAATCTGGAAAATCTGAATATCCAAGAAGGAGAAAGTTCTGAGTTCCCAGTATAATGCTCCGTTAACACATAGTGGGTTTAACTACTTGAAGGACAGGATGTACTTTTGTATAATATAGTTCAGATTGCAGCAGGCGGGAAGACGTGCCTGAAGCAGAAGAGAGGTATAACTATATGCATACATACTGTCTGGCGGTTTGTGAAGATGAGCAGGTGATACGGGAAGAGATCTGCGGGCTCTGTGGAGAAATCCTGGAAAATGCAGGGATACCGTATGAGATCACGCCGTTTTCTGATGCGGAAGAATTGGGGCGGTTCATTGAGACGAGAGGAGAGATTTTTGATGTGCTGATCCTGGATATAGAGTTGGGGAGCAAGTCCGGGATGGAGTTTGCAAAGTTTTGAAGCGGCTTCTGGAATGGAGGAATTCAATGGGGTTCCGGCGGCGCGGTCATGGTCTGGGCAGAATTTATCATGAACGGCGGTACGATCAGCGATAATGAAGCACTGGGCAATTATACATATGGCGGGGGCGTGGATGTACAGTTTACTGACGGTGCGTCTTTCACCATGAATGGCGGTACGATCACAGGGAACAGCGCTTATAATGGCGGAGGTGTATATTTTTTAAACAACGGCAGTGAATATAACACATTCCTGTACGGCGGCACAGTCACAGATAATGTGAGCAGGGGCGTATTTGGAGACAGCCCGGAAGATGTGTATACACAGAACGGCGCTGCGCTTGTTATGGGCGACGATATACAGATCCAAATTCGTATTTAACGGATCAGGTTCCCGCTGCCTGTGGCTGTCTGAAGATGGATCGCAGATCATAGTCAATGCTCATTCCGGCGGTGTGGATACATGCACAGATGGAGCGGTCTGCGCAAACTGCGGGGCTGTTTACGGAGAACCGGCCGGGCATCAATGGGGAGAGCCGGAATGGACATGGGCAGAGGACCACAGCAGTGCCGGCGTAAAGTTTATCTGCCAGAACGACAACAGCCATATTGAAACCGTTGAGGCAGAGATCAGTATCAGTACGACAGAAGAAGACTGTACGCATGACGGAGAGTCAGTGTACACAGCAGAAGCAGTCTTTAATAAAGAAACCTATACGGATGTATGGAAGAAGACGATCCCCATGAATGGGCATTCGCCCGGAGAAGAGTGGAAGTCTGACGGTACAGCGCACTGGAAAGAGTGTGAGGAGTGCGGAGAACGTCTGGAAGAAGCTTCCCATACATTTGAATGGGTGACAGATAAAGAAGCCACGGAAACTGAGGCGGGTTCCCAGCATGAAGAATGCAGCGTCTGCGGCTATAAAAAAGCGGCAGTTGAGATCCCGGCGACAGGATCTTCGGATGCAGGCGATGCGGGACAGCGGGAGCTGTTATCTGTAAAAGAAGATCAAAATAAATAACAGAGGATTTCGGATATAAGAATACCGGCCTTCGGACTTTTCGAAGGCCGGTATTTTCTGCGCGTATTTTTCCGCGCTGGAAAACAAAAGATAATTTTGTACCAGATCATCCTTATATGTGATAAAATAGGCGGGTAAGCAAAAAATACGGAGAAAGCAGGATGAAATATGAGATCGCTCCTTATCTATCTGAAGGATTATAAAAAAGAAACCATACTGGCGCCTCTCTTTAAGATGCTGGAGGCGTCTTTTGAACTTTTCGTGCCGCTTGTGATGGCAGCTGTCATTGACGTGGGGATCGCCGGCCGGGACAAACCTTACATCGTAAAGATGTGCCTGGTGCTCATTGCCCTCGGCATCATCGGACTTGTCTGTTCGATCACTGCGCAGTATTTTTCAGCAAAGGCAGCAGCAGGCTTTGGCACGGGGGTGAGGCACGCCCTTTTTAAGCACATCCAGAGCTTTACGTTTACTGAGATGGACACGGTAGGGAGTTCCACGCTGATCACCAGGATGACCAGCGATATCAACCAGGCGCAGTCAGGCGTAAACCTTGTGCTCCGCCTGTTTCTCCGCTCTCCGTTCATCGTATTCGGGGCGATGGTCATGGCGTTTACTGTGGATGTGAAAGCAGCGCTGATCTTCGTGGTCGTGATCCCGCTTTTGTCGGTCATTGTGTTCGGCATTATGCTCATAACCATGCCTCTCTACAGGAAGGTGCAGTCCAACCTGGACAGTGTGCTCCTCACTACGAGGGAGAATCTCGCAGGCGCGCGTGTGATCCGGGCGTTCAATAAGGAACCGGATGAGAGGAAACGGTTTGAGAGAGAGAATCAGGCTCTGACCGACGCCCAGAAATTTGTGGGACGTATCTCAGGGCTGATGAATCCTCTGACCTATATTATCGTAAACGGCGGCATCATCGCCCTGATCTATGCCGGAGCCCTGAGGGTACAGGCGGGGGACCTGACTCAGGGCGAAGTCGTGGCGCTGATCAACTATATGAGCCAGATCCTCGTAGAACTTGTGAAACTGGCAAACCTTATTATCACTGTCACGAAGGCTGTGGCGTGCGGCAACCGTATCGAGAATGTGCTGAAGATTACGCCGGAAATGGAAAACGGGAAAAAACAGTGCGATCCTGTCCGTAGTTCCGGCGGGGAAGGCTCGTGCCCTGCGGTGGAATTTTCACATGTGTCTCTTACTTATAAGGATGCGGCGGCTGAATCTTTGACAGACCTTACTTTCCGGGTGGAGAGAGGGCAGACGGTGGGGATCATCGGAGGGACAGGCTCAGGGAAATCTTCCCTGGTGAACCTGATCCCCAGGTTTTATGACGCAACCGCAGGTCAGGTGAAGGTATTCGGAGAAGAGATCAAAGAGTATGATGTGGAGAGTCTCAGAAGCCGTATCGGAGTGGTCCTGCAGAAGGCGGTCCTCTTCAAAGGGACGATCGAGGAAAACCTCAGGTGGGGCAATGAAAATGCCACGGAAGAGGAGCTGGAAGAGGCGTTAAAGATATCCCAGGCAAAAGAGTTCGTTGATACAAAGCCGGGAGGGATGGGGTTCCGCATCGAACAGGGCGGACGGAACCTGTCGGGAGGCCAGAAGCAGAGGCTGACGATCGCCAGGGCCCTGGTGCGCAGGCCGGATATCCTGATCCTGGACGACAGTGCATCCGCGCTGGATTTTGCGACAGATGCAGCGCTTCGGAGCGCAATCCGGGGGATGGGGGATGAGCTCACTGTATTTATCGTGTCCCAGAGAGCCGCGTCCATTCAGTATGCGGACCTCATCCTCGTGTTGGAGGATGGGAAGATAGCAGGTACAGGGACTCACGCAGAGCTGCTCGATACCTGCCCGGCATATCAGGAGATTTATTATTCACAGTTCCCGAAGGAGGTGGCGTCCAATGGCTGAAAAGAAAACGGATAAGAAGAGAAGCCAGTCAGACACATTGCGCAAAGTGTTCCGCTGTCTCGGAAAGTACAGGATCTTTGTCGTGTTTTCAATCCTGCTGGCAGCGGTTTCCGTGGCGCTTACCCTCTATATCCCCAAACTGACAGGATATGCAGTGGACCACATCGTCGGTCCGGGGCAGGTGGACCTCCCGGGGGCGTTGAAAGTGTTGCTGCAGATCGGGGTATGTACGCTGGTCACCGCTCTCGCGCAGTGGCTGATGAATGTGTGCAACAATAAGATGACATACCAGGTAGTACAGGATATCCGGAATGAGGCGTTCCGGAAGATTGAGATACTTCCTCTCAGGTATATTGACGGCCATCCCTACGGGGAAGTCGTGAGCCGGGTGATCGCGGATGTGGATCAGTTCGCGGACGGGCTGCTCATGGGATTTACACAGCTTTTTACAGGGATCGCTACGATCATAGGTACGTTCGGGTTTATGCTGTCTGTCAATGTAAAGATCACATTTGTGGTGGTCCTGATCACCCCGGTGTCTTTCTTTGTGGCAAATTTTATCGCAAAGAGGACATTTACCATGTTCCGGCAGCAGTCTGAGATCCGAGGGGAGCAGACCGGGCTGATCGATGAGATGATCGGTAGCCAGAAGGTCGTCCAGGCGTTCGGCAGGGGCGAGAAGGTCACAGAGGAGTTTGACCGGGTGAACGAGAAGCTGGGGAAAGCTTACCTGCGGGCAACGTTTTTCTCATCCATCACCAACCCTGCCACCAGGTTTGTAAACAGCCTGGTGTATACGGGTGTCGGCATCACAGGCGCGTTTGCCGTGGTCAACGGCTCCCTCACTGTGGGACAGCTTTCCAGCTTTTTAAGTTATGCAAATCAGTATACAAAGCCGTTTAACGAGATCTCCGGCGTGGTGACGGAGTTCCAGAATGCCGTGGCATGCGCCCAGAGGATCTTTGACCTGATCGAAGAAGAGCCGCAGAAGCCGGAGGCGCCTGACGCGGCGGAGCTGAAAGATGTCCGGGGAAATGTAAAGGTACAGGATGTGTCATTTTCCTATGTATCGGAGCAGAGGCTGATCCGGGATTTTAATCTGGAAGTGAAGCCGGGGCAGAGGATCGCCATCGTGGGACCGACAGGCTGCGGGAAGACGACACTGATCAATCTGCTCATGAGATTTTATGATGTAGACACGGGGAGCATTAAGGTGGAGGGGATCGATATCCGGGACCTGACACGCCGGAGCCTGCGGGCAGGGTACGGCATGGTACTCCAGGATACATGGCTTAAGACTGGGACGATCCGGGATAATATCACCATGGGCCGGCCGGACGCCACTGAGGAAGAGGTCATCGCAGCGGCAAAGGCTTCCCATATCCACAGCTTTATCAGAAGGCTGCCAAAGGGCTATGATACGTGGATCACAGAGGACGGGGGCGGGCTGTCCCAGGGACAGAAGCAGCTGCTCTGCATCGCGAGAGTCATGCTGTGCCGGCCGCCTATGCTGATACTGGACGAAGCGACCTCATCCATCGATACAAGGACAGAGCTTAAGATCCAGGCAGCGTTCGCAGAGCTGATGGAAGGAAGGACCACATTTATCGTAGCGCACAGGCTGTCCACGATCCGGGAGGCGGATGTGATCCTTGTGATGAAAGACGGGCAGGTCATCGAGCAGGGAGACCACGAGAGCCTGCTTGCAGAAGGTGGTTTTTATAAGCATCTGTACGAGAGTCAGTGGAGCCAGGCAGCGGGATAGAAGTGGAGATAATGCAGAAAGAAACAGGAGACAGAAATACAGCAGGACAGTCGCAGGATGGGGCAGCAGAAGGAGGCAGCAGGATATGGAAAAACTGAGCACACTGTGCTATATAGAAAGGGATGGGCAGTATCTGATGCTGCACCGGACTGTGAAGGAAAACGATGTGAACAGGGATAAATGGATCGGCGTGGGAGGGCATTTCGAACACGGGGAAAGCCCGGAAGAATGTCTCCTGCGGGAGGTCAGGGAGGAGACGGGATACACGCTGACTTCCTGGAAATATCGTGGGATCGTGACATTCGTATACGGTGAGGACATAGTAGAGTATATGTCGCTGTACACGGCGGACGGATTCACGGGCACTCCCATACCATGCGATGAAGGGGAACTGGAATGGGTAGATAAGGACAGGATCTTCTCCCTTGAATTATGGGAGGGGGATAAAATCTTTTTCAGGCTTCTCGACGAGGGAAGAGAATTTTTCTCATTGAAGCTCGTGTATGATACTGAGGATGTCCTTCAGTATGCGGCACTTGACGGCGTGCCCCTGGAGCTTTGAGCAGCTGTGGTGCGGGTGGCCGGACGGGAAACAGAATAAGAAAAACAGAGAAGATGGGCAGAGAAGACAAGCAGACAGAAAGGAAATGACAGGTATGAAATACGCAGTGGTCTATGACAGTCCTACGGGAAATACGAAGATACTGGCAGAGGAGATAAAAAGCTGCATGGACGGGCAGAATGGAAGTACAGAGGAATGTCTGTATTTCGGGGAGCCTGTCCCGGATGAAGGATTTATGGAAAAGCTGTCAGAGGCAGAGATGATCTTTGCAGGATTCTGGACAGATAAAGGGGACAGCGGAGCAAAACTGGCGGGATTTCTGGAATCCCTCCACAGCAGCAGAGTCTTCCTGTTCGGCACAGCTGGCTTCGGGGGCTCAGAGGAGTATTTCAGCCGGATCCTGGAGAGAGTAGTGTCACATCTGCCATCAGACAATACAGTGGCAGGGAGATACATGTGCCAGGGGAAGATGCCGATGACTGTGAGAAAGAGGTATGAGGCGATGCTGGAGCAGGATCCGGAAGATAAGAGGATGAAGGCGATGATCGATAATTTCGACCGGGCCCTTTCGCACCCGGACAGCGCTGATCTGGAAAAGCTCAGGAGCATACTGTCTGCGCTGTAAGCATCCTTCTTCTAAAATGTATGATAAAAATAAATGTATGCTCAGAATAAGGCGGATAAAAAAATCCCGGCTGCAGGTGCTTCGCAGCCGGGATTTCTTATCCGCTGTTATTTATCATGAGTGAAGGGGATCATGGGAGAAGAAATGCATACATAACGATAAAGTGGCATGCGCTTCCGCCCATGACGAACAAGTGGAAGATCTCGTGGCTCCCGAAATTTTTGTGTTTATTGTTAAAGAGCGGCAGCTTCAGCGCATAGATCACGCCGCCCACAGTGTAGATGATGCCGCCGGCCAGGAGCCAGCCGAACGCTGCAGGGGACATGTTGTTGAGTATCTGCGTGAAAGCCAGTACGCAGGTCCAGCCCATCCCGATATAAAGTACAGAGGATACCCATTTCGGACAGTAGACCCAGAATGCCTTGATCAGGATGCCTGCGATCGCGATCGCCCACACAATGGACAGGAGGATGATCCCGGTCTTTCCTTTCAGGACGATGAGGCAGACAGGGGTATAGCTGCCGGCGATGAGCACGGAGATCATCATATGGTCGATCTTTTTCAGGATAGTGTTTACTTTCGCAGAGATATCAAATGTATGATAAGTCGTACTTGCTGCGTATAATAAAATGAGGCTTGCCGCATAGATGGCCAGCGAGATGATGTAGATCCTGCTGGGTTCATGCGCCGCTTTTATCAGCAGCGGCACCGCGGCGAAGATCGCCATCAGCATGCCGATAAAATGTGTGATCGCGCTGCCGGGTTCTTTGATATGTCTTTTATGTTCCATGATATGCACCTCCATGATGTAATAGCAACAGGTGGTTTTAAAAACTATATTAAGTATATGCATATATTACATCAAGAATACATAAAAATCAATTAAAAAATTGCACAAAGAAAACCGGGCATTTCCCGGTTTTCTGTAAAAGTTTTATTTTTGGAGATTTGATCGGATCACTGTGCCGGTCTTTCCCTTCAGCGCATCTTTCACTTTGTCGAATGCAGTGATATAAGCGCAGCGGCCTTCCCTGCCGTCGACGAATTCTACGGCAGCGCGGAACTTCGGGAGCATATTGTAGATACCGAAATGTCCTTCTTCCATATATGCCCTGGCCTGGTCTGTAGTGAGTTCATCCAGAGGCTGCTCATTGTCCTGTCCGAGGTTGATGCATACTTTTTCCACGTTTGTCAGGATGATGAGCATATCCGCGTTGATGCCCTCCGCCAGTTTCCCGGCTGCCAGGTCTTTTTCAATGACCGCGCTGGCGCCTTTGAGGTGATTGTCCTGCTCCATGACAGGGATGCCTCCGCCGCCGGCAGCAACCACGATCTGATCGGCATCGAGAAGGGCATTGACAGCGTCAAGCTCTACGATCTTCACCGGGTTAGGAGCGGATACAACGCGGCGGAACCCTTTGCCCGCCTCCTCGATCACGTAGTTCCCTTTCTTACGCTCTTCATTCGCCTCCTGTGCGTTCATATATCTCCCCAGCACTTTGGTCGGCGTATAAAATGCCTCATCATAGGGATCCACGATCACCTGGGTCAGTATCGTGCTGACAGTGCGGTAGATCCCTCTGTTCAAAAGTTCCTCACGTATGCCGTTCTGCAGGTCATAACCGATATAACCCTGGCTCATTGCAGAGCAGACGGACATTGGCGCGGGCGTGTATTCGGGATGCGCCTTTGCAAATTCGTTCATGGCAGTGTGGATCATCCCCACCTGCGGTGCATTGCTGTGTGTGATCGCGACCTGATATCCTTCTTCGATAAGGTCTGCGATGCATTTTGCGCTGTGCTTTACAGCAATCTTCTGTTCCGGGAGCGTGGTCCCGAGAGCCCGGTGTCCCAGGGCTACGACAACTCTTTTTTTCATAGTATTCTCCATTTCCGCCGCCTGCTTTCGGACGGCATATTATTTACAGTGGCAGCCGGACCGCAGATGCCTGTCAGCTGCCTGTATCTGCGAAAAGATAACTTATAGAAAGTTTACTATTATTTGCGTTAAAAATCAATACCGGCGCGCATCAGTCCCAGGGCCCAGTCCCGGGGCATACCGGCAGCATAAGCCAGGCGGAGATTTCCGCGTTGTTTCAGCTGCGCAGGGGCGCGAAGACAGTGTCTGCGGCAAGCAGCAGGGTCAGGATGATACAGACTGCCCACCTTACGGGCCGTCCGGCCTTCTCGAACTGTTCGGCCCATTTTGGCGCGAGGAAATAGATGAACCCACAGCCGAGCAGTGCAAAGACGGCCGAACCGCCCGGATAGATCCGCCCGTTCAGGTTCAGTAAAAATCCGCTGTAATCCCGGAATGGGAAGCCGAGAAGAAGGTCGGACACTAAGTTTGAAGTATATTCCAGCAGGGAATATACTGCGAAACATACCGCAAATGCAAGCGCAGGCTTCTGGACTACCCGCTTCGTGAGTGCAAGGGAGAGTATGCCGAATAGCCCGTACAGCGGCACCCATGGCGCGAAAAACATAGTATCATTGTTAAATGTCCCGTTCTGGACCAGGTGTACAAGCATTTCCAGGAGCCATCCGAACAGAGAAAACGCATGGAAGAGGAAAAGCATAGTACACGCATCATATTTCCGCCCGGCTTTTAACGGGGAGCGGACAGCCCGCAGCGGCGGCTGGACAGAAAAAAGGAAGACCGGGTACTGTTCCGGGGCAAAGTAAGAAATCTTTGTATAGGGGCCTTTTGAGTCGTCATAAAGAGCCTTGCGGATCAGCAGTTCATCTTCAGAGGGCACATGCTCCAGACAGGAGTCATTCAGCCGCTCGTATCCCGGGGCGCGGGACAGCACGTAATTCCTGCGCAGGGAAAGGTAGAGCTCAGCTTTGCATGTGGCGATATAAGGATTTACGAATAAAAATTCGAGGAGTCCCAGCGTAAGGACGGAGAGGACGGTCCATCCGGCAAAAGACAGGTCCAGGAGGAACAGTCTCCATTTATTGTGCGCTGTGAGCTGTCTGGACAGGAAGAACGCATCCCGGCGGCTGATCTGCGGATTTTCAGCCAGGATGAAAGGGATCATGCTGTATTCATAGTGTTTGATGATACCGCCGACGATCGTCAGATCCCAGAGAGACTGAAAAAGGGTACGGCAGAACATGACCCATGCAGGCCTGCGCAGGCAGCGCAGCTTGAACAGAAAGAAGATCTTTGAGATCATGGTCCCCCTGTAGCTGTGGATTTCCATAAAAAAGCGCTTCTCACCGATCAGGAGAAGATTATTGATAAATATCTGGTATAAAAATGCGAGCAGGAGCCCGGCGGCAGTGAGGATCAGACCAATGCTGGCGCCCTCGCTGAGGAAAGCGTTGGCTGAGCGCAGGATATTAAAGAAAAGAGTGATATGGTTCGAAAACATATCGATCATGATCTGCCCGGCAGCGCTCACGATGCGGCCACCTATCCCGGGCAGGGACACGCCTTCAAAAAAGTGGCTGACTGTCTGGATGACAATTTCGGAGTTCGGCATGTCGAGGGCAAAGGCAGCGTCAGGCTCAGCTGTGACGGAGATATTCTGCAGAGATATAAATGTCGTTGAGACAGGGTAGGCTGTGGTGAGCATAGCGATGATAAAGCAGACGGAGACTGCTTTCCAATAATTCTGTTTCAGCAGTGTGCGCGCCTTTTTTTTCAGCTCAGTCCTCATCCACATATCGGTCCGCCTCCCGGGAAATCAATGATACTATATTATAATTTATCCAGAGGGGATTTGCAAGCAGGGCGAAATGCACGTGAGATCAGAAAATATACAGAGATGACATAAAAAAGGACCCTTTTTTAAAGGATCCTTTCTCTGGCAATGCGGAAGAGGAGACTTGAACTCCCACAGGATAAAACTCCCACTAGAACCTGAATCTAGCGCGTCTGCCATTCCGCCACTTCCGCTCGACAAATGGTATTCTACCATAAGAAGAACGGTTTGTAAACCCCTAATTTTTATTTTTTCGTAAGGTTGATTTCCGGCTGATTTCCGGCCTTATTTTCCGGCTGATCTAGTAACAGCACGGCCGTGATCCGCGCGTCAGTTCTGGTCCTGTATCCAAGATGATCTCCTGTTTATGGCAGTTTGTAGCAGGCCATTGCATATGGGAGAAAATATCCCTGCTCATGCCGGCACACAGGGCATACTTTCGGCGCAGCCTGACCTTCATGTATATAGCCGCAGTTCGTACACATCCACCTGGATACCTGTTCAGAATGATAATACATATTTGATCCCAGCATGTCCGCCAGTGCGCCGAACCGTTTTTCATGGACATGTTCGATCTCAGCGATCTGATAGAAGGCGGACGCGGCTTCTAAAAACCCTTCCTCCTTTGCGGTATCTCCGAACGCCTGGTATACATCGGCGTACTCTTCGTGTTCATTGTGTTCCGCAGCCCGCAGCAGCTCCGGAAGCGTATCCTGCTGGTCGATCGGATAAGAGCCATCAATGTGCACGGTCTCCCCGGAAAGGTCTTTTAAAAGACTGTAAAACCTCTCGGCATGGGCGCGCTCCTGGTCTGCGGTATAGCGGAATACATCAGCGATCGTGAGCATCCCACCCTCTTCGGCACGCTCCGCCGCGATCGTATAGCGGTTGCGGGCCTGGCTCTCTCCTGCGAAGGCACGCATCAGGTTTTCTTTTGTCCTGCTTTCAGAAAAATTAACAGACATGTCAGAACCTCCTTTTTTATTAAGTAGTATGCTGTCAAAATCCGAAAATATACCAGGATTTTTCCAACTCATTTATTTTGTTGATAAAACCGGGACAGTGTATTACATTATATATAGTTCGGATCATTGGCAGGACCGGCAGCGAAGACAGACCGGTCAGGAAATAGAGGAGGAATAACGTATGATCACAGTAAATGCAATGGGCGATATCTGCCCGATCCCTGTCGTAAAGACAAAGAAAGCAATGGACGCGCTCACCGGTCCGGAACAGATCGAAGTCCTGGTGGACAATGAGACAGCGGTGCGCAATGTCATGAAGCTGGCGAAAAGCTCCGGCGCCCGGGCGGAACAGGAACAGCTCGCCCAGAGAGAGTACCGGGTGCTGATCACAGTGGGAGAAAACGCAGGGAAGCACAGCGCGCCGGCAGCATCGGATGGGAAGACAGCAGCGGACGGAAAAGCAGCATCGAAAGGGACGGCGGCAGCAGACGGCGGCAGCGAGGCAGATCCGGCAGCAGCGGCAGGTGCCCAGGGAGCGCCGGGCTGCGCTTCCTGCATCGGCACAGTGGCTGCCATCGGCTCTGACCGGATGGGAGAGGGCAGCGATGAGCTGGGCCATATCCTGATGAAGAGCTTTATCTTCGCGGTCACACAGCTCGATACGCTGCCGGATAAGATGCTTTTTTACAATGGGGGCGCAAAGCTGACTGTCGAGGGCTCAGAGTGTCTGGCCGACCTGAAAGCCCTGGAAGAGCAGGGCGTGGAGATCATGACCTGCGGGACATGCCTGGATTTCTATGGGATCAAGGATAAGCTGGCGGTCGGAAGCGTGACGAATATGTACAGCATAGCAGAAACACTGCAGGGAGCGATGAGCGTGATCCGTCCGTAGAGAGAGGAGGAACAGATATGAGCGGAAAATCTCCTCAGTCAGGAAAATTTTCTCGGCCGGGAAATGTCCGGCTGACACAGTTTGTAAAACATGGGGGATGTGCGGCAAAGATCGGTCCGGATACTTTATCCCGGGTGCTGGAGCGGCTGCCGAAGTTCAGCGATCCGTCCCTGCTTGTGGGATTTGAGACATCGGACGATGCGGCGGTCTACAGGGTAACGGAGGATACGGCGGTGATACAGACGCTGGACTTCTTCCCGCCGGTGGTAGATGATCCGTATACATTCGGCCAGGTGGCGGCGGCCAATGCGCTCAGCGATGTCTACGCCATGGGCGGTGAGCCGAAGATCGCCCTGAATATCGTGGAATTCCCGGGGGAGCTGGACCCGGATATCCTGGGGGAGATCCTCCGGGGCGGCGCGGATAAAGTGCGCGAGGCAGGGGCAGTGCTCGTAGGCGGGCATTCGATCCAGGACGATGTGCCGAAATACGGACTGGCAGTCACAGGATTTGTCCACCCGGATCAGATCTATAAGAATTACGGCTGCCGGGAAGGCGATGTTCTGATCCTGACGAAGCAGCTCGGGAGCGGTATCGTGAATACAGCGGTAAAGGCGCAGCTGGCGTCTGAGGAGTCTGCCCGGGAAGTGGTCCGGGTCATGACTTCACTGAACAAAAAGGCAAAAGAGACGGCGCGGAAATTCACGGTCCATGCGTGTACGGATGTGACCGGATTCGGGCTCCTCGGCCACTGTTCAGAGATGGCGGAGGCCAGCGGAGCTGTGATCCGGATCAATGTGGAAGATGTGGCTTACATGCACGGAGTGAAAGAATACGCACAGATGGGGCTGATCCCGGGCGGGGCGTACCGGAACCGGAAGCATGTGGCGCCGATGCTGGATACGGGGGATCTGGAAGTGAGCGGCCCGGATGCATGGAATGCGGAAGCAGGCGGCACAGATGCAGGAGGGCCGGATGAGATGTGGCTGGACCTTCTCTGCGATCCCCAGACTTCGGGAGGACTCCTCATTGCCGTGCCGGAAGAAGAGGCGGGGAGCATGCTGGAGGAATTTGAACGGACCGGGATGGAGACAAAGGTTTCCGTCGTAGGCAGAGTATTAAAGAGCGGGTGCGAGAGGGGCAGGATCTGCATTAGAAAGGGTAAATAACATGAATCTGAAACAGCTGGAAGCATTTGTGAAGGTGGCGGAGACGAAGAGCTTTTCCGCTGCCGCGAAGCTGCTTTATCTTACCCAGCCCACAGTGAGCACGCATATCGCTTCTCTTGAGAAGGAACTCAATGCCTGTCTCCTGGTGAGGAGTACAAAGGGAGTCGCGCTCTCAGAGGCGGGCAAGGAACTCTATGCCTATGCGGAGCAGATACTTGAACTGGAGCAGCAGATCCGGGCGACGGTCGGGCTGGGTGCGGGCCGGAGAGGAAGGGTACTGCGGAGCGCAC
>ERZ1090864.597-NODE-599-length-19434-cov-9.633108_pt1 | contig 19434 bp, 13 predicted proteins | sample MGYA00478479_ERZ1090864 | MGnify/ENA primary metagenome ERZ1090864 (study PRJEB33644, sample SAMEA5815743) | chicken gut metagenome | biome: Chicken; feature: Gastrointestinal Tract; material: Caecum | place: Ireland | collected 2019-01-01 | study: A study of the...
ACTCTCATGCGCAGAGTGCTGACAAAAGAATGGGAGGGTTTCATATGTTTATACAACCTGTTTATAATATATTGCTGTTACCTGATGTAACATATTATTTTAAGAAAGATTTCTTTGCCGGCCGGGCGGATGAATTAAAACCCGGTACACAGATCCTGTTCACGCTTCTCAGGACCGAAGCAGAAGAAAACAGCCTGCAGGCAGAAGATTTCTATCCGATCGGGCTCTCCGCCAGAGTGGAGTCCGTAAGCGATGAGGATGTGATCCAGATCCGCACGATCGACAGAGTGGAGATCATCAGCCCGGTCATTGAAGACGGCGAAGTGCGCGCCGCATTTGCGGTCCGTCCTTCGATCGGGGATCTGTCCGAAAAAGAGCAGCAGAAAATATTCGCCGATGTCCGGACTTCCCTTCTCAGGTTTGTCCAGAATTACCAGTGGGGGATCTGGGCGAGAGGCTTCATCCTTCAGCGCAAGAGCATTTATGACCTTGTCTCTTCGCTGTCCGAATATCTGAACCTGAGTGTAGATGAAAAGTACGCCATCCTTGCCGAGGATTCCGTAAGGGCAAGATATGCCCTTATTGAAAAAGCGGTCAACGAGTTCATGGAGGTGGCAAAAGTCTCCGCCGAGGCCCAGGAAGCCCAGAAGGACGGCCAGGAGCAGCTCTACCGGGAGGCAGCGCTCAGAAAACAGATCGACTATCTGCAGAAAGAGCTCGATGACATGCACCCGGAGAATATTTCGGATGTAAGAAAATTCGAGAAAAAGATCGCCGAGTCCGGCATGAACAAAGAGGCGCGCAGAGAGGCGGAAAAAGTGCTGAACCGTATGCGCCAGGAAGGGAAAGAGAGCCATGAGTACGGGCTCCTGTATGATTACCTTGACTTTGTCACAAGCCTGTCGTGGAAGGCGCCTGTATTCGCGCCCATCGACCTGGCCCGCGCGGAGAAGATCCTGGATGAAGACCACTACGGATTAAAAAAGGTAAAAGAGCGTATCATCCAGCAGCTGGCAGTCATGGCCCTGAACAAAAAACAGTATGGCTCGATCCTTCTCTTTGTCGGAGCCCCCGGCACCGGGAAGACCAGTATCGGGCAGAGCATTGCCCGCGCGCTCGGGCGGGAATATGTCCGCATCAGCCTGGGCGGCATCCGGGATGAAGCAGAGATCCGCGGGCACCGGAGGACTTACATCGGAGCCATGCCCGGACGGATCATGGAGGCCATGAAGCGCAGCGGCTCCTCCAACCCGGTCATGGTCCTGGACGAGGTCGATAAGCTGGCAAAGGATTACGGCGGGGATCCTGCGAGCGCGCTCCTCGAGGTGCTTGACCCGGAGCAGAACAGTACATTTACAGACCACTATATGAATGTGCCTTACGATCTGTCGAACGTGCTCTTTGTGTGTACGGCAAACACAACGGATACGATCCCGGAACCGCTTTTAAACCGTATGGAAGTCATCTCGTTCCCGGGATATACCGCCGTGGAGAAGTACCACATCGCGAAAAAGCATCTGATCCCCAAAGCCATGGAAGCTATGGGCATCAAAAAGAATATGCTCAAGATCACCGACGGCGCGCTGCGCCAGATCATCGATGAATATACAATGGAGGCCGGGGTCCGTGACCTGAAGAAGTCCATTGAGACACTGTGCCGCACCGCTGCGGTAGAGCTGGTCAGGGGCAGCGCGGCAGAGGATGCCGGCACAGCGGATGATAATGCAGAGGGTGCCGCTGCCGGGAAGACCCGGGCAGAAGACAGCGGCCTGTGTATCTCTGTCACGAAAAGCAATCTTTCAGACTACCTGGGCAGGAAACAGATCCGCACAGAGCGCAGGCTGTCCTCCGGGACGCCCGGCGTGGTGACCGGACTTGCCTGGACCCGGGCAGGAGGCGCGATCCTCTTCATTGAGACGAAACTGACAAAAGGAAAAGGCAAACTGCTCATCACCGGGCAGCTCGGAGATGTGATGAAGGAATCTGTCCAGATCGCGCTCACCCTGGTCCGCTCACTCTATCCAAAAGAGAGCCGGGTGCTGGAGGATCACGATCTGCATGTCCATGTACCGGCAGGCGCTGTGCCAAAGGACGGGCCGTCCGCGGGCATCACTCTGACTACAGCGCTCGCCTCGCTCATCACCGGGAAGGCGGTGGACACCTGCTGCGCTATGACAGGAGAGGTTTCCTTACGGGGCGGCGTGATGCCGATCGGCGGACTCCCCGAGAAGCTTATGGCAGCCCAGAGAGCCGGGATCAAAAAGGTGTATATCCCTTATGACAATATCGAAGATCTGGATGATGTCGCCGAAGAGGTAAAAGAAAAACTTGATATCATGCCTGTGAAAAAAGTCACGGACGTGCTGAAAGACCAGGCTCTCATGTAGAGCCTGGCCTTTCTTTTTCTGTCATATTTTCTGTTCCTGCAGTCCCTGCTTTTTCAGCCACTTCCTCATTGTGCAGATATAATACGGTACCAGTGGGATGAGCGCCGCCAGCCATGCCGCCGGGTCCGCAAGGCACACACCGGTAAAGCTTGCCCGCCCCGCGACGATCATCACGATCCCCGCCCTCGCCGCGAGCTCAAAGACACCGCCCAGCATGGGTACCAGCCCGTACCCCATCCCCTGGAGGGCATTCCGGTACAGGTAGATGCTGCCCAGGAAGGGATAACACCAGAATACCGCGCGGAAATACATGACCGCCGCATCTGCCACAGCGGTCTCTGACGGGCTGACAAAGAGCCATGTCATATACCTTCCGCCAAAATACACCACTGCCATGGTGACCACGCTCCAGACAAGGATCATGATCTGCGTGCATTTCACGCCTTCCCTGACACGGTCCGCTTTTCCCGCGCCGCGGTTCTGTCCCACATAGGTCGCAATGGTCGCGCCAAACGCCACAAACACAGTGCTGATGATATTCTGGAGCTTGCCTGCCGCAGAAAATCCCGCCATATAGTCTTCTCCGTATACATTGACCGCCCCCTGCACGATGACCGTGCCGATGGCGGTAATGGAAAACTGGAGCCCCATCGGTATGCCCAGCGCAAGAAGCCTGCCAAGGCTCTGGATGGAGATTCTGAAATCGCCGCCTTTCAGATGGAGGAGCGGATATTTCTTTATGATATATACAAGGCACAGGACTGCTGATATCCCCTGTGCGATGACCGTCGCATACGCGCATCCTTCGACGCCCATTCCGAAATTCACGATGAACACAATGTCCAGCACCACATTGATCACAGCGGAAATGATCAGGAAATAGAGCGGAGACCTGGAATCTCCCAGCGCCCTTAAGAAAGCGGCCAGCGCATTATACGCCGCGGTGACGATCAGACCGGCATAGATAATGCCCATGTAGCTTTTCACATCCGGCAGCAGTTCCTCCGAGTAGTTCATCAGCCGGAGGATCGGCTCATTGGCCACGGTAAGTCCCGCTGTCATCACCACCGCGAACACCGCGGAAAGGATGACTGACATCGCTACATAATGCCGCATCCTGTCATACTGCTTCGCCCCGAACCACTGGGACACAAGGATCGCAAATCCGCTGCTCAGCCCGTTGAGCCACCCTGTCACAAAGAACATCAGGGAACCCGTGCTCCCGATCGCCGCCAGGGCGTCAACACCGATAAACTGCCCTGCCACGATCGAATCCGCTATATTGTAAAACTGTTGGAAGATATTTCCCAGGCACATTGGGATCATAAAACGGATGATCAGCCTCACCGGGCTTCCGGCAGTCATATCGCTTGTCTTGTTCGTACTCATAACGCTTCCTCTCCTGTATGCTGCTTTTGTGTGTATACTGCTTCTGTATATATGCTGCTTCTGTGTTTTTCACCTGTGCGTTTCTCTGTTTGCACGGTTCCCTATTATACAGGATTTCCCGCAGTTTGCAATGAGAATTTCCGATGAAATAAAAGAAAAAATAACTCGTTATTGCCCCTCGCGGGACAACTCCTTATAATAAGGATATTGATAAAAGACCATACTGAAATATACTACTTCAATGACCCGTCCGGGTCCGGGCAGAAGGGAACAGGATATGAATTTAAATACTGTATTGATCAAACCGGCATCCAGCCAGTGCAGCATGACATGCGACTATTGTTTTTACTGCGACGAAGCAGCGAAAAGGGAATCTCCTTCCTATGGGATGATGACAGAAGAAACCCTCAAAAATATCATTAAAAAAACATTGTTCCAGGCCACCGGAGATGTCTGCTTTGCCTTCCAGGGCGGGGAACCGACTTTGCGGGGGCTCCGTTTTTTTGAGAAAGCAGTTGAGTTTGAACAGCGGTATAACCGCAGGCAGGTCAGGATATCAAACACGCTTCAGACAAACGGCCTCCAGATCAATGAGGAGTGGTGCAGGTTTTTCCGTGAACATCATTTCCTCATCGGCATTTCCGTGGACGGCACCCGGGAGACACATGACCAGTGCCGCCACACAAAAAGCGGTGCCCCCACCTACGACCGTATCCTCGGAGCGATCCGGATGCTGGACAGCTTCCAGGTAGAATATAATATCCTTACCGTGGTAAATGCGTACACAGCTCCGAAAATACGGGAGATCTACGCTGATTACAGGGAAAAGGGCTGGAAGTTCCAGCAGTATATCGCCTGCCTCGATCCTCTGGGACAGGAAGGCGGACATTCCCCTTACTCTTTGACGCCGGAAGCCTACGGGGAATTTCTGTCCACGCTCTTCGAGCTGTGGTACAAAGACTGGCGCCGCGGAAAAGCGCCATACATCCGTGATTTTGAAAATTATATCGGCATTGCCATGGGGTATGTCCCGGAAGCCTGTTCCCAGAGGGGGATCTGCTCAGTCCAGGGAGTCGCAGAGGCAGACGGCAGCGTATATCCCTGCGACTTCTACGCACTGGATGGATACAGGCTGGGGAATTTCAACAAGGATAAAATACAGGATTTTCTGGAAAATGACCGCGCCAGAGATTTCATAAATGAATCGAAAAAGATCAGCGGCTCCTGCCGGACCTGCCCCTATTATGCGCTTTGCCGGGGCGGCTGCCGCCGGACCCGGGTCAAAGAGACGGGCACAGACACTTACCGAAGTTATTTCTGCCGGAGCTATCAGATGTTTTTCAGCCGGGAGGGAAAGAAGATCGAAGAGATCGCCAGATATCTGAAAAAATAGTACCTGAAAGTCAAAAAGCCGGAAACGCCCAATCTGTAACGTTTCCGGCTCTTCTTAAGCAGATGACGGGAATCGAACCCGCCTCCCCAGCTTGGGAAGCTGGTGTTCTACCGATGAACTACATCTGCATTCGGTACGAGTAAGATTATACCGCTGTTCGTCTAAAATTGCAAGGCTTTTTTCTCTCACTTTTCCTTCTAACAGCCTTCTCTCACTTACCGTCCAATCGCTTCAATCATCCTCACTCGATCTGCCAGTCAATGGGCTCGATGCCGTGCTCCTCGAGGAACCGGTTCGTCTGGCTGAAGGGCCTGCTGCCGAAAAATCCACGGAACGCAGACAGCGGGCTCGGATGGGGAGCTGTCAGGATCAGATGCTTCGGATTATTGAGCATCGCCTTCTTTCTCTGCGCCGGGCTGCCCCACAGGATGAATACGATCGGGCGGTCCTGACTGTTAAGCGCCATGATCGCGGCGTCCGTAAACTCCTCCCAGCCGATCCCCCGGTGGGAATTCGCCTGATGCGCTCTTACGGTAAGTACGGTATTGAGCATGAGCACTCCCTGCTCCGCCCATTTTGTCAGGCAGCCATGGTCCGGGATCGTACAGCCCAGGTCATCATGGAGCTCCTGATAGATATTCACAAGAGACGGCGGGATCTCCACCCCTTTCTTCACAGAAAAGCAGAGTCCGTGCGCCTGACCATTATTGTGGTAGGGGTCCTGTCCCAGGATCACCACTTTTACCTCCTTGAGCGGCGTCAGATGGAATGCGTTAAAAATATCCTCCGCCGGCGGAAAGATCAGCCTTGTCCTGTATTCATGGTTCACTGTCTCGAACAGCTTCTTATAGTATGGTTTGGAAAACTCCCCTTTCAGCGCTTCATACCAGTCTCCGTTTAATCCTGCCATAACTCTCTCCTTAAATTTTCAGAATATTCATCCCATCGGGGTCAGACCCCTTTTCAAAGGGGTCTGACCCCGTTCACAGTTTTTTCACAATCTCACCGGCACGCCTTCTCCCCTCAGGTACTCTTTTACCTGCCGGATCTCCAGTTCTTTATAATGGAACAGCGATGCCGCCAGCGCCGCGTCCGCCTTCCCCTCGGTCAGCGCTTCTTTAAAGTGCTCCAGTGTCCCGGCCCCGCCTGATGCGATCACAGGGATGGATACGTTTTCCGCGATCGTGCGCGTCAGCTCCAGGTCATACCCTGCCTTTGTCCCATCGCAGTCCATGCTGGTGAGCAGGATCTCTCCGGCGCCGAGCCGTTCCACTTTCTGCGCCCATTCTACGGCATCGATCCCGACATCGATACGGCCGCCGTTTTTATAGATATTCCATCCTGACCCGTCTTCCCGCTTTTTGGCGTCTATGGCTACGACGACGCACTGACTACCGAATTTATCCGCCGCGTCGCTGATCAGCTCCGGCGTATTGATGGCCGAAGAGTTGATGGAAACTTTATCCGCGCCTTCTCTCAGGATCGCACGGAAATCATCCACCGTACGGATACCTCCGCCTACCGTGAACGGAATGAACACGCACTCCGCCACCTGCCGGACCATATCAACCACTGTCCTGCGCTCATCCGAAGATGCGGTAATGTCAAGGAATACCAGCTCATCCGCCCCTGCTTTGTCATATGCCTTTGCGATCTCCACCGGGTCTCCCGCGTCTTTCAGGTCCACAAAATTTACGCCCTTTACTACCCTGCCCGCATTTACGTCCAGACAGGGGATAATCCTTTTTGTAAACATGCTCCGCCTCCTCTCACAGCTCCACAAAATTCTTCAGGATATGCAGTCCCACATCGCTGCTCTTCTCCGGGTGGAACTGGCAGGCGAACACATTTCCCTGCTCCACGGAAGCATGGATATGCGTACAATATTCCGTTGTGGCTTTTACGATCTTCTCATCTTCTGCTTTCAGATAGTAGGAATGTACAAAATACACATACGACTGCTCCCTGATCCCCCGGAACAGCCTTCCGTCATTCTGCAGGTGCAGGGAATTCCAACCCATATGAGGGATCTTCATCCCCTCTGCCTCCGGGATCCTCAGGATCTCCCCTTTCAGGATCCCAAGTCCCGCCACGCCGGGAGCTTCCTCGCTGCGCTCAAACAGAAGCTGCAGGCCGAGGCAGATCCCCAGGAAAGGTTTTCCGCTCTCCGCCACGTCACGGATCACCGGTTCCAGCCCTCTTCTCCGGATATTCGCCATGGCGTCGCCAAAGGCCCCGACGCCGGGCAGGATCACTTTATCCGCGCTGAGTATCTTCTCCGCGTCCCCGGTGATATGCACCTGTTCCCCCAGGGAAATCAGCGCTTTTTCCACGCTCCGGATATTTCCCGCATCATAATCAATGACCGCGATCATCTGCCTTCCTCCTTCCCGACGCCTGTCTTTACAACAGGTACAGGCGTATCATCCACTGCATCCAGATTATTGATATACTTTTTCGTCTCCTTCACAATGACCGGCGACAGCAGCAGCACCGCGATCAGATTGGGGATCGCCATCAGCGCGTTCAGGATGTCCGCGATCTTCCAAACGAGATCGAGGGCAAGCACCGGGGCAACGAGAGAAACCGCGATATAAAGAACACGGTACGGGATCAGCCCCTTCTTACCCGAAAAGTATTCCACGCACCGCTCTCCATAGTACGCCCAGCCGAGGATCGTGGAATACGCAAAGGAGATAATGCCTACGACAAGGATAAACGGCCCGAAGAACGGGATCTGTCCGAATGCAAGGGTCGTCAGTTCGCCCCCGTCCGCGATCTGGTCTGCGTTGATGGCCGGATTTTTCATGATCGTCGACACGAGCACAAGGCCAGTCATCAGGCAGACGACTACTGTATCCCAGAATGTCCCCGTGGAAGAGACAAGGGCCTGGCGCACCGGATTCTTCGTCTTCGCCGCCGCAGCCGCGATCGGAGCGGAGCCCATACCGGATTCATTGGAAAACAGTCCCCTGGCCACTCCGTACTGCATCGCATAGCGGATCCCTGTCCCGACGAGCCCGCCTGCCGCCGCACCCGGCGTAAATGCCAGACGGCAGATCGTCTTTATCGCCGGAATGATATAATCATAATTGATCCCAAGGATGATCAGGCAGCCCACTACATAAAAGATTGCCATAAAAGGCACCAGCTTCTCACACACATTGGCAATGCTCTTGATCCCTCCGAAGATCACGAATGCAGTGAGCACAGCGACGATGACCCCGATGATCCACGGCTCGATCCCCAGGTTCTCATTGCACACCTCGGCAATGGCATTTACCTGGGTCGCACATCCGATCCCAAAGGACGCAAATCCGGCAAACACCGCGAAGACCATGCCCAGCCACTTCATGTTCAGCCCACGCTCCAGGGCATACATAGCGCCGCCCTGCATACGGCCGTCCGCTGTCTTTACCCGATACTTGACCGCGATCAGCGACTCCGCATATTTCGTAGCGATACCGAACACACCGGTCAGCCAGCACCAGAGCACAGCCCCAGGCCCGCCGAGGGCGATCGCCGTACCCACCCCGATGATATTTCCGGTACCGATGGTAGACGCTAGCGCTGTGGTGAGGGCGCCGAACTGGCTGACCTCTCCGTCCGCGTCATCTTCCCTGGACACAGAAAGCGGGATCCCTTTTGTGATGGACTTTCTCTGGATAAACCCGGTGCGCACTGTCATAAACAGATGCGTGCCGAGAAGCAGGATGATCATCCACCATCCCCACACAAAATCATCCACGGACTGCACGATATCAAATATCTTTTCATACATGGCTCTCTTCCTCCCAGATAACAATTCAGGCATACGCAATGCCCACTGCCCACAGCCGGCATACCGTATGCCTGTAAAACATCTCAACACTGACATTTTAGCGTATTTCCGCTTTAATGTAAAGAAGCATTTCCACAGCTGTCCGGTTTTGCTTTTTCACCGCCGTTTCCCGCGTCCAGCTCAAACCAGAACTCCACTCCATTCTCGAAGTTCTTTACCCCGTATTTCTGATGGAAGGACTCCATGATCGCCTTTACGATAGACAGGCCGATGCCGTTGCCCCCATACTCTCTTGTATGCGCCTTGTCTACTTTGTAGAACTTATCCCACAGCTTCGGGATATCCTCCTCCGGGATCGGCTTCCCGCTGTTGAACACAGATACCCTCGCCTTCCCGTCTTCCGGAACAACACGCACCTCGATCCGCTTCTCATTCTCCACATGATGGATCGCATTGGTCAGATAATTGCGCACGACCTGCTCGGTCTTGAACTCATCCGCCCAGACATAAAGGGAATCATCTGCGATGAAATCCACTTCCGCCTCAGCCTGCTGCACGAAGATCTCGCAGCTTGCGATCACGCCTTTCACCAGCTTCACGATATCAAACCGTTCAAACTGGACTTCATCATTCCCGAATTCCAGCTGGTTCAGAGTGAGGAGGTTTTTGACCATCATATTCATCTTGCCCGCCTCATCCATGATCACATCGCAGTAAAACTCCCTGCTCTCCGGGTCATCGCTGATTCCCTCTTTAAGCCCTTCCGCATAGCCCTGGATCAGGGCAATGGGAGTCTTGAGCTCATGGGAGACATTGCCCAGGAATTCATTCCTCATATCCTCGATCTTTTCCTTCTGCTCGATGTCCTTCTGGAGCTGGTTGTTCGCGCTCTTTAACTCGGACACCGTCTTTTCAAGCTGGGCGGACATCCTGTTGAAATTCCGGCCCAGGATGCCGATCTCATCCTCTCCGCCCCGCGTATACTTAGCCTCGAAATTCAGGTTCGCCATCTCCTGGGAAAGTCCCGCAAGCTCCATCACAGGCTGTGTGATCCTGCGCGAAAACAGCCATATGAGCAGTCCCCCGAAGACGATCCCGATGACGCCCAGATAAATGAGGAAACGGTTCGCCAGGGATGCGCTCTCCTGGATACTCGCCAGGGGGCTCTGCATGATAAACCAGGACCCGTCAGACAGGCGTCCGCACATTTTCAGATATTCCACATCTCCTGTAACCCCCTGCGCATCATCCCGGTAGATCGTATAAGTATCCGTCTGCCTGATCACATCCGATACATTCACCCCGGCCATGCCCGCCAGCATACCCAGCGTCATCTCCTTAAAGCGGGGATCCGCAGTCCCGAGCGTACTCAGGACCGCATCGCCGCCCGCGTCTATGACGACCAGGTCCACGTTTGCCTTCTCCGTGCGGACCAGGATATTATTGAGCGACGATGTCTCTGACATTTTATTTTCCGCGAACATACGGTCAACTTCATTGTACGTGCGCAGAAGCTCCTGAGACTTATGCGAAAGATAGTATGTGCCCAGGAAGCCATTGTTCACGACCAGTACAGCGCCAAGGATAAATACCAGAAGCCCGATAAAAATAGCAGTAATCTGCCTTCGGATCGAATATTTCATAAAGCTTCACCTTAGATCAGTCTACTTCAAATTTATACCCCATCCCCCAGATCGTCCGGATATATTCGCCCTTGTCCCCAAGCTTGCTGCGCAGCTTTTTCACATGGGTGTCGATCGTGCGGGCATCGCCGAAATAATCATAGTTCCACACATTGTTCAGGATCTTCTCCCTGGACAGGGCGATCCCCTGGTTCTCCACGAAATACGCCAGCAGTTCAAATTCCTTATAGCTCAGCTCCACAGGCTTCCCGTCGATCTTCACGATGTGGGCCGCCTTATCGATCACGATGCCGCCCGCCTCGATCACTTCTCCGCCTGCATTCCCAAGCGTTCTCCTCAGGATCGCGTTCACCCTCGCCACAAGGATCTTCGGGCTGAACGGCTTGGAGATATACTCATCCACGCCAAGCTCAAACCCCTGGAGCTCGTCCCTCTCCTCAGAGCGCGCCGTGAGCATGATGATCGGCACTTTGGAAGACTCCCTGATCTCCCTGCACACCTGCCAGCCGTCCATCTTCGGCATCATCACATCAAGGATCACAAGGGCGATATCCTTCTCCTCGTAAAAGATATCCATCGCTTCCATGCCGTCCCCCGCCTCTATGACCGTATATCCTTCACGGGTCAGGAAGTCCTTTACCAGTTTCCTCATCCTGCTCTCATCATCAACCACAAGGATCTTTATATTTTCCATGGTCCGCATCTCCTCTTTTATCTCTGCACACTTTTTGTTTTATCCTATATCTTATCAGGGAAATATGTCAATATTGTGAATACCGGCACAGAAAAGGACTCAGAAAAACCGGCGCAGAAAACCGGCTGTTTCCGGCAAACTCCCGCTTGCACGCAAGCCGGCTTAGTGATAAGATATTATCATTGCGCGCGGGCGCGCCGTCCGCTCCCGCGCATAGAAAGTACGGACTGTTTTCCGCTGTCACTAAGGAGGAAAAAATGGGATTACTCGAATTATTCATCCTGGCTGTAGGGCTCTCTATGGACGCCTTCGCAGTCTCCGTCTGCAAAGGACTCGCAATGCGCCGGATCACGTTCGGCAAAACACTGGTCGTGGGACTATGGTTCGGCGGTTTTCAGGCCCTGATGCCTGCTGTCGGCTATTTTCTGGGCGTCCAGTTCCGGGAAAAGATCACAGCCGTAGACCACTGGATCGCCTTCATCCTGCTGGGCCTCATCGGCGCCAATATGATCAAAGAAGCCTGTTCCGGCGACTGTGAAGAGGAAAATGACTCTCTGGACATCAGGACCATGTTCCTGCTCGCAGTCGCGACAAGCATCGACGCCCTCGCAGTAGGGATCACGTTCGCCTTCCTGAATGTTCACCTTCTGTCAGCGGTCTCCTTTATCGGAGCCACGACTTTCATCCTCTCCGCCATCGGCGTGAGGATCGGAAATGTATTCGGCACGCGCTACAAGGCAAAGGCAGAATTCGCAGGCGGGGCCATCCTGATCCTGCTCGGGCTGAAGATCCTGCTGGAACACCTTGGAATCCTGGCATTTTAGCTGAGCGCCCGTTTATGAGGAAAACAGCGGCGGCAGCCGCAGTAAGCACGCAGTGCGGTTTTCCGAATGGCGTGGGCTGAACTGTTACTTAGCCGTGCCGGGCAGGTAAAACCTGCAATTGACTTCACACACACCCTGTGCTATCATAAACACCGCAGAGCGGTCAAAACAAAATAGAACATCAAAGTCATATGGTTTTCCTGTTTCAGAATCCAAACAGGCATATGGCTTTTTTTATTGCCCCGGCCTGTTTCCATACAGCGCCGCTTAACCACATACGAAAGGAGACTACTTATCCAAATGCAGGAAAACAATACTTTTATGAAAACAAAACCCGTCTTTTCCCTCCTCATCTCCATGTCCGTTCCCATGATGCTTTCCATGCTCATCCAGTCACTCTACAATATCGTGGACAGCATCTATGTGTCACGGCTCGGCACGGATGCCCTCACCGCGGTCTCCCTCGCCTACCCTCTCCAGAACGCCATCCTATCCGTTGCCGTCGGCATCGGCGTGGGCATCAGCTCCGCGATCTCCATCCATCTCGGCGCAGGGAACCAGGAGAAAGCTGACCGCGCCGCCACCATCGGGATCGCGCTGACTGTATTCCACTGCCTCCTTTTCATCCTGGCAGGGCTTTTCATCACACGCCCCTTCCTCTCCCTGTTTACAGACAATCCGGCAGTGCTGGGGGATTCCTGTGATTACACATACATTGTCCTGTGCTTTTCCTTCGGCTCCCTTCTCCAGATCGCATTTGAGAAGATCTTCCAGGGGATCGGGCAGATGAAGGTCACCATGTATCTGCTGATCGTGGGATGCGTGGTCAATATCATCCTTGACCCCATCCTCATCTTCGGCCTTTTAGGCTTCCCCGCGCTCGGAGTCGCAGGGGCTGCCATTGCCACTGTGATCGGACAGATCAGTGCCTTTCTCCTCTATATCGTGGTGTATCTGAGGAAGCCTTACGCCATACACATCCGGGCAAAACATCTCCGTTTTGACTGGAAGATGATCCGGCAGATATACAGTGTGGGCATCCCGTCCAGTATCATGATGCTCCTCCCCTCTGTCCTCATCAGCATCCTGAACAGTATCCTTGCCGCATTCTCCGAAGTATATCTGGCTGTGCTCGGCGTTTATTTTAAGCTCCAGACTTTTATCTATATGCCCGCCAACGGGATCGTCCAGGGAATGCGCCCGATCATTGGTTATAACTACGGCGCAGGAGAGAAATCCCGGGTCCGCACCACGGTCAGGTACAGCCTCGCCTGCGCGGCAGCGCTCATGCTCCTGGGCACGCTCCTGTCCCTTCTCATCCCGGAGCAGATCTTCGCCCTCTTCGACGCGGACACAGAGCTGATGGAGGCGGGAGTCACCGCTCTGCGCATCATCTGCCTCGGATTTTTGGTCTCCGCTGTGGGCATCATTTACTCCGGGACATTTGAAGCGCTCGGCAGCGGACGGAACTCCCTGATCATCTCTCTGCTGCGGCAGTTTGTGATCACGATCCCTCTGAGCTTCATCCTCGCAAAGCTCTGCGGCCCCATCGGCGTCTGGATCTCATTCCCCGCAGGGGAGCTGTGCGCATCGGCCGCAGCATTCTTCCTGCTGGCACATTATGAAAAAGGGACTCTGTCGCCCTTCCGCCGGCAGGGGCGCATTTCATAGGCCGGAGCATTAAAAAATACCCTGTCAGTAAGACACATCCTTTTTCCGTGTCTCACTGGCAGGGTATTTTCCCCGGATCTGTTCCTTTATGATCACAGTCCTTTATTATTCCATTTCAAAATTCGTAAAATACTGATGCGCAAGGTCCTCGTCCTCCCCGCTGACGATCAGCCGCATCGGAAGCCCCAATTTGATGGACATCAGCCCGAGAAGAGACTTCCCGTCGATACGGAAATTCCTGTTCGACATATCCGTAACGTCAATGTCTGATTTCATCTTCTGGCATGTATTGCAAAAACTCATCAACTGCCCTGATGAGGCAAACCTGATCTTTTTCTCGACCATTTCCTTTTTCACCCTCCTGTCTCGCGTATATATAATACTGACACTGCCACAGTATATAATAAATACGCCGGACAGGCAAGAGAAAAATAGAACTGCGGATAACAGGACTTGAACCTGCACGTCATGGACACCAGAACCTAAATCTGGCGCGTCTGCCAATTCCGCCATATCCGCTTACAGTTAAATGAAAAACGGAAACCCAATGTCCTGAGTTTCCGTCGTCTCATTTACTGAGCGTGCGGGGATTCGAACCCCGGACAACTTGATTAAAAGTCAAGTGCTCTACCACCTGAGCTACACGCCCATATTTTCTTTCCCGGCTTCCCAGGTAAACTGGGCTAGCTGGATTCGAACCAGCGAATGCAGGAGTCAAAGTCCTGTGCCTTACCGCTTGGCGATAGCCCATCGAAGACTTATGTCTGACACTGCCTGCCAGTAAATTATAAAAGAAAAGGGTGGGTAGTGGGACTCGAACCCACGACATCCAGAACCACAATCTGGCGCGCTAACCAACTGCACCATACCCACCATAACGAGCCTGGGGGGATTCGAACCCACGACCTACGGCTTAGAAGGCCGTTGCTCTATCCAGCTGAGCTACAGACTCTTATGCAAATATCATTTTGCAATGTCCTCACATTTCTGTGAGAAAGCGGGTGATGAGAATCGAACTCACGTATCCAGCTTGGAAGGCTGGTGTTCTACCATTGAACTACACCCGCACATATCGGGGTGACAGGATTCGAACCTGCGACCTCCTGGTCCCAAACCAGGCGCTCTAGCCAAGCTGAGCCACACCCCGGTAATCCTTGCGCACCCCGTCATTCCCGTAGCGCAAGGATTATTATATTATAAGCTTTTCATAATGTCAACAACTTTTTTTAAGATTCCGGTAGGAAGATTCCGGTAGGACTCCTCAAAATCTCTCAGGACCTGCGTTTTCTCTTATATAACACCGCCGCTGCCGCGCCGGAAAGCACTGCTGCGTATATCCATCCCGCATTCGCGGCATCGCCTGTCGGGACAGCCTTACTGCCGTCTCCGCCATTCTGCCCCTCAGTGCCGGGGGTTCCAGTTCCTTCTGCCTTCGGGTCATCTTCCCCGGGCTCTTCCGCTCCTGGTCCCTCCGGTTTCGGGTCTTCCGGATCCGGGTCCTCGGTTCCGGGTTCCTCTGGTTTCGGATCTTCCGGATCCGGGTCCTCGGTTCCGGGTTCTTCCGGCTTCGGGTCTTCCGGATCGGGTTGATCCGGTTCCTCAGATCCCGCTCCGACTGTCACTGCAAATGCGATCTCGCATCCCTGCGGATTCGACAGATTGTAGCGGTACGGCAGGCTGCCCAGCACATCAACCTCTCCGTCCGCGGACGTATCCACCTCCGCCGGATCCCATTCCGGCATTACCATCACAGCGGTTTCTTCTCCGTCAGCCTCAGCACGCACGGCGGCCTGTACAAATTCCGGGAGCAGCACCTCTGCCCCGATTTCCACAGTCTGGTCTTCCATCTCCTGTACCGAGACATACTCCATCTCCGCATGCCTTCTCACGCCGGTCACTTCCAGTTCCTGCAGGCCGATGCAGTTGCCTGCTGCCCCACTGTTGATCGAGCGGAATAAAAGTCGGACATATCTCGCCATGACCGGAACCGCGAATTCATCCTCCACAGTATCCACCGGATAGGTCGGACCGTTGTTCTCATGGGTTATCGTCTTTACAGTAACCCAGTTTTCTTTATCGTCAGATACCTGGATATCATAATCCGTCGGATAGACTTTATTATAGTAGCTCATCTCTATGCCTGAGATCATATTCGAATATCCTCCCAGGTCCACAATGATCCACTGCGGGCTCGAAGCGCCTGCTCCTTTGAGGGCGCCGCTGTCCCATTTTGTATCCTTTGTCCCGTCTACAGCTGACTCCGGCTTCACAGACGGAGTTTCCACGCCGGACACTTCCACCGGCTGGTTCAACGCCAGGTTGACTTTCTCCGCAGAATCCGGGACATTTGCATCCAGATAGATATTATCGACTGCCTGTCCCACGTCTCCCGAAGCATCCTCTCCGTACGTAATGACGATCTCGCTGATCTCAGCCGGCACGCCCGCTTTCAATTCAAGCCGCACCGCATAAATGCCGCCCTCCAGGGCTTCAAACGTCTGGTCAGCCTCTGTCAGCGTCCCCAGAGTTTCTTCTGTCCCGTCCGGGCGCACTGCCAGCACCGCCGCGCCGCAGGAACCGTTCTGGAGGATCCGGATCTTTTCCACATTCACATTTCCTGTAATACGGTATTCCAGATAATCTCCTTCTTTTACATCTCCCGCCAGGAATACGCTGGACAGATCCCTGTCATTGATGTTTTCTGTATTCCCAGACGTATTCGTGATCACAGCCGCAGGATCAACCCTTCCCGGCCTCTGCGCATCCCGGTTCACCTGGATCTCATACAGCCGCAGCGCCGCATCCGCGTCCGCCGTGATCTCCAGCCTGATATACCGGGCGCTGATCCCGTCCGCGTCCGCCTCATATTTTCTCACCGGCGGCTCCACCACTCCGTCATCCCGGAAGCTTTTGATCTTTTTATACTCTGTATTGTCCGATGAGACAGAGAGATCCGCCTGGTAGATCCTCTGGGCGCCGTCCGCGGCAAAGATCGCAATATCATGGATCTCCTGCGTCAGTCCCAGATCGAAAATAATATAATCTCCATTTTTCTGATCCCGGTCCGTTTCAATATAGGTCTCTTTGCTGCCGTCCACTGTTTCACTCCAGTCATCTCCCTGAAGAAGGGACATGCCCGTATCTTCCACCGTTATCTCCGGGTCCAGGTTTTCCACAGTAACCGCCAGTTTTGACAGTACCGCAGAGACGCTCTCCTGTCCGGCATTGGCCAGCCGCACATATCTCGCCTGCACAGCTTCTCCAAGTTTCCCGGGTACGGCTTCCGTCCATTTATCCCCGTGCAGGGAGTATTCCAGGCTCAGGCCGTCCAGGCCGCTTCCCTCCAGCATGATCTCTGAGATCTCCGCGATATCTTTCTTCTTGATCCCGATATATTCTCCCGGTTCAAGCGTGATCCTGCCAATATTCCGCAGGCCGTATTCTTTCTCACAGATCGTAAGCGGCGCGGCGGCATACCCCTCCATATTTGTATAGACTCTGTCCGCAGCGGGCTCTTCATTTGCCTCCGCGAGGATCCCGTCCATGTACGCGCGCACATCCTCAAGACAGTATTCCACAAACGGCACGAGCCTCTTGCTCGCCGCTTTTACCGCCGGTCTGCTGGCGCCGTCCGGGTACAGATAAGTCCTCTCGTTATATCTGCCCATCTCCGCAGAGGCAGACGCGAATGACTCCCAGACTTTCCCCAGGTCAGCGGAGTCTTTCCCCATCTCCATCTCCGCGGCAAGCAGGAGCTCTCCCGCCTTTGCCACATTTTTCAGCGCCTGGATCCATCCTTCGCCGCCATCCGTATTCCCCGGATTTGACAATTCCCGGACGAGCGCGTCATTTTCACAGTATTCCACAAATTCGTCAGCCGCGGACTGGATATGGATAAACTCCGCGAGAAGCTCCAGTGCTTCCCCGTCCTGTGAGATATCTGTCCCGCTCTCGATCTTTTCCCGGACACTGTCCAGAGTCTCTTTAATGTACAGCGATTCCTCGAAGCCCTGCGGGACCCGTCCCGACCCCGGACAGTCAGACACATTCCTGGCGATCGTCAGATAAGCGTCATAGACTTCCGGCTGGAGATATTTAAAACACTGTTCCCATACCTCTTCCGTATGTTCCGAATAATTGTTTACATTCCAGAAATACGCCCCCAACTGGAAGAGCGCGACCTTATCCGCTTCTGCAAAAAAGATCGGATTTGAAACCGCGCCTGCCAGGCCCGTAATGTTATCCCTGATATAGTGGGCGCTGCTTCCGAGGAACACGCCGGATTTCGCGTGCTCGCTGCACGGATAGTTCACCCAGAATACCGGGCTGTGGCCCGTATTCTCGATCACATAATCAATGGAGTTCTGCTCGAAAGGCGAGTTCACATCCAGCCCCGTCCAGAAGATAAGCACATCCTCGTCAAACCCTCTCATCGCCTCCAGCTCCGCGGGACGCGCCCAGCTGTTATTATAGCCCTGAGGGCAGTAGATGATATTTTCACAGCCCTTCGGCCCGACATATTCCTCATTCAGGTCATTGATCAGGCTGACAACGACCTCATTGGACCCGGATCCGAAATCATCATTCAGGATACAGAAACGCCTCACTCCGATCTCATACAGCTGATCGAACTTATCCATCAGCTGCCGTTTGCGCTCCTCATAGCGCGGATCCGTAGTCGATGTGATCCCTGAGAGCATATTTGTCAGGTGGACGGACCAGGAGAATTCGCACTTCATCTCTTCCTGGAGAGCCGTAAGCTCCCTGAATTCCCCGATCATGTCATCAGGATAGAGCTCCGCCCATTTACTCGTATGGTACGGGTCTGTTTTGGACGCATAGACATAGATATTCATTTTAATATCCCGGGTAAATTCCATCAGGCTCTTTCTCTGTTCGTGGGTCCATCCGCCGTAAAAGCCCTCGATATACCCTCTCGCGTCTATGGACGCATAATCCAGGATCCGCACATGCAGGAAACGCTCGCCGGCAAAAGAAGAGAACATCATCTTCAGAGTCGCCACTCCTCGGAAAGCCGCATCCGTGTCCTTTCCCAGGATGTAGATATTTCCTTCCTCAGCGTACAGCGCATAGGCGTCAGGCTGGGCAAACATCTCCGTATCCAACCCTTTTTCCCGGAACCACAGGTCCGCCTGGTCCCCGGTTCCCAGGACACCGATCACGATATTTCCTTCTCCCTCAGCTTTTTCAGCAGGCTGCCCGGTCCGACCATATTCCCCGAGGACCTCCTCCAGGTAGTCAAGGGTCGGCTCATCGATATTTTCCCCTGCCACAACCGCTACCTCATCGGGCAGAACAAAAGCCGCCCCCTCGCTGCCCGTGTAATCAACAGACTGAGGGACCGGATAAATCTGGTACGCATCTTCACTGACAGAGTACGCATCCCCTTCCTGCCACTCTGAAACCCAGGGCGACTCCGGCACGCCGGCAGTCACCTCTTCTGCCCCGGCAGGCAGCGGATACGCCGTGAGCAGTACCGCGGCCGCAGTGCCGGCAGCAAGACTTTTCGTGATTTTTCTCAATTTTTTCATATTTCACCTTTTCCATCTGAATATTTTGCACAATTATATCATCCACAGTCATCTATAACAACAAAATTTTGCATGATATTTTTATATTTTTGTCTTATTT
>ERZ1090864.598-NODE-600-length-19422-cov-22.500697_pt1 | contig 19422 bp, 19 predicted proteins | sample MGYA00478479_ERZ1090864 | MGnify/ENA primary metagenome ERZ1090864 (study PRJEB33644, sample SAMEA5815743) | chicken gut metagenome | biome: Chicken; feature: Gastrointestinal Tract; material: Caecum | place: Ireland | collected 2019-01-01 | study: A study of the...
CGGCAACGCGATCTCCTGGTCGAGCGCGGGCAGCCTCGGCTTCAAGGGTTCGAGGAAAGGCACGCCGTTCGCGGCGCAGATGGCTGCGGACACGGCCGCGAAAGCCGCGAAAGAGCACGGGCTCCGTTCGGTTGAAGTGTACGTAAAGGGCCCCGGCGCAGGCAGGGAAGCGGCGATCCGCGCGCTTGCCGCGGCAGACCTCGAAGTTACGATGATCACAGACGTTTCGCCCATCCCGCACAACGGATGCAGGCCTCCGAAGCGCCGCAGAGTATAATTTAAGGAGAGAAAGACATGGCAACATACAGAGATTCCAAATGCCGTCTCTGCCGCAGAGAGGGCGCAAAGCTCTTTTTGAAGGGCGACAGATGTTATTCGGGCAAATGCGCTTTTGAAAGGCGTCCCGTTGCTCCCGGCGCGCACGGCGCGGGAAGGAAAAAGGTCTCCGAATACGGCCTGCAGCTTCGCGAAAAGCAGAAGACCAAGAGGATCTACGGCGTACAGGAAGGCCAGTTCAGGAAGTATTACGAAATGGCCGACCGCATGAAGGGCATCACGGGCGAAAACATGCTCTCCCTTCTGGAGCGCCGTCTCGACAACGTCATTTACCGCATGGGCATCGGCGGTTCCCGCGCGCAGGCGAGACAGCTGGTCAACCACGCGCACTTCTCGGTCAACGGCAGGACGGTCAACGTCCCTTCCTATATCGTGAAGGCGGGCGACGTGATCGCGGTCAAAGAAAACCGTAAAAAAGACAAATATTTCGAACAGATCAAAACGATGAAGGTCGGCAACATGCCCAAATGGCTGGAATTCGACCCCGAAAAACTGGAAGGAAAGATTTTAGCTCTCCCTGCAAGGGATGATATCGACAGTCAGATTGCGGAGCATATGATCGTCGAGTTGTACTCCAAGTAATTGGGTACGCCTTATAAAATGGAGGTAAAGCCGCATGATCGAAATGGATATGCCTAAAATCGAGGTGGAAGAGAACGAATCGAAGAGTTATGCGAAGATCGTCGTCGAACCGCTCGAAAAAGGTTTCGGTCTTACAATAGGCAACTGCTTGAGAAGGATACTCCTTTCCGCGCTCCCCGGAGCCGCGGTGCAGGGGATCAGATTTTACCCCGACGGTCTTGTAAAGCACGAATTTTCCGCGATCCCGGGCGTCAAGGAAGACGTTCCCGAAATCATCCTCAACCTGAAAACGCTCGCCATTCAGACGACGTCTGTCGACAAGGATTACACCAAAACCATGCACATCTGCAAGGAAGGCCCTGTCGTCATCACGGGTGCGGACATCGAGCAGGATGCGGAAGTCGAAGTCATCAACAAAGATCAGTATATCTGCACGGTCGACGAGGGCGCAAAGATCGACATGGAAGTCACCATCGGCAGGGGCAGGGGCTATAAGGGCGCAGGTTCGAACAAGAACCACCCGATCGGCTACATCCCCATCGATTCCATCTATACCCCCGTCAAAAAAGTCAACTACAATGTAGAGAGCACGCGCGTAGGGCAGAGCATCGACTACGACAAACTCGTCATGGAAGTCTGGACGAACGGGGCGTTCTCCGCAAAAGAGATCGTCTCCCTCGCGGCGAAGATCATGCAGGATCACATCAGCCTGTTCGTCAACCTGTCCGATTTCATCAAGGGCATGGACATTCTCGTCAAAAACGAGGACGACAAACAGCAGCAGGTGCTTGCCATGGCGATCGAAGACATGGATCTTTCCGTCCGTTCTTACAACTGCCTCAAACGCGCCAATATCCACACGGTCGAAGATCTGACCAAAAAGACCGAGGAAGAAATGCTGAAAGTGCGTAACCTCGGCAGAAAGTCCCTCGACGAAGTGATCCAGAAACTCGAGTCTTACGGGCTTTCATTAGAAAAAAAGGAGGATTAACATTATGCCGGGAAAATTGGGCAGAACCAGCGAGCAGAGGCTCGCGATCCTGAGAAATCAGGCTTCCAGCCTTCTCTGGTACGGAAAAATAGAGACGACCAAGGCGCGTGCGAAAGAGCTCCGCTCCTACGTCGAAAAGATCATCACCGCTGCCGTCAACACTTATGACGACACCATCGAAAGCACGAAGGTCGTCACCGAAAAGACGGGCAAAAAGGAAAAAGAGGTCACGGTCACCGTCGTAAAAGACGGCCCGAAGAAACTCGCCGCCCGCCGCAGGATCATGGCGAAACTGTACGACCTGCAGGAGATCAAGGCGTTCAACGAGAGCAAGTCCGCGTATAAAGAGAGGACGAAAGACGTCGCGCACCCGCTCATCGAAAAGCTGTTCAACGAGATCGCTCCGAAATACGCGCAGCGCAACGACGAAAAGAACTGCGCGGGCGGCTATACCCGCATCATCACCCTCGGCGAGCGCCGCGGCGATGCGGCCGAAACCGCGATCATCGAACTCATTTAACAAAACGCTTCCGCGGTTGCGGAAAAACGGCGCGCACCCGAACGGTGCGCGCCCGTGTTTTATGAGGGCATTTCTTCATGCGGATACGCAAAATCGGCAAAGCGGATATCGCGCAGTGCCTTGCGATTTACAATTATTATATCGAAAACACCTGTTATACCTTTGAAGAGGAACCGCTCGGCGCGGCGCAGTTTGCGGAAAGGGCGGAGCGCATCGCCCGCGTTTATCCGTACTATGTCGCCGCGGAAGGGAATAAGGTGCTCGGTTACGGGTATCTCGATTCGTTTAACGAACGTTCTGCATACCGCATTACGGCCGACGTATCGCTGTACGTCGATAAGGAATTTCTTTGCAGGGGCATCGGCGGTGAGTTGCTTGCCGCGCTCGAACGTGAAGCCCGCCGGGCCGGCATCGAAAACCTGGTCTCGCTCATAACGTCCGAAAACGAAAACAGCCTGCGTTTTCACGAAAGGCACGGCTTTTCCTGCGCGGGCGAGCTGAAAAACGTCGGGCTCAAATTCGGGCAAAGGCACTCGGTAAAGTATTACCTGAAAAGCCTTCGTTGATCTGCGCGGGTACTGTCCGCGCCCGATACGCCCGCGGATTGTGATGAAAAGAGGGAATTGTACGGGAAATTTCCGAGAGCGATAAAAAGTACTTGACGATTTTATAAATAACGGGTAAAATAGAAAGGTATCAACAGAAATATACCCTTTATTATTGAGGAGGATGTATGACAAAGATTTTGGGCGGAAAGATCGCGAAGTTTGCGACGCTCCTGATTGCCGCGCTGCTCGTTCTTACGGCGTCGCTGGCATTTGTCGGGTGCGAAACCAAGCGTCCTGAAATTTCCATGAAAATCACATTCAACGGCGAAACGTATGAACTGGAATACGTGCTGTACCGCAACATGTATCCGCAGACGGTGGCGCATTATCTCGAACTCATCGACATGGGTTACTATGACGGCACGGTCATCCACGACTATCAGAGCAGCCGCATGGTCGGGGGCGGTTATTATTACGAGAGCGCCGACGCGGACATAGAGGACGACCTGCTCGAAAAGGATTACGACGCGGCCACGAAGGACGAAAACGGCAACGTTACGCTGGACAACGTGTCCGTATGGGCGGACGCGGACAAGGCGGAGGCGTACAACACGCTGTACGGCGAGTTTTCCAAGAACGGGTTCACGGTTGAAAACAACGGGCTGACGAACCAGTTGGGCGCTCTGGGGACGTATTACTATACGCCCGTGTGGACGGACAGCGATGCGCCGCGCGTGTATGTACAGCTCAACAGCAGCAGCGAAATGGATACGCGTTACTATTGCTATAATTCCACGCGCAGCCTGTTCTATATGTATACGGGCTCTTCGGGTACGGAGACGCAGTACTGCACGTTCGGCCTGTTGAAAGACAGCGGCGACGAAGAGACGTTCCAGAACCTTCTCGACGCGATCGAAGAATATACGCTCGAAACGCTCAACGGCGGCGACGAGGAAGGGACGGAAGTGTTCACGACCGAAGTTCCCCGCACGATCGAGGACGAATATTGGGACGAGAGCAGTTACGAAGACGTGACTTTTAACGTGCCGCGCGCGAAGATCGTCATCGAAGAGGTCAGGGTGCTGAAATATTAACAAGAACCGTACGCCGCTTTCGGCGGAACTTTTATCATCCCCCGCCGCCCCGGCTTTCACCCGGGGGCGGGGGGGTTTTTTGACACCAAAAACCCACCGCCCCCCCGGCGCAAAACCCCGCCCGCGGGGGGGCCGTCCGTCTTTGAAATCCATAAAAAACTTCTTTCGTGCGGCACAGAGTCTGTTCGCCGCACAAAAGTTTTCTGAGGTTTTGCCGCAGAGCCTTTTGCTGCCATATGATTGGCCGAACGCCTCTTTTTCCGAACGCGGACAGCGCAAATGATCAGAAAATCACGGTACAGGTATGGGTTTTATGCGTCGATCCTGCGCACGCGGCGGCAATCGTCAGCGGCGCGGATTCCTGTGAGGAGTCCCGCTTCGGGTATCGTAAAAGGAGGGAACTGCGGCAAGGAGTGCGACGGATTAAGCGCCGATCCTGCGCACGCGGAGAACGCCGTCAATGGCACGGATTTCCGCAAGACACGCATCTTCGGGACGGTCGTCGAGATCGAGAATGAGATAGGCGTAGTCGCCTTTGCTCTGGTCCTGCATATGGGCGACGTTGATGCCGTGTTTCGAGACGACGGCGAGGATCTTGGAGAGCATTTCGCGGATGTTCCTATGCAGAACGCAGACGCGTGCGGCGCTCTTTCGGGGCATGGAGACGGAGGGGTAGTTGACGCTGTTCGCGATGTTGCCGTTCTCCAGATAGTCGGTCAGTTCGTTCGCCGCCATGCGGGCGCAGTTGTCCTCTGCCTCGGGCGTGCTTGCGCCGAGGTGGGGGAGACAGAGGATGTTCTCGTTTCCGAGCAAGGTTTCGTCGGGGAAGTCGGTGATGTAGCGGGCGACTTTCTTGCTGGCAACGGCGTCGACCATGGCTGCGCTGTCGACCAGTTCGCCGCGCGCGTTGTTGATGATGACGACGCCGTCCCGACACTGCGCGAGCGTTTCGCGGCCGAGCATTCCCCGCGTGTCCGCCGTGAGCGGGATGTGCAGCGTGAGATAGTCGCACGAGGCAAACAGGTCGGAGAGGTTTGCGGTAAAATGCACGCGGCGGTCGATCATCCAGGCGCTTCGGACGGAGAGGAAGGGGTCATATCCCATGACCTCCATGCCAAGTCCGAGTGCCGCGTTGGCGACCAGCGCGCCGATCGCGCCCAGGCCGATGACGCCCAGCGTCTTGCCGAGGATTTCCTGTCCCGAAAAACTGCCCTTTCCCTTTTCGACCAGTTTGGAGATGTCCTGTTTTCCCTTGAGCGTCTGCGTCCAATTTGCGCCGTCAATGATTTTTCGCCCGCCGAGGAACAGCTCGCACAAGACGAGCTCCTTGACGGCGTTGGCGTTTGCGCCGGGGGTGTTGAATACGACGATGCCCTTTTCGGTACAGGCGTCGACGGGAATGTTGTTGACGCCGGCCCCCGCCCGCGCGACGGCGAGCAGACCGTCGCCGAGGGGGTAGTCGTGCATCGCATAGGAGCGCAGAATGATGCCGTCGGGATCGCGGACGCTGTCCGAGTATTCGTAGCCCGCGAACGCCGCATCGGCGGAGGAACTGATGGAATTGAGTTTCAGAATTTTCATCATGCGTTCTCCCGTTCAAATTTTTTCATGAATTCGATGAGCGCACGGACGCCTTCAACGGGCATCGCGTTGTAGATCGAGGCGCGCATTCCGCCGACCAGACGATGGCCCTTTAAGGAGACAAGCCCGTTTTGCTTTGCCTCTTTGACGAATGCGGCGTCAAGTTCGGGGCTCGGCGTGACAAAGGGAACGTTCATGACGGAGCGGTATTTTTTCTCCACGCGGTTGGTGTAGAAGGGGGAGTTGTCGATGAAGTCGTACAGCAGTCCCGCTTTGTATTCGTTGATCTTGGCGATCTCCTTCACGCCGCCCAGTTTTTTCAGCCAGCGCAGGACGAGCGTCGCCATGTAGATGGAAAAACAGGGCGGCGTATTGTAGAGGCTCTTGTTTTCGTCCTGGACCTTCCAGCGCAGCATGGTGGGGCAGACGGGAAGGGGCGCCTGTATGAGGTCGCGCCGCGCGATGACGATGGTCACGCCCGCAGGCGCGAGGTTTTTCTGCGCCCCCGCGTAGATGACGCCGAAGCGGGTGACGTCCACCTCGCGCGATAAGATCTCGGAGGACATGTCGGCGACCAAGGGCGCCTTGGTGTGCGGAAACTCCACATAGCGCGTGCCGAAGATGGTATTGTTCGAGCAGATATGGACATAGTCGGCGTCCTCGCGGAAGCGAACGGCGTCCATGGCGGGGATATAGGTGTATGCCCTGTCCTCCGAGGAGGCGACGCAGGCGGCGTCGCCGTAGAGCTTGCCCTCCTGCCATGCCTTTTTGGCGAAATTTCCCGTGACGATGTAGTCCGCCTTCCCCGAGTGCATGAGGTTGAGGGGAACGGCGGCAAACTGCGTGCTCGCGCCGCCCTGCACGAACAGGACGGCATAGTCGTCGGGAATTCCCATGAGCTCGCGCAAGAGCGCGCTGCCTTCGTCCGCAACCGCCTCGAATGCCTTGTCGCGGTGGGAGATCTCCGTGACGGACATCCCCGTTCCGCCGAAGTCGAGGAAGTCGCGCTGTGCCTCTTTCAGGACCTCCTCCGGAAGCGTGGAAGGGCCTGCCGAGAAGTTGTAAACTCGCATGGTATCACCTCGTAACAATATATTCACGGTGCGGCTCCCGCGCGGGAAGGCGCGCCGCGTTGCGCGTCGGTAGGGCTTCTCTCGGTGTGCCGCCGTCAGAAATGCTGCGCGGCGTTCAAGAAATTCAGGAAATTGGTATTAGTATTCATTATATTCCATTTTGTTTCATTTGACAAGCATTTGAAGGGATTTTTCCGCCCACCCTCGTACATGGTAGGGGGGAAAGGGGAAATTTTTGCCCTTTTTCGCAAAAAAAGAACGGCAAAGTATTTACTTTTCCGCCGTTTTGGTGTAAAATAAAAAAAAGGCAGTTCTGCAAATCGTGCAAGGAGCGACCGTTTATGGAAGAGAGCAAACAGGGGGACAGAAAGAGTCTGGTCATGGAGGGGATGTACCGCGGCATGACGGGAAAACTGGACGAAGTGCGCCAGTCCGTCAGCAAGGAGCTGCAGTTCACGTCCGCACAGCAGGTGTCCGCCTATGAGGCGCTCGCCGGCACGTTCAAGGAAGGACTTCAGACGCTGCTTGCCGAGTTCAAGTATCTCTCCCAGCAAAACAGCGCCATCTACGACTACAACAACAAGGAGCGCGACGCCGTGCGCGATGCGCTCATGGATGCGGTCAAGGCGGGCGCGGAGCAGACGGCAAAGGCCCTCGATGAAAAGTTCAAGGAGGGGATGCTGAAAGTGCAGGCGGCGCTGGAGGAAAAATTCGCCGCTCTGCGCGAAGAAGTCGCCGCCGCCCTGCAGCCTGCCGAAGCGGAGGAGCCTGCCGCCGAAGAAGCGCCCGAGGAGACGTTCGACTACGACGTGCTCGCCGAGAAGATCGCCTCCGTTCTGCCCGAGCCCGATTATGACATGCTGGTCGATCGGGTGGTCGCGGCGATCCCGCCCGTCGACGGGGACGCCATCGCGGACAAAGTTTCCGCCGCCCTGCCCCAGCCGGACGAAAACGCCATTGCGGACAAGGTCGCCGAGAGCGTCCCGCTCGTCGACTACGACCTCATTGCCGAGCGCGTGTCGAACGTCCTGGAAAACGAATTTGACGTCACGGTGGACGAAAACGGCATCGAAAAGATCGCCGAGGCCGTCGCCGCGCGTCTGGACTATGAAAAACTGGCCGCGTGCGTCGCAGAGCGGCTGAAGGAAGAGGGGGCGTTTGCCGTCCCTGTCCCCGTTGCCGTTCCCGCTGCCGCGCAGGCTTCGGAGGCCGAGCCGGAGGAGCCCGTTTCCGCTCCGGTTGTGCCTGCTGCGCCTGCCGAGGAACCCGCGCCCGAAGAGGAACCGCTTCCCGCGTCCGCGCAAACGGACGCATCTGCCGAAGAGGAGCTTGCGATCGCGGCGGCGCCCGCTGCCGTGACAAAGACGGCCGTTCCCGCGGAGAGCAACCTGACGACGCGCTACAAGCGCAGTTTCAAAGCGAAGATCATCGAGAGCGACGAGGAAGTGAAGGGGTATTATTTCGCCCTGAAAAACGCCTTCTTGTCGTATGCGCGCATTTCCTCGCAGATGAGCTGGTCGAACGACCGCTTCTCGTATGCGGGGGATACGGTCGCCAAGATCGGCGTGCGCGGCAAGACGCTCTGCGTGTATCTTGCGCTCAATCCCGATGAATTTCCCACAAGCGTCTATCACCAGCGCTTTGCGGGGGATATCAAGATGTATGAAAAGACCCCGATGATGGTCAAAGTCAAGAGCGGCGTCGCCTTGAAGCGCGCCGTGCGGCTCGTCGAGATGCTGATGGAAAATCTCGGAACGGGCAAGGCCGACCGCGATGCCGTCGACTATTCCGCCGAGTTCGCAACGCGGAGCGAAGAACAGCTTCTTGCCGAGGGGCTCATCAAGACGGCGATCGTGGAAAAATCCGATCTGGATTTCTGACGGGCCGACGGACCGATCGGGCGGGGTCAGAAAAAATAAAAAATGAATGTTACGCCATGACAAGAGAGAAAAGAGAGCTGCATCGGTGGCTCTCTCGTCTTGTTGTGGACAAGGAGTCTATATTTGAAGAACGGTAAAAACAATTCCAACCAATCCAACCAAAGACATACCGATCCCGCCATCGAGTTGGCCATTCTCAACGGGATCGAGGCGTACAATCGCGAGCAGCAAGCCAAGCATGCGGGCGAAACGCGCTCCAAAGAGGCGATGAAGGAGGCGGGGTATCAGCCGCAGCGGCGCTCGCGCGCCAAGGGAAAGGGGACGAAGCTCCCCGACGCCGCCCGCGAGGGAACGGCGGACGTGCGCCGCAACGCGCCCGCGAAGGAGCGCGCGAAGAACGCCGCGGGCCAGAACGGAAAGCAGGAGGACGGCGAGCGCCGCGAGCGCGGCAAAAAGAAGAAGCCCGTCAAGGTGCTCTTCTTCGGCGGCGTCGGCGAGATCGGCAAGAACATGACCGCCATCGAGTACGGCAACGACATCATCGTCATCGATGCGGGCATCATCTTCCCGACGGAGGAAATGCCGGGAATCGATCTCGTGTTCCCCGACATCACCTACCTCGTCAACAACCGTCAGAAGATTCGCGGCGTCTTCCTCACGCACGGGCATGAGGACCACATCGGCGGCGTTCCCTATCTCATGAAGGAACTCCTGCCCAATACGCCGCTCTACGGCACCAAGCTCACGCTTGCACTCGTCGACAACAAACTGCGCGAACACCGCATGAACAACGTCGTCGAGCGCACCGTCGCCCCCAAGGACAGCGTCAAGGCGGGTACCTTTACGGTGCACTTCGTCAACGTCAATCACTCCATTGCCGGCTCGCTTGCCCTCGCCATCGAGACGCCCTACGGAATCATCTTCCACAGCGGCGACTTCAAGATCGATCTCACGCCCGTCGCGGGCAGTCCCATCGACCTCGCCGAGATCGCCGAATACGGCAAGAAGGGCGTGCTTTTGTACCTCGGCGAATCCACCAACATCGAACGCCCCGGCTATACCATGAGCGAAAAGGTGGTCGGCACCACCCTGGAACACATCTTTGCCGAAAATGCGGACAGGCGCATCGTCATCGCCACGTTTGCGTCCAATGTCCACCGTCTGCAGCAGATCGTGGACATCGCCGTCAAGTTCCGCCGCAAGGTCGCGCTTTCGGGACGCAGTATGTTCAACGTCGTCGAGGCGGCCGCCAAGATCGGCGAGATCACCATTCCCGAGGGCGTCCTCGTGGACGTGGAAAAGACCAAGAACTTCTTCGATCGCGAGATCGTCATCATCTCCACCGGCTCCCAGGGCGAGCCCATGAGCGCGCTCACCCGCATGGCGGCAGGCGAGTTCAACAAAGTCACCATCGGCCCCAATGACACCGTGGTCATCTCCGCAAGTCCTATTCCCGGCAACGAGCGCATGATCTACCGCGTCATCAACAACCTCTACCAAAAGGGCGCCAACGTCGTCTACGAGAGCCTGGAAAAGATTCACGTCTCCGGACACGCCTGCCAGGAAGAACACAAGATCATGCACACGCTGCTCAAGCCCAAGTTCTTCATCCCCGTTCACGGCGAATACCGCCACCTGAAGCGCCACGCCCTGCTCGCGCAGGAACTCGGCATGCGCCCCGAGCGCATCTTCATCCCCGAGATCGGCGCGTGCGCTGAAGTCACGGACGACTCCTTGCGCCAGGGGGATAACTTCCCCGCGGGCGCACGCCTCATCGACGGCGCGGGATTCGAGGACTACGGCACAAGCGAGGTGCTCAAAGACCGCATCCGTATGTCGGAAGAGGGCCTGTTCGTCATCTCGGTCGCCGTCTCGAACGGCGTCCTGATGGGCGATCCCCTCATCGAGAGCCGCGGCTTCGTCTTCTCGGACGAGCGCGACTATCTGCGCGACCTCAAAGACGTCGTGGAGAAGGCCGTGGACGGCGCTCCGTCGCACGGCGGTGCAGGCGAACTCTCCGCCGCCATCCGCCGCGCCGTCAAGAACTACCTCTTCAAAAAGACCAAACAGTCGCCCATGATCGTCACCATGATCCAGGAGATCTGATCGGACGAAGTTGATTGCCTTGCGCCCGTCTTGCGTGCGGGTGTGACGGCGTCGCTTTTTCAACACTTTTTCGTGCGGCGGCTTTTGCCGCGTACCTGTCTGGCTGAAGGGGCGGCGCGCGGAAAACGACGTCGGCCTTGTGCGGGTGCCGTCTTAAAAGCGACGGCCGCGGCGAGGGACAAAGGGGAGGACAATCATGCCCACGTCCAAAGAGGAGGCGCTCGCGCTTCTTGCGGGGATTCCCGAAGTGCGGATCCGTTCCATGATGGGAGAGTGGCTGGTGTATTTTCGCGAGCAATATCTCGGGACCATCGAAAACGGGAGACTGTTTTTGAAAGATACGCCGCGGTCGCGTGCGTATCTGACGGGTATGCCGCTTGTCTCGCCGCATTTGGGGGCAAGGCCTGCCTTTTTGACGGAAGGGTGCAGTGCGGAAGAGCTCTTCCGATTGTTTTCGGACATTTCATTCTCGTGAAAGACGGCGTTCGCGCCGTCTTTTCCAAAGGAACGCATGGATACATTGGAACAACTTTCCGCGCTGCGGGCAGAGGCGCTCTCGGAGCGCGATCCGACGGTCTCCGACGACGTCCTCGCCGTACTCCTGCGCGAGGCGGGACGGTTTCCGAAGGCGCACATTCTCGAAGTCGGAACGGGCAGGGGGCTTACGGCCGTCGCGTTTCTCCTTGCGGGCGCGGCGCACGTGACCACGCTCGAACGGGACGAAGGGCGCATTGCCGCGGCGCGGGCAAACTTTGCCGCGTTCGGCGTTTCCGACCGCGTGACTCTTTTCGAAGGGGACGCCGCCGACATTCTGCCCTGTCTTACGCAGACATTCGACCTCGTCTTTCTCGATTGCGCCAAGGTGCAGTATCGTCGGTTTCTGCCCGATTGCAAACGCCTGCTGCGGGCGGGCGGAGTGCTCGCCGCAGACGACGTATTGCTCTTTGCGGAGGGCGTGCCGAAGAAGCGCAGGATGCTCGCCGCGCATATCGAAGAATTTTTGTCCGATCTGCGGGCGGATTCCGACTTTGAAACACAGGTGCTGACCGTCGGCAAGGGACTCGCCGTGGCGCGCAAGAGCAAGGACATATGAAACGGCTCATCTTTGTCAACGGGCCGATGGGCGTCGGAAAGAGCGTGGTCTGTTCGGAGCTCAAAAGGATGCTCGCGCCCTGTGCCTTTTTAGACGGCGACTGGTGCTGGGACCTCACGCCCTTTTCCGTGACGGAGGAGACCAAGGCAATGGTTCTCGGCAACGCCGCGCATCTGCTGCGCGCCTTTCTGACCTGTTCTGCCGTTGAAAACGTCCTCTTTTGCTGGGTGATGCCCGATCGCGCCATCATCGAAGAGCTTTGCTCGCGCGTGCATACGGACGTGCCGTTTTCCCTGTTTACGCTCACCGCCCGTGCGGAGACGCTGTGCGCCCGTCTCAGGGCGGACATCGGCGCGGGAAAGCGCACGGAGGACGTCATCGCCCGTTCGCTGGCCTACCTTCCGCGCTACGAGGGGGAGGCGGGCGGAACGCGCATCGCCACGGATAACCTGTCTGTCGCCGACGTTGCACGGCAGATCGCCGGGATATTGCTCGGCAAGGAGCGGATATGAAACCCGAATTGCTTGCCCCTGCGGGCAATCTGAAAAAACTCAAGTGCGCGCTGCATTTCGGCGCGGACGCCGTATATGCGGGCGGAAAGGCGCTCTCGCTGCGCGCCTTTGCCGACAACTTCACTGAGGACGAACTCGCCGAGGGGATCGCCTATGCCCATGCGCGCGGGAAAAAGGTGTACGTCACCGTCAATATCTTTGCGCGCAACGGCGATCTTCCCGCGCTCGAAGCGGCGTTTCGTTCCCTCGAACGCATGGGCGCAGACGCCGTGCTCGTCTCCGATCTGGGCGCGCTCGCCTTCTGCCGCCGCGTCGCGCCTGCGCTTGCCGTCCATATCTCCACACAGGCGAACGTCACCAATGCCGAGGCGGCGCGTGCCTATGCCGCCCTCGGGGCAAGCCGCGTCGTGCTTGCCCGCGAACTCTCGCTCGCCGAGATCGCCGAAATTCATGCCGCCTGCCCGCAGCTTGAGCTCGAGGCGTTCGTCCATGGGGCCATGTGCATTTCTTACAGCGGGCGGTGCTATCTTTCCGACTATCTGGACGGCCGTCCCGCCAACCGCGGGGCGTGCGTGCAGGCCTGCCGCCGCGCGTATCGCATTCAGAGCAAGGGCCAGGACGGCTGGTGCGACGTCGAAGGGGACGCGCGCGGGACATACGTCATGAACAGCAAGGACCTCAACCTGAGCGCACATCTTTCCGATCTTGCTTCCGCAGGCGTGGTCTCCTTCAAGATCGAGGGCAGGATGAAGAGCGAGTACTATCTCGCCACCGTTGTCAATGCCTATCGCCGCATCCTCGACGGCGCCGATCCCGCCTCGCTTGCGCCCGAACTCGATGCCGTCGATCATCGCGCCTATACGACCGCTTACGCCTTCGGCGAAAACCATGATACCGTGCTTCGGGACGGCTCCCAGGCGGCGGGGACGTGCGAGTTTGTCGCGGTGGTCTTGTCGCAAAATGACGGACGCGTCTGCGTGGAAATGCGCAACCGCTTCTACGAAGGCGAGACCCTCGAAGTACTTTCGTCCGGCGCGGCGTTTCTGACCCGACTCCCCGTTCGCGAACTGCGCGACGGTGCGGGCGAGCCGTGTACGGACGCCAAGCGCGTGCAGGAGCACTATTCCTTTGCCTGTGAGGTCGCATTGGAGGCGGGGGACATTCTGCGCCGCCGCAGAGCCTAACAGAGCAAAAAGGTTCAATGAGGCCGGGCGGAGCAATCTGTATGGTTGTTCCGGTTGCTGGAAATATTGTAAGACGCACGGAATGCGGAGAAAAAAGGTGAACTGTCTGTTTTTGTATCATCCGAAGAGCGGCAAGGGAAAGGTCGCGAAGAAGATCGGATATATCCGCAAGAGGCTTGCGGAGCGGTTTGACCGTGTGGACATCATCGCCACCGAGAGCGGCGATGACATGACCCGCTATGCCCGCGACGGAGCGGAGAAGTATGACGTCATTCTCTTTTCGGGGGGAGACGGCACTTTCAACCGCGTGTTGCAGGGCGTGGAAGATGGGCGGGACGTGCGTCTCGGGTATATCCCGGGCGGGACCACGAACGATGTGGCGCGCTCGCTCGGTATTCCCCGCAACGTGCGGGGCGCGCTGAACGTCATTTTAGAGGGCTGCGAGCAGCGTCTGGACGTCATGCGGTTGAACGGCGGACGGTTTGCCATGTATATTGCGGCGGCGGGCGCGTTTACGCGGGCAACGTACACGGCAAAACCTGCCAGCAAGAAGCGTTTCGGCATTCTTGCCTACGCTTTCGAGGCTCTGCGCAATGAGATGAAACTGCGCGTTTTTCCGCTGAAAGTTACCTGCGGCGATCAGACGGTCGAGACGCATTCGGTGCTCATTCTCAATATGAACGGGCGCTCGGTCGCGGGAATGCCCGTCAACCGAAAGGCGAGCATGGCGGACGGACAGATGGAAGTGGCGATCGTCCGTCAGAAAGAACATCCCGGCTTTTTCGCGCGGATCGGGGCGTTTGTCTCCATCGCGGCGCTCTTTCTCTTTCACGGGCGCGTGCGCCGCAAACACCTTGTTTTCCTGCGCGGAAACAAGTTCCGCATCGAGACAGGCGAGGACGTCGTCTGGGATCTGGACGGCGAAGAGGGGATGCGCGGCTGCGTCGATGTTGAGCTGCTTCCCCGCAGAATGCAACTCTTTGTGCCGAAAAAGAAAAAAATCTGAAAAATCATGCGAAAAACGCTTGCATTTTCCAATGTTTTTTCATATAATGTATGAGTGTGTCCGTGTTACGGACGGCAACGCTTCTGTGGCTCAGTCGGTAGAGCGATTGATTCGTAATCAATAGGTCGCCGGTTCAAGTCCGGCCAGAAGCTCCATGATTGCAGACGAAAAGGCTGCAAAATAAAAAAACCATGAAAAACAATGCGTTTTTCATGGTTTTTTGCTGTTTAAGAGGCAAAAATAGGGGATTTTTGGAAGTGGATAAACGATAGAATTTTACGGCTGCAATTTTATGTTTTATAGAAAAAACAGGTTTTGAACTGTCGAATAGGGTTGGGAAACAGATGCTATAAAGGGAGAAGATCGTTAAAAGAAATCGAAAAGCATAGCACCCTGTAAACAGAACGAAAAGGTATGTGCCCGATGCCGCAACAGCAGTGTATATAATTTTGATTTGAAAACTTGCAGAAATAAAAGGAAAAAGAACGTCGTATAGGCGTTCTTTTTCCTTAGTTTTACAATATCCTTACAAAGATTAACGAAATGCTTAAAAAAATCAAATATCGGACTTACAAATGCGGTGTATTCTATGTGCAAGACAGTTCAAAGTGCTGTCAAATCAAAAAAGAGGAGAAAAACAATGATCAAGAACACAATGCAGGCGAACTCGGAACTCGAAAAGGCGATCCGCGACAGGATCGAAACGGGTTTCAAAAATTGGAACGGCGGTTACGACGGCTGGCTCGAGTGATGTAACACACTCTACGAGCCTGACGCGCACTACAATATCCCGTTCGAGGGTTCGCAGAAACGCTGCACGTTGGAAGAGTATAAAGCCATGATGGGGCAGCTCTTTCAGCATTTCACAATGGAGCTCGGCGAATACGACAATATGATCATCAAGGACAACTGGTGCGCGATCCGCTATACCGTAAAGGTCAAAAACCTGCATACGGGTAAGGAGATTTTGCAGCACACGATGGAGTTTGTCGAATTTAAAGACAACGGCGACGAACGCGGCGTGCGCGTGGTAGAAGGTTGGGCGCTTTCCGATTCCGCCCTCTGCTGAATAAATTCAAAAGGAACGCTTTGCGGGCGTTCCTTTTCCTTATAAAAACTATCGGCGCGGTTTTCGGAGGGTTATTGCGGCAGAAATTCATATTTTATTGTTGTTCTAACCATACTGATACTATGGCATACAGTTATAAAGGCAGTATCAGTTTCGGGCTGGTATATATCCCCGTTACGCTGCACAGCGCGGTAAGGGACAATTCAATCGGGTTCAATATGATAGATAAAAAGACTATGAGCCGGGTGAAGTATAAAAAGACCAGCGCCGATTGCGATGGCGGGGAGGTAAAGCGGGAGGATATCGTCAAGGGCTTTGAATACGAGGACGGTAAGTACGTTATTTTTGAAGATAAAGACTTTGAGAAGTTAAAATCAAAGAAAGACAAGAATATCACGATAGAAAAATTCGTCAAACTCTCCGATGTGGATCCGTTATATTTCGATAAGCCTTACTATGTCATCCCCACAGGCGCGGAAAAGGCGTTTGCCGTGCTGCTTGCCGCTATGGAGCAGGAGGGTAAAGCAGCTGTCGCAAAGACGGTGCTTGGAACAAACGAAACGCTTATACTAATCAGGGCAAGAAACGGACAGATGCTTTTGAACACGCTGTTTTTCGAGGAGGAAATTACTGCCAATCCCGCAAAAGAGGTAAAGGAGCAGGGCAGCGAGGCCGAACTCAAAATGGCAAAGGCATTGATTGAGGGTATGAGCGGTAAGTTTGTTCCCGAAGATTACAAAGACGAATACCGCCAAAGAATACAGGCAGCAATCGAATGCAAGATAGCGGGTAAGGAAATAGTTGCTCCCAAGGACAACGGCAGCGGTAAGATGATAGATTTAATGGAAGCCTTGACAAAGAGCCTCGAACTTACACAAAAGCCAAAGCCTGCTAAACGCGTTGCGTCAAAGAAAGCGGCGGAGCGTAAAAAGGCATGAGCGATTTGTTTGATGAGAAGAATATTTCACCCATGCTGCTCTATGAAACGCAGCCGTTCGACGATAAAGATTACATTTATGAATTAAAGTTGGATGGCATCCGCTGTCTGGCTTATATTGACGCAAAGTCCGTAAACTTGCGCAACAAACGCAATAAGGACGTTACAGCAATTTATCCCGAACTTGCAGAAATGAATAAGTGCGTAAAAAAGCGCGTAATACTTGACGGTGAGCTTGTCGTACTCGATAAAGACGGCAAGCCCGATTTTTATGCCCTGCAAAGGCGCAGTTTAATGGCGGATAGCTTTAAAATAGGTCTCTCCGCAAGGAACGCTCCCGTGCAGTTCGTGGCTTACGACATTATATATTTTGATGGGCAAGATTTAACGGATAAACCGCTTACCGAGCGCAAAGCTATACTTTCCAAAGCGGTAAAAGAAGGATACAATCTTTCCGTATCGAGATATATAGAGGAGATGGGTACAGCTTTCTTTGAGATTGCCAAGGCGCAGGAGTTGGAAGGAATTGTGGCAAAGCATAAAGGTGGTCTGTACCACATAGGCAAGCGCACGCGCGACTGGCTCAAAATCAAAGTCATGCAGGACGAAGATTTGCTTGTTTTGGGTTACCAACCGGATGAGGACGGCAAGGTGAAAGACCTTATATTGGGCTACTACGACGAAGAAGGCAAACTGCAATGCCGCGGCAAAGTCTACCTCGGCATATCGGAGGAAGAGAGAAGAATAATCGAGAATTTTGCCATGCAAAACCGCATTCAAAAGCCGTGGTTCGGCAAATATAAAAATGCGGTTTGGCTTAAACCGCAGCTTGTTGGCACGGCGCACTTTATGCACGAAACGCAGAGCGGCGGAATGCGCCAGCCCGTCTGGAAAGGACTGCGGACTGATTGAATTTTCTTGACAAATCTAATTTTAAGTATTAGAATACTATAAACAAATGTTTGTTAGGGGGGCGTCCCCGCCGATAAAGACGGCGTCCGCATCGCAGAGCTTGACGAAATGACCTATCGCAGAACATTATGGAGTCACTGCCCGCTTACCGATTTCTGGCGCGTGGGCAGGGGGTATGCAGATAAGCTGCAAAAATACGGGTTATATACAATGGGCGACATCGCCCGCTGTTCGGTGGAGAAGGATAAGCTGTATAACGAAGATTTATTATATCGTATGTTCGGAATAAATGCAGAGTTGCTCATCGACCACGCATGGGGGGCCGACAACTATTGCAGACATAAAGAGCTACAAGCCGCAGTCAAGCAGCATAGGTTCGGGGCAGGTATTGCAGGAGCCGTATCCCTACGAAAAGGCAAAGCTGGTAGTGACGGAAATGGCAGACGCACTCGCGCTCGACCTTGTGGTAAAGGGGCTTGTTACCAATCAGATAGTAATAACAGTAGGCTACGACTGCGACAACGAAAATTATGACGGCGAATATTCCGTTGACCGTTATGGCAGAAAAATACCCAAGCACGCCCACGGCACATATAATCTTGACGGGTATTCATCTTCGGGTAAATATCTGCGCTATGCTACCACCGAATTTTTTGACAGAATAGTCGATAAAAAACTCTTTATTCGCCGTCTGTATATAGCGGCGACAAAGGTGGTGGATAGGGAAAACGCCCCGCAGAGCGGAGCCGAGCAGCTTGATTTCTTTAAGGACTTTGAGGAGTAAACCGCTTATCCCGATGAGGGATAAGCCTTTTTTTTCGTGCCCTAAAACAGCCTAAAAAAGGCTTAAAGAAAGTATTTTTCCATATTAAGTTGAACACTTGATTTATAGTCCAAAATTTGGATGCTATTTTTTTGGTAAGTATTGACAACTATTGATAAAATTGGTATAATAGTACTATCAAAAAAGTAAAGAGAACTACAGGATCGAACATTTTGCTGATAGTGTGCTGCGACAGGTTATTGGGCATGTATTGAGAAGCTGTTTTACGGACTTCAGTTTTAGAAAAAATTTGTGATATAATATACATTTAGAGGTATGGATGTTATATGGATTACCAATTTTTTAGGGAGAAGGGATACTTTAAATTCCCACCAATTTTACAAATTGAAATCACACAGAAGTGTCCATTAAGTTGTCCGCAATGTTATAAAAACTTAGATGAGAAGGAGATGCCGTTTGATTTTTTAAAGGATTCTATAATAAATGCAAGCAGGAATGGAACTAAACACATTGTATTAAATGGAGGAGAGCCGTTTGTATATAGTAAAATTTTTGATGTTTTAGAAATTGTAGACAGGCTTGATGTGCAAGTGACACTATTTACAAGCGGCTATGGAATTCATCTTGAAGAAGTACAAGCGTTGAAAGTGTATCAGAACTTGCATATAGGTGTTTCCTTTAATGGATCATGTGAGGCGATTCATAGCTTATCAAGAGATGGATTTGACATATCTTATAGTGCAGCAAAATTATTTGCAGAGCAAAATTTACATTATTTCATAAATTGGGTGGCTAGACACGATAATGTCATGGATTTTGAAGATCTAATACTATTCGCTCAAAAAAACAAAGCGGATTTTATTAATATCGTAGGCAATAAATTGGATGGAACAGGAAAAATATTCCAATCCCTGACACGTGCTGACTATGAGTACCTTAAAAAGGTAATTATAAACAATAGAAGTATATGTAGTATCCAAAACTGCTACAATACTCTACAGGTATTTTGTTATGGAGCAAATAAAAGCCATATTATCGGATGCGCAGCTGGGATAACATTCTGCTGTATAAATGTTGATGGTTCATTTATGCCTTGTACGCATTTATACTATCCGGAAAAATATAGTGATTTAAATCAATATTGGGAAAAATCTAAAGTAAATGTCAATCATGTAAGTTTTTACCGCAATGTTATGCAGTGGGCTGTTCTTACA
>ERZ1090864.599-NODE-601-length-19414-cov-25.407201_pt1 | contig 19414 bp, 21 predicted proteins | sample MGYA00478479_ERZ1090864 | MGnify/ENA primary metagenome ERZ1090864 (study PRJEB33644, sample SAMEA5815743) | chicken gut metagenome | biome: Chicken; feature: Gastrointestinal Tract; material: Caecum | place: Ireland | collected 2019-01-01 | study: A study of the...
TCCGTAGAAAGCTTGATTTAAAGGCAATCTACGGACTTATGCTGTCAAAGATGGGACTTTATCAATTCCTCCTGCGTGGATTCTTTCCCTATAATAAACATTTACATTCCACTATGCTTCTACTTTATCGTACTTGCCCTTCATGGCCTTTGTGGCTTTTGCAAATTTACATTCCACTATGCTTCTACTTTATCGGTTGTCACGGGTCAATTTGCCTGCCAGGTCTCCCATTTACATTCCACTATGCTTCTACTTTATCGCAGACGAAAAACTCCTGGAAATGACCAATGCAGATTTACATTCCACTATGCTTCTACTTTATCTGAATATGAAAAATAAAAAGTAGCCGCCCTGTCTCATTTACATTCCACTATGCTTCTACTTTATCCCGTCCCCCTTTTCCCCTTCTATTTTCTTCAATACAAGTATACTTTTTGTCTACCCCACTTTCTTCATATCTCTCTTCTCAAAAATCTTCCTCCTCCCACTTTACAAAATTTAAATTTTCCTTGATATTTCAAGCTTTGTCTATCTCCCAGCAATTTTCCTCTATCTCAGGTCGACAATCACAAGAAATTACTTGTCTTATCATCATCCACTCCCCAGAACTCCTTAGGTATCCACTTCTCATTTCTGCATTTAAATACGATTAAGGAATCCCTGTCCTCACGGATTACTTTATTAAGTTCCATTTTTAGTTTTAAAAGCTGCGCTTCGGAAATCTCTCCTTCAAAAACAGAATTCTGTATATGCATCAAATATTTCTTACAGGTCTTAAACGTCTTGGACAGCACTTTTGCTCCGCCCTGGTCACTTTTTATATCATATACTAATATCACATACATAGCAATCCCCGCCTACCACCATATTTTAAAAGGTTCATATACTTTCTCACCCAAAAAATGTTTTACCAGTTTATAACATTCCAGACGCATTAGATATTGATAGGAAACTGTTTTGTTTAGATCTTTATGTTTTATCGTCGTCTGCATTTTAGCATCCAATTCTGCCACGATTGTTTTTGAAGCATTTTGGGACAAATGCAGATAATTCAAACCTTTTGTAAAACTTTTTTCTGTAATCTGTTTTCTGTTCAAAAGAGAAAAAATCAGGCGGTCTCCCAAAATCGGCTTAAATATTTCTGCCAGGTCAAGACTTAACGAAAACCTTCTATCTCCTGGTTCATGGAGATAACTGACAGTGGGATTCAACTGGGTTTGATAAATTTCTCCCAGCACTTTTGTATATATCAGCGTATTCACAAAAGAAATCAGTGTATTAACCATATTGTCCGGCGGATTTTTTACCCTCTTCTCAAACTCAATTTCCTGATCAATAATAACCGGCCAGGCACTGTAATATGTTTTCCTGATATTTCCTTCATACCCCATCAACTCCTGGATACTCTGCGCTTTAGGAATCTGTTTCCGTAAATCTTCTATCGCATCCATATATGACTGTACATCTTTGCCCCTTCCATTATAATAACGCAGGTTGCGATAAATATTGTATGAGGCGCCTTCTATAAATGCTTTGGCTAGTTCCATTCGCTTCTCATGATCCGTATAATGCTCAACCTGACTGACCAGAAGATTTCCAGAGACTAAATGTTCTCTCGGATAAAAGCTTCCAGTATAGAAACTGTAATAATTAAAAAAGTGTACCGGTATGCCATACTGAGAAAGAAGATTAATCAGACTGGTATTAAACGTCATCTCGGACATAACATAAATATCATTGATCTGTTCAATCGGAAGATCCCTTTTGTCGTCGTTTTCATCTGTAAAGGTAAGTGTATTATCTTTTCGCCGCAAAGATCCGTTATTGTAAATATAGTAACTTCTTTTCATTGACGGTATCCTTCCCCTTCCACTTCATCATATTGATAACCATTATTAAATAAAGCAAAGATCAAAATATGCACACGATTTACAAATATTCTTTTTCTTCAATTCGGGAGGTATATCCGCATTTACAATTTTTCTGATCTCCCCTAGCTTTGTCTTGATCTCCGCTTCATCCTCATCCGTCAGCTCAACTTCCAGTGATTTTTTCAACAAAGGATAATCTATCCGCGCTGTGATACCCTCTACTCCTTTTTGTTTTAAATAATATAAGTAGTATTTTACCTGAAGTATCCCTGCCTCTTCTATCTTGCGGCTCTTTTTGATCTCATGCAGTATTCCGCTTGAACGGATGAAATCAATATTAATAACATTGTCGATATTGATATGCTTCTCATCCCTTTTATAAGTTTCTTCATCAAGAACCTTTCCTATTTTTACATTCTCATTATCCTGCTCTAATTGTATCCCATGATAGAAATACCATAGTTTCCGCTGGCATACCTCGTTGTAATATACCATAACACCAGTTATCTCTCTATCCATAGTACTTTCCTTTCAGCAAAACACACATTAAAGGATAATTCCCATTCCTGTCGGATCTTGGAAATTCATTTGATGAAAACCCGCTTCATCATACACGCATTCCATTACCGGGATCTGCTCTCTTCTGCTAAGTTTAACAGGCGCAAACGAACATGCTTTCCCCTGCCGAACCGCAGACTGATACTTCGTCCAATACCAATACGGGACGCTCAGCGTATACTGCATGATTTTTTCTTTCTCTTTCAGCCGGTCCATATAATTTCGTGTCATATCCGCTGCTTTTTCTGCGGCAGACTCAATCTCCTGTCTGTGCTTTTCGTATATCGGACTCGGGATCACTGTTTCTGACAAGATATTTCTCAGATCAACATCGTTTTTTTCAAACTGATATGGCTGTATCCCTTCGATCCAGTCAATCTTCTCATATTTCTTCAAATACTCGCTTCCCCGCACATTCTCAGTTGTAAAATATTTATTGATCAACTCTATCTTTTGTGCTTCACTGAGTATTCCTTTCACCTCATTCAATGCTGATCTTGACAGTTCGAATAAGGTTCTGTCGATAAATCCATGCAGTGTCCCGGTCAGATGCTCCGCGTCAATCTGTGTATACACAAAACAATTTGGCTCCTCTATTGATTTTACACCTTTTCGGTTACACCTTCCCAGCCTTTGAAACAGCGAACTGAGTTCGTAAAGTTCTGTAAAAAGATAATCAAAATCAATGTCCAGGCTCGCCTCTACAAGTGATGTTGATATCCAGATACCCGATCTGCGGTCTACCTTTCTGTTTTCATCAAAAGTCTTCCCAAAGTCCAGAATCTCTTTTTCTAATACCGCTCTCTCCCTCCGTATAAAACGGCTGTGAAGAATGTGTACATCCTGGTCTCCCAGATTCTCCTTCAATTCTTCATACAGCGCCTGCGCTTTTCGTATCGTATTGCATACGACCAGTATTTTCCCTGCTTCTCCTGATCCACAGTTTCTGCGGTAGAATCCTTCAATCTCTTCTGCATTGATCTTTCGGTCCCGGATCTCCAGATGGTGACGGATAGAATCATTTACAAATGTAGCAATATTTTCTTTTTTGAATGGGATATTTCCCATCAGCAGATCTTTGATAAACGGCGGCAACGTCGCGGTCATGACCGCAACTCTCCCTCCCATGCTGACAATTTGCTTTAATCCGGTAATCAAATAGCGCAGCAGTTCCGGATCATACATCTGTATTTCATCTATTACGATTTTGGAGAAAGAAAGCGTTGTCAGCTTCAGTTCATAAGTCTGATATTTAAAAACAAAATCAAACAACTGGTCAAGAGTCGATATACTAAGCGGTATAGACAAATGCTTCCCCCGACTTTCATATTCAAGCAAATCGATATTTCCTTCAGATTGTTTTGAATAGTACTCCAATGATTCAGAATGAAGAACTGCAAGCCTAGTATCAATATCTTTATTAAGCAATATTGTTTCCTTCACCCTGTCATACATTGCGTTGATCGCCGTTCTCAGAGGAAGAATAAAATATCCTTTATGATTTCCGATCCACCGGAATCCTGCTTCTGTCTTTCCCATCCCGGTCTGTGCCACCACAATTACATTCTCATCCTGCCTCTCACCGCAAAAGTTCTGCAGTTCATTCCAATTTGCTTCCGGATCATGCTGACGCCACATAGTTCTGACATTTTCCATAGAACTATCCAGAAAATCATTTGGATATTCTGAAATATATCCGCCGCTTGCGCTGTAATCACATAAATGCAAAAAACCTTTAATCTTGATTGCAACAGGATCAGCCGCCATTTCTGGAATACTAGTTCTTATACTTGGCTTATTTATGTCATTTATACAGAATCCATCAAGAAGAGAAACAATCAAGTCTTTATTTTCTTCCATAATTTCAATAGGATTTCCGTAGTCATGATGATAAAGGATTGCAAATAAAACTCGGTAGTATGCCAGCTTTGGATTCTCAAATCCATCAAATTCAGTTGGATTCAGGAAAAATCCCGAAAGTACATTGTGGGGTATTTCTTTATCCGGATTAAACATTACGTGATACCCGCATTTTGCCTTTTCAAGCCTTCTTTGCATCTCAGGATTCATCTTTCCGTCATCATGATGAATGCAGGCAAGCCTTATCATTCTACACAACTCATTATCCTGTATATAACCATAATTTTTCATCCGTTCCAGTTCTATCAGAAGTTTATTTACATGCTCTTCTATTGTTTCGTCCGGTTTTGCCAGAAATGTTCCATTTTTCATATCTTCTTGCTCCTCCAGTCCCTTACTTGTTGCAGTAAAGGCAGCAGTTTCTCTCCTGCTGCCTTTATCCTTAAAAAAAGTTAACGATATAATTTTTATTTCCGTCTGTATCCAAATAAAGACCGTCACCAAATTCTACTGCCGCATATCTTGATACATAAAGCACTTTTTTCTTCTCAAAAAACCGTTTTCCATTTCTGATTATATAGTTCTTGTTCAGGAAATATAGCGTTCCGCCCGATTTTCCGTACCTTCTGTCTAAAAGGATTTTTTTCCTTTCACCCTTTTCCTTGAGCAGATTACTATCTATATACGCAGAATAATCACTTTCGATTTCATCCTCTGCGTCATCCTGCAGTTCAACCAGCTTTGCCTCTTCAAGAGAAATAAAATCTTCACTTCTTCCAATACTTGTGATGTCAAACCTGTGTTCAAAAATGTCATTCAGGACCTCATCCGATGCCCGGACATGAATAATAAGTTCAATATCATCCAAGACCTCATAAAACTTCATGGACTTCGTAAGTGTTCTGAATTTAGAGATCGGAATCGTGTATCTCTCACTTTGAAATTGTTCCATTCTCTCTCTTATCATTTTTTCTGCCGCTTTAATTTCTTTCTCTCTGTTTTCTACTCGATGAAATTGTTCACTTCCTTTTTCCAATGCTTTCTTTTTTTCAGAAAGAGTTTTTTTCCTTCTTCTCAAAAGTGCCATCACTGGATTCAATCTGTTTTTCTTAAACTCTGATATTTCATCATTTAAATCTTTTAACGCTCTGTATTCATCCAGCAATTTCTGATCATGCACCTGGATTGTTATTCCATTTCGGAAGCTGTTTCCCTGCGGTTTCTTCGCACTCGCCACTCTGTCATAGGCATTGGAAAGCATGTCTGCATTTCTCATCTTAACCAGGATCCCCCTGTCATCCTGAGTAGAATTTAAAAAGCAGTAGTCTGTATAGGGTTCTCTGTGCATAGAACCAAACCGTCCCTGGATACTGATATCCATCTCTTTATATTCGCGATATCCACATGCATTATGCAGTGCACCGATCACTGTTGAAAACGGCGGAAGCGGATACGTCATTTTATTATCCACCGTTTCCTCGCGCTTATAATTTGCACTGGACTGATGAATCACCAAACGCAGCGCTTTCATCTGCATCACCTGCTTTCCTTTTTATTAAACGCCATAATATGCTTTTACATCTTCGATTAATGCGCTGAAGAATGCAGGAACAGACATTGGATGAAGTTCTTCTTCGATCTCATCTTCATTCAGAAAAACTTTGCTCTTAAGCAGACCTGCCCGATATCCCTGGCTGGTCTTCTCTTTCAGGTCTTCCGACATGAGGAGCCTGTCTTCCTCTACATGGACTACATTTTCAAAATAATGCGTCTTTCTTTCACTCAGTCCGCCGACAACAAACACCGGCTCGGCATTATCGAGATTTCCTTTGACCACGAGACTCAGGGTTTCCACTGCCCGCAGCAGAGCTTCGATCCTGGCGGCCTTTTCTTCCGGAGCGGCTTCAGCATCAAAATTTTCGTCCTTTCCCACCATCTCCAGATCTATCGTCATGCTGTAAACCTTTAAAGACTTATCGTATTCATACTGATACGGCATTAATCCTACACCATCTGCATCATTCTGGATATTTTTTCCCTGCGCCTTTGCATAATTTCCGGCCAGATAAAGATTATTGTGGAATCGAGTCTCATTCACAAAGCTCTCACAAGCGATGGCGTCTGTAAAATACACGGAACTCTTCCGCACATATGTAGTCCCCTTTGTACTCATATAACCGCCTTCCAGCGCCCGGCAGGTTGCCGCATTTAACTCTGGTGTCACCAATTTCTGCGTAGCTCCATCTACTTCTGTCTGAAGGTCATCATACATTCCTGCCTGGACCATAACCGCATTCTTTAAGCTTTCCCGGCTCCGGATCGTATAGACCTTTCTGTTTTTAAATACTTTCTGCACGCTGGCAATATTCCCCAGTCCTTCTGAGTAGTTGGATGTCATATTGGCAACTACTGTTAATGTGAGTGCATTCTTTTTCATCGTTATCCCTCCTGCTTAATTTCCTCTTTTTTGCTCGTTAAGGCATTAATAAATGTGTATATCACGTCCTTGTTTTTTTCGAAATCTTCAAAGAGATCATACACGAAATCAAATGTTACCCCACTATAATTAGATAACTGCAGCAATATCTGGCAGCATCTGTCATAATCTTTGAACACGACAGCACTTGTCAGTTTTTGACGATATGCCTTATATTTATTTTCGGGGATTGCACTGACAACCGCTTTTGCACATGCATATGCCCCTCTCATCGCCTGGTTCATCTCTCCACCTCCACAGACTAAATTATTAATTCTGATCAACAGCGAAACTAAATATTCTGAATCGCTCTGAATATTACGTCTCATATCTCTCTTTAAGAAAAACTCAATAAGTTCATCTGTCCGTACCAGGTTCAGGATACATTCTGTCACCTTTTTCTGGACGTCAAGATAGTAGTTGTCATTTATCTTTACCGAAAAACAAAACGGCTCATAAACATTCAGTTTCCGCAAAACTTTTATACTTTCTTTCCGCACATACATAGTCTCAAAAAATTCTGCGTCCCTCTGCTTTGTTATAACCTCCACACTGTAATTCAGAAAATCTGCCGTTTCCTGAATGGTTTTAAACAATACTTTTCTTGCGCTCTTACTTTTCTGCTCTTCAGTAACCTGCATCTGCACCTGTTTTTCCAGCGTTTCATTTGTACGGACCAACTGTTCAAGTGAAAAATTGTCGTTGACAAAAAAGACTTCTCTGTCTCCCCAAAATGCAAAGGGTATAAAATCAAAAAACGGATCGTCTTGCGAAACAAATGTATTCACATCAAAATTATAGGACAATGCTTTTGTTTTCCTTCCGCCATCTACGTAATATCCCCATAGGCGGCAGCAGATTCCTCTCTCTTTAAACAATTGACCCGGATTTGCAAAATTCTTATATAAGTTTGATTTGTTTCGGAAAGTCTCCCGGATCAATTCACTGCGGTTTATCTGTATCAGTTCTCTGATCTCTTCTGCATTTTCTCCGTCAAACTTTATCTTTCCGAATACCTTTTTCATAACGGAGTTGCCTCGCAGAAGTTCATTGATCCGCTTTGTCTGATCTTCTGACCAGCTTTCAAGATTCATATACTTTTCCAGTTCTCTGTGCTGAAACTGATCTTCAAAATAACTCTCCGCAAATTTCAAATACCTGTCTTCCGTTATATCTGCTGCGTTGAATTTCAAATAATCATCGGAAAGTTCATATCCCAGCTCATGTTTATAGTATTTAAAATATTTGCACAGACCAACAATCGCAGCAGAATACCGCCAATCCGACGCTGTCAGACATGTATCAAACTTTTCATTGTCATTACTGAGTCTCACATTTTCCTCCCTCTCAATCATCTTTCCGACAGAACATCCAGCATCCCGTATCCCATGGAATGTTTAGATCCGAGGCCTGCCTGATAAAAATATTGCAGAAGTTCCGGATTTCCATGCAGCTCGAAAACACCGCAGGTGCAATCCACCAGAACTCGATACTGCTTTACCAAAACCTTCCTGCATCGGATAGGTTTAAATTCTATTTTCTCTCCATCCTCTTCCCTAAATCCTGCATTCACAGCCTGATATTTAAGAACTTCTTTCATCTGTGCAGAGAATCCTTCATCTTCAAACGAATAAAAGCGGTCTTTATTCGTCTCTTTGTTGTGGCTGCGGATTACAATCCCTCCTCCTGTCACAGTCCGGAACAATACTCTGTCGGATGTGATCAACTTCTCGGGAATCTGTATGATTTTTTCCAGTTTCATTGCATTTCCATCAGGCAAAAGAAATTCTTTCCCTTTTGCCTGAATAAATGCCTGAAAGAAAATCAGTCCCGTTTTCTTTCTATCATCTGCCGAAAACATTATTTTCAGGCTATTTTTGTCAAATGTAATAATATTCTCTTGAAATTTAGGATTAGGAAGGATTACACTAAATGTATAGTCTTTCGTTGGTGTTCCTTCAAAATATTGCTTGTAAAACCTTCCGTCTCCGCTTTTAGCCAGACAACTTTTTAGGAAAGAAATCCAGATCCGTTTATTATCGACAGGCAGCCTGGGATACTTAAGCGAGAAACCTAATTCTAACCTCATTTTTCCGTTCTCCTTTCTTGATTTGGATGTTATCATATCCTTCATTTTTTGTCAATATATTTATAATATTTTTAGTATAATTATTATAGGATAATAAATCAAAAATAAGTATCATTGATTTTCATAAACCAAACTAGTATAATGCATACATATAGTTCCAAAGTGGAATGTAAATATAATCATTATTCTAATTTTATCAGTAGTACCATATTGGATTATTCAAAAAAAAATATATATTCAAATAAAAATTGTGCTTTCTTTGATCCATAAAGACAGTGCTGGAAGGCAATTCTGACGAGAATGTAAAATGAGCATAAGAAAAACATCTACCTTCCGATGGATGTTTTTCAAAATCGCTTATTTAAAATACTCCGATTATTCTCTTACCATCAAACACACCACCTCGACTGTGTTTTCTTTGGGCAACCGAATTGTATCGCCTTCACAGCCGTTATAATACACCGGGAACTTAAAGCTGATCTGCTTTATGATGCGCCCGCTGTCATCCCTTTCGGGATACAACTCGATTGCCTTGATGAAGGTTCTCATGAATTCCTTCTTTTCAAGATCCGTCATCTTTCCGTATATCTTATCAAATTCCAGAAGAAATTGATAGATCTGTTTTCCGGTGATCTGCTCCCCGCAGGATGCGGATATCTTCGTCTCCACATCCGAAAGCATCTCCTTCAGTTCCGAAATCCGGTCATACAGGTTATCCATGCGTTCCTGCATATCCTGATACTTCCGGTCGTAATGCCGGTCATTCACATCCAGCTTATCCAGCATAAGCACCAGCTTCTTTTTAGCGCCACCACCTGCAGGAGCGTTCCCTTCATCTGCTCCCGTTCCGCTTCCAGGGCGGAGACATCCACCTTCTCGTGCAGCTTGTCCTGGATAAAATCCCGGAATTTTTCCATCACCACCATATCACGGATGATCTAAACCACTTCCCCATTCAGCTCATCCTGGTTCAGGGAAGGTTTAAAATCGCAAAAATGTTCTTCGTCAATCTTCTTCCTGTGCTGGCACCGGTAATAGAAAACCGGTGCAGGCGTTCCTGCTGGGCTTCCAGGCTGTAGCCCTCCGTCTGAGCAGCCGTGGAAACCCGGGTGTAAATGCAGCATTTCTATTTCACGTCCTCACCTCTTTCGGTTGCTCACTGTCACACAGTTCCCCGTGCATGATTAATATATCGGAGTCCGGCATCCCCGCCAACTCGCAGGACGCACAAGGTTTCCTGCGGAAAACTATGCGGAACGCACAGAATCACCGGAAGTGCCCAAAAGGCACATTCCGGGATTGTAAGCGGTCGCCAGTACAAGAAGCCGACAGCCCACAGGACTGCCGGTAAGGACGTGATTTCAGGATGTTTTTTCTGCAGCTCCCTGCGTCTTTTCTTCGTCCAGTTCTTCCAGTATTTCAGCGCCGTACTTCTGGTTCATCCGCGCCATAAACTCGGCGCAGCGCTCCATGTTCAGGGAAGCCTGTTTTTCTGTGTACATGCCTGTGCTGACCAGTTCTCGTCTTTCCATGAGTTTCCCGCCTCTCCTGCCGCAGGGATAAGCCCTGCTTTGTTTTCTCATATCACAGGCAAAGAAAAAACGGTTATATTTACCCTCCCGCCAAAAATCACAAAAAGAAACCCGTCGGCACATTTTTCCAACGGGTTCTAAAGATTTTATCTATTATCGAACAGAATGATCTGCCAATATTCACTTTTTCCGGAAATTCTTTCAGATAATCAAAAATTTGATCTGTCTGATACATAATTCCTGCCTTACGGAAGATTTCTCTGAAGATATGCAGAAGGTGTTTGCCATTCGGGCTGTTTAATACATAGTCATATCCATATTTATTCCGATGTTTTTCTGACAATCCCGGAAATACTTGATCCAAGGCATGATAGAAATATTCCCGGTTTCCCTCCCGCAGAGTAACACCCATTCTAAAATTTACAATACCTTTCACACCCGCAGCCACGCAGTATTCCAGAATTCCTTTTAAATTTTCCTCTGTATCATTAATAAAAGGGAGAATCGGAGTCAGCCATACGATAGTCGGGATCCTCTCTTCCTGCATTTTTTGTAAGACCTGTATTCTTCTGCTTGTTGTACAGACATTCGGTTCCAGAATCCTGCACAATTTATCATCGTAAGTTGTCAGAGTCATCTGCACTACCGCTTTCGCTCTTTCGTTGATCTGGCACAGGAGATCCAAATCCCGCAAAATCCGATCCGACTTTGTCAATACAGCGGCTCCGTACCCATACTGCCGGATCAGATCCAGACATTTTCTGGTCAGTCTCAGCTGTTCTTCACAGGGCAGATATGGATCACACATAGCACCTGTTCCGATCATGCATTTTCTTCTCTTTGACCGGAGTTTCTGTTCCAAAAGAGCCGGGGCATTCCGTTTTACTTCGATATCCTCAAAGGGGTGGGTAAAGCCATAACATCTGCTTCGGCTGTCACAATAAATGCATCCATGGGTACAGCCCCTGTAAATATTCATCCCATTGTCTGCAGACAGAATTCCCTTGGCATCAACAAAATGCATTTTGTACCTCTCCTCTATGTGTCTTCATTCTTTAATAATCATTTTTAGATTCAGGCAGTTCCATTTCAGCATTCATTTTTACAAATCCGTATTTTTCGTATAATAGTCGCCCCATATCAGTTGCCTCTAATGATATTGCTCTAATCCCTTTATTCCAGGCATCTTTGACAAGCATATCCAATGTTTTAGCAGCAATCCCTCTTCTTCTGTATTCAGGGAGAGTATACATGTTCATTATATAAGCCTTTTTTCCGCACGGATTATGGTAAGTCGGCATTACTTGAAAAAAACAGACACCACCAGTTCCCACAAAACGTTCTCTGTCAAAAACCAAATATGCAATATGAGAACCATCGAGCAGTGCTTTTTGATAATAATGATAGGACTCTTTTTCCACTTCCTTCATATCTTCCTTATCAAATAGCTGATTAGCTGCCCTTAAGACCTTTATCCTTGTTTCTGTCAGCAAATCGAGGTCTTCAATCGTTGCCTTTTTGTAAGTTAACTCCATACTGTATCCTCTCCTCAAATCGAATTTATCTTTCGTTACTTTATTAGAGTAACTTTTATTTCTCTCCTGCATCACAGTTTCCTTACCGGATGCCGGATCACCGTCCTCCACTTTTCCTGCGGAATGCGCCTGGCATCCGAAAGATAGATTTCATGATGCATCCGGCCGCTGGAAAAATCATTTGCATATCCATTTTCTCTGAGAAAAGCATTCATCAGAGCAATGGTTCCGGATTCCTCGTCAAAAGCACCGATATGCATACACTGGACGCACAGACCTTCTTCGATTGTCAAGAACTCCACTTTTGAAAAATCCTGTTTCTTTTTTGTCTCCGCTTCCCGGATCGCCCAGTCAAAATCTGCCTTCTTCACAAAATCCGGAAGACGGATCACGGAAATCCACTGGAATTCTTCCTTTCTTTCATAGTCAATTCCTTCTATGCCCTCCTGCCGCCAGAAGCCTTCCAGGGGAGGCACCACATAATCAAAATATCCCTGGATTTCGTAACTGCTTTTCTTGCTCATCTTAATGGTAAACGCAATTCCATACAAAAGCCCAATCGATTCCTTATAGGCCCCGCCTTCTTCATTGGGATTTCCTTTCCCCCGGACCGCAATATAATTCATCTTTGGGATCTCCACAAGCTGCGGGGTTTTCCCCGGAAGATAAAATTCTTTGTATTCCTTTTTATAATCAAATGCCATTTGTCGTTCTCCTTGTTTTTCTGGGTTTCTTTGCCTTTGGTTCCGGAAGTTCCGAGTACATTTCTCTGACCATCTCACACAGTTTCCCGCTGTCTTCCAGAATCGTACAGGGCAGCAGCGCCGCTGGAGTATCCGCCCATACCTCGTCCCGGCAGTCCGGCATAAACCGTCTGGACGCAGCCGTATCTTTTACAGCAAACCCATCACCATATATACCGCCGATCAGCTTTTCACGATAATAAAACAGCCAACCGCCCATCATGGGAATGTATCGGATCTCTCCCAGCGGAGCCAGTTGTTCTGCCACATAAAGCGCCAGTTCCTTTTGCGCCATAAATCTCCCTCCTTCTGCCTGTTTAGCCTCTGTCCTCTTTTCGGTAAATGGCTGCAATGCTTTCCGCCGTTTTCAGAAGTTTTTCCCTTACTTCAGCCGGCTCCAGAACCCTGGCCTTTTCCCCGAAAGTCAGCAGCCATCCCATCAGGGAACTTTCATCGGTATAATCCATCTCAAACAGCAGCCGTCCGTCTTCCTGCTCCTTGAAACAGTGAGGGCCAAACTCTTCCACCAGCCTCCATTTTGCATCCGGTTCAAAGAGAACCTTTACCCGGATGTTCGCCGGAAAAATCCTTTCATTGGAAAGATCCGGCATGGGTACCTGTTTTGGGACAAATTTTTCTTCTGTCTTTTTCAACTCCTCCATCCGGTTCAGTTTGAACATACGGAAATCCTCTCTTTTCCGGCACCATCCCCAGACATACCAACTGGACCATTTAAAAATCAGATAATAAGGTTCTGCCATTCGGACACTTTCACCGCCGGGAGCAAAATAGTGAAATGCAATCTGTCTGCGTTCTTCAATGGCGTCTTGGATCAAAGAAATTTTCGGCGCAAGAGATTCTTTATACCAGGATGACAGATCAATCAGCATAGAATCCCTGCCGCTGACAAAATCCGATGCTCCGGCCTGCAGTTTTTCCATCAGCTGCGCGTAATAGCTGCTCCCGCTGACACTGTCCAGGCTCCGCAGCCCCGCCAGAATCATCTGCATATCCCTGGAAGTCAAAAGGGTTCTGTCCATCCGATATCCTTCCATGATGCGGATGCCTCCCCCAGCCCCCTGCAGCGTGCTGACAGGAATCCCAGCTTTGCACAGTGTATCGATATCCCGGTTTATCGTTCTTCTGGAAACCTCAAACTTCTCCGCCAGTTCCGGCGCTGTACACTTTTCCTTCTGCAAAAGGATGGATAAAATACCGATCAGCCTGTCTGTCTTCATTTGCTCCACCTGCCTATATCATAACAACCCAAATACGACAACTGTATGTCATGTATATTTTAACATTCGTTCAAAAATAAAAAAAGGCCTGTGCGCATCTTATCCTTAAGACAGCAGCAAGCCTTATCCTTTATTTTATATCCGCATTATATCTAAAACATTCTTCACATTTTACCGGACATTCCTGCATTTCAAATACATTTGGATTTCTCATAACTCCCACATACGGGATCTGCCTCTCATGACAAATTTCTATAACTTCTTTCCGTTTGCCCGAATCCATTCTGTTGCCCAGAAATACCTTCGTTATTGGGAAAAAATCAATATTGTAATCAGAAATATTTTCACAGCGAAGCGGCAGCAATAATCTCCATTCGTTTTGATATACCCAGTCAATACTCTTCCTCAGCGCACCATGTGAATAGATGTCCCACAGCCCCGACTCCGTGATTTCTTTATCCTGCAAAGCAGTCAGCCTGTCTGTTATATTTGATCTCGTTTTACAATAAATCATCGGAAACAGATTTCGATATACACTTTGATATTTTTCTTCATTTGGCAGTATTGTATATTCAACGCAAAATCCCCTGTGGCAATCGGCATAAGCCCCTCCCCACATTAATTGAGAGTATGGTGTTGTTGCGAAACAGGACACTCTAAAAACATTTTTCAAATAAGACAAATACTGCTCATAGTCCGAAGAAATGATTTTTGCCACAGCATGTCCGAGATCTGCATCTTTCCTTAATTCCATATCCAATTTTAAAAAGAAATGTTCATTTGAAAGTTCTTCCATTTTGGATGTGGGAATTTTAGTGAATGCAGAAGAAAAATTCTGGGTAGATTCAAATGCTGCCATTAATGTCTGGACCAGGCGATTTCCAATTTCCTGTACTGACAGGCTATCCTCTATTTTAATTTCGCATCGTCTGCAATATTCTGACAGTCGCAACTTCTCATATTCTGCCCCGTCCAGGTTGATATCAGAATCATATACGTCATCAAACTGACTGGGCGCTTGCATAAAAACTGTATTATTTTTTAATGCCTCAATAGAATAATTACGTTTTTTCCCATCTGTTTCTTCGGCTTTGTTTGAAAAATATTTATACAGCTTCATCGGCATATTCATTTTAGACCTTAAGCTAAATTCTTCATATCCCATATTTTCAATTTCATTAAGTCCCATAAATGCACCGTTAACAACACAATATGATGATGCAATTTGCGGAGCAAGCTGCTGTAATGTGCCAAACATTTGATTAATATCCATCAGTATTCCATTCCTTCTTTCATGTTTCTCCATTCTTCTTTCGTCTGGCAGGATATGTGTTCCGTCCGTAAAACACCCTCTATCGCGCAAGAAACATTTTTACTTGTGTGATGATAATGAAAACCGCATTTCTCCTGAACTCGTTTGGATTTTTGGTTTCCATCAAAATATCCGCACCATATTTTAGACAGATTCAGATCTTCAAATCCATGTCTCAAAATTTCCCGAACAGCTTCTGGAATCAAGCCTCTTCCCCAATAGGGAACACCGATCCAGTATCCAATCTCACCTTCTGTCTTCGGAAGTCCGATATTACTGGTTTCACCGATCATCAGCCCTATACTTCCAACCGGATGACCGTTTTCTTTCAAAACCACCGCATAAGTCTCAGTCGCAGAAAGAACTTCCCGGATTATTTCCCGGCTGTTTTCCACACTTGTATGAACAGACCATCCAGCTATAGGCCCCACATCAGGATGACTTGCATATCGGTATAAATCTTCTGCGTCTCTCTCCTCCCATGGACGGAGAAGCAGTCTCTCTGTTTCCAAAATCATATCTTTGCACCTCCCTGTAATTCGCATACCATGATATATTCTTCTTCATTTTCATCCACTATTGCAAATCCGAGTTTTTTATACATCCTTACTGCGTAATTTGCCTTCTGTACGGACAGTGACGCTCTTTTATATCCCTGTGCCTTCAGCTGTTCCAGCATCTCCCGCATCATCCGAGATCCAATCCCACGACCTCTATATTCCCTGTATAATGAAATAGCGATAGACGGCGTCTCATCATCTACATGGCCATAGTCATCCATAATCCTTGCCCAAACCGCCCCTGCAGCCTTTCCGCCGAAATCGGCAACCAGACAGTTATCCCCTCGTCTTGTTCCAAATTCTTCAATATAAAGCTTCAATTCTGGCATTTCTATAATATCTCTTGCCGGAGGCATTACTCCCTCTGGAACATATATGGCCTCATAAAGGAAATCCTCCAATAATCCAATCTCATCATGACGCAGATTACGAACCTTGTACTGCTTCTTATTGTCTTTTTTATCCACTAATTTCTCCGCCCTATCTTTTCGTTTTCCCATAACTGCAAAAAATTCTCAAGTCCACTCTCAAAATTATCTGAAGCTAAAAATAGTCCATATGCTGTATCATACCATGAGATCCAAATTCTTTCTACTGTTCTATTCACAGAGAATTCATTGTCTAAATCAGAACAGTAATCTGTTGTTTGAATAGAAAAAATCCCGCATACAGCCACTCTTTTCAGACCAGCCATATGCGGGATTTTCAATCATCCTCTATATTATTAAATTCTCTTCGCATAATCCAACGAGATCCATCCGGCGCCGGATTTCAATTTCCCCCAGCAGGATGCTCCCTGTCCGTCCGCTCCCGCCACAATGGTAAAAACGCCTTTCCCGGTATACTTCCCGGTCTTCCCGTAATCCGTCCCCGGCCCTTTCCGGATATTCAGATCCGTAATGGACACCTGCACAAGATAAGGGGAAAATCCGCTTTCGGATTCCTCGCCGCCATAGACAGCCTTCCCAGATTCGTCGTATACCGAATACCCCGGGTTCTCATCCGCACACTTCTTAGCATTGGCAAGCACTTTGAACGCCCCTTTCTGGGACTTTACATCTGTCCAGGACTTTCTGACCCGGTACCATCCGCCGTTCTCCGGCTCCGTTGTCCCGGCCCCTCCCATAGCCGCCTTCACATCCTTCCGGAACCCGTCCATGGTATAGCCCAGGCCAAGCCCCTTCCACAAATGCTCCGGGTCCCCGTGGTTGGAGGCAATCCCCCGGCTGTGCCCTTCCCTATGGCTGATGATCACTCCGTCTGCGGCCGGGTTCAGATTGTACTGTTTACACAGGTAAGCAAATAATTCCACCGCCGCCTCATAGGTTCGCTTCGCTACAGCCCTTGCCGCCGACAGGTCGGAGCAGGTAAAGTTCGACCCGGACGTATACCGGATGCAGGCAGGCTCACACATCTCCACCCCGATGTGGGTATTATTTCCGCTGCCTTTGCTGCCGGAGCCGCAGTGCCAGCCCCGGTGATTCCAGGGCAGGGTCTGGTACACCGTCCCGTCATTTCCGTCAATAAACCCATGCACGCAGGCATTATCATAGGACGGGCTGTTCCAGGAATTGATGAACACGGACGCTTTGGGCTGGGGACAGCCCACCGAATGGAGCATCAGCCCCTTCACCGTGATCTTCCTCCCCGCCGTATAACAGGGATTCTTCGTTAAAATACTCTGTACTAACTTCATCTCATTTCTCCTCCGTTTCTGTTTTCTCTGCCCGGTCATGGAGCTGCTCCAGCACCGCCTTGATCTTCTCCGGCACCGGAAGCCCCAGGTGCGCCGCGTTCTCTAAAAGGCTCACGCCCTCATTGGAAATATAGAAAAAGATCACCGCCGTCCGCAGCACCGAACCGGTGCCGATGACATGGACATCCAGGATGTTGGCAATCCCCACCAGAAGGAAGATCAGCACCTTCCTGCAGATGCCCTTAAAACCTACATTGCTGGACAGCTTCCGGTCGCTGACCGCGCACATCACGCCGGTCAGGTAATCCGCCAACCCGAAAGCCACCAGAGCCAGCAGCAGGCCGTCACAGCCGCCCAGGTAATACCCCAGCCAGCCGCCCACCGCGGCAAATACCATCTGGATCATGTTCCAAAATTCTTTCATTGCTTTTGTTCCTCACTTTCCCATAAGAAAAGACGCCCCAAAAGAGCGCCTGCCAGTCAGTTTCTCTATATAAGGTGCCGCCTGCCCTTTCCAGGACAGTCCTTTCCCTTACAGCACGGGATCGGGTTGTTCCGTCAGCGTGTAGGTAATCTTCATGGTCTTATCCACGGTCTTCACCACCGCTGAGGAAAGGTTGTTGATAGACGCCAGGTACGGCGTCAGCAGATAAGCCGTCCGGTACTCATTCCCGTAGCTGCCACCCCAGCCGATCAGGAAGTTCTTGTACTGGAACAGGGGCGTCGCGGCGTTGTTGAGCCTTACGCTTCCCTGAGTATGGACCACCGTATCCTCCGCCGTGATCTGGAAATCCCCGCCGATGATCAGATCCCCGATGAGCGTCAGGTACAGCTCACAGGAGCCGGTCTCGCACAAAGGCTTCCACTTGGACGTAAAACCGAACTCGATCAGCGTCACATCCGTGGAGTTGGAAAGGCTGATCTTATAGATCCCCTTCTTGTCATAGGCAGGCACATACAGATACCCGCCCCGGATACAGCATTTCACGCTCCGCTCCGGGAAGGAATCCAACGCCCGGGTACCCACATCCATCAGTTTTGCGTTGGACAGCGTCCACTGCCCTTCCGTAAAGGAATAGTCTGTCTTGGAGATTTTGATCCAGAGCATCAGGGCGTCCCCGGAGGAATTCCCCTCATTGGAAAACCCGTACCAGTACCCGTCCTGCCCGTCCAGGAACTCCCCGTACTTGGTATAGCTTCCCAGGAACTCAAAGGTCTCCGGCGTCAGCACCTCATCCTCCAGCACCGTATAAGTGGAATCATCCAGTTTCTCATTTAAGCCGATGGAAAACACCGGGATCCGAAGCTTCCGGATCCGGACGCCCGCGTTCTCAAAAGTGATGGAATACAAAAGGCTGTCCTCAAAATCCAGCTCCACCGCCTCAAACAGCACCATCTTGTTGGCATCCGGGATTGCCCCGATATCCGCCGCCTTCAGCTGCAGGAAGGCGCTGGCGTCCCCGGTCAGGCTGCCGAAGCCGTTCTCCCCGCCGAAGGAACTGGTCAATGCCACCGCCGCGATGGTGCCGTTCCCCTGATTGGGCGTAAACTCCCAGACAAACTTATATCCGTTGGAGATGGCCATGCTTTCCGTCAGGTTCAGGCTCCCCCTGGCCAGGTTGGCCGTGGAATTCACGTCATTGGAAGCATAGGCCACCGGCAGGTTGTCGGAACTCTCATACAGCAGTTCCTCATCCTCCGCCAGTGCTTCGGGAAAAAGCAGGATGCCCCCGATCATGTTGGGACAGATGGGGAGCAGGTTCCCATTCCAGAGCAGGGCATCATCGTACTCCCCGGTGACAGCGTAAAAGATCCCCATGGGATTTAAGCCCAGAATGTTGTTCACCGCCTCGGTGATCATGTTCTCTTCCGTGACGGTCTCCACCGCTCCGGTATTTTCATCTGTCAGTTCGATCGTCATAACGCCTTTCAAAACCATAATCT
>ERZ1090864.600-NODE-602-length-19394-cov-13.722995_pt1 | contig 19394 bp, 15 predicted proteins | sample MGYA00478479_ERZ1090864 | MGnify/ENA primary metagenome ERZ1090864 (study PRJEB33644, sample SAMEA5815743) | chicken gut metagenome | biome: Chicken; feature: Gastrointestinal Tract; material: Caecum | place: Ireland | collected 2019-01-01 | study: A study of the...
ATATTACAAAAGCTGCAGGTGGAGATTTTTATGCCAACGATTCAAGATATCGCCGATAAACTGGGCATTTCCAAAGGAACTGTATCAAAAGCTCTCAATAACGCCCCCGATATCAGCGAAACATTACAAAAACAGATACTGGAAACCGCGGTGGAGCTTGGCTATACAAAACTCCGCCGCTACAAGAAAACAGCCAAGCGTCTGTGCATTCTGATCCAGAAAGATAATATCGAATATCAGGAACCCCATCATTTCGCGTACGACATCGTGATGGGCTTCCGGCAGATGGCTGAGCCAGCCGGGTTCGAGGTGGACATCATACTTGTCGATGTCAGCATGCAGCGGGAGATTGCCTATGATGTGTTCATGCTGCAAAATGATTACGCAGGAGCTTTTGTCCTCGGCTTTTCTCTCGGAGAACCGTGGATGAAGGACTTTCAGGCGAGCCGGACCCCGGCTGTCCTTTATGACAACCACATCATCGGGAATCCCGCTACGGCTTATGTAGGGATCGACAATGATGAAGGAATGTATCTTGCAGTCGGGTATTTAAAAAAACTGGGACATCATAAGATCGGGTATTTAAGCAGCGCCCTCGGTTCCCACATCATGCAGATCCGGCACAGGGCTTTCTTTCACGCAATGCACCATCACGGTCTGAAAACAGATTCCTCATACGCGGGATGCTCATACTATCTGTCAGAATGTATGGAGAAACATCTGCCTCGTTTCCTTGAGATGGGGATGACCGCTGTGATCTGCTGCCAGGACACCTTTGCCAGCGCCGCCATCACACAGTGCCGCCAGCTCGGCTATCAGGTTCCCAGGGATATCAGTATCATCGGATTCGATGATATCCCGATCTGTCCCTATACCTCCCCGCCCCTGACCACAGTCCGCCAGGACAGGACCGAGCTGGGAAAGAGCGGGTATTACGCGCTGAACAGCCTGATGAGCGGCGTATCCATCGGGACGGTCCTGCTCCACGCTGACCTGATCGTCAGGGAATCAGCAGCCAGTCCCCTGTATTAACGCTTTGCCTCATGCACATATCTGAATTCTGACCTGCAAAATGGCATCATGAACGAGTATGCCATTTTACATATAAAGGAAGTGTTTTTATGACAGGACAACAGTTGAAGATTGAAAGACGAAGAGAGATACTCCGCGCTTTTCGCGCGGCCTTTCCCCACACGCTCCCCATTTTTGCCGGCTTCTGGTTTCTGGGACTCACATATGGCATTTATATGAATGTGTCGGGATTTTCTTTTATTTACCCTATGCTCATGAGCATCACGATCTTTGCAGGGAGCATAGAATTTGTAACCGTGAATCTCCTGCTTGGGGCGTTCAATCCCTTGCAGGCATTTGCCATGGCCCTCATGATCAATGCCCGGCATCTGTTCTACGGCATCTCCATGCTGGAAAAATACCGGGGCTACGGATGGCGGTCTTTTTACCTTATCTACGGCATGTGTGACGAGAGCTTCTCCATCAACTACACTGCCAGCATCCCCAGGGACGTTGATAAGGGCTGGTTTATGTTCTTTGTGACCATGCTGAACCACTTTTACTGGTTTTCAGGCTCCACCCTGGGCGGTATCTTCGGCTCTCTGATCCATTTTGACACGGAGGGGCTGGATTTTGTGATGACCGCCATGTTTGTGGTGATCTTCCTTGAACTGTGGCTGACGGAGAAAAACCATGTGAGTTCTCTTCTCGGTCTTGCCCTCTCCCTGCTCTGCCTGACCGCGTTCGGAGCAGATAATTTCATCATACCGTCAATGCTGGTGATCCTGGCCGTTCTCACCATGATCAGATCTCCTCTCGAAAAGCGGATCAAAGGTCCGGCATCCGGCCCGGCGCTGCCCGGAAGCAAAGCATCCCACGCGGATACAGGGCACATATCAAACGATGGCAAAAAAACCGGGAAAGGTGGTGAGCAGTCATGACGCTGACCCAGCAGATCATAACCGTTGCGATGGTGGTCCTGGCCACCATGCTGACCCGTTTCCTGCCCTTCCTCATATTTCCGGCAGGCAGGCCGACGCCAAAATATATCCAGTACCTGGGAAAAGCCCTTCCCCCGGCAGTCTTTGGACTTCTTATCATCTACTGCCTGAAAAACGTAAGCCTTTTCACAGGCAGCCGCGGCGTCCCCGAACTGATCGCCATTGTGCTTGTCATTGTCCTCCATCTGTGGAAACGTCAGATGCTGCTGTCGATCGCAGGAGGGACGATATGCTACATGCTGCTGGTGCAGTTCGTGTTCTGAATCTGTATTTGCCGGAGATCTTTGACTTAATCAAAGCGTCCGAAATCCTCGGAACGTAATGTCTAAGACGTATTCAGCGCGGGGGTATGGCTGGCTTCAACTCCGCTCCACGAGGAAAGTAAAACTAAAAAATCCGAAGTCACCTCAGCCAGCCATACCCCCGCGCTGAAAGACGTTCGAAAAGGTGCTCCGCTGTTTTCTGGTTTTGCTCAAGTCGGAGATCTCTCGTCAAATTCGGAGGAACTTAGAAAACCGCCCTATTTCAAGTGTCTTTCGCGGCGGACGGGGATGTGGCGGCGGTGACTTGGAGCAATTTGATGGAAAGACTTAAAGGATTAGCCGCACTCCATTCCTTTTATGTCTTTCCCAAATTGTGGAACCGGAACCTGAGCCACATTTCCGCCCGCCGCGAATATGTCCTGAAATAACCGGCGGTTTTCGGGCGCTTGATGTGCAGGCAGTTCCTGAAATAAATTCAGATTTATTTTTCCAGAAGGTAATCTATAAGCCGATATCCTTCTTCCAGGAGCCTCCCACTCTCCTGTCCTGTTTTTTCGCAGTATGTGCTGCATCCTTCCGCTGGCCTTGTACTGTCATACAGCAGATACGGTACAGGATCGGCTGTGTGGGTGCGCACTCTTACAGGAGTGGGATGGTCCGGCAGGATCAGCATCCTGAAATCAGCTCCCGCTGCCCGGAGCGCCTCCGCCACTGGTCCGATCACCTGATCATCGATGTATTCAATGGCCCTTATCTTATCCTCTGCGCTTCCCTGATGTCCCATTTCATCGGCAGCTTCAATATGTACATACACAAAATCATAGCCGTCTTCTGTCAGGGCTTTTACTGCGGCATGCGCCTTACCCGCATAATTCGTGTGAAGTCCGCCGTTCGCGCCCTCCACAATGACATTGTGCATCCCGGCTCCCACTGCGATCCCTTTCAGCAGATCGACCGCTGAGATCATGGCGCCCTTCACACCGTTTTTCTCTTCAAAGGAAGTCAGCGCCGGGCGCGTGCCCGCTCCCCAGAACCAGGCGGAATTGGCTGGATTCTTACCTTCTTTTCGGCGCCGCACGTTGATGGGATGATCTTTTAAGATATCGTAGCTTCTGACCACCATATCGCGGAGCACCGGGTCTTCCGGCAGATATTCCCCGATCCGTTTTGTAAGGATATCATGAGGCGCGGTCAGATCGACCACTTTTCCCTCTTTCTGGATGAGAAGATGCCGGTAACTGGTGCCCGCGTAGAAAGTATACCCTTCCCGCTTCAGGCCTTCTCTGAGCGCTTCCAGCAGATCGGCAGCCTCCTTTGTGGAAATTTCCCCCGAGCTGTGATCCAGGATCACCCGGTCTTCATATCTGTCCTGCTCCTCTGTCAAAGTGACAAGGTTGCAGCGGAAGGACACGTCCTTCTCGTCCATTTCCGCCCCGATGCTCAGAGCCTCCAGGGGAGAACGCCCGGAATAATATTTTTTCGGATCATAACCGATCACTGACAGGTTCGCCGTGTCGCTTCCCGGAGCCATGTCCTCCGGCACAGTGCATACCATTCCGATCTCTGCTTTTTCAGCCAGACGGTCCATATTTTTTGTCTGTGCAGCTTCCAGCGGAGTTTTGCCGCCTAACCCTTCCAGCGGTTCATCCGCCATCCCATCGCACAAGATCACGATATATTTCATTTTCAGTACACCCTCCCTGTCAGTACGTCCTGCCTGCTGGATCCATTGCCGCCATCCTCTGCGGCCTGTGTTTGATCTATTCCTCAATGCGGATCATGTGCAGGATTCCCTCTGCCTCCGCCGCTTTCCGAGCATATTCGCCCTCTGTCATCTCCGGGGTCACAAAGCCGAATTCACCGTCAAGGCCGTCCACCTGGATGATCTGTACATCACCGAACAGTTTTTCCACTTCCCCGCGGCGCGCGTCCGCGTCACCGGACATACGGACAAGGAAGGTCCTGACCGTATCTTCGATCGGAAGAAGTTCCAGCTTCTCGCTCTTCCACATGGTCATGATATTTCTGTGGAGATGCTTTGCCGCGTCCACAACATCCGCAACGACCGCGCTTGCTGTGGGAAGCTTGCCCGCGCCGCTTCCGTAGAACATTGCGTCCCCCAGTACATTTCCGTGGACAAACACCGCGTTGAACACACCGTCCACACTGCAGAGCGGATGCCCCTTGCGCAGAAGAGCCGGAGCTACGATGGCGTGAAGGTGGTCACCGTGACGTTTGCTGGATGCCAGCAGCTTGATGGCCATGCCCATCTTTTTGGCATACAGCATATCCTCCTTAGTGATCCTGGTGATCCCCTCCGTATAGATATCTTCAAAATCCACCTGCTGGCCGGAAATCAGGGAAGAGAGGATGGCGATCTTCCGGCATGCGTCATATCCTTCCACATCAGCCTCCGGATTGCGTTCCGCGTAACCATTGTCCTGCGCCTCTTTGAGCACCTCGTCATAGTCGGCGCCTTCATAGAACATCTTGGTGAGCATATAATTTGTCGTTCCGTTCAGAATACCTGTGATCTCCTCGATCCTGTCGGCTGTCAGACTGGAATTCAGGGCACGGATGATAGGGATCCCGCCGCCCACGCTCGCCTCAAAAAGGAAGTTCAGCTCTCTTTCTCTTGCAATGGAAAGCAGCTCTGCCCCATGTTTCGCAACGAGGGCTTTATTGGATGTGACAACACTCTTGCCGGCTTCCATACACTTTTTCACAAAAGTGTATGCGGGCTCGATCCCTCCCATAACCTCGACCACGATCCGGATCTCCGGGTCATTGATGATCTCATCTACGTCGTGAACGATCTTTTCCTGGACCGGATCTCCGGGAAAATCCCTGAGATCGAGCACATATTTTATATTGATCTCATCCCCTGCCCGCTGGTTGATGATGTCGCCGTTGGTGTTGATCACTTCCACCACTCCTGATCCTACTGTACCATATCCCATTACTGCTATATTTACCATTGCTCTCTTCCTTTCTGTTCTTTGTTTGATAGTAGCCGAAACAGGCTCCCGGCTTACTGCTCGGGCGCCTGCTGTGTGTTTGCGCTCAGATACGCGTTGATAAACGGATCGATATTTCCATCCATGACTCCGTTTACATTGCTTACCTCTGCATTTGTCCTGTGGTCTTTTACCAGTGTATAAGGCTGCATCACATAGGACCGGATCTGACTGCCAAAATTGATATCCCGCACTTCACCGCGGATATCAGACATTTTTTCAGCCTGTTCCTGCTGTTTCATCAGATACAGCTTGGACTTTAACATCTGCATTGCCTTATCCTTGTTCATGTGCTGTGAACGCTCATTCTGGCACTGTACCACGATCCCTGTCGGGAGATGGGTGATGCGCACTGCGGACGAAGTCTTGTTGATATGCTGTCCGCCCGCTCCACTGGAACGATATGTGTCGATCTTCAGATCGTCATCATTGATCTCGATATCAATATCTTCCTCGATATCCGGTATCACATCGCAGGATGCAAACGATGTCTGGCGTTTGCCTGCCGCGTTAAAAGGCGAGATGCGGACAAGGCGGTGTACTCCCTTTTCCGACCGCAGATACCCATAGGCATTCTCTCCCTTTACTTCAAAAGTCACACCCTTGATACCTGCGACATCTCCTTCCAGATAGTCAAGGACTTCCACATCATAGCCCTTTTTCTCAGCCCACCGGGTGTACATGCGGTACAGCATACCTGCCCAGTCACAGGATTCTGTGCCTCCTGCCCCGGCGTGGAGCGTCACGATCGCATTGTCCCTGTCATAGGGTCCGGTCAGCAGAGTGCTGATGCGAAGCTCTTCAAATTTCTCCTCGAAAACATTCAGTACCTCTTCGATTTCCTGTACGGTATCCTCATCTGCTTCTTCCTCGCTCATCTCAATGAGAAGGAGCATATCTTCATGATCAGAATACAGCTTCTCTATCTCTTTGACCGAGTCCTGAAGCCCTTTTAATTCCTTCATCACCTGCTGGGATGTTTCCGGGTCGTCCCAGAACCCGGGCTCCTCCAGGCGTTTCTGGAGTTCTTCCACTCTTAATTTCTTTGACGCCAGGTCAAAGTGAATCCCTCAGATCTTTCAGCGGCTCTTCATAGGCTGTCAGTCTTGACTTCAATTCATCTAATAAAACCACCTTATTCACCTCTTTCATTTATTTTTAATTTTGTTTTTACCCGATCTTCTTCCTGCCGCAGCACTGTTTGTACTTCTTTCCGCTTCCGCATGGGCATGGGTCATTCGGATAGACTTTCTTATCCTCACGTTTCTTCGGCGCGCGCACTGAAGTATCATCCTTGTTCGTGCCAGTCACCTTCGCGACTTCCTCTCTCTCTACCTTCTGCTCAACACGGATATTGAACAGGGTACGGATCGTTGTCTCCGCGATCATGTCCGTCATCTCTCCGAACATGTTATATCCTGTCATCTTGTACTCTACCAGCGGATCTCTCTGTCCGTAAGCCTGGAGACCGATGCCCTGGCGGAGCTGATCCATATCATCGATGTGATCCATCCACCTTGCGTCAATGACCTTTAAAAGGACGACTCGCTCGATCTCACGGATCTGTTCTGCCTCCGGGAACTCTGCCTCTTTCGCCTCATATGCTTTCACAGCGCGCTCTTTTAAAAGATGCTTCAGCTCTTTCTGACGCATATCCTGGCACTCCTCAGCGGATGGGAGTTCCATCATGGGGATCACACTGTGGAGATTCACGTCCAGACCTTTGATATCCCACCCTTCCGCATCTGCCTCCGGCGAAGCGAAACGGTCCGTGGTATTTTCCACATACTCTGTGATCATGTTGTAGATCGTATCACGCATACTCTCACCGTCAAGCACACGGCGTCTCTCTCCGTAAATGATCTCCCTCTGCTCATTCATGACCTGGTCATACTCCAGGAGGTTCTTGCGGATTCCGAAGTTGTTGATCTCCAGTTTCTTCTGCGCGGTCTCGATCGCGTTGGAAAGCATCTTATGCTCGATCTGCTCCCCATCGCCGACTCCAAGGGCATTAAACACTCCCATCAGGCGCTCGGAGCCGAACAGTCTGAGCAGGTCGTCCTCAAGCGAAATATAGAAGCGGGATTCCCCCGGATCTCCCTGACGTCCGGAACGCCCGCGGAGCTGATTGTCGATACGTCTGGACTCATGGCGCTCTGTACCGATGATCTTCAGTCCTCCTGCCGCCCTGGCGTCATCGTCCAGCTTGATATCCGTACCACGTCCCGCCATGTTTGTCGCGATCGTGACCGCGCCGTGAAGTCCGGCGTCAGCAACGATGGCTGCTTCCTGCTCATGGTATTTCGCGTTCAGCACGTTGTGTTTGATGCCTTCCTTTTTCAGCATGCCGCTTAAGAGCTCTGAAACCTCGATCGTGATCGTACCGACAAGCACAGGCTGTCCCGTGGCGTGAGCCCTCTTCACTTCTTCCACGACCGCCTTATATTTTTCCTTCTTTGTCTTATATACCGCATCTTCGAGATCCGCTCTCTGTACCGGAACATTTGTCGGAATCTCGACTACATCCATTCCATAAATATCACGGAACTCTTTTTCCTCTGTGAGAGCAGTACCGGTCATACCGCTCTTCTTTTCAAATTTATTGAACAGGTTCTGGAAGGTGATCGTGGCCAGCGTCTTGCTCTCCCTGCGCACCTGCACATGCTCCTTTGCCTCGATCGCCTGGTGGAGACCGTCAGAATAGCGGCGTCCCGGCATGATACGTCCTGTAAATTCATCCACGATCATGACCTCGCCCTCAGGTGTCACCACATAATCCTGATCCTTGAACATCAGATTGTGCGCGCGCAGCGCAAGGATGATATTGTGCTGGATCTCCAGGTTCTCCGGGTCAGCAAGGTTGTCGATATGGAAAAACTGCTCAACCTTTTTCACTCCGTCTTCCGTCAGGTTGATGGCTTTTTCCTTCTCATTTACGATGAAATCTCCGGTCTCCTCAATGTCCTCGCCCATGATGGCGTTCATTTTGGAAAATTCACCGCTCGCCTCGCCTCTCTCAAGCTGGCGGGCAAGGATATCGCACGCCTCATAAAGTTTCGTTGACTTTCCGCTCTGCCCGGAAATGATAAGCGGAGTCCTGGCCTCATCGATCAATACTGAGTCGACCTCATCGATGATCGCGAAATGCAGTCCTCTCTGAACGAGCTGTTCTTTGTAAATGACCATGTTATCTCTCAGATAATCAAATCCGAGCTCATTGTTGGTCACATAAGTGATATCACAGTCATAAGCCGCGCGGCGCTCTTTGCTGTCCATGCCATTTAAGACAACACCCACTGTCAGGCCGAGAAATTCGTGTACTTTTCCCATCCACTCGGCGTCACGTTTTGCCAGATAATCGTTGACAGTGACGATGTTCACACCTTTGCCGTCCAGGGCATTCAGATAAGCCGGAAGCGTAGATACAAGCGTTTTACCTTCTCCGGTCTTCATCTCCGCGATACGGCCCTGATGAAGGACAATGCCGCCGATGAGCTGTACTCTGTAATGGCGCATACCGAGGCTTCGATATGCAGCTTCACGGACAACGGCAAACGCCTCCGGAAGAATGTCATCCAGAGTCTCACCCTGCCCCAGACGATCCTTGAACTCTCTTGTCTTTGCTCTAAGCTCTTCGTCAGACAGTGCCTTCATCTCTGACTCCATTGCCTCGATCCTGTCCACGATCGGATAGATGCGTTTCAGTTCGTTCTGGCTGTGGGTGCCAAAAATTTTCTCTATAATACCCATATCCTACAATTAACTCCTTATATAAATTTAAGCGTCGGGACGATTCTCCGACGCCGCTCCGTTTTTCATTTTAACACTAACTGATGGGTAATTCAACCAATTCATAACTTGTTTACAATTTCAGAGCTTCCTCACCACATCATAAGGGATATCCCCTCCGAAAAGATCCAGCGCGCTTCCGATCGTGAAATCCACCCGGCCGCCGCTCAGCTCCCGGAATCGTTCCAGATCCTCCAGCGTCCCGATCCCACCCGCATAGGTGACTGGAATACCGTCCCATTTTCCCAGCATATGTACCAGCTCGCCTTCCATTCCCGAGCGCTTCCCCTCCACGTCCACTCCGTGTATAAGGAACTCATCACAATATTCCGCCAGCTCCTCGAGGACCCTGCTGTCAAGGCGCACTTCCGTGAACTTCTGCCAGCGGTCCGTCACCACATAATACGCTCCGTCCTTCTTCCTGCAGCTCAGATCAAGAACGATGCGCTCTTTTCCCACCGCGGAAACCAGCCTCTCCATGTTCCCCTGATGAAATTTTCCATCCCGGAACACATAGGAAGTCACGATCACATGGCTTGCCCCTGCTTCCAGATATCCCACGGCATTTTCGGCAGTGATCCCGCCGCCGATCTGCATGCCTCCCGGAAAGACGGAGAGCGCGGATAACGCCTGTCTCCTTGTCATCTCATAATAATCTGAACCGGCAGGATTCAAAAGGATGATGTGGCCGCCCCGCAGACCGTCCTTTCTATATAATCCCGCATAAAAATCCGCGCCGAGCTCTGATGAAAAATTTGTGCAGGCGCTGTTCCCTTCATCCCTCAAGCTTCCTCCCACGATCTGTTTTACTTTTCCGTTATGTATATCAATACAGGGTCTGAACCGCATCTTCCCATCTCCTCTGCCTTTTTCGCCATAACTGCCGCAAAGCGGGAATCTTCCCCGACTCTGCGGCAACCATTTATCCTGTCAAAAATCTCCGCGGACTTTTCAAATACTCTTACCTGTTGTTCTGTGTATCGTTCTGTACGCCATTGTCATCGGTCAGTTCATCCGTCGCCTTGTCCACTCCATCCGTCACATCGTCTGTCACGTCATCCACACCGTCTGTCACGTCATGCACCGCGTTGTCAAGTATGCCGTCGCCTTCTGTAGCGTCATTCATCGTCCTGTCGTTTGCGTCTGTGGTATTTGTGGTATTGTCTGATGCGTTGTTATCAGTCGTTGACTGATCCGCGCCGTTATCAGCATTATCCCTGCTGCTGCAGGCGGCTGTCCCGAAAAGCACGAACGTACATGTCACAAGCACAAGAAGTTTTTTCATTTTCTTCATAAGATTGTCTCCCTTTCCATAAATATTGTTGTACCTCTACTATCTGCACTTTTTCAATATTTATACATTGGGAAACTTTTTATTTTGCATTTTTTCTCAGCTTTTCCATGGCGCGCGCTTCGATCTGACGCACTCGTTCCCGGGTCACGCCCAGCATTTCCCCGATCTCTTCCAGGGTATGAGACCTGCTGCCTTCCAGACCGTACCTCAGCCGGATCACACGGCGCTCTCTGTCATTCAGCGTTTCCAGAAGCTCATCGACCTCTTCTTTGCGCACAAGGATGTCCATAGCTTCTTCAGGCGTCGCCTCCGACTGGTCTTCCACAAGGTCGCCCAGGCTGTCCTCCCCATTCTCTCCTATGGGAGTTTCAAGAGATACCGGATTCTGAAGGTAGGTGAGGATGTTCCTCACGTCTTCCTCTGTACGGTCCCCCATTTTTTCCGCGATCTCTTTTGGCGTGGCATCGCGCCCCAGCTCCTGCTGAAGGTCTCTTGCCGCTTTCTGGACTTTTTTCATATTTTCCGCCACATGGACCGGCACGCGGATCTCCCGGGACTGCTGATCGATCGCCCTCTGCATCGCCTCTTTGATCCACCACGATGCATATGTTGAAAACCGGTTTTCCTTTTTGTAATCATACTTTTCTGCCGCGCGCATGAGCCCTATGCTGCCCTCCTGGATCAGATCCATGAGCTGGACTCCTCTTCCGGTGTAATGTTTCGCAATGGAAACGACCAGCCGCAGATTTCCTTCCTCCAGCCTCCGGCGCGCTGACTCATCTCCTGCTGCGCTCTTTCTTCCAAGCTCTTTTTCTTCCTCTTCTGTAAGAAGCGGGATCTGTCCGATCTCCCGCAGATAGATCTTAAGCGGCTCTGACACCGTCTCTTCTGTTGATATATGTTGTTCTTTTTCCATTTCCGCCTCACTTTTACAGCTTCTGCTCTCTACAGGCCGATCACGTCTCCCATATCATACATTCCCGCCGCTTTTCCCGCCAGGAATTTGCCTGCCTCAACCGCACCTTTCGCGAACACTCCTCTGGAGTACGCGGTATGCTTAAACTCGATCACCTCATCCGTGCCCGCAAAAATGACCTCGTGCTCTCCCACGATCGTTCCTCCGCGCACAGCGCTGATCCCGATTTCCTTCTTCTCTCTCTTCTGCCGCACCTGGCTCCTGTCATATACATAGTGGTACTCGTTTCCCATCGCCTCATTTACGGCGTCCGCCAACGCCAGCGCCGTGCCGCTGGGCGCGTCCACCTTCTGATTGTGGTGCCGCTCCACCAGCTCCGCGTCATAGCCTGCCGGGGCGAGCACTTTCGCCGCGTCCTTCAGCAGTTTCAGCAGCAGGTTGACTCCCAGGGACATGTTTGCGGATTTAAGGATGGCAATGCTCTTTGACGCCTCGTCCACCATTGCGAGCTGATCTTCTGACAGTCCTGTGGTGCAGAGCACCATGGGGAGCATCTTAGCCACACAGTATCCAAGCAGGCTGTCCACTGCCCCTGCATTGGAAAAATCGATCACCACATCCACATCCACATCGCATTTATCAATGGAATCAAACACCGGATACTCGTTGGGGACTGCTGTGTATGCGTCCACTCCTGCAACGATTGCCGCATTTTCATCCCCCTTTACGATCTCTGTGATCATCCTCCCCATTTTCCCATTACATCCGTGCATCATTATCTTTATCATATCATTTATCCTCCTGTCTTTTGATCGCCGGCACAAGCGTCAGACCGCCGCTCTGCGGACGACTCCCTCCGCGTATCATATAAAAAGGATACCACATATGAGACTCCATCTCAATACATGATATCCTTTTAACAATCAATCATCCATACATTCCAGCTTGCTCACAGAGACTTCATAGGCGGTCCTTGTCTCGGTCTCGGTCTCCGACAGCTTCTTCACATACTCGCGGCTCTGGATCCTGCCCAGTATGCGCACATGCTCTCCCACATCAAAACCCGCGGCATATCTGGCGTTCCTTCCCCAGCAGATGCAGGGGATATAATCGGATTTCCCATAAGGCCGGTTCACTGCCAGCAGAAGGTCCGCGATCTCCCTTCCAAGAGGCGTCTTGCGGTATACCGGCCGCTTGCACATATACCCTTCCAGCAGGATGTGGTTTGTCCGGGCCCCATCCGGCTCCTCATCGATAAACTCGATCTCCCGGGCGAACACAGAAAGCACCAGCCGGTTTTTCTGCTCCTCATGCCGGTTATACGACCGGAACTGCCCTGACACCATAAGGTATTTTCCCCGGTAATCCTGTCCCACATCGATCAGACGCTCTGATACCATCACTGGGATCCTGTCATTTGAACTGCTCAGCCTCCTCACAAGGATATCTACCATGTAGAACCCTTCTCCGAACACCTCGTGGCTGTATGTAAATTCCGACACCACCACTCCTATGACTGTTACCTGATTGTTCTCAATGATCTTATCTGACATAATTTGTAGCTCTCCCTTCCTCTTTTCGGTATTTTTTGAGTCACTACTAAATGTATGCGCAAAAATCTCCCGGCAGAACATGTCCGCGCCATAAACCGTGCGACAAAATACGCCTTCCTTTCGACATGCCCGGAGTCTGAGCGCACGCATATGAGCATACTGCTCTTGTAAAATAATATTTTTGTGATAGAATAAGGAAGTTGCAGCTATGGAAAATGGCGTATAATAAGGAAAGAGTGCAAATATTATGAATACAAAACGTGAAGATGTAAGAAATATCGCGATCATCGCGCATGTCGACCACGGCAAAACGACCCTGGTCGACGAGCTGTTAAAACAGAGCGGTGTGTTCCGCGAGAACCAGGAAGTGGCGGAACGCGTCATGGACTCCAACGATATTGAGCGTGAGCGCGGGATCACCATCCTGTCCAAGAATACTGCCGTTCACTACAAGGGCGTTAAGATCAACATCATCGACACCCCGGGACACGCGGACTTCGGCGGCGAGGTAGAGCGTGTGCTCAAGATGGTAAACGGCGTTATCCTCGTGGTGGATGCTTTCGAGGGCGCCATGCCCCAGACAAAATTTGTTTTAAGGAAAGCGCTGGAATTAAGCCTTCCGGTCATCGTGTGCATCAATAAGATCGACCGCCCGGAGGCGCGTCCGGACGCGGTCATCGACGAAGTGCTGGAGCTCTTCATTGACCTGGGAGCTTCTGACGAACAGTTGGAATGCCCTTTTGTCTATGCATCGGCAAAGGCAGGGATCGCCGTGCTGGACCTGTCTGATGAGGAGCGGGATATGAAGCCGCTCTTTGAGACGATACTGGACTACATCCCCGCCCCGGAGGGAGATCCGGAGGCTCCCACCCAGGTGCTCATCAGCACCATCGACTATAATGAATATGTAGGGCGTATCGGCATCGGCAAGGTGGACAATGGGACCATCGCAGTCAATCAGGAGATGGTGCTCGTCAACCACCATGACCCGGACAAACAGGAAAAGGTAAAGATCAGCCGGCTCTATGAGTTTGACGGATTAAATAAAGTGGAGGTGAAAGAAACGTCCATCGGTTCCATTGTCGCTATATCGGGCATCTCGGGCATCTCTATCGGGGACACGCTCTGCTCCCCGGAAAATCCGGAAGCCATCCCCTTTCAGAAGATTTCCGAACCGACTATTGCCATGCAGTTCATTGTCAACGACAGTCCGTTCGCAGGGCAGGAGGGAAAGTATGTGACCTCCCGGCATCTGCGTGACCGCCTGTTCCGGGAGCTGAATACGGACGTCAGCCTCCGGGTAGAGGAAATGGAGAGCACGGACAGCTTCAAAGTGTCCGGCAGGGGCGAACTCCATCTGTCCGTTCTCATCGAAAATATGCGCCGCGAAGGCTATGAATTTGCAGTGAGCAAGGCGGAGGTCCTCTACCACACAGATGAAACCGGGAAGAAACTGGAACCCATGGAGACCGCATACATTGACGTCCCGGATGAATTCACCGGTGTTGTCATCGAGAAGCTCGGGCAGAGAAAAGGAGAACTGCGCAATATGGGTATGTCAAACGGAGGGTACACCCGCCTGGAGTTCTCCATCCCATCCAGGGGGCTAATCGGCTACCGAGGGGAGTTCCTCACCGACACAAAGGGAAATGGGATCATCAACACCAGCTTTGAAGGCTACGCTCCGTATAAGGGCGATATCCAGTACCGCAAGCAGGGCTCCCTCATCGCGTTTGAGACAGGCGAATCTGTCACTTACGGATTGTACGGCGCCCAGGAGCGCGGCACACTGTTCATAGGGCCGGGAGAAAAAGTATACGCGGGAATGGTCATCGGACAGAACGGAAAGGCTGAAGATATCGAGCTGAACGTATGCAAGACGAAACACCTGACCAACACCCGCTCTTCCAGCGCGGACGAGGCGCTGCGCCTCACTCCTCCCAGGTTCTTAAGTCTGGAACAGGCGCTGGACTTTATCGACACGGACGAGCTTCTGGAGGTCACACCAGAGTCACTGCGCATCCGCAAGAAAATCCTTGACTCCAGGATGCGCAAGAGAAATAATATGAAATAAAAAATCACCCGGATCGAAGTGATTCGTTCTATACATTAACACTGTTCCGTGTTATAATATTTATATAATATAAACACATAATTATCATATGTTTATGTTAATTAGTGACAAAAAGGAGTTGAACAGCATGAAATTTATTATTAGCGGAAAGAACATTGAAGTAACACAGGGGCTCAAAGACGCGATTGAGCAGAAATTAGGAAAACTCGAAAGGTACTTCACTCCTGAAACAGAAATCATCGTAACGCTCAGCGTGGAAAAGGGCCGACAGAAGATCGAGGTGACCATCCCTGTCAAGGGCAATATTATCCGTTCTGAGCAGACAAGCAACGATATGTATGTATCCATCGATCTCGTGGAGGAGATCATCGAGCGCCAGCTGCGCAAATACAAAAACAAACTTGTGGCGAAGAGCCAGGGACATCCCACATCAGCCGCTCCCTCCGGCAGTATCCGGACTGAATTCATTGAGTCTGAGGAGGAGTCGCCGGAAGACGGAGAGATCCGGATCGTCCGCACAAAAAAATTCGGGATCAAGCCCATGTTCCCAGAGGACGCTTGTATACAGATGGAGCTTCTGGGCCACAGCTTCTTTGTATTCTCTAACGCGGATACTGAAGAGGTGAATGTTGTTTACAAGAGAAAGGACGGTTCCTTCGGTCTGATCGAACCGGAATTTTCATAAGAGATACGCATAAGAATGTCCGGATATGATCCGGAATGATGTCAAGTCTTAAAATGGGACATCCTGAACAGATCCCCATTTTAAGGCTTGTTTTCATTCCACACGGAGCCCATCCTCCGTCTCCGCGTACCAGCAGGTATCCTGCTTTTCCATAACCGCCTGTCCGTTCGTTCCTTCCATCACAGCCTTCATCAGCGCCTTCTCTTCCTCATCAGGCACAAGCACAAAAAACTCCACCTGGTCTGTATAGACCGTATCCAATATGGCCATCCCTCTCTGCCCGAGGAGATACTGCAGTTTTCCGAGCCCGGTATAGTCTGTGGTGATCTTCAGTTTAAATCCATGTATCCTGGTTATAATCTCAGTATGGGAAAGCGCTTCTGCCGCTGCAGAGGTATATGCGCGTACAAGCCCGCCTGTCCCCAGCAGTGTCCCTCCAAAATATCTGGTGACCACGATAAACACATCGGTGAGCTCTCTTCCGCGTATCACCTCAAGGATCGGCTTTCCCGCTGTCCCCGCAGGCTCTCCGTCATCGCTCATGCGCTCCAGGGAAGGATTTCTTCCGATTACATAAGCCCAGCAGTGATGACGGGCATCCCAGTACCTTTTCTTCACTTCCTCCAGGCGGAAAAACGCTTCTTCTTCCCCGGAAACAGGATATGCCTCCGCAATAAACCGGGACTTTTTTTCGATGATCTCACCTGTCCCGCCCTTATATATAGTATGATAACAGTCCATCCCAACCTCCTCCGGCGGGAAATCCCGCCCGGTCCAAACTGACTTTACTATACCAGACGCATGGTAAATACACAATAAAAACAAAAATTTCTAAATTTTCATAAGAAAGTATGAAGATTTTATTTTTTCCTTTATTTGAAAGGGCATATTTGATATAATCATAAGAGTTGAAAAAGGAGGATGTTATTCGTGAATTACGGAAAAAGTAATCTTTCCAGGCGAAAGAAAAATATTTCTTCAAAAAAGAAGATGAAGAAGAAACGCGTGGGCGTACGTTTTTTTAAGGCCTTTATCATCTGTATACTCCTTCTGGCGGTCATATGCGTCATTGGAGGTGCCATATTTGCAAAAAAAATTATTGACAATACTCCGGCCGTATCGGCAGACGATATCCTTCCTCAGGGATTTACAACGACCATCACAGACCAGAACGGAACCGTGATCGATACGCTGAAAGACTCTGACTCCAACCGAGTATACAGAACTTATGCAGAGATCACAGCGAATTCAGATTTCCTTCCGCACGCGTTTGTCGCCATTGAGGACGAGCGTTTCTATGAACATAACGGCATTGATCTCCAGGGTATCATCAGAGCCGGACTTGTTGGCATTGCCAATGGATTTGACTTTACCGAGGGCGCCAGCACCCTTACCCAGCAGCTCATCAAGAACAATCTGTTCCCGAATTTCGTCAATGAGAAGACTCTCTTTGACAGAGTGGAGCGTAAGCTGCAGGAGCAGTATCTTGCCCTTGAGTTTGAAAAAGAGATGAGTAAGGAAGAGATCCTTGAAGCATACATGAACACCATCAACTTAGGGCAGGGATGTCTCGGCGTACAGACGGCTTCTACAAGATATTTTAACAAAAATGTTGCGGATCTGACTCTCTCTGAGTGCGCGGTCATCGCGGCGATCACACAGAATCCTACCAGGTACGATCCCGTGACGAACCCCGACAAAAATGAAACAAGACGAGAAGACGTCCTCGACAGGATGCTCGATCAGGGATACATCGATCAGGCACAATATGACGAAGCAATGGCTGATCCGGTATATGACAGGATCCTCCAGACCGCGGCGGTCACGGAAGATACGACGCCATACTCCTACTTCACCGATGCCATGATCGAGAATGTGATCAACGATCTGATGGATGAAAAAGGATATTCCGAAACCCAGGCATATAATCTGCTTTACAGCGGCGGTCTGACCATCAAGTCCACTCAGGATCTTTCCATCCAGCAGATCTGCGATGAAGTGGTGGCAGACGAGTCGCTCTATCCGATCACCGAGTATGGAGTGGAGTATGCTCTGACCATCCACCGCGCTGACGGTACAGTGGAGAATTACAGCAAGGAGAATCTCGGCTCCTATATCCGCAATACTTACGGCGACTCGAATCCCCTTGTCTTCAGCTCGGAGGATACAGCCCGCGCAATGATCGAGGAATACAAGGGCACTCTCGGCATCAATACCGAGGCTGGAGATGTGGTGGATGAGAACCTGAGCGTCACCCTCCAGCCGCAGACTTCTGTCGTTGTCATGGATCAATATACAGGACAGGTCAAAGCGATCGTGGGAGGACGCGGGACAAAGACAACGAGCCTCTCCCTCAACAGAGCGACCGATTCAACAAGACAGCCCGGATCCTGTTTTAAAGTGCTCTCAACCTATGCGCCGGGCCTGAATGAATGCGGCATGACCCTTGCCACAACGATCAGGGACGAGCCGTACAGATATGCCAGCGGCCAGCAGGTAAATAACTGGGACGGCAGGTACATCGGGCTGGCAAGAGTCCGCTATGCCATCGAGCATTCCATGAATGTCTGCGCGGTACGCACACTGACTGAGACTGTCGGCCTGGAAAAGGGATATCAGTATCTTCAGAGATTCGGGTTTACCACACTGGTAAACAATAATCCTGACTATCCCGGGATGACAGACGTTGCGCAGTCCACCGCTCTCGGAGGCATCACCCGCGGGGTCTACAATCTTGAGATGACCGCGGCATATGCTGCGATCGCAAACGGCGGCATTTATACTGAGCCAATCCTTTATACGGAGATCCTCGATCATGACGGAAACGTTCTGATCGACAACACTGCTCCGGAGACCCATGAAGTGATCAAGGATTCTACCGCTTATCTTCTTACAAGTGCGATGGAAGATGTTATCACAAGGGGAACAGGTACATCCGCAAGACTGAGCAATATGCCGGTCGCGGGTAAGACCGGTACAACGGAAAACAGTACCGACCTGTGGCTCTCCGCGTATACCCCCTACTATACGGCTTCTGTATGGGGCGGATATGATGAAAATAAGCACATGGAAAACATGAGCCAGTCCTGGCACATGGTCATCTGGAAGAACATTATGGATCGTATCCATGCCGGGCTGGAATATAAGGACTTCACAGTTCCGTCTTCTGTCGTCCAAAGAACGATCTGTACGCAGACAGGCAATCTTGCGGTGAACGGATGCCCATCACTCACAGAATATTTTGACAGGGATACCGTGGTAAAAACGAGCTGTGCGGGACACAGGACGGAAGAACCGGAAGAAACAGAAGACGAGACAAACGAGAACACTGACAACAATAACGGAGACAGCACAACCACTCCGGGCACACCATCCGACGGCAACAATACCGGAAGCGGCGGCAATACCGGCGGCAGCGGTAACACAGGAGATGGCAGTAATACCGGAAGCGGCGGCAACACTGGCAGCGGCGGCAATACCGGCAGTGGAGGCAGCACCGGCGGGGGAGGCACAGGAGGAACGCAGCCTCCTGCGCCCTGATCCCCCAGCTCTTTCTTAATCAATACGATCTGTTGAAAACATGTCAATCATGTGCACCGTTGACGGCATCACAGTCAGAACCACCGGCTTAGCCGGTGGCTTGCTCTGCCCCTATAAGGGGCTATTCCCTGCTTGCGCCCGGAAGGCGCACTGAGGTCTGCCAGCTGCACCACATCCCCAGCCGCCCCCATCGGGGGCTTTTTCAGTGCTGCCTTATTCCGGCTCAGCCCCAAAAGGGGCTTGCAGGTTTG
>ERZ1090864.602-NODE-604-length-19390-cov-7.451202_pt1 | contig 19390 bp, 15 predicted proteins | sample MGYA00478479_ERZ1090864 | MGnify/ENA primary metagenome ERZ1090864 (study PRJEB33644, sample SAMEA5815743) | chicken gut metagenome | biome: Chicken; feature: Gastrointestinal Tract; material: Caecum | place: Ireland | collected 2019-01-01 | study: A study of the...
CCCTCAAAAAAATCATTCGTAACGAAAATGTCAAAATAATAGCCTTATAGGACACTATTACGAATCCAGAAAGGCAAAAGTCACAAACCGCTTTTTTTGAGGACTAAATAGCACAAGATAACCTTAACGGGCAGAACACCTCGAAAAACCTCCGACCTTTTTCTGCCCTTTTCGGACATTATAACAAAGATAATGATAAAAGTATATAGGATGAAGAGTAAAAAAAGCACAAATGTTCGGGTGCACATCTGTACTTTTTTATCATTTCTTCTTTATATTGTTGTCATGCCGCCATTAGATATTCCCCGGCTGCCTCGCCTATTTCCTTCAGATCGGAGTAATCGTATTATTTCACATGTTCAATGACTGCATCAAAATGAATAAGGTGTTCCATCAGCTTTTATAGCTTTTTTACAGGTTTACTCCTGCCCACGTAATATTTTCTCCATTGCTTTGCCTTTGGCCAGTTCATCGATGAGTTTATCAAGATAGCGGATCTCCCGCATCAGTGGTTCTTCAACTGCCTCTACACGCACACCACATACAACGCCAGTAATCATCTTCCGGTTTGGATTTAATTGCGGGGCATTACGAAAAAAGTCGCCGTATGTCACAGAACCTGCCGCTGCCTTTTCAATTTCTTCCGTAGTGTATCCCGTCAGCCAGGTGATGACCTGGGCCACTTCGTCCAATGTACGCCCCTTTTTTTCTGCCTTACTGACCAGAAGTGGATAGACTTTGCCGAACCTCATGCCATAAACTTTTTCATTATTCATATCAATATCTCCTGTTCTCCCTCTGCTCCCGCTCCTCATAATAACTGATGATCTCCTGTTCCAGTTTCACATCATGCTCATCCATATACGCAAGCACTTCCCTGTACTCCTCTTCCTCCACCAGCCTTTTCATCCTGCTCCTGTCGTTCTCTGTCAGCTTTTTACGGCAGGGCTTAAACCTGGGATCCTCCAGTTCCCGGATCCCCATGCGGTACAGGTTAAAACGGGCGCCGACAGCACGGCACAGATGTCTGTGTATCAGGAAACCGCCCACATCGATATCACCGAAATGCAGGCATTCAAGCTCCGGGTTATCCTGCAGCACTTTTTCCAGAAAGCGGACCTGGTACCGCACCGCGAAACCGCCCAGATAGACAAGCGCAGTACCCTCCGGCTGCATCCGCTGATAGGAAGTCTTGTTTTCCACTGTCATCAGGCGCGGGGATCCGACTGTAATCTTTACAAGATCCTGTATGTCGCCCGACAAAACCGCGATCCCGCCCTTCATCCCGGCCGTGCGGACCACATGGTCTTTCCACTCCAGTATCCAGTCTCCTTTGATAAATATCTCCTGTTCCGTTGGATAGATGCCAAACCGCGCCAGCACGGCGTCATTCCTCTCGTCTTCCTCCTGCGGCATCCCGAACGCCTGCCTTGCAATACTGCATATCTCGTCATAATTATGTTCTTCAAACCATTTGGAATCCCCGTATACGAGCATGGAAGCTTCCTTCACATAAAGCTTCTCTCTGTTCTCTTCCATGAACCTCAGCATTTTCAGATTCGCCCCGATCCGTTCCGGGTCTGGACAATACCCCGGCTTTTCAAGCATCAGCCGGACATCGCAGATGTATAGTGTGACCAGGCTGCCTGCCTCTGTGCCACTGGTTTCATCGCTGCGTCCACTGGTTTCATCGCTGTGTCCGCTGGTTTCCCCGGCACACCCTCTGATCCCGCTGCTATTTTCTCCCACACCGTACTTTTCCAGCAGGCTCTCCGCCTGCTGCCTGAGCCTGCCCTGGGGGATATCGCCGTATTCTTCCTCCAGATAGCGGTAGATTTCTTCTGCTTTGTCTTCACAGAGACAGATTTTTTCGATATCTGTGCTGAATTTCAGATAATCTGCCGTCACCATTCCCAGATCCAGCAGCTTGTCCACAGCTTCATGGATTTCCTGCTTGACCGAAATATCCGCATTATTGTCCGCATAATGGCGGTAGAGCGCCGACGGCTTGAGCATGACCCTTCTCTGGGACTTCATGCCTTCGCGCCGGGGCGCGCGGTTCTGATATTTCTTCATGAGCTGGTCCAGGATCTCTCTGACATAGTCTTTACTGTTCATGGAACTTTACCTTTCCGATCTGCATGTTGTCATTGCTGATCTTCAGCACCGGTATGATCACGCCGCACTCATTCCCTATGGATTCCAGCTTGTTTGGCGGGGCGCAGAAGATGACCTGGAAGTCCTGATTTTTAAAGAAATCCAGCATGAGCTTTATATTGTGGTCGCTCATCTTTTCAAAAGGCTCATCGATAAAGAGAAGCCGGACCGAATTGACCCTGACATTGTAAAGCATGGACAGTGCCGCTGACAGGATGAGCGTATACGGGATCTGGGTCCCGGCACCGGAATTATACCCCACCTGTTTGGATAATTTTCCGTCTTTCACCTCGTCATTATTGATGATGATCTCATAGCTCATATAATTGCGGTAATCTGCGAACCGCCTCATCTCGGTCATATCATTTTTTTCAATGATCTTGTTGATGATATCTTTGATCTCTTTTTCCCTTGACTCCACTTCATCACTGTCATAGCCTGATACTGCTGCCAGGATAATCTGTCCGTCCCCCATGTCATTGCTCTCCTGAAGGTACTCTGCATACCGCAGGATCTTCGCGTAATCCGAACTGTCGCTGAGCATCTTTACATCGAACTGATATTTTGTGGAGAAGCGGAGCTTGCGCAGCTCTTTGTTGATATCCGCGATATCGCTCCTGGCGCTTTTTGCCGCTTCGTAAATATTGAGCACAAACTCTCTCTTAAAGATCCGCTCGTATTTCAGCGTCTGCTCTTTTAATTTCTGCTGGATGCCCTGGAGATCGTCGATCCAGATCTTGCCTCGCCTTTTCTGATACACACTCTCGTACTCCAGCCCCACAGGCAGCCTGTCCATATCCTGCTTCCGGTTATTATAAGACTGCTGGGAAGCAAGGATCATTGCGGCAAGCTCACGCACCCTGCGGGCAGACCGCTCTTTTGTGGACGGCTGCATCAGCCCGCCTTCTTTATCCTCCCCGCTCAGGAAACGGTCGTACTCTCTTACAGCAGTTTCCACCACACTCCTGGACCGCGCCCGTTCCTCTTCGATCTGCTTCCCGGCTTCTTCCTCCTTTGCCCGGTACTCACGTATCTCATTTTCTTTTGTCTCTGCTTCTGCCTCCAGGACTACTTTTTCTTTCTGATGGCTGTCCCGTACTTTTTTCTTTTCTCTGAGCTGCTTTTCAAGGATGCTGACCCGGTCGGAAAGCGCGGCGAACTCGGCATTGTCTCTCTGCGCCTCGATCAGTTCCTGCCAGCGTGCCCTTTCTTTCTCCAGTTCCGCAGTGATCCTGGCCGCCTCGCTGTGTGCATTCAGGTCATATTCCCGGAACTCATTGAGCCCCTCCTGCAGAAACTCCGCCTTGTCTCTCTGGTCATTCCGGAATTTCAGCAGTTCCTTCTCTCTGTCCTCGAGTTCCTGAAGCCTGCGCTCTGCCTTTCTCTTATTCAGCTCAATGGCTTCGCTGCCGAGACAGTAGCTTCTGAGTTTTTTCGTATTAATATAAGTGACTGCCATATTGCGGCTAAGTTTCCCCTCTTTTGACATGGCGTTGTCATACTTCGGCACATCCTTTTTCTCGACTGCATGGATCCCGCCCAGCCAGAACATAAAATACTTTGCCGCTGCTTCGTTCCGGATCTGCAGGAAATGATAGACAGAATCCTCCCTGCATCGGATTTCCTTTTCCATCAGCCGTTTCGTATTTACCAGTTCCACATAGCGGTGGGATGACCGGTCCATGACCTCATTTGCGATATCAAAGAACGCCGGATCTACGACTACCGCATATCTGTGGATACCGAGGAACGCCTCGATCGCATCCCGCCACTCTTCGTCCTCTAATCCAGCCACATATTCGCACGCCATATGCGCTTCTTCCCGGATCCCTCTTTTGGAAAACTCCCGGTTGATCTCACGGATCAGTTCTGTCTGCTCTTTCGCGTAGGAAAAGTCTGCTTTATTTTTCTCACAGGTCTCTATGATGCTGACCTGCTCTGTACATTCTCTCTGGACACGGCTCAGTTCTGCATCCGCGGCGCCTTTTTCCGCCAGGATGTTGTCCCTGCATGTCTGGAGCGCGTGCTTCAGATCCTCGATATACGCCTTCTTTTCTGCTGTTTCCACGGTTTTTGCCGTCAGCTTCTCTGACATACCGTTATCCGGCAGCTCTTTCCCAGCATCCCTCATTCTCTCCAGGATCTGGCGCACCTTCCTCTGGAAGGCTTCCAGAGCTTCCTTTTCTTTCTCCAGGGCTTCGAGCTGCTGCTCATAATTCCTCACAAGCTGCTCCGACGCGAGGATCGCCTTGGATACATCCATCTCCCTGAGGGCGCTTTTTGCCTCCGTATAATACATTTCGATCTCTTCGATCTCTCCGCTCTCCTCCCGGATCCTCTTCTCCAGGGAATCGCACGCAGTCCGGTTCCTGTTTACTGTTTCCTCCGCCTCCCCGCGCTTTGCCCGGTAAGTGACTACATTTTTGTATTTAAGCTTGATATCATCGATCCGGAGACGGAGCGCCCTTCTGTCATGTTCGTCAAAATCCTTTAAGATCGCATCCAGATCCCGGAGCTCCTGGTCGATCTGCTCCAGTGTCTGATTGACCTTTTCAATATTCTGCTTCGCGTCTTTGAGCTTGTCAAAATTTACATTGTGCTCTTCCAGGACAGACTCTTTGATAAATTCCTGGATCTTCGCGGCAGGATTGTATGCCATGATATTTCTCAGCTTTCTCTGGTACTTGGGCACATCCTGCCAGGCGAGCTTCAGTCCGGTCATCTGCATGAACAGAGTGATCCCGTCTTTTTTATTTTTCAGCTGCACCCCGTACCTTTTCTGGAATCCTGACGCATCGTATGGTTTGAGCATGGAATTTTCTTCATACACATAGTCGATCTCCTCCAGAGTCTTCCCGTCAAAAGCATACCAGTAATTCCCCCTGATATCTGTTACGGCGGTCTCGATGATCACGCCCAGTATGAATGGATTTTCATTGATCTGGTCGTAATATTCCAGAGCGATATGGGTGTAAACCGCGGGGATCTTTTCCGCCGGCCGGGCATAGATCCCGGAACTGGCGTCCACCAGGCACCGTGTGTACGACACAAGATTCCTCTTGCCCACCCCTGTATTATAGCCGCTTGTAGCCTTATTAAACTGTGTGTCTCCTGTATACGCGTATTTCACCGCATCCAGTATCGTAGACTTGCCGCACTCATTTTCTCCTGAGATCAGAGTCAGGTTCTCCGATACCGGGATCGTAGTATTTGTAAAGCCGTACCAGTTGACCAGCCGTATATTGCGCAAAACTGTCTTACTCATCTGCCTCTTCTCCCTCCGGTTCCTCTCCGGGCAGTCCCTCTGCCCCTGTTCCATCCTCCGGGTTTTCCCCTTCTCCCGGATCAGCCTCTTCGCCGGACAGATCCGGGACATAATCTGCCACGACCTGCTTCAGCTGCCCGATATCCATACAAAACTGAAGAGACGGATACAGCCTGATAACGCCGTCTTCTTTAGTGATGTCATCATCATTATAATCGATCAGGCTGAATCTCTTGAAAACACGGTATGCTCCCCTGATCTCCGCCGGGGTGAGCGCGATCTGATAGAGCGCGCATTTGTCCATGATATCCCCCACTGTCACAAATACCGGCTCCGCATAACCCATCCGTTCCAGGAACAGCATCCAGACCACCAGGAGCAGCCGGATCTCTTTCTGGTTAAACCGGTAAAGGCTGATCCTTTTCAGGCCGACCGTGTCCACATCCTCATCCGCCTGCTGGAGCATGGCGACCTTCATGCGGTCCTCTACCACGACTTTATACCCGATGGCGCCGAGATAGACATTGATATCATACTGATTGCCCTCGGCGGAAATAAATTCATACAGCCTCTCATCCCTGTCCGCCACGATAAACGTAGAATCCAGCAGCCTGCGGATACAGCGTTTAAATAAGTACGCGTCCTCGTCTTTCATTTTATCCATAAAGCTAAAATCACTCATCCTGTTTTCCCTCTTCTATGCCTTTCCCGGCTTTTATTTTCTGGAAATCACGACATTGCTCATATCCGCGACCTCTTTTTCCACCTCTTCGTCCGTGATCTGTACCTGATACGGGAACTCCCCGTTCCCCGCATACAGCATGGCAGCCGTATACATGAGAGCTTCCTCTTTCGTCCGCACTGGTTTCTCTTTTATACTGATCTTCTCCTGGCCCTCCATCTGGACATCCATAAAACCGCTGACCTTTTCCACGGAATACCGGTTGGGAGCTTTCCGGAACAGTTCTTCTGTCTGGGCGAGCTTCTCTTCTTCTGACAGTTCCTCGCTGGAGAGCCCGATGTTCTCCCCTTCATTTTTCAGCCGCTTTTTCTTCTCAAAGGATCTGTATCCGACATATTTCTGGTTGATGATCCTCGTACATCCGCTGAGCCGTCCCATCGCCTCATCCTGCTTTTCCTCTCCCAGTTCCGGCATGGCATTCAGGAAGTCATTCAAAACCGCCTCCAGCCGGATCCCGTTGCCCGCCATCAGCATGATGCGGGTGTTGGCAAGGTTATAATAATTATTGATGCGGGTATCGATCAGTTCCATATTTTCTTCATATTCCACACTCAGGAAATACTGCAGCTCCGCGAAGTAATGCTCGATCTTTTCCTCCGCTTCCTCCATGGACATCTGAAATCTCCCCGCGCATTCCGCGATCATGCGCTCAAAGATTTCCCCCTGTCTGAGCATGCGCAGCCTGTTCTTGATAAAAGAAATCTGTGCGGGAATGAGCCCGTTGTTTTTGATGAAGAAATACTCATGAAAAAACCGGTCCAGCATCTCGTCCTTCATGATATACTGGCCGAAGCTGTTCATATCCTGGAAGACGACCACTGCTTTCATAATGTTGGAAATACTGTCTTTTAAGTCTGTCAGTTCGTTTTTCAGCTCTGTCTCATTGTCCAGCAGAGGGACAAGGATATTCGTATATGGCCTTTCTTTCCGGAGCGAGTCCTCGTCAAAGGCTGACTTCATGATCTCATACATGGAAAAGATGCGGTTTGACATCATCCCTTCCCCTTTTCTCTCTGAGATCTTCCGCAGGAAATCCATGATCCTGCGGCAGTCTGTCGATAGATTGACAACGTATTCCCCGCTGCGTCCGATCTCCCTGGGCATCAGCCACCCGCACTCACGGAACAGGGCTAAGATCTCCGGCGGGCGCAGTTCTCCCCCGCCCTCATCCGCATCTTCCCCCTCTTCTTTTATGCCCGCGTTCCTCAGATAAAGGGTAAGGCTGTCCTTTGCATCCGACTCATAGAGGACCGGCAGTTCCTTTGCCTTATCGATCAGGATCTGGATACAGTCATAATAAACCCGCCGGTACTTCAGGTTCAGCGGCCTGAAAAAAGACTCATTGCGTATATAATCAAAAAAATTCATCCCTACATCTCCGCTCAGTTTTCACATAGCTTTACACCGGATTATACCACAGCTTCCCCATAAATGAAATCCTGTTCCCCGCTCCCATCCGCCGCATATACATAAACGCGTATACATAAACGAACCCCGGACACGTTACTCTTTGCCGCAACCTGTCCGGGGACTGCATATATCCGGTCATTGTTGTATTTTATCTTCAAATCTGCGGATCCCTTCCGGATAATCCACGCCTTCCGGCAGAGGATCCCACTCATTTAACCCGAGGCTCTGTTTAAACTCCGCCTGTTCGATCGTCAGATGGGGGAGGTCATCCTTCAGATACTCCATCAGTTCATCGACCCCTTCCCTTGTAACATTATTCACCATAAAAATGCGCTCGCATCCCGCATTGACGAGCCACTGCCTTACCATAGGTATATTCGCGTAAGGCGAATCCACCTTTGTGATAATGCCGATGAGCGGCCGCTGGATAAAGCATCTGCTGTTCTCCCCGAACAGGTTGAACGGCTCGTCCGCCGCCTGGACGATCGCCACCACATCCGCCTCAAAAGAAAAGCAGGCGAGACCAACGCTGAACCGTTTGGATTCTGCATACTCGCCCGGCGAATCAATGGTGTCATCCGCTGTATTCGTATACTGGGTCTTTACATAATGGAGCTCCTCGCCCTTAAGCGCCTGCGTCAGGGATGTTTTCCCCGCTTCGCTCCTCCCCATAAGAAATATCTTTTTCATCTCATCACCTTAACCTGCATTCTCTCAGCTTTTGTGGATCTCACAGACAGGGAATCCCAATGTGTCTCTAAAAAAGCGGACGACCTCTTCCACTGCTGTCTGGACTTCGGCGAGCCCGCCTGTGATGATCAGAGAACCGCAGAAGCGGTCCATGAACCCGATCTGTACATGGGCGCTCTTCACCGCAACATCCGCCGCTACTACCACGGCCTCCCATGGGGTAAAGCGGATCATGCCGATGGATTCCCCTGTGTGGTCTTCCCCTTCATGGACGCCGATATGCAGAGCCAGGTTCTGATAGATCCTGGTGTCAGAAGGCGTTATGATATGCGCGAGGCATACTTCCTTGCCGGGCACCCTCACCCGGGTCATGCGGAGTTTTTTCCCCTTCAGGTGTTCATAGTCATCGTGGAACAGCTTCTCCAGCAGTTCCTCCTTTGTCATACGAGCCATAGCGCACTTCCTATCTCTTTGTAATCCTGCACACCACATATCCAAGGCTGTCGCGGAAATACTCTACAACTTCTGTGAGAGCTGATGTCACATCTGAGATCTCTCCGGTAATGATCAGTGTTCCCGTAAAACGGTCCGCAAACCCGAGGTATACATTTCCGCTCTTGACCGCGATATCCGACGCGATCACTGCCGATTCCGGCGGAGTCATATTCATAATGCCGATCGCTGACGAGCCATAATCAAGCTGAGGGTTCAGCCCAAGCTTCTGGTATATGATCGGAGCCGGGCCGCCCATCACATGTGCAAAAGTGATCTCCTTTCCCGCTACGGTCTCCTGTACGATCCTGATCTGTTCTCCATGGTCATTTGCCATTACCGGTTCCTCACTTTCAGAAATATATTTACAAAAATTTCCTTCTTAATTTACTTCCCCTAAAAATCATACTCTCAGTAATTTTCCATGTCAAGCTGTGATTTCTATCCCTTATGGAGTCCCTTATGGAGCCCTTACTGGATATCATCCCTTACCGGATGTCATCCCTCTCTGAAAACCTTCTTCCACCGGCACACGATCATGGGGATCTGGAATGCCAGCATAGCGACCCAGCCGAAAAAATTCGCCCATGCAAGCCGGTCAAAGCCGCCATGCATGATATGGATCATGATCCATGCGGACAAAAATCTTGCCGACATATTCAGTATCGTACTGACCAATGTCACTTTCAGATCGCCCAGCCCGCGGAAAAAGCCCTGGATGATATTTGTGGCCTCTGGCATCACATACATGAGCGCGATCAGTTTCAGGTAGGCAGCTCCCAGGGTCACGACCTCTTCCGAGTCATTCCCCACAAACAGCTCCATGATCTGCCTGGAAAACAGGAACACGAGCGCCAGCACCACAGCCGTGTATACCGTCTCCAGCAGGATCGTGCAGTAAAATCCCTGCTTCATCCTGCGGATCTTCCCTGCGCCCCGGTTCTGTGCCATAAACGTAGTGGAAGCGTGGGAGATATTCTGCTGGGGCGTCATGGCAAAATCATCTACCCGGTTGATCGCGGTAAACGCCGCGATAAAAGCCACGCCCTGCACATTCACGATCGTCTGGACGCAGATCTTGCCGAGCTGGACGCACATCTGCTGGAGTGCGCTCGTGATGCCGTATGAGAACGTCCGTCCCAGCACGGCCCTGTCGAATACTCTCCACTTTTTCCCCAGACAGAGCAGGGGCACCTTCTTCCTGATATAACCCAGGCAGAACAGACAGCAGAGCGCTTCGCTGAGCACAGTCGCCAGAGCGCTTCCGGGCACGCCCCATCCAAGCGTCAGGACAAAGACCAGATCCAGGACTACATTGAGCGCGGCGCTGATGATCAGGAAGATCAGAGGGGCACGGCTGTCCCCCAGAGCCCTGAGCGTATTGGAAAAGAAATTGTATATAAAGGTAAAGATCAGCCCGCCGAAGATGATCCGCAGATACACAGCCGCAGGACCGATAATGTCCTGCGGCACCTGAAGGAGAGCGAGCAAAGGATGGGCAAAGGCCAGCAGAAGGACTGTGACCGCCGCAGAAAAACCAAGCCCGCCGATCATCGCTGTACTGACCTGCCGCTCCAGCTGCGCGTATTTCTTTGCCCCGTACTGGGTGCTCATCAGGATCCCCGCACCCATGCACATACCGCTGATAAACAGGATCACCATATTCATGACCGGTCCCGCAGTCCCCACTGCCGCCAGCGCGTCATCTCCTACAAACTTTCCCACGATCACGGAATCCGCCGCATTGTACGTAAGCTGGAACAGATTGCCCAGTATGAGCGGGATCGTAAATCCGGTAAGCTGAGGGATGATCTTCCCCTCCGTCATATCATTCGTCATATTACCAAATCCAGGTTTCTAGCAGAGAGGATACTTCTCCGTGAGTTCTGCCGCCATCTTCCTTGCGGCCTCTACATTCTCCTCCCCGTCGATCACCATTGCGATGATCTCAGCGATCTTGTCCATGTCGTCCTCTTTCATCCCTCTTGTCGTCACTGCGGGCGTGCCAAGCCTTACGCCGCTTGTGACAAACGGAGAACGGGGATCGTTCGGGATCGTATTTTTATTGCAGGTGATATGCGCGTCGTCAAGACGTTTCTCAAGCTCTTTGCCGCTGACATTTTTTTCAGTCAGGTCCACGAGCATGAGATGGTTGTCCGTGTCGCCGGATACGATCCTGACCCCGCGTTTTTTCAGCCCTTCGCAGAGCGCTTTTGCATTTTTCACGACCTGTGCCTGGTATTCTTTGAACTCCGGCTGGAGTGCCTCCTTGAAGCAGACAGCCTTTGCGGCGATCACATGCATCAGAGGTCCTCCCTGGATGCCCGGGAACACGGCTTTGTTAAAGTTGAACTTCTCATTCATTTCATTGCTGGAGAGGATCATGCCCCCGCGCGGACCTCTCAGTGTCTTATGCGTGGTCGTTGTCGTCACATGAGCGTACGGGATCGGGCTGGGATGGAGCCCTGCTGCCACGAGCCCCGCGATATGGGCCATATCCACCATCAGATACGCGCCGACTTCGTCTGCGATCTCGCGGAAACGCTTAAAGTCGATCGTGCGCGCGTAAGCGCTGGCGCCGGCAACGATCAGTTTCGGCCTGCACTCCTTCGCGATCTTCAGCACATTGTCATAATCGATCACGCCTTCGTCATTGACGCCATACGGTACGACATTGAAATACTTCCCGGACATATTGACCGGTGAACCGTGTGTCAGGTGGCCGCCGTGATCCAGGTTCATGCCCATAAAGGTGTCGCCCGGCTCGAGCATCGCGAAAAACACTGCCATGTTCGCCTGGGCGCCGGAATGCGGCTGGACATTTACATACTCGCAGCCGAACAGCTCCTTCGCGCGCTCTCTCGCCAGGTCTTCCGCCATATCCACGCACTGGCATCCGCCGTAGTATCTTTTCCCCGGATAGCCTTCTGCATACTTATTCGTAAGCGGGCTTCCCATCGCTGCCATCACTGCCTTACTCACCCAGTTCTCGGACGCGATCAGCTCGATATGGGAATTCTGTCTCTCCATCTCTGCTTTGATCACATCTGCGATCTCTGGGTCTGCGTTCCTGATTTCGTCAAAGTCGTACATTCTGATTTTCCTCCATTAATTATTTTCTGCTGCAAAAAACATATTTCTGCCATTATAGCACAGCTTCCGCCGCTTCGTCTACGCATGATTTCACATCTGTCCCATCATCTGTCTCATCATCCTGCCTGCATGCGCTGCACTTTCCGGCCGCCCGGGCCGTGTCCTCCGTCTCACACAAAGTCAAACAGCGAGATCTGGTTGCTCTGGGGCAGATTGCCGAACAGCCCCAGGTCTGCCATCAGGTCGATGACCGTCTTGCTGACCTTGGTCCTCTGCCGGAAGTCATCCAGCGACAGATACGGCCCATCTTTGGAAGCCTCCTCCACCGCCTCGGCAGCCTTGTCGCCCATCCCTTCGATACTTGCCAGGGAAGGCATGAGCTTCCCGTCCACGATCTGGAACATCTTCGCCTTTGCGCGGTAGATATCGATGGGGGTAAACTCAAAGCCTCTCGCGTACATCTCCTGGACGATCTTCATATCCTTCATGACGTCCTGCTCTTTCTTGCTCAGGCTGTCGCTCCGCTTTTTATAGTCCTGGATGTAATAATTCAGTTTTTCTTTCCCCTGGCACATGATCTCATAGGAGAACGCATCCGCGCGGATACTGAAATACGCCGCGTAGTAGGCAAGGGGATAATTGATCTTACAGTAAGCGATGCGGTAAGCCATCATCACGTATGCCGCCGCATGCGCCTTCGGGAACATGTAGCTGATCTTCTTACACGACCAGATATACCAGTCCGGCACATCCTGGGCTTTCATCGCCTCTTCCCATTCCGGCTTCAGCCCTTTTCCCTTTCGCACGCTCTCCATGATCGTAAAGGCAAGGGCACTCTCCACCCCTTTGTTGATCAGGTAGATCATGATATCATCTCGTGTACAGATCGCGGTAGAAATAGTCGCCTTACCGGACTTTACCAGCTCCTGCGCGTTGCCGAGCCACACGTTCGTCCCGTGGGACAGTCCGGAGATACGGATCAGGTCAGAAAGAGTCTGGGGCTTTGTATCTTCCACCATCTGGATAACAAAATCTGTCCCGAACTCCGGGATGCCAAGGCAGCCCAGTTTACAGCCGTCGATATCCTCCGGCTTGATCCCCAGTACGTCCGTGCCGTGGAAGAGCTCGATCACCTTATCGTCGTCCAGCGGGATCTCCGTGGCCACAAAAGGATGCTCCGCATTATATTCATTTTCCATGGCGTCTGACGTGATATAATCCTCCAGAGTACGGATCATCGTCGGATCATCGTGTCCCAGGATGTCCAGCTTCAGAAGGTTGTGGTCAATGGAGTGATAGTCAAAGTGGGTCGTAATGATCCCGCACTCCATATCATTGGCAGGATGCTGCACCGGCGTGAACTCATTGATGCTGTGTCCGTGGGGAAGTACGACGATACCTCCCGGATGCTGCCCCGTGCTGCGCCGGATCCCCGTGCACCCTTCTGTGATGCGCTCGATCTCGCACCTGCGCTTTCTCTGCTCATGCTCTTCGTAATAATTCTTCACAAAACCGTACGCAGTCTTATCCGCCAGGGTGCCGATCGTCCCCGCCTTAAACGTATGCCCCTCGCCGAAGAGCACTTCCGTATATTTGTGGGCCTTTGCCTGATAGTCCCCGGAGAAGTTCAGGTCGATATCCGGCTCCTTGTCCCCCTTAAACCCGAGGAATGTCTCAAACGGGATATCAAATCCGGCTTTTACAAGCGGTTCCCCGCACACCGGGCAGTTCTTATCCGGCATATCAAAGCCGCAGCCCCCGGCGAACGCCCTCACCTCATCTGATTCAAAGTCGCTGTAATGGCATTTGCTGCAGTAATAATGCGGGCTCAGCGGATTCACTTCCGTGATCCCCGCCATGGTGGCCACAAAGGACGAGCCGACAGATCCCCTCGAACCTACCAGATATCCGTCCGCATTCGACTTCCACACAAGCTTCTGGGCGATGATATACATGACCGCATATCCGTTGGAGATGATGGAATTCAGCTCCTTTTCCAGGCGTGACGACACCTGCACCGGGAGATCTTCCCCATACATTTCGTGCGCCTTTCGATAACAGATATTTCTCAGCTCCTGATCCGAATTTTCGATGACCGGCGGGCACTTATTCGGATTGACCGGGGAGATCTTTTCCACCATCCGGGCGATCTTCACCGGATTGTCGATCACGATCTCCCGCGCTTTTGCCGCGCCCAGGTAGGAGAACTCCTCCAGCATCTCCTCCGTTGTCCTGAGAAAGAGGGGCGGCTGTGTGTCTGCATCGTCAAACCCTTTTCCGGCCATAATGATACGGCGGTAAACCTCATCCTCTGGATCGAGGAAATGTACGTCGCATGTCGCCACAACGGGTTTTCCGAATTTTTCTCCCAGTTCCACGATCTCCCGGTTGATATTTCGCAGATCCTCGTCTGAAGTTACATCCGGCGTGCGGTCGCTCTCGATCATGAACCGGTTATTCCCCAGGGGCTGGATCTCATAATAATCGTAAAAATCAGCCAATGTGGCGATCTGTTCGGAAGAGCGCTTCTCAAGCACCGCCTGGTACAGCTCGCCCGCCTCGCAGGCGCTTCCGATCAGAAGGCCTTCCCTGTGCTCATTGAGCAGGCTCTTCGGGATCCTGGGCCTCCTCGCATAATAGGTCAGATGAGACTCTGTAATGAGCTGGTACAGGTTATATCTCCCGATATCATTCTTCGCCAGGATAATGATATGGTGGGTCGGCATCTTGCGGATCGCATTGACATTGCGGTCGCCATACCGGTTCACTTCTTTTAAGGTGGTAATATGGTCTTTTTTCAGCATTTCCACGAATTTCACGAAGATCTCCGCCGTCGCCCCGGCGTCATCCACTGCCCGGTGATGGTTTTCCAGCGAGATATTCAGAGCCTTTGCCACGATATTCAGTTTATACTTGGACAGAGTGGGCAGGAGCACTCTCGCCAGCGCCACAGTGTCCACATAGACAAACCGGTCATCCAGCCCGAGGTTCCGGCAGTTCTGCCCGATAAACCCCACGTCGAACCCCGCATTGTGGGCTACCAGCACGCCATCCCCCACGAATTCAAGGAACTGAGGGAGCACGGTCTCAATATTCGGGGAATCCATGACCATCTCATCCGTGATACTGGTCAGGTTTGTGATCTCAAATGGGATCGGGCGCTCCGGGTTCACAAAGGTGCTGAACCGGTCCACGATCTCCCCGTTCACCACTTTGACCGCTCCGATCTCGATGATCCTGTCGCGGATCGAGCTGAAGCCCGTGGTCTCGATATCAAACACGATATACGTGTCGTCCAGGGACTGTTCCCCCGCATTGACCGCGATCTCTGTCAGGTCGTCCACCACGTATCCTTCCACGCCGTAAAGGATCTTAAACGGATCGTCTTTATCCAGTGTCTCTATGTAATGATTCGCCTCCGGGAATGCCTGCGCCACCCCGTGGTCTGTGATGGCGATGGCAGGATGTCCCCAGTCATGGGCGCGCTTTACGATATTTTTCACATCAGACACGCCGTCCATATCGCTCATCTTCGTATGGCAGTGGAGCTCTACCCTTTTCAGCGGGCTGAGATCCTTCCTTGACACTGTAAAATCCCCGATCTTCTTTATCCCCGCGATGGAACCGATGGTCAGCTCTCCGTCAAATTTGTCGATGGTGGTGACGCCTTTGATCTTGACGAAAGCGCCTTTTTTGAGTTCTCCCAGGATTTCCGGGAGCTGGTCATTGCGGGCGAACATTTTCACAGTGATCGTATCCGTAAAATCCGTGACCGAAAAGATGATGATCGTCTTTTCATTGCGGATCTCTCTTGTCTCAAAGCTGATGATCTTCCCGTGGAAGGTGATCTCTCCCATCTCTGTGACCACCTGATCCAGGGTGATGGGCTCATCGTCAAAATTCCTTCCGTAGATCAGGTTCGGATCGTCTCCTGTCTTGACCGGGCGGTAGAAATCTTTTTTCTTAAATCCGCCCTTGCCGAACCCTTTCTTTCCTTTTTCCGAAGCGCCTGCACTGCGCGTCTGTCCTTTTCCAGCCCCCGCGCTGCTGCCGTGCCCGGCGGATGGAGCGGCGGGAGTCTTCTCTTTCCCGTCTGAGTGCGCTCCTTCTCCCGGTGTTCTCGTCTGTTCCGCTGCCGGCGTCTCGCCCCTCTGCCGTGCCCGGCGCTCGAAAATGGCATTGATCTCCTGCTGGATCCTCTGCTCGTCATACTCCCGGCTCCCTGTGCCGGAAGGCTCCCGGTAAGAGATGCGGATATCCGCTTTCATACGGAAGCGTTCTGCAAACATCTTTTCCAGATAAGCCAGAATCTCCTCCCTGCGCCCTTCTGATACGATCGTATCCAGAAGCTCTAGGCAGACTACACTGCCTTCCTCATAATGGATCTCCGCCTGCGCGAACATGCTGGCAGCGAGCACGCTGGTTTCCCTCAGCTCCAGGATCATGCTATCCCTGTATTCCTCCATCAGCACCTCCGGCGTATACTGGCCTGACAGCGCGTATTCTTCTATGATCCGGATGCTCACCGGGGTTTTCGCAAAGAGCTGGTCCTTGATCCTCTGTTCCATCTGCCAGATCTGCTTCTTCTGGATCAGATGCCTGCTGAAAATATGCACATGAAGAAAATCACGGCGCGAATTCGTCGTGATCTTCTTAACCTCCACATCTGCGAACAGGATCTGTATATCATCCTCTGCCTTCAGTGTCGGGAATACATGAAAAAATACCTTATCGTTCTTCACCTGCTCCAATCTTATCTCTCCCAGTTCAGAAGCTCCTGCCTCAGCGTCTCAAGCAGCTCTTCTTCCTTTACCTTTTTTACGATCTCGCCCTTCTTGATGAGCAGTCCTTCGCCGATGCCGCCGGCAATGCCGATGTCCGCTTCCTTCGCTTCGCCGGGGCCGTTCACCACGCAGCCCATGACAGCCACCTTAATATTGTCAAGGGGAATGTCCTGCACCATTTTCTCTACCTCGTTGGCAAGGCTGATGAGATCGATCTTTGTCCTGCCGCATGTCGGGCATGACACGACCTCGATCCCGCCTTTTCTCAGTCCCAGCGTCCTGAGGATCAGTTTCGCCGTGCGGATCTCCTCCGCCGGGTCCCCGGTCAGGGAGACGCGGATCGTATTGCCGATGCCCTCATACAGGATGATCCCCAGGCCCACGGAGGATTTCACATTGCCGGAATACACGGTCCCGGACTCCGTGATACCTACATGGAGCGGGTACGGGCACTCCTTCGCGATCAGCTCGTGGGCCTTCACGCACATCATCACATCTGAGGATTTGATGCTCACGACCAGGTTGTCATACCCCATCCTTTCGATCATGTGCACCTTATCCAGGGCGCTCTCCACGATCCCCTCCGCGGTGACGCCGCCGTATTTCTCCAGCAGGTGCTTTTCCAGAGAGCCGCTGTTCACTCCCACCCGGATCGGCACATTGTATTCTTTCGCCTTGTCTACAACCGCTTTCACCTTCTCTTCCGAGCCAATATTCCCGGGATTGATGCGGATCTTGTCCGCCCCGTTCTCGATCGCCGCTATGGCAAGCCTGTAGTCAAAATGGATGTCCGCCACGAGGGGGATATGGATCCTGCTCCTGATCCCGCGGAGAGCTTCCGCCGCCTCCATCGTGGGCACAGCACAGCGGATGATCTCACATCCCGCTGTCTCCAGCTTCAATATCTGGGCCACTGTCGCTTCCACATCTTCTGTCCTGGTGTTTGTCATAGACTGGATCGCCACCGGGTTATCCCCGCCGATCTTTACGCCGCCGATGGAAATCTCCTTTGTCTGGTTCCTGTACATCATCTTTTCCTCCTTCCATCTTCTTTCTTCTCTCTTCCTTTCCTTCTATCTGCTTCTCCTTCAGGATAGCAGAGGAGTCCCGCCGAACGGAACTCCTCTCTGATCAACTCTTTGTCTGCCTACTTTCTTATAAAGACCATCTGATCCCCGTATTCACGCTCTGTCAGCGTCAGGGTATCCTTCTCGATATTGTAATCATAGGATCCCGACAGAACGCCTTCCGCATAAGCAGAATCCGTATATACGGTAAATATCTTATTTTTTGTATCCACGGTATACGACATGGGGGCAGACTCTTCCTCTTCCCCGTCTGTACCGCCGGTCAGTGTCACTGCCCCGTCATCACCGATCTCAAGCACCGCGCCGCTGTCCTCGCTGACCCAGCTCCCTTCCAGAGGATTGCCGGTAAAAAGCTTTACGATAAAAAAGATCAATATGATGATAATGATCACCGAAGAGACAGTCAGGACCGTTCTCCAGAGAGTATTTCTTTTTTCTTCATTATTCTCGTAGATCATAAGCTGTTTCCTTCCTTTTTTCTGTCTTTCATTATACGGATTTCGCTGTGTGATGTCAACGCTCCAAAAGGGACGGATCCCCTCCCCCCGCAGATGCAGGAACTGCATTTTACTTGCAAAAACCGCAGAAAAATAGTATAAATACTATGGTCTGTAAAATAAGTATATGAAGAAAAGAAAGGATTTACAAACATATGGACAAAAAGCCAAGCAGCAATTTTAACCCACTGCAGTTTCTGTTCCGCGTCATACAGGGCGCGCTGATCGGGCTCGGGGCGGTCCTGCCCGGCATATCCGGAGGCGTGCTGGGTGTGATCTTCGGCATCTACAAGCCGATCATGGAACTGTTATCCAATCCGTTTAAAAATTTCCGGACTCATGTGCCGAAACTGATCCCCGTATTCATCGGCGGCGTCATCGGTTTCCTGGGCGTGGCAAATATCCTTGCCTTCTTCCTCAACAAGTACCCGGATCCGTCTGTCTGCCTCTTCATCGGCCTGATCGGGGGCATGCTGCCCTCCCTGTTCCGCGAAGCAGGCGAGCAGGGCAGGACAAAAGGCTCCTGGATCTCTCTTGTCGTATGCATGTGTGTTATTTTCGCACTGCTCATCGGGCTTCAGATGACTTCCGTTGAGATCGCGCCGAACTTTTTCTGGTATCTGTTCTGCGGATTCTGCCTCGCCCTGAGCGTGATCGCTCCCGGCATGAGCTTTTCCACACTGCTGATGCCGCTCGGCCTTTATACGCCGTTCGTGGACGGGATCGGACACTTTGACATGGGAGTGCTCATCCCGGGCGGGATCGGGGCACTGGTGACAGTCATCCTGCTCGCCAAGGCGATCAACGCACTGTTTGACAATTACTATTCCATCGCCTTCCACGGCATTGTGGGCATTGTGATCGCGGCAACCGTCATGATCATCCCGGTCCAGAGCTTCCTCACCGCAGGTTCAGCTATCGTCAACCTGATCTGCATCGCGGTCGGTATCGTCTGCGCGCTGGCGCTGGATAAGTTCAACAGCCGGGTCAAAGTAGAGTAAGATCTGGATTTGTGGGGGAACCTTCCCTGTGAATATAACGTCCGAAAACCGTTGATTTGATCGAGGACGTTTTCGCGGCGGACGGGGATATGGCTCAGGTTCCGGTTCCGTAATCCGGGAAAGACGTAAAAAGAATGGGATACGGCTAAGGACAATTCCAAAGCGGAAGAT
>ERZ1090864.603-NODE-605-length-19375-cov-14.338665_pt1 | contig 19375 bp, 17 predicted proteins | sample MGYA00478479_ERZ1090864 | MGnify/ENA primary metagenome ERZ1090864 (study PRJEB33644, sample SAMEA5815743) | chicken gut metagenome | biome: Chicken; feature: Gastrointestinal Tract; material: Caecum | place: Ireland | collected 2019-01-01 | study: A study of the...
ATATTTTCATAACGTTTTGTGCCTGAGCGAAGCGAAAGGAATGGATATAACCATGAATAAACTCAACCGTTTGAATAATATGGATGATATACGGTTGACAAAGGAGTTTATATTCCTCAATCCTTATAAATTTATTGTGTTTTTTATTTATGCAATTCTTGGACTTATTACCACTGTGTGCATATTTCTTTCTTTTACAAAGAAACAGGAAACCATTGATGTGCAAGGCTACCTTCAGAGAACGGATAAAATACAGGACATACAAATTTATATAGATGGGGTTGTGGATACCGTTTATGTACAGGACGGCGAGTATGTAGAAGAAGGCGAAACCATTCTGTCACTGCAAAGCGACAAACTTGACTTGCAGAAAGAAGATTTAGAAAAGAATTTGGAAAAAGCAAAAGGACAGATGGAATTGGTGAACCGCTTAGAAGATTGTATCCTCAATAGAACGAATACATATCAGAATAACGAAGAAGAAGGACAGTTTTATGCGCAGATAGAACAATACCTTGCTCAGGTCGCAGCGTTGGAATCAGGAGTCTCAGATAGTACAGTAAATTCTTTGAGCGAGCAAAAAGCAAGATATCAAGAGCTGCTCAGCGCCATGCAAAGCAGTGGAGCTTTACCAGTGGGGCATGCATATACAACTCAACTGCAAATATATCAAAAACAAGTGGATATTTACAATCTCAATATTGCAGAATTTGAGAAACTGGTGACCGAATCACAAAATCCGGTTATTAAAGGACAATATGAGCAGAAGTTAAATACATATAAAACGGAAAAAGAAAACTATATTGATCAGCAGCAGCTTGCTGTGCAGCAGCAAATTGATACTCTTGATCAGCAGCTTACTCAGGCAAAAAATTCAAACAGCGATGCAAGGCAATCAGCGCAGGCTGAAATCGATAATTTGCAGGCTTCCGCCCTTGTCGAAGCAAAAAATCAAAGTCAGCAATTACAGGCTTCTATTGATGAGTATGAAGCTTCTATTGCTTCGATTGATTCCGATTTGAATTATTACACTGTAAAAGCATTGGAGGCAGGTTATATTTATTACAAACTTGATCTTACAAAAGATACTGCTCTGACATCTGGAAGTGTAGTAGGTATTTTGACGTCAGGCGAGACCCAGGCTGACAACTTTCAGGTGACATTAAATGTACCAAGTAGCGGTATCGGGTTTGTGAAGAATGGTCAGAACGTAAAATTGACAGTAGACGGATTGGATAGCAGAGATTATGGCTATATCAACGGGGAAGTTCAAAAAATTTATGAGACACCGGTTCAATCAGAAAATTCAGTGCATTATATGATCGAGACATCCGTACAGCTTGAAGAAAATGAGGGGATTTACCGGGAATTATTCACTCTGAAAGATGACATGAGTGTGCAGGCGAATATTGAAACAAAAGAGACAAGCTGGATGACTTATATTTTGCAGAAAATCAATATATTAAAGGATGAAGAAGAATCCGGAGAATAACTTCTAAAAGGGGGGTGAGAAGCGGTGCGTTTGTTTTTATGGATATTAGTCGGAATTACTGTAGTGATTATTCTTGCTATGTTAGCTGTTTTTATTTATTCTCAAAGATTTGGGAGAAAAATATCAAAAGTTAATGATCGGATATTAGAACTATTGGACGAGGGGGTATTTAGAGGCGTTTAAGAAAAATACGCCCTATGAGGAAGTTGAGGATAAGTATTGGGAACTGATAGATTTAATTGATATTTTCAGCCAATATGTCCACTTTATGTCCTTAAGGGAAGAAAGAACATTTGAACGTCAAAATGAATATTTGATGCTGCAATATGTAAAGGTAAACAAGCAGAAAGTGGCTCGTTTTCACTTTCGTGCTTTTCCCATTAAGACTTTGCCTGAAAAATTAAAACCAAAAGAAATGATGCTGGAGTCATTTAAACGAGTGGAGGAACTTCTATAAAGTGATAGAGATATCGCTTATATGGAATTTATTACCCATGACCGCCTTATAAATGAGAATACCGTAAAAAAGTTTATTGAACTTGGCAATTTGAAATTGGACTATGTTTACGATACCGAATATGAGAATGGCTATTTACCATGGATTTACTCAGAATGGATAATGATTCATGGCGGGGACAATCCCAGATCAGAGCAGGTCTATAAACGGATTCGTAAAATAAATCAGCCTATTAATGTTAAGCTTTACAGACAATAAAAAGCTCGGTGTGTTCCATGATATGATATTGTCTCGACAGTTTTGTATTATTATGCAACATTTTTGCGACTTGTATTGTAAGCGGGAGAAGAATGTATTAAAAGCAGAACAACATCTTAGGGAAAGGACATAATGATGTAGAAGAAACTCCGCATTGATGCGGGTTTCCGGTGTTTCGCGGACGCCCAAAAAACAAAATAGCAGAAAGGGGAAAATGAAATGCAAAAATTTAATCAGATGACAGAAGATCAGATGAGCCAGGTTGATGGCGGTATTGGCATCGCTTTAGCAGGACTTATTGTAGGTATCATTGGCTGCATCAGCGGTGTCATAAGTACTGGTCTCAGTATTGCAAACACAGCAACAAAATCAAAGTGATTGACAGACTGAAAAGGAATGTCTCACTAGCTGAAGTGGTAGTTGCTCCCTTCTGAGTCAGACAAGTGAACTAACAAAACTTGTCTCTCAGGAAGGAGTATATTTTATGTCTAAATTTTGTGCAATGTTTGGTGTTGCAAATTTAATTATATATTATCGTATTATTGGATAAAGTGCATAAAAACTACATATAAAAGCTAGTAAAATAGCAGAAAAGTGAAAAACGAACATAAAATTAATTAACGAACATATAAAATGATTGTTAATATTCATAAAAAATGATAGTATTCATATAAATAAAACAAAAAAATCATAAAAGGAGGAGATGAAATGAGCAAGATCGACGAGATAACGAGAGAGAGTTGGATCATGAGCACATTTCCGGAATGGGGCACCTGGCTGAACGAAGAGATTGAAATGGAAGAAGTGAAGCCGGGGACCGTCGCTATGTGGTGGCTCGGATGCACCGGAATGTGGTTTAAGACTCCCGGCGGATGCAATATCACAGTTGATCTATGGTGCGGAAATGGCAAACGGACTCATGGGGATGGTACTATGAAACCAGGGCATCAGATGGCGAATATGTGCGGCGCGAGAGCAATGCAGCCAAATCTGAGAGCTGTCCCATTTGTCATTGATCCATTTGCCATTAAGGCAGTGGATGCAGTTCTTGCAACCCACTATCATCAGGATCATATGAGCGCGGAATATGCGGCCCATGTGATCAAGAGTAACATGACGACCACCGATGAAAATGGGCGGGAGATCCCAGTACCCTTTATCGGCCCGAAAAAATCTGTAGAGCTCTGGCAGAAGTGGGGGGTTCCGGCAGAACGGTGCATCGCCGTAAAACCGGGGGATTCTATCAAGATCAAGGACATTGAGATCATTGTCCTCGACTCTTTTGACCGGACCTGTATTGTGACCACAGATTCACAGGGACCTGACCGGGAGGAACTGACAGGAAAATGTCCGACGGATATGGATGAGAAAGCAGTAAATTACCTGTTAAAGACGCCGGGAGGTAATATTTATCACAGCGGCGATTCTCACTATTCTATATACTTTGCGAAACATGGAAAGGACTATGACATTGACGTGGCTTTTGGCTCCTTCGGAGAGAATCCTGTGGGCATGCAGGATAAGATGACATCTGTGGATGTGCTCCGCATGGCCGAGGCTCTCAGGTGTAAAGTCGTGATCCCCATCCATTATGATGTGTGGACAAATTTCATGGCTGATGTCAATGAGATCAAGGTTCTCTATGATATGAAAAAAGACCGTCTTGGGTACCAGTTCCACCCCTTCTTCTGGGAAGTGGGAGGGAAATATGTATATCCCACAGATAAAGACAAACTTGCGTATCATCACAGAAGAGGGTTTGAGGATTGTTTTGAAGCACCTCAGAACATCCCATTCCGCTCGCTTCTATAACTAAGTGGGAGGGAAGACGTTGTTAAGAGAATTTGTGGAAAAGAATCATGTAAGATTCGCGGAAGAGGCCAAAGACTGGAAAGATGCGATCCGCATGAGCTGTGAAACGCTGGAGGCCGACGGCACAGTGGAAGAAAACTATAAAGAGGACATTATAGCCTGTGTGGAAAAATATGGTCCATATATCGTGATCGCTCCCAACATAGCTATGCCTCACGCGCAGGAGGGGGCCCGGGGCGTGCATAAGACAGAGATTGCCTTCATGAAACTGAAAAAGCCCGTCAGCTTTGAGCCGGGCAATCCGGAGATGGAGGCGCAGTTGTTTTTTACACTTGCCTCCTGTAACCCTGACCAGCATTTGGATAATATGAGCAGACTTTCCGAGATGCTCTGCAATGAGCAGCTTGTGGCGGAGCTGGCAGAGGCTGAGACCACATCTGATTTGCTGGAGATCCAGAAAAAATACCTGGATTAGATACAGACAGAAGAAAAGTATCACTATGTACTATGTGAAAGAGAATGAGGTGACAAAATGAATATCTTAGTAACTGCATGGGAATATTTCGCAACTAATATTTTGCAGCAGCCCGCGTTTATGATCGGCCTGATCGTCATGCTTGGATACATACTTTTAAGAAAACCCTGGTATGACATACTGGGCGGTACGTTAAAGGCTATTGTGGGATATCTGATACTGACGGTAGGCTCCGGTGGGCTTACGAATAACTTCCGCCCTGTGCTTGTGGGGCTGGGAGAGCGTTTTAACATGGACGCAATGGTAATCGACCCATACTTTGGACAGAACGCAGTAACCGCCGGTGTGGAGGAAGTGTTCGGAAAAGGGTTTGGAGATGTAATGATTCTTCTCTTTATCGCGTTTATCGTAAATATCCTCCTGGTGCGTTTCTCAAAGATCACAAAAATGCGCGCCCTCTTTACAACAGGGCATGTGCAGGTGCAGCAGAGCGCAACCGCTTACTGGCTCATCATGTTTGCCCTACCCGGACTCCTCACAAACCGTGTTGGAATGCTGGTAGTTATGGCCATTCTTCTTGGCGCATACTGGGCTGTCGGATCAAACCTCACCATCAAGCCGTGTCAGGAAGTGACGGACGGAGCAGGCTTCTGTCTGGCCCATCAGCAGATGTTTGGTGCGGCATTCAACTATTGGCTCGCGGGAAAACTGTTTGGAAATGAAAACAAGAAAAACAAAGGGAAAAAAGTGAAGAGGATCGAAGATATCGAGCTTCCAGGTTTCATGTCTATGTTCAACGATAACATGGTATCAGCTTCTATCCTGATGCTGATCTTCTTCGGAGCCATTCTCTGTGTACTCGGAAGAGATTATCTTATAGATGCAGGCTTCCTGGCAGAAGGGCAGAGTATGGTATTCTATGTGATCCAGACATGTCTGTACTTTGCTGTTTATCTTGCGATCCTGCAGCTTGGCGTAAGAACATTTGTTGCGGAATTATCCGCTTCCTTCCAGGGAATTGCCGATAAGATCCTTCCGGGATCCGTGCCCGGCGTTGACTGTGCGGTCATCTTTGGCTTTGGCGCGTCCAATGCGGTTCCTCTTGGATTTATTGCCGGCTTTATCGGACAGATCCTTGCGATCGCGGTCCTGGTGCTGATGCAGAGTCCGGTACTCGTTATCTGCGGCTTCGTTCCGGTATTCTTTGACAATGCGACCATTGGAGTGTTTGCTAACGAGAAGGGCGGCTTGAAGGCAACTCTGATCCTTCCGTTTATTTCCGGGTTATGCCAGGTATTCGGATCTGCCATAATCGCAGGATGGGTCGGAATGGCGGCATACGGCGGATACCTCGGCATGTGGGACTGGGCAGTTGTATGGCCGGTATTTACCGGAGCGATGAAGTTCTTAAGCTATGCGGGCCTTGCCATCGTGGCCGCGGTATTGTTTGCGATCCCGCAGATCCAGTACCGCAGAGATAAAGAAGGATATTTCCTTATGACGGAAGACTATGAAGCATATAAAGAACTGAAGGCTAAACAGGCCCAGGCAAAATAGGTCTGGAACACTGGTACAGAAATAGGATTTCTGTGAAAGGAGAAATATTATGGCAGGTCAGAATTTAAAATTTTTAGTATGCTGCGCAAATGGAGCAGGATCCAGTCTCATGGCGCAGATGGCTCTTGAGAAGGTCCTCAAGAAAAATGGCATCACAGCGGGGAAAGTCCATCATTGCCCGCTGTCAGAGGGGAAGAGCAGCGCCGCACAGTACGATGTAGTTGTCTGTGCTCAGAATTTCGCGAATATGTTCGGTGACGCTGAGAAGAAAGGCATCAAAGTGATCCCTCTTAAAAATGTAATGTCAGTTCCCGAAATAGAGACAAAACTTAAAGAAAATGGTATTATTGACTAATAACGGACTATGAGGTAAGTTTGATGAAGAGAGAACGCGCATATGTTGAGGCGAGAAGAAATCAGATTCTTGAGATCATGAAAGAAAACCCCAAGGTGATGGTGGATGAGCTTGCAGAGAGATTCCAGGTTTCTCTGATCACTGTGAGAAGGGACCTTCAGTATCTGGAGGACTGCAATCTCCTGGTGCGTTTTCACGGCGGGGCGGAGAACATCCTGTCTCCCGAGGCGGCAGAACAAAGTGAGATAAATCTGTACCGCCGTCTGATCGCGCAGTATGCCGCGACCCTGGTAGAAGATGGGGATTCTCTCTTCATCAATACGAGCCGTAACGCGCTCCAGATGCTGGAGTATGTTAAAAAGAAAAATGTGACGGTTATCACAAATAACGGAAAAGCCCTTCGTATGGATTATAACGCGGGGATCAGCATTATCCTTACAGGAGGAGAAATCCGCTATCCGAAAGAAGCGCTGATGGGAGATTTTGCAATACGGAACGTACAGCAGGTATTCCCGAAGAAAGCGTTTATCGGCTGCTCCGGGTTTTCGCCTCTGTCGGGAATGACCACGGAGATAGCGGGAGAAGTGAAGATAAACGAGCTGATGATAGAGAATGCCAAGGCCGTTTATGTACTCGCGGATCACACGAAGCTCGGAAAAAACAGCAGCTTTACAAGCTCTCCCATCGAAGGGATCGGACACCTGATAACAGATGAAAAAGCTCCGGAGACGGTCCTTGATGAGATCAGGGATGCGGGAGTCAAGGTCTATCAGGTTCGGAAAGGAGATTTTCAGGCGTGAAAGCGTATACGATCGGACTGTATGAGAAAGCAATGCCGGGTAATTTAAGCTGGAGCCAAAAAATGCGGGCAGCAAAAAAAGCCGGGTATGATTTTATAGAGATAAGCATTGACGAGACAGACTCTAAACTGGAGCGTCTTGAAATGACAAGATCAGAGCGTGAGGAACTTGTCGGCCTCATGTATGACACAGGGATCCCCATCCGCACGATGTGCCTGAGCGGACACCGCAGATACCCGATCGGGAGCAGCGATCCGCATACAAGGAGGCGGGGAATGGATATCATGGAGAAAGCGCTGGAGCTGGCGGATGATATGGGGATCAGGATCATCCAGCTTGCCGGGTATGATGTGTATTATGAGGAGAGCACTGACAACACGAGAGCAAGTTTTCTTGAGAATCTGAAAATCGCCGCAGAAATGGCGGCATCCCGGGGAATTCTCATGGGATTTGAGACAATGGAGACAGAGTTTATGAACACGGTCGGGAAAGCCATGTATTATGTGAACAAGGTGGACTCGGTCTATCTGAACGTATATCCTGATCTGGGAAATATTACAAATGCGGCTGTCGCTTACGGAACTTCCGTGACGGATGACCTTGAGACCGGACGAGGACGTATTGTGGCTCTTCATTTAAAAGAGACGGTTCCGGGCAAATTCCGGGAAATCCCATTTGGGATGGGGCATGTGGATTTTGAAGGCGGTATCCTGAAAGCGTGGGAGCTGGGGGTACGCCGTTATGTGACAGAATTTTGGTATACCGGGAATCCCGAATGGGAGAGGGACATGTACAGCGCCGTCACGAAAATGAAGGTGATTTTAGATGAACTTGCCTAAGGAGGAATAGGAGCTTGAAGGTGAACAAAAAAGTCATTGGAAATCTGACAAAGTGTTATTCAATCTGCCCGCTTACATACAGGGGTAAAGGGCACATCCTTGTAGCGGCGGAAAAGCAGGATCCGTGCTATCTGTTTGATCTGGATGGAAACAGAGAAAGTACGGTATGGGAGGGGCCGGGAGGCGTGATGACAATGGTGCAGATGCCGGGAGGGGACGGAGTGTTCCTGGCGACTCATAAGTTTTATTCTCCCAACGATTCTAAGGAGGCGAAGATCGTGATCGTCTCCCCGGCGCCGGAGGACCGCTGGGAGGTGCGGACTATTGTAGACCTGCCCCATGTACACCGTTTTGATATTGTGAGCAGAAACGGAGTGAATTATCTGATCGCCTGTGCTCTAAAATCAGGGCATGAGTATAAGGATGACTGGTCTGTGCCGGGTAAGGTGTATGCGGCAGTCCTTCCCGATAATCTAAGTGGATTTGACGAGGAACATCAGTTGGAGCTTACGGTCGTAAAAGACAATATGCTGAAAAATCACGGATATTATAAAATTGTTGAAGACGGCATTGAGAAATGCATTATTTCCTGTGATGATGGAGTGTATCTCTTTACCCCGCCCGCAGCCCCGGACAGAAACTGGGAGATCGAGAAGCTGGTGGGTGAAACTGCAAGCGATGCCGTCCTTGTAGACTTGGATGGAGACGGAGAGAAAGAACTGATTTCAATTTCGCCATTCCACGGATCAGAACTGTATTTTTACAAAAAAATAAACGGAACATATCAGAAAGTGTACACTTACGATAAGGCAGAGTTTGCCCATGCGATCTATGGGGGCTCTGTTATGGGAAAACCGGCTGTTATCATCGGTCACAGGCAGGGGGAAAGAAATCTGCTGCTTTTTACATATGACAAGGTGAGCGGAAAATATGAGCCGGAGGTCATCGACCGTAACTGCGGGCCGGCAAACGTGTACAAGTATGAGCATGACGGAAAGGAAGTGCTGATCTCAACTAACCGTGAAATTGACGAGATAGCGATGTATACTTTTGAAAAATAACCGGAGGATACAGGGATGTTAGAACAACTTAAAAAAGAAGTTTATGAAGCCAATATGATGCTTCCAAGGTATAACCTTGTTACCTTCACATGGGGAAATGTAAGCGGGATTGACCGGGAGAGCGGGCTGTTTGTCATCAAGCCAAGCGGTGTGGAGTATGAAGAACTGACTCCGGAAGATATGGTTATTGTTGACTTAAACGGCGATAAGGTAGAGGGAAAATACAACCCTTCTTCCGATACTGCGACCCACACTGTTTTATATAACCGTTTTCCCAAGATCGGCGGTGTCGTGCACACACATTCCTCATGGGCGACAAGCTGGGCGCAGGCCGGCCGGGATATCCCATGCTATGGAACGACCCATGCGGACTACATTTACGGAGAAATACCATGCGTCAGGAACCTGACAAAGATAGAGATTGAAGAGGCCTACGAAAAGAATACAGGCATTTTGATCGCGGATGAATTTGAAAGACGGAAAAAAGATTATATTGCCGTGCCTGCAGTGCTCTGCAAAAATCATGGGGTCTTTACATGGGGGAAGGATGCTCATGAGGCGGTACACAATGCGGTTGTCGCGGAAGAGGTCGCAAAAATGGCGGCGCGCTGCGAGATGATCAATCCTGATGTAAATCCTGCCCCCATAGAACTGCAGAACAAACATTATCACAGGAAGCATGGGGTGAACGCCTATTATGGGCAGAAACCGCATTAGGAATGACCAGAATGATAAAAGCAGTATTTTTTGATATTGACGACACTATTTATGACTATACTTCAGCGGACAAAGTCGCCATGGCAGCCCTTAAATCCTACTGCCGGCGGCAATTTGGCCTTTTTGATGATGATTTTGGACAATATATTTCTGCTGCCAGGCATATGGCGGACGCCAGAACGGGTGAGGGGTGTGCTGCCACGCATAACCGTCTCATCCGATTTCAGTGTATGCTGGAAATACTGAAAAAGCCGCTATTTCCCCATGCTTACGAAATGTACCGGATTTACTGGGATACTCTGATCAGCAGCTCAAAACCAGAGCCGGGCATCCGGGAACTGATGAAGGACCTGAGATGCCGGGGCACCTATGTGGGGATCGGCTCCAATATGACTGCGGATGTACAGTACCGGAAACTGGAACATCTGAAACTCGGGGAATTCATTGATGGGATAGTCACCAGCGAGGAGGCCGGAGAAGAGAAACCGGCTAAAAAGCTGTTTCTTCTCTGCGCGCAAAAGGCATCGGCAAGACCCTGTGAATGTGTGTTTGTGGGAGACAGCCTTAAAAATGATATTCAGGGGGCCATGCGCGCCGGGATGAATGCTGTCCTTTATCAAAAGGAAGGCAGGGAGACTGAAGAGACCGCGGGTTGTCCCGTGATTGGAGATTTTGCCGACTATTTTAAGGCGGAACAGTCTGTTTTAGAAAGGAGCGGGTGAAATATGTTTGAAGGAATGACGATACAGATGATCTTTCTCGTGGTGGTCGGGGCCGTGCTTCTCGTAACCGGAACGACTTCATTCCGGCGGGGGCTCAGATTAAAAAAGCCGGGCGTCATAAAAGGGGGCAAAGTGATTCGTTCAAAGCATGTCCAGAAACAGGATGAAGATGGATTTCTGATCCAGAACTATTACGAGCTCCGGGTAGAGTACGGACAGTCGGGCCACAGGAAAGAAGAGACGGTCAAAAGTATTGATGAGTACAGGGAAGGAGACACGATCCAGCTGCTGACAGACATTGACCGGGGGGAAACCCTGCGCGTATACGATGACAGCGTTCCTGTATTCGGACCGTGGGCGCTCATTGGAGCGGGCATCCTTATCATCCTGCTCCCTTTCATCCAGCAGAGATATGGAACGGAGTATATTTCCGCCATTCTGGCGCTTTTGCTCCTTCTGATCGGAGCTTCGCTGATCCTTGCTTACATAAAGGATAAAAGACGTGACACGGAGGAGATACAGGCTGAGATCGAGGGAGTGCTCAAGTGGCAGCCGGAAAGAAAGAAAAAATGGACAACTCCATCGGCGTCTTATTATCCGGTCCTTGGATTTATGACAGATGGACAAAAGAAAAGTATGCGCAGCCGGTATAATTCCAGTGTGGCAGGCAGTTATAAAACCGGAAAGAAGGTCATGGTCTACCGGGATAACGCCACCGGACGCATATTGGAGAGAGGCCCGAGGATCAGCATGCTTGTGGGCGGGATCATTTTGATATTGGCTGCCTGCGCGGGTGTATACAGTACGCTTGTCCTGTTTCTGAGATAACAGGGAGCCATTTCAGGTTTTTTGATAAAATTTCAGGGGAGGGGATGACCCGCATAGGTCACACCCTCCCCTGTTCAGGACTGTCTGTTTTTAATACTCATAAAACGGTCCCCTCTGTATGGACCTGGCGGGAATCGAACCCGCGTCCAAAAACCTATCCCATGTACTTCTACTATCATAGTCCGTTCTTTTTCATTCCCTCTGCCGCATGGAAACGGACATCCCTGCGGGTTCAGTAGCTTCATGATACGCCTGACGGCTCAAAGCTTTGCCGTCATCGTTTCTCACATGTTTGATGCCAGATCCCTGAGGTGTGAGTGCCCCGGGGCTGACATGCGGCAATTAGGCCGCAGCTAATTCGTAATTATCGTTAGCGTTTAATTTTAAGTTTGCGATTTGACGCATCAGCCTGCGGATAGCTTCTCCATCTTCAAGATCCCTGTCGAAACCAGTACAAGCCCGGAATATAGTACAGCAAGATCTGTACGGAAAAATATATGCGGAGTATGTCTGCACGATATTTAATATAGGACGAAATATTAAAAAAGTCAAGGTTTACAAACATTCTTCAAAAATTTAACATTCAAAGTATCTGTATATCTGGATTTTTGCCCCTGGATATGTGATAATACATAATTGAGAGAAAATACTGCCTTCTTCTTTTGGAGGACGGCATAGAAAAGAGGAGTATACATGCCTACAACATACGCACATTATAAATTCGGCAAAGAAGTGATCGGCGCGCTTCCGCGTCCGCTTCAGAGCGCCATTGAGAATAACAGAGGACTTTTTGACATCGGCGTGCATGGTCCGGATATTCTTTTTTATTACCAGCCGGTCAAGAAAAACCCTGTCAGCGGGCAGGGGTACGCGCTTCACGAAAAACTGGCTGAGAAATTTTTCCTGCATGCGGCGGAAATGATAAAGACAGTGGAAAATCCTGCCGCGGCAAGGGCTTACATTTATGGGGTGATCTGCCACTTTGCCCTGGACAGCGAGTGCCATCCATATATAGAAAAGATGATCCACACGAGCAGGATCAGCCATTCTGAGATCGAGATGGAATTTGACCGCCTTCTCCTGAAGGACGATTATATCAATCCGGTCCGGTATCTGGGCATAAAGCACATCCGCCCCACCAGGGAAAACAGTGCGGTCATCGCGCCTTTTTATGAGGATCTGACGCCGGAGCTCGTGGAGAAAGCATTGAAAGGAATGGTGTTTTACCATAAGATGCTGCATGCTCCGGGGATGGTGAAGAGGAAGCTTCTTTTTGGCGGAATGAAGCTGACCGGGCAGTACGATTCCATGCATGGAATGGTCATGAGCCTTGAACCGAATCCGGCTTGCCGGGATTACTGCCAGCTCCTTAAGCGGATGTATTCCGGAGCAGTGCCTCTGGCGGCAGGGCTGATCATCCAGTATCAGAAAGTCCTGTTTGAGAACGCGGAGCTTCCGGAACGGTTCCGCCGGACATTCGGAGCAGGGGACAACTGGGAGAGCCTGAGGCTGTAGCTGTCACAGAGAGGAATGCCACAGCTTTTTACAAACTGCTTATAATGCGTATAAAAAGAAAAAGAGAAACTGCGTATAAAAGGAAAGAGAGAGTGAGAGATGAAATTTAAACTGACATCATTGGAAAAGAAATGGGTGCTTTATGACGTGGGGAACTCGGCATTCACTATGATGGTGGCCACCATCTTTCCCATCTATTTTAATTATATTGCGGGGAATGCTGGAATATCGGATGTGGATTATCTCGCTTACTGGGGATACGCCACCTCCATCTGTACGCTTCTTGTGGCCATCCTTGGTCCCACGCTGGGAGCGATCGCGGATACAAAGAACTTTAAGAAGACCATATTCTGTATTGCCATGGGCGTGGGGGTGTTCGGCTGTCTCCTTCTGGGATTTCTGTCGTCCTGGATCTGGTTTTTGGGCGTGTTTGTGCTGGCGAAGACCGGATATTCCGCGAGCCTTGTATTCTATGATGCCATGCTCACTGACGTGACAGAGCCGGACAGGATGGACACCGTATCTTCTCACGGATATGCGTGGGGCTATATCGGAAGCTGTATCCCATTTATCGCCTGCCTCGGCATCGTGCTCGGAGCCGGCAGTCTCGGGATCGGGATGCAGACATCTATGATACTCGCGTTTATTATCACTGCGCTCTGGTGGCTCTTTTCTTCCGTGCCGCTGCTCCGCTCTTATCAGCAGAAGTATTTTTCGGAGGCGGGAGAGCATGTGGTGAGGAACAGCTTCAAGCGTCTGGGGAAAACTTTTGTCGAGCTGACGCGAGAGAAACATATCTTTGTTTTCCTCATGGCATTCTTCTTTTATATTGACGGTGTGTATACCGTCATTGATATGGCGACAGCTTACGGACAGGCGCTGGGGCTGGACAGCACCGGACTCCTGCTTGCCCTTTTAGTGACACAGATCGTAGCGTTTCCGGCGGTGCTTATCTTCAGCCGTCTCACAAAGAGAGTGCCGCCTGAAAGGATCATCACGATCTGTATTGCTGCGTATTTCTGTATTGCGGTCTACGCGTATTGGCTGGATTCCCAGCTTGATTTCTGGATACTTGCTGTTTTAGTCGGCATGTTCCAGGGCACGATCCAGGCCCTTTCCAGATCCTACTTTGCAAAGATCATTCCGGCAGAGAAGTCGGGGGAATTTTTTGGGATTTATGATATCTGCGGCAAAGGCGCGTCTGTGATCGGTACAGCGCTGGTATCCTTTTTAAGCCAGGTGACCGGAAGGATGAACATCGGAGTGAGCGCGCTCTCCGTTATGTTTCTGGTCGGACTGGTATTGTTCCGGGCAGCGGCGCGGATGAACAGAGAGCCTGGACAACAGCGCTGATGCATGAAAATTGTAACGGCATTATATGCGTACATAGGAGAAACGTGTGAAATTAATCTGAATTATCTTACATTTTATGAATTCCATGCTATAATGAAGACAGGAAATCAGACAGGGCGGATACTGGTATCCGCCTTTTTTTAAACCATTGTCTCTGAATGCAGGGATTTTCGGGTCAGCGGTTCCGTATATCGGGAAACGCAGAGAGCACGGCATGACAGGAGAAGATAGCATGGATGAGTTTGTAAGATTAGAAGATATCACAAAGATTTACAAAATGGGCGAGGTGGAGATCCGGGCGGCGGATCATATCAGCTTTGCCATTGAGAAGGGGGAGTTTGTCGTGATCGTCGGCCCCAGCGGCGCGGGCAAGACGACTGTGCTCAACATCCTGGGCGGCATGGACACTGCCACCGGGGGGACTCTTGTTGTGGACGGACAGGATATAACGGCGTACAATGCCAGACAACTGACAGGCTACCGGCGGGAGGATATCGGATTTGTGTTTCAGTTTTATAATCTGGTGCCCAATCTGACTGCCCTTGAAAATGTGGAGCTGGCCCTTCAGATCTGCAAAGATCCTCTCGATGCGAGAGAGGTGTTGAAGGAAGTGGGGCTGGGAGACCGGCTGGATAATTTTCCGGCACAGTTATCGGGCGGCGAGCAGCAGCGAGTGTCCATTGCAAGGGCGCTCGCAAAGAACCCGAAACTCCTGCTCTGCGATGAGCCGACAGGAGCCCTGGACTACAACACCGGAAAGGCGATCTTAAAGCTCCTTCAGAACATGTGCAGGGAGCGGGGCATGACGGTCATCGTGATCACGCATAACCAGGCGATCGCACCTATGGCGGACCGGCTCATACATATCAAGAACGGACAGGTTTCCCAGATGGAGACGAATGAACATCCTGTATCGATCGACGAGATAGAATGGTAGGGGAGACGGATGAAGAAAAGAGCGTTGAGAAAAGACTTTTATATGGAGATCCGGCGCAGTCTGGGGCGTTTTCTGTCCATTTTTTTAATTGTTGTCATCGGGTGTGCTTTTTTCTCGGGGATCCGGGCGTCCGAACCGGATATGCGTTACTCGGGAGACGAGTATTTTGACAATAAGAATATGATGGATATCCAGATCATCAGCACCATGGGACTTACTGGTGACGATGTCAGCGCCATCGAGGCGGCAGATGGGATCGAATATGCGGAAGGAGGGTATTCCGCGGACGTTCTCTGTGCGGATGGGGCGAATCAGATCGTGGTCCATGTCATGTCCATGCTTCCCACGATGAATCAGGTACAGCTTGAGGCCGGGCGTCTGCCTGAAAAGGAGGACCAGTGCGCGCTGGATGTAGATTATCTGGAGGAAAGCGACCTTGAGATTGGAGATACGGTCACATTTTCCAGTGGGACGGAGGATGATATCACAGATACTCTTGTGACAGATACATTTACGATCACAGGCGCTGTGAGCAGTCCCAACTACATCTCCTTCCAGCGGGGAAGCACAACGGTCGGGAACGGAAGTGTGAACGCGTTCGCATATGTGCCCGAAGAGAGTTTTGCGCTGGACATATATACGGAGATCTATGCGAAAGTGGAAGGAGCGGCGGCTCTGACGGCATTTACAGATAAATACGATGACAGAGTTTCCGAAGTCCTTGCTAATGTGGAGGCGATCAAGGGGGAGCGCCAGGACGCCCGGTATGAAGAGGTTACGGATGAGGCTGAGACAGCGGTTGCAGATGCGCAGCGGCAGATCACCGATGCAGAGAAAGAACTGGAAGAAGGAAGGGCGGAAGCAGAGGCAGAACTTGCGGAGGCAAGACAGCAGTTGGAAGCTGCCCGGGCGGAGCTGGACAGCGGGAAGAGCGGGCTGGAGTCTTCAAAAGCACAGATCGAGACGAACCGGAAGCAGCTTATCGACAGCCAGGCAGAGGTGGACCAGGGGACCGCGGACTTAAATGTGAATATCGACAGCCTGAACGCCCGGATCGACCAGCTCAATGCCGCAAAGGATCAGTATAACACGCTGGCTGCCAGCGGACAGACGGATGATGTGACAATGGCGGCTCTTCAGGCGCTGTACGAGCAGATCCAGAGCGGTGAAGCCGCTGTTGCACAGGCTCAGGCACAGATCGATGGGGCGAAAGCGCAGCTCTCGTCCGCACAGGAACAGATCAACAGCGGATGGCAGCAGCTGGAAGCCGGGCAGCAGCAGATCGCGGACGCTGAAGCCGGGATCGCATCCGGAGAGCAGGAGCTTGCAAAAGGCTGGGAAGAGTATTATGAGGGCGAGGCAGAGGCGGAAGCTGAGATCGCGGACGGTGAGCAGAAAATCGCAGATGCCAGGCAGGAGCTTGCCAACGCACAGGAAGAGATTAAAAATCTGGAGAAACCGGAATGGTATGTGTATGACAGAAACAATCTTCCCGACTATACCAGTTATGGGGAAAACGCGGACCGGATGCGCGCGATCGGAGAAGTGTTCCCGGTCATCTTCTTTCTTGTGGCAGCGCTCATCAGTCTGACTACCATGACCCGTATGGTGGAAGAGCAGAGGACGCTGATCGGCACATTTAAGGCGCTCGGATATGAAAAGCATTCCATAGCGGGCAAGTACATAGGCTATGCGCTTCTCGCCACAGTGACCGGGAGTGTGGCGGGCATTCTTTTCGGGGAGAAGGTATTTCCCTATATTATCATCAACGCGTACGGCATCATGTTCCAGCATATGCACGAGCTTTCTATTCCCTATAATATACAACATGGACTGGGAGCAGCGGCGGCAGCCCTGGCGTCCACCCTGATCGCCACGTTCCTCGCCTGTTTCCGGGAACTGAAGGAACCGGCAGCGGAGCTGATGCGCCCGCCGACTCCAAAGCAGGGGCAGAGAGTGCTTCTCGAGCGGGTGCCCTTCATATGGAAACGGCTGAATTTCTCCTGGAAAGCGAGCGTCAGAAATCTGGTGCGCTATAAAAAGCGGCTCTTTATGACGGTCTTCGGCATCGGAGGCTGTATGGCGCTTATGCTGGTGGGATTCGGACTGAAGGATTCCATCTTTGCCATTGTGGATATCCAGTATGGAGAGATCCAGCTCTACGATGGGAATGTCATCCTCAGCGGTGACGCGTCAGAAGAAGAGAAGTCGGAGGTGCTGTCCGAGGTGGAAGCGGATAAGGATGTGGCAGGGGCGGCAGAAGGACTGCTGACACAGATCACTGTGGGAAATGGTGAAGAATGGCACGACATTTACCTGGATGTGCCGAAGGATGTGGACAGTTTCCCGGAATATACTGTGCTCCAGGACCGGGTGACGAACGAAGTCTATCAGCTGGGCGATGAGGGAGCTGTCCTTACAGAGAAGATGGCGAAGGAGCTGGATGTTGAGCCCGGAGATACGATTACGATCCGTGATCAGGACCGGGGGGACATAAGCGTAAAGATCAGCGCTGTATGCGAGAACTATATGGGGCATTATCTGTACATGACGTCAGGGTTTTATGAAGAGTCATACGGAGAAAAGCCGGAATATAATTCCATCGTCTACAAGACGGCTGACAGGAATAATGAAGAGGCAGAGAGGGTCGGTGAGGAAGCGTTGAAATATCACGGCGTGCTCAGCGTAAGCTATACCACTGATCTGAGAGAACAGGTGGATCATATGCTCGGCGCGCTCGACCTGGTCATTGTCGTACTCATCATCTCGGCGGGCATGCTCGCTTTTGTAGTGCTGTACAACCTGAACAATATTTCCATCACAGAGCGAAAGCGGGAACTGGCGACTCTGAAGGTACTGGGGTTCTACAATAACGAAGTTACGATGTATGTATACAGAGAGAACATTGTGCTTACTCTGATGGGATCTGTGTTTGGCGTCCTCCTGGGATGGATCCTCCACCGGTTTATTATCGTGACCGTGGAGATCGAGTCCGTCATGTTCGGCAGAAATATCGATTTGAGCAGCTTTTTGTTCGCTTTCCTTCTCACTGTGGCGTTCTCGTGTATCGTAAATGGAGCGATGTACTTTAAACTGAAAAAGATCGATATGGTAGAGTCATTAAAGAGTGTAGAATAAAACTATGTAAAATATCCGTAAATCGGGGGAATCCCAAAGTCTTGAAATGACTTGGGGGTTCCCCCTCGTTTACAGTGACTTTACAGAAGCTGTTCTGCCAGCATGACCACCACCGGCATGGTGATGATGGAGAATACGGTTGACATGGCGAAGATTTCAGATGAATAAGTATAGTTCTGCCTGTACCGGATCGCCAGCATGGTTCCGGTCGTTGCCGCCGGACATGCTGCGGCAATGACAGTGGTCAGCGAGACGGTCTGGGGCAGATGCATGAGCATGAGCACCGGGATCGTGAGCAGTGGGATCAGGAGCAGCTTGAAGGCTGAGACAACGTACAGCCGCATATTGCGGAGCATCTTCGGAAGATCAGCCTGCGCCACGGAAAAGCCTGCCACCATCATGGCAAGAGGCGTATTCATATCAGCGATGTAGTTTATGGAATCAAGCAGCACGGAAGGTATCCTGAACTGCATGAAGAAAAGGACAGCCGCGGCTGCGGTGGCAATGAACATAGGGGACAGGATGCCTTTTTTTATGTTTTTCAGTGAAAACCTCTTCTCTATGATGCCTACACCGTGGGTCCAGGTAAGCAGGTTGAAGACGACCAGGTATGCTGACAGATAGAATACGCCGGTATCTCCCAGGACGCTGCCGATCAGCGGGATGCCGATGAACCCGCAGTTGGAGTACATGGCATTGAACCGCTCAACGCCGTAATCATCACCGCTCCGGGGACGGATCAGGAAGGTGGTGACCAGGATCCCGATGACATGGGTCATGACAGCGGCCGCAAATGCAAGCATAAGCCCTCTGGCCAGCTCAGGAGAGTATTCCGTCTGAAAGACAGTCAGGATCAGGCAGGGGTTGACGACCATGAGAAGGAGATCGGACATGATCCTGTTCCCCTCCTGATTGACCAGCCGTGTTTTATAACAGATGAAAGCGAGCAGCATGATGAAGAACATCTTCACGAGCTGTTCCAAGATCAAAACAAACATAAATAACATTCCTCGTATTATATAGTAGTAGTGTTTATAGACCCTCTCCAAGGTCTGTATG
>ERZ1090864.604-NODE-606-length-19368-cov-26.310879_pt1 | contig 19368 bp, 9 predicted proteins | sample MGYA00478479_ERZ1090864 | MGnify/ENA primary metagenome ERZ1090864 (study PRJEB33644, sample SAMEA5815743) | chicken gut metagenome | biome: Chicken; feature: Gastrointestinal Tract; material: Caecum | place: Ireland | collected 2019-01-01 | study: A study of the...
CCGGGGGCGGGGCCGGGGCGGGTAAAAACCCCCCGGGGGGGGGGGGGGGGGGGGTTTCTAAAACGCGGGGGGGGGGGGGTAATTTGCCCCCCCCCGCCGCGTTCTGTCTTCCGCCTCTCGCTCGCTTGCAACACGCGGGAAACCCGCGGTTTTTTGGGGGAGTATATACGAACGCCTATGTATTCAGTTCTTTTAAAAAAGCAATCAGTTCATCTGGAATATCTGATGATTCCATTAAAGCTAAAATTTTTTTATCATTACATGAGAAGCCATATGCTGTTTTCATCCAGTCATACACTTTGGCTTTAAGTTCTTTCCCGGGAACTAACTTGATTTTATCTTCAAGTGTATTCCAATGTTCGGCTATATATTCACGGGTCTCTTTACTAATTGCTGACAAGTTAGAGCCGGATTTTAATTTTCGATATTCTAGAACTTTCTCTTGCAGGACTCTATCAAACGTTTCACCTTTCAGTTCCTCTGTGAATTGTTCTAGATGGCTATTAATAATAGACACGTCTATATTTAAAAGTTTTGCATATATTCTCGGGATAATAATATAGTTTTCAATTTCTAGCGCGTCAAGAATATATAGTTTAATATGATTAGCTTCGGCGCCTTTTTTGATGGCGTGATTGTAGGATTCATTATAATCGCGATCTAAAATACAAAATGTTTTAAAAGTTCCATCGCTGTCTTCGTAAAACAGATTGGCGGCACCAAAAGCTTCCTTATAATTATCTTTTCCGTCAAGTTTGCAGTTTGCAAAATCCTTAAGAGATTTTGATTTATCATTGATGGCTATCTTAAATAGAGAATCTAAAATAGATACATCATCCCCTTCGACGAATAGACACTTATTGTGCTTGTGTATTTTAGTAAGCATTAAATTCTGCGTAGACCCAATTGATTTTAGAGCACTATTGAGTGCAGTCTTTTCTTTGCAGAAATTAAAGCTGCTTTGTGATTTGTCAACAATTAGTATGTCTGCAAGGTTAGCTTCTGTTATGATTTCAATTGAATGTGTGGCAATAATGATTTGATTAAACTTGTCTTTCACCAAATGAAACAACTTTCTTTGTAAATCAGCGTGAATATAAACGTCCGGTTCATCAAAAATCACCGTGCAATTGTTGTTGGGAATCTTGCATAAAAACCAAAGAATTTGTAACCACATTTGAAGTCCGCTACCATAACTTTTGACTTCTGCGCTAAAGTCGTTGTCTCGAACCAATGTATCTATATATTCGCTTAGACCAGGTGTATATTCAACGGATAAGTACAAAGGAGGCCAGGTTGAATGTAATAGAGAATTAAGAGTCGGAATCTCTGTTTTATATGTGTAAAGTTCATTTCTAAAATGCAGAGAGCTTCTATAATTGAACCGGTCTCTTGCTGTGCGCTTCTCACTTATGAGCGACTCCATATCCCGTAAAAGGTTGAAGTGTGGCATAACATATATAGATGGAAATTCTGCCTTCTCAATTTCTGCTTTACGATTTAAACATGCTCCATTACCGTAAGCAATTGCATAAACTTCGCTATTTTTGATATATACGGTGATTTTTATATTATTTTCGAAATATCCTGTGATGATAGAAGGGCCACCTTGATATTTATAGGTGCATAGTGATATATCTATGAGAAGGGTTTCTATGTTGAGGCATATACATCGATCTCTCATATTTTCAGATACAAAGTCGGGGCATTCTGATAATTTCCCTGTATGAAGTTTATCAATGGCAAATGCAATTAGTTTGAGTGCCTCTACCGCAGTGGATTTCCCCGCATTGTTCTCCCCAATTAGAATATTAGTATCCTTTAAGCGAAACGAGACATTCTTAAAGCACTTATAGTTTTTAATACTAATCGACTTTAGTTTATTCATCAACTTAATTCCTCTCGACACACATTATAGCATAAAATATTGATAAAATCAATCGCCTAAGAAACACTGGCGGTTTTGTAATGTTATCTCTGAAAATATCGTTGGAGCCATTGCGTTCATTGCTTCTATATGCTATAATAAAGTAAGCGAACACGACCTGGAGGGGACTGAATGATAATCAATATCGGGGATGATATTTTGCGGCTGCAGTCCCTGAAACTGCTTAAAAAGTTGCATTTTTTACTATACACACCGGAAGTTTTATTATATAAAGTATTAAAAGAAAAGAAAGATGAAGTAATCGCGAAACTTAAGTTAGAATATAACAATCAGCAACTACAATATGCGATTAATGACATATCTGGCTTTGAATCATACTTTGCTTCTTTTCCCTCTTTTGCAAATCAAAACGATTACAATGCTTATATCAGTTCAAGAACTACAATTCGAAAAGCGTGCAAAAAAATTGTTACCGAAATAGTAAAAGAAATCGCTGCTCAAGTTAATCAGACTGAAGATTATATTTATAGATTTCTATTTTATTTTGCAGTTAATGACTACATCGATTGTGAAGGAAAAACCATGGACGTTCGTCCGATTCTTTCTTCCACAATGAAGCGTTTAAGATAAATTGGGTTTAGTTTAAGTTAATGTGTAGGACGAGAGGAAATCAACCATGTTACAAGAAAGCAATCGCGTAGAGCTGAAAGAAAAACTCAATGAAAAGCTGGAGAGGGAGATCTGCGCCTTCCTGAACAACCGCGAGGGCGGAGTGCTGTATATCGGTGTTGCGGATGACGGCGCAATCATCGGCGTTTCGGATGCGGACGCCCTGCAAAAGAAGGTCGCGGAGCGCATCCGGAACAATCTCCTGCCGTCCGCGCTCGGCTTGTATGACGTCGCCTCCGAAGAGATGGACGGCAAAACGGTCATCAAAGTCATCGTCTCCAGCGGCACCGAAAAGCCCTATTATATCAAAGAGAAGGGCATGTCGTCGGCGGGCTGTTTTATCCGCGTGGGAACGACTGTGCAGCCCATGAGCACGTCCATGATTGACGAGCTCTATTCCAAACGCCTGCGCAATCAGACGCTGCGCAATATCCCGTCTCCCAGGCAGGATCTCACCTTCTCGCAAGTGAAAATTTATTACGAAGAGCGCGGACTTGCCCTCAACGATAAGTTTGCAAGCTCGCTTGAATTGCTCACGCCCGACGGCAAGTATAACTATGTGGCGTACCTTCTCGCCGACGCGAACGGTGTGTCCATCAAGGTCGCCAAGTATGCGGGCAGGGACAAGGTCGATCTCATTGAGAATGAGGAATACGGCTATTGTTCGCTCATCAAGGCGGCGCACCGAGTTCTGGATAAGTTTGAGATCGAGAACGTCACGCGCACCAAGATCACGGGCAAGGAGCGCATCGACCGCACTCTTGTCGGGCGAGTTCCCTTGCGCGAGGCGATTATCAACGCTATCGTCCACAACGATTATACGCGCGAGATCCCGCCCGTGTTTGAGATTTTCTCGGACAGGATCGAGATCACATCGGACGGCGGCCTCATTTATGGGCAGAGTGAGGAGGACTTTTTCAGCTTTGCGAGTATGCCGCGCAACCGCGAACTTATGCGCGTGTTCAAGGACGTGGGGTTGGTGGAGCAGCTCGGCTCCGGAATGAGCAGGATCTTGAAGGAGTATGATAAAAGCATTTTCAGCATTTCTTCGCGCAGTATCAAGGTGGTGTTCCCGTATCCCGAGGAGCAGAAAGTTGAGGGTAAAGTAGACAGTAAAGTGGACAGTAAGGGGACTGTAAAACTGAACGCCACGCAGCGGCGTATCGTGGAGTTGATGAAGGCGGATCCCGAGATCACCATAGCAAGTTTGTCCGAGGCGATCGGTATCGGGCATAGCGGGATCAAGAAAAACATCGCTAAACTCAAAGAGGCGGGAGTGATCAAACGTCTCGGCTCCGACAAGACGGGAAGTTGGAAAGTAACCGAGTAGAGTGCGGCGATAGGCAATAGCTCTTTGGATGCTTTGTCGAATGAAAGGGGACGGGTATGAATAGTGTTTGCCGAGAATTGTTCAGGGCAATTCATGAAGGACTTTGGGTTTCCATTGAATATAAAAATCAAGATGAGAAGATAACAAAATATTGGATCGGTATAAAAAGACTTGATCCAAAAAGGAAATCCTTGGTCGTAGATGGGTTGCATCTTGCCAATTTTTCATTGCGCGAATTAACAATTTATATCGGATCTATTTTAAGTGCTGTCACGATCAAAGGGTCCTATTGTCCTGTCAACGAATGGCTTGTAAAAGATATTTCCCTGCATCCACAAAAATACAGTGAATTTTTCGGAAGTGTTGCAAATCTTAAAATTTTAAATTATCTGTCTGATTGCAACAAGATGGATACGACTCCATACATGACCGATTATGCCCTTTTAAAGAATCTGGATGAAGATCGTCTCGTGGATGGCAGATATGCGTTAAGCAATGAGCAGTTTCAGGAAATCGTAAAAACTTTTCAATATGAGTCGAAATCGGAGAGCGCACAGCTAAAAATCAAACAGCTATGCATGAACGTGTTGAGCATCAATACGCCGAAAGGGTTATATGTTTTGGCACACCGATGGCTTTCGTTAGATGTGCGATCCAAGACATTGGTGGCCGACGATGCAGTGACGATCAATCAGGAATATACGATCGAAGGCGAAAAGCAGAGCATTCGGTTTTTTTTGGATGCGGATGATTTTGTTTTATTGGATGATTTTGAGACAAACAGGGAACTGATCAAAGACAGATTGATGAAGTTGAATCGAAGGGTTGGAAGCGTAGACGACCTTCCCCATCTGATAGCGATCGGATATGACGCTGTACTTGATCTCAATTCGGAATATGCCGCTATTTCCGATATGTATTCGGGCGGAAACAGTCCTACAAAACCGATAGAAGCCTTTTTCGGGAATCTGTTGGAGAAACCGGTCCGCAGGAAGGAATATCCGATCGTATTATGCAACAAAAAGGCAAATCTGGATCAGTTGCTTGCTATCAGTACTGCTTTGAAATATCCGTTGACGTATGTGCAGGGCCCGCCGGGAACGGGCAAAACAAATACGATCGTGAATACGATTTTATCCGCATTTTTTAATGAACGTACCGTTTTATTTGCTTCATACAACAATCATCCGATCGACGGTGTTTTTGACGCGCTCACCGGGCTTATGTACCACGGAAATGCGATCCCGTTTCCGGTCATCCGTCTGGGAAATAACGATAAAGTAGCAGAAGCATTGGAATATATCCGTATTTTGTATGAAAAGACAAAAAATATCAATGTGTATTTAACGACGCTTACAAAGTATAAGGAGGAGCAGATAGAGCGGACAAAGAAACTTACCGTTTTATTAAAAAAGCATGAAGAAATTCTCGATTTAACGGAAAGAAAAGCAACCATTGAAAAGGTTTTATCTGCGACAAAGAACTTTTCTTTTACGATCGAATTGCAAGCAAGGCAATTGAATGAGATCGAGGAAAAACTGAAGAGTATCGATACAGTGACCAATCAAGATGCGCTGGATCTGATGCCCGACGATCTCGATGAGTTATATAAGTATCTTTACTATGTTTCCGCCAAGCATATTAAGAGATTGAGCGAGCAAAAATACGATCGTCTGCGCGAGATAATATATACCGACGATACGGAAAAGAAGGTAGCGGCATTTAATCGGTATTTGAGCGATGAAGACAATGTGGAGCAGTTCCTCCGTATTTTTCCTGTTGTGATCACAACGTGTATTTCGGCGCATAAGATCGGCAAGCCGAGACAATATTTTGATATGGTCATCATGGACGAGGCGAGTCAGTGCAATACGGCAATTTCGCTTGTTCCTATTTTGCGCGGCGACAATTTAATGCTGGTGGGAGATCCGCAGCAGTTAAAGCCTGTCGTTTTGCTCGATTCTTTGGTCAATCATAAATTAAGGAAGAAGTATGCGATTACCGATGAATATGATTATATCAGCAATTCCGTGTATCAGACCTTTGTCGCCGCCGATGCCGTCAGTGATGAAATTTTATTAAGTCATCATTACAGATGTCATCCTAAAATTATTGAATTTAATAATCGCAAGTTTTACAACAAAAAATTATTGGTTGAAAGCAGCAGCAAAGAAGAGGAGCCGCTTGTATTTGTAAACATCAGGGAAAATGAGACAGATTATAAGAATACGTCGCCCGCAGAATGCGATGAGATCGTGAAATATGCAAAACTGCATACCGATCAAAAGATCGGAGTCATTACTCCCTTCGTCAATCAGAAGAATCTTATTAGTGAGGAGCTGAAAAAGTACGGCTGCCCAAATGTATCCTGCGGAACAGTACATTCCTTTCAAGGAGATGAGAAAGATGTGATTTTATTCTCTTTAGCCCTGACAAAGCAAACCGGTCAAAAAACGTATGACTGGTTAAAGAACAATAAAGAATTGATCAATGTGGCGGTATCCCGCGCCAAAGATAAATTTGTTCTTCTTGTCAGCGAAGAAGATCTGTCTCGGTTACATACGCAAAACGACAGGGATGATATTTACGAGTTGGCGGAGTATGTTCGGACAAACGGGAAAAGTCATGTAACGGGGTTGCAGGTCTCATCCCGTGCTTTGGGGGTAAAACCTTATAGTACGGAAACAGAAGATGCTTTTTTGGTCAGCTTGAATCATGCGCTCGATAATATAGCTGTGCAGCACAGACAGTGCGTCGTGCATAAAGAAGTCGCTGTTTCACAGGTATTTCAGGAAGATTTTTCTCATCATGATTTGTTTTTTACGGGGCGTTTTGATTTTGTCGTTTTTGACAAGAGAACGAAAAGGCCTCTTCTTGCGATCGAATTGGATGGGAAGGAACATTATGACGATGATACGGTAAAGACGCGGGATCGGCAGAAGGAGGAAATCTGCCGCCAGCATAATTTCCAACTTATCCGTGTGGAAAACAGCTACGCCCGTCGTTATACTTATATAAAAAATATATTGACAGAATACTTCTCGAAAATATAAAGAAAAGCCCTCAAAGGTGAAATTTCGTACTAACGAAGTCTTATGAAATATGTTTTAAGAGATTTGTGGACAGAGAGGGCGTGACTGCTTGACGGCAACGGTGAAGAGTGAGGTTTACAATGAAGTTTTCCGAGAAAGTGAAGTATGCAAGGATGAAATTATTTCTGATGCAAGAAGCGCTTGCAAAGGAACATTGGGGGAAGTTATGGCATATCTGTATCTGAATTTTGAAGAAAATCTGCAATCCGGCAGTAAAAATTGGGATGATTTTTATACGGAATCTTTGCAGGCGCAGTACGAGAAATTAAAAATAAAACTTGGCGATCTCGCTCCTGAAACGTTGCAGGGGTTCATCCAATCCGCTCTTGTGCCGCAAATGCAGAACACTTTTCATATATCTGTCTCCGGATTCGATCGTAGGATCAAAACGAATAAGCGAGGCAAGCAATGTATTTATAATATTGTGATTCGTCCTGCGCACGGTTTTTATTCCGATTATGTTCTCCCCAAAAAATATGATTTGATTTTGATCGGCGATCTAACCTTCGACAGTGTGACGGCAGTCACCATAAAAGGAATTGAATTGATTGATGCTGATGTGCAGAAATTCGGGGAGAAAGAAGTAGTTTGTACAGCATTGTGCGCGTTTAGAAGAAAAGCAATACCTAATCGAATTGGTGGAACGATTCAAGTGCCCGATTACGGTGACCGTGTGGATCTGCACGATGCCGTTCTGACAAATGATTTTATCAATGAACTCTGCACGGAATGCTACCCCGTACCGCATCCCGAACAGGCGATATGGACGTTGGAAGAATGGGAAAAATATATTGTCTTCCGCAAATATTATCTTGCAAAACAATCGGAGCGCTGTGAAGAGATCGACGGGGTTGCCGTATGTGACGCTTATATTCTCACAAAAGAGGCATATCGCAGAAACCGAGACAGGCTTTCAGCCTTTTTGCTGGACGGGGTTGCCGATTTCGGGAAAGGCGAACAAGTCATCATCGATAGAGAGGAGAGCGGAGCGGAAAGTTTTCCCTTGATAAGGGTGGATATCCGTAAAAACCGCAAAGCTGTTTTGTCCGATACGATCGGCAAAGGCGGAAAAGGAAAACCGAGATTCGAAGTGCAGCTGCGCCGTTATACGAACGAAGCCATGGGGCTTTCTGCTACGCCGCCCAATTATGATGAAAACGGCAATATCCCCAAAGGATACCGCTTTTATCAATATCCTTTGGGCGAACGCTATCTTTTTACTTATGTTGATGAAGAACCCGATTGTTCTGCGTTAGAGCAGCAATACGAAAAAGCGAGAGAAGAAAAATTCGCACAAATCGACGGGAAGTATGCTGTCATGATCGCGGCGGATCTCGATCGTTATACGGCAAGCGTTGCGCCTGAATTGGAGAAAAAGTATCAAAGACTTTATGCGGATTATGAGCAAGAACTTGCCGAAACGCTCGAAAGAGAAATTGCTGAAAATGCAGATAAAGAGATCCAAAGAAAATATGAACAAAAGGTTATCGCTCCTATTTGGACAAATTACGAGAGGCAGCGTACCGAATTGGAAAAGCAACTCAAGCGTTGCAAAGATGAGCGTTCCGATGAGGCGGACGGCTTGCGCAAAGCCATTTTGCTTGCACAGGCAGACTATGACAAACAACTTTTAGAGGCGCAACAGAGAACGCCGATTTCTTCCTATTATGTTGCACGCAGTCAACAGCGAAAAGAGGAGAAAAAGAAGAGTTTTGCCATATCCAAGCAGGCAGAAACCGATCGTCTCCGAAGAGAAAAACAGAGCAATCTGGAGCGCCAATATCAGCCATCCATCGCTGCGGAAAAAGTGGACTTGGAAGAAATTTTCAAAAAACAACTTTCCGAAAATAAGGCACGCAAAATCGAAAACGAAACAGTTCGCTGCTACATAATTTATTTCCGCCCCGATGACGGTACCGATAAACTAAAGGATATCCAAAAGGAAATCGATGAACTTGCACCAAAATATCTTACATACGACAATCGCGCTGAAAAAGCAAAGATCGAGCGGCAGGAAAAAGCGCTGAAGAGTATCAACGAAGGGTATGTGCGCAACCCGTTTTTGCCGACATATCTGTTTGCACCTGGATCGCTTCGTTCAAATCCGACGGTCGCGGAAGATACAGACTGGTATCTGGAAAGCCTGAATGAACGTCAGAAACTCGCCGTCAGACGCGCTTTGGCGAGCGAGAGTTTGTTCTTGTTGCAAGGTCCTCCCGGCACGGGGAAAACGCAGGTCATAGCAGAACTTACGGCACAATTTGCAAAACGCGGTAAAAAAGTTCTCATTTCTTCGGAAACGCACAAGGCGATCGACAATGTGTTTGAACGTCTGCCGAAGATCCCGGAGATACGTCCTTTGCGATTGATCCCATCGCAGAACAAGAAGGAGACAAATTACAGTCCCGAAAAGTTAGTTGACAACTTTTATAATAATATCGCCGATACGTTGGAAAGACAAATCGGCAGATACGAGCATTACGAAGAAACGAAGGCGACTTTCAGCGAAGAAATGTCTCGGTTGCGCAGCGAATACGACAGGCTTTTGCGTTTAAAGAGGCAAAACACTCTTCTTGAAGGCGAGCGCAGCGACTTGAATGCCGCCATTAACAGACAGAACGTCGAGCATGAAACATTGCGCGGCGAACTTTCGCTTACAAAAGAACAAACAGAATTTTGGCGCAGGACGAAGAGGAACATCGAAAACCTGAACTTTTCTTCGGACGATGTTGATGCGCCAACGATCGCGCTGTTTTCGGGAAACTGTAAAAAGTTGTGTGACGCGTTTGCCTTTTTGCAAGGCTTTGATATAGTAAAAATCGGCGAGATAGCACGACTGGAACTTACGGTTGTCCGTCAAGAAGTTTTGGAGCTTTTATCTGACGATAAAATTGCCGCATTGGAAACAAAACGCAAACAACTGCGTGACAAATTGCAGGAGCTGCGCGATTCGGATACAGATGAGCCGCCTCAGGAAGGCGCGGCAAATTTTGAGCTTTATAAACAATATCAAAGCGATTTGATCGATGTCGGCAAAGAAATTAAACTTATCAAAGAGGGCGGCGGTTTCGATGCGTCCGAAAGCATAGTGTTGAAATTGTTCCCGATTGTCGGAACGGATAAGACCTTGCTTAAGAATCTGCCGGAAGGCGTAGCTGTATTTCAAATGAAACTCCGCGGAGTCATTAACGACATAATAGCGATTGCCGATGAAAAAATAACGGGATGCGAAGAGGACGAAGCCGCCATTGAACAAAAAATAATCGAAAAACAAACGCAGATAAGTAGCAGTAAGCGCAAGTATGAAGAATTGAGCCAAAACGCATCGCTCGAAGAATACGACGATTTGAATTCCTCCCTTAAACAGAAGATCGCGCGTTTCTTCCGCGATTTCGGCATCGTAAGAGAGTACGATCCCGCAAATCTGGAAACGGCGTTCGATATTATTGCGGAGGAGTGGCGCAATCTCGAATACGATCATAAACGTACCGAAGCGGAAGATAGGAAAAAGATCCCTGTTTACCGCGAGATCGCAAAATATCTTAGTCAGGACGACATTTTGGAAGACGACCGCAGAACGTACACGCGTGATTTGTATGCGTGTGTCAATGTGTTCGGGATCACATGTACCAGCCGCGATCGGTTTACAAAAACACAGTTGGATGAGTTGGGGAAATACGGCATAGATTCGGTGGATATCCGAACGCAGGGGATCGACGTCGTTATTGTGGACGAAGTTTCAAAATCCTCTTTTCTCGACTTGCTCATTCCTATTTTGTACGGAAAGACCGTCATTCTCGTCGGCGACCACAGACAGCTTCCCCCGATGTACGATCTTCGCCATATGCGTGGCAACGATTTTGAAGGATTGGACGAAAATATCATCAATAAGGATATCAACGACGAATATACACGGCTGTATGAGGAATGTTTCTTCAAGACCTTATATGAAAAAGTACCCGAAGATTTCCGCGTGATGTTAAACAGGCAATATCGCTGCCATAGCCATATCATGGAGGTATTCAATCATTTCTACGGCGGCGGCAAAAACGGGCTTATCGTCGGCACAAAACAACAGGATAACGAAAAAGAACATAATCTTACAGTAAAAGTTGATGGGATAACCATAATCGATCCCGCACATCACATCTACTTTATAGATTGCGATCAAAAGGAATCGAGCGCTTACGAGGGAAGTACTTCAAAGATCAACGAACAGGAAGCGGAAGTTGCGATAACCCTTTTGAAAGCGCTTAATGCGGCGTGTGAGGAGCAGATAGCGCAGCATAAGATACGCATTGATAAGGCCAAAGGCGTTGACGAGCGTCCGAGTGCCGGTATCATCTGCACCTACGGGGATCAGGCTGGGCTTATCAAAAAGAAGCGCAAGTACCAAAAATTCAACGGCTTTTCCGAGAAGCAGGATGAGCGACTCATTATCAGCACCGTTGACGATTTTCAGGGCGACGAGCGCGACATTATTCTTGTTTCTATGGTGCGCAATCCGTCGGGGACACGATATGATGCGGAGTTTATCAAGAAGTTCGAGCGAATCAATGTGGCGCTTTCTCGTGCGCGCAAGTTACTCATCATTCTCGGATCACGCAAATTTTTGACGGAGGCGGGTGTGATCGACCTTCCCGATTTGTCGGGAAACAGTGCGCTCGACAAAAAGAACTTTCCCGTTTTCCGCGAGATCATTCAAACAATCGATTTTCGCGGAAGAGTTTTGCGCGCCGGCGATATTTTGGGGGAGTAAAGCATGGAAGAGAAAATCATAAAGCAAATCAAAACATCCTGTCCTTTTCCGCTTTTGCAATACAAGGTTACGGTAAAATATAACGAAGTGCGCAAAGCCTCCGGCATCGCCTACATTTTGTTGGATTTGATCCAGAAGGGTACGGCGAAAGAGGAAAAAATCGCCGATGAATTGCTTCGTTTCGGCATCCCTGCGGATTTGCATGGCATTTTCGGCAGAGAACTTGAACGACTTGCGGCGACGGATATTATCGCTTGCAGCGTGAATATGCGCTATCTTTCCGATCTGAGATATTTTTCGGAAATCAAATTATCCGATCTGGAACTCACCGAACGTGGTGAAAAACTGTTCAAAGAGGGAGCGATCCCGACAGGGCAGGAGAAGGCTTCCGTTAAAGATGTGTTTTACAGCCCCGTAACGCGTAAATTTGCCTTGCGATCCGCGCTTCCGTATTCTCCGCTTGCAAGTTGTTTTTTGGGCGAGAATTTTTTGGATGATGTGGAAATCGATGTGAGCGGAATGGAAGATTATGTCCGTGCCAATCAACAGCAATTCGGATTGAAGGCAGAAGAGCGTGTTATAAAGGCGGAGTACGAAGATCCGTTGAAATTGAATACCCGCAAGGAAGAAGGAACAACCATCAGCCTTTCCGTTTCAGGCGTCAGGTTTTTGTTCGAGACAACGGATGAACAAGCGTTTTTTGAGAGGTATTATAATTCCGCTTTGATGACGGAGTGTATGCGCCTGAAAAACCGCTATAAGTTTGTCGGGCATAATGGTGGTGTTGTAGAATTGCCGGAAATTGATGCCGCTGAACTTTCGCAATGCGTTGCGGTGTATATTCCCGACGATTTAAAAAAGCAAGCGGCACGCCCCTGTAAATTATATCTCGGGAGGGGAAGAGTTGATTTCGTGCGCTCCGATAAGGTCTTGCAACCGGATGCGGATGCCTCGGCAGAATTTTTGCAAAGGACTCATCCGAATGCGGAATTCGCACTTCTCGATAACAGCGCTTGCCATTATTATTGCGCGTGGGAAATTCGTTTCCCGTGTGCGCAATTCGGAGATACATTTAATCTGCCGCTGTTGGTTGAATATACGGCGGAGCAGCAGGTATTTTATAATATACTTGAAGAATTGTTTGACTATTATCTGAGAAAGCCGTTCGGGGAAGAAGTAAGCCGATTTGTCCTCTATATTATTGCGGCGACGGGGAACGTAGAGTATTTCAAAAAGTGTATCGAGCGTTATCTGGCAGGGATTGATACTATCGACGGCAAAGTCGACGAACTTCTCAAAGAGCAGCGTTCGTTTGCCGCAAATGAAGGATGGGCAAGGTATTTTATGCCTATTGCAAAAGAATTATTTGATGAAAGCGCGGCGGAGATCAGGTTGGACAACATGATCTATAAAAACGCTGTTCTTGCGCCCTTACAACGCGCACTTCGGATGACAGACGCGGAATATGCCGCCAAATTCGCCGAAGCTGTAAAAAACGAGGATGATGAACTCAGATGGCAGGCAATGGAAGTTGCGGGCTTTTCTGCGGAAGATATCCTTTCTGCCGTCAATCTTGTACCTCGGTATATGGAAGCTGTCTTAAATGATAGCGAAATAGAAGTGGATACAAAATTTGCTGTGCCGTTTAAGACGGTGCGGTATAATCTGTGGAAACTCAATTCCATGTTGGGAATAGAAGATTCGGAAAATTATACCGTCGGCGAACAGTACAATGCCGATGAATTTTTCGACGCATACGGGACGCTGAATTCCGCTTATCAGGCAATTTCAAGATATAAGAGCTATGCGCCGGAACAATTCAGGATGGCCGAACGATATTTTGAGATATATCGTCCTATACACGAGTTGCTGTCCATCGAAAGGACATCGGCATCTCATCCCGAAAAGATCAACAAGAAGTATATAGACGATCTGCTTGCACGCGGCAAATATAAAGATGCCGTCTGCGATCTGCTTGTAAAATTGCAGTATGATTTAAGAAAACTGCTCGATGCAGACAATACCATAGCGGCAAACGAACTGATCGATGAGGCGCGGCGGCGGAGTTTAGTCTCGCACGAACAAGCAAATTTGTTACATAAGTTGCGTATGTGCAGAAATAACTTTCAGCACCCCGAAGCAAGACAGATTTCTTATAACAAAGAAACAATCGAACAATGGAGAGATGCCGTATTTTCGGTCACGGAGGAAAACAAATGAGCCATCAGGTACAGATCAATTATCGGCAAATCGCCGTGCAATGTGCCAGCGTTTGCGAAGTTGCCGAAAAACAGTTGAAAGAAATCGACGAACTGCTTGCAAAGGCAAAAGAACATTCCGAATCGCTTCTCGGCGATCAGACAGCTTCTTTTGAGGCGGCTTTATCGCAGGAAAGAGTTGTCTTGGTTAAGAAAATCACAGAGTTAAAGCGTGAGGCAGAACAACAAAATCAAAGCAATGCGCCTTCTCGGCAAGGCGATATTCTTGCAATGGCGCATCGATTGCAAACACAAGTCAACACGCTTGCCTCGAAAAAGCTGGTGGAATTCAACGGCCTTTTGGATATGCTTCTTTCTAAAAGCATTTCCGAAAACTATGAAAGGCTGCGTGGCGGCGCAAACGGAGCCGTCGTAGGGGAGAATATACAGCGGCTTTTGAACGGTATTTCCGACGAGGTGCTGCGGCAGTTTACCTATCTTGCATACATTAACGATCCCACCCTTTCAGGCGACGCTCTGATCATTGCCGGAAAGAATCTTATGGGGCAGACCTTTGAATCGCGTTTGGAGAGTGAAAAGCAAAAAATACGCGCAGAACTTGAAGCGGCGCGCGTGGAACGCAGCGCGATCGAAAAGGTAATGAATGGCGGCGATGGTTCTCCTGAAGAGCAACTGACGGCTATCCGCACGGCTGCAAGCGATGAAATCGTTGGGGAAAAGATACGGCAGAAGTCCTTGAAGATCATTATGCAGGCGATTCAGGCACGCGGTTTTGTAGTGGATAAGAAAAACATCAAAATCAAGAGGGACACCAACGAAGTCGTACTTGTCGCTTTGAAAGCAAGCGGAGAAAAGGCGGAATTCCGCGTATTTTTGGACGGAAAATTTATCTATGATTTCCGCGGTTATGAAGGACAGGCTTGTCAAAAAGATATTGAACCGTTCATGCACGATTTAGAAGAGGTGTATGGCGTAAAAGTTACGTCGCGGCAGACGATCTGGAGCAATCCGGACAAGATCTCCACGATGAAATACCAATCTATCAACACGAACAAAAATAAGAGGTGAGGAACAATGGCATTGATCACTGCATTCAACAGACTAAAAAGAGAGATCGGCATCAAGCGCTGCATCATCATTGACGGCAATGTGGGCGATGTGTATCTCAACGAAAAGAAGCAAATCGTCGATTTGAAGACCTATCTTATGGACATGCTCAAAAATATGGAGTATGACGACGTACTCTATTGGGATAGAGTGGATGGTCTTGACGGCGACATATTCCGCCTTTCAGTGATCGATGAAGTAGAAGTGGAAGGTGAGGCATATTCTTTTGATGATGACGATGAGCAACAACCCGAAAAGGAACAAAAGACGGGCAGCGGACAATTCAAAGAGCCGTCTGAGATTTTCAATATTGTCTTCAAGAATTTGAAAAAGCCAAACCGTAAAACGGCATTCGTTTTGAATTGGGCGGATTATCTTTTCACATCGGGAGGGCAGTTGCCGCCTGACGAAAGGGAACTTTTGACGCTTCTCGGCAAGGCCGTAAAAGATAAGAAAGTCGAGTATTTGTCTTCTGAAATCAATGAGAGCACGGTCATTCTCATTACAAGTAAGCTTGCCATGTTTCCGATATCCTTTTATCAGGCAAATCCGGAAGTGGCTTGCGTGACGTTGTCGCGTCCCGATCGCTTGGAACGTGAAAAAATGCTCGAAAAAATCGAAAGCGGATTTGACGTTAAACTCAAACCGGGCGAATCTCTTATGACTTGCGAGAAGAAAAATGAATACGTCGATATGCTCGACGACTTCACCAACCGCGAGATCATACAGATGGCGCGTCTTTCCCGTAAAGAGGGGAAAATGCCGTTTGAGCAGCTTTACCTTCTTTTCAAATACGGGGAGAAGGATAATCCTTGGGAGAAACTCGACTACAATGCCGTCAAGAATATCAAAAAAATCTTGTCGGAACGCGTCGTAGGGCAGGAAGAAGCTATTGAAAAGGTGGAAAAGGTCGTAGTTAAGGCCTATATGGGACTTACGGGGATTCATAAATCTTCCTCTCGTTCTGCGCCTAAAGGCGTGTTATTCTTTGTCGGTCCTACGGGCGTTGGCAAGACGGAACTTTCCAAGGCGCTTGCAAAATTTCTGTTCGGGGATGAACAGGCTTGCATCCGCTTTGATATGTCGGAATATGCACAGGAGAACAGCGACCAAAAATTGATCGGTGCGCCTCCCGGATATGTCGGGTATGAAGAAGGCGGACAACTCACCAATGCCGTCAAAGAAAAGCCGTTCAGCATTATTTTGTTCGACGAGATCGAAAAGGCGGCAAAACCCAACCCGCGCATCCTCGATATATTTTTGCAGATCCTTGAAGACGGCAGGCTTACAGACAGCAAGGGTGAAACGGTATATTTCAGCGAAAGCGTTATTATATTCACTTCAAACCTCGGTGCGTCGGAAGTATCGTCAAACGGTTCCAATGAGGAAGTAGCGCAAGAGTTTATCAAGATTGTCAAAAATTATTTTGACAATGAGATCAAACGCCCCGAAATTCTCGGCAGGATAGGGTATAGCAATATCGTTCCGTTTAACTTTATAAAGGATCGCGAGTTCAGCGTAAAGATCGCGCGTTCAAAACTGCGTCCCGTGCAGAAAGCTATCCTTGAAAAATATCGCATAGACCTTGAATTTGAAGACGAATTGAAGTTTATTGACTATATTCTCGGTGGTGCGGACAGCAGCAAAGGCGGCAGAGATATTCTGAATGCCATCAATGACAAGTTGCTTGACGAGCTTGCCATGTTTATGTTTGAAAACAAGGCGGATCTTTCCTCGTTCAAAGGAGCGAAGATCCTTGTAAAGACGGCAAAGAACAGACTCGATTTCAGTTTTGAAAATGATTAAGTTTAACATCGCTTCCATCAATCGCTGTACGGAAACGGAAGGTCCGTATAAAAGGTTATGTGTTTGGTTTCAGGGTTGCAATATCGGTTGTCGAGGGTGTTGCAATCCTGATTATCAACCGATTGTTCCCAAACATATTCTTGCGCTTGATGAACTGATAGAAATTATTTTGCGAGCGCAAAAAGAATTCGGAATAGAGGGCGTTACCTATTCAGGAGGGGAACCGACTTTGCAACAATGGCTTCCGCACCTCACGCAAAAAATCAAGGGACTCGGACTTGGCGTCATATCGTTTACCGGACGAAAATATGAAGATGTGGTCGACATTTTGTGCGGCTGTGATTTGGTTTTGGATGGCGCATATGAACAAGATAAGCCTGATAAAGCACGCAGATTGTTGGGCTCTGCCAATCAAAGAATTCTGCTTTTAACAGACAGATATAGAAATGCGGTCAACTGGTTCAAATCGATCGGAACAAAAGCAGTAGAAGTCCATGTCGGGAATATAATTCTAGCCAACGGGGATGCGATTTAGAACGGCGATAAAAAAGGTTGATCGCTGTAAGTTCGGTAATATATTTTTTCAAAACAAGCCAGCCGTTTTGTACGATGTACTCGGCAATAAGATTTTTTACTTTTATAACTGAGTAAATATGTGCGGGTTTAAGAAGACTATCTTTGTGGGACAATTTAGCAGCGTATTGTTCAATATAATATAGTTGTTTATGAATATAAGATTGGGGAAAATTGGGGAAACTTTTTGAAGGAAAGTGCAAAAAACGGTGTTTTTAGGCTCAAAAATGGGCGAAAACGGCGATTTTTCAAGAAGTCAATTTGCCTCTGACTCCGTCATTCGTTGGTTCGAATCCAGCTACCCCAGCCATTTTGGAATAATTCGAACTTCTTCGTAATTCGTAAGACGTTCGGATTATTTTTATTATTAGATGATTTATACAAAAAGTAAGAAAGGCGGAGCCCGAATGGACTCCGCCTTTTGCCGTTGTTCAGGGTTTATGATTTTCGGCTCAACCTCTCAAATAATATAAATTCTACTAAATTACTGCCGCATCAGCCGTCTTGCGACGGTATCCACTCTAAATACAATCTTGCGGTTTTATGTATCCCTATGAGTGCAATGGGATGTTCACTTAAATCGAGTTATTCAGTTGAGATCTCTTCCATTCGGCATAATCTCTTTGACCTTGTTCCGAAGAAAGATATTCCCTTAACGCAGGGAAAAGCGTTCTTGCCAAAGACTTCAGATCGGCATCGGAAATTCCGTCTGTGTTTTTAAGTTGTTTGTTTTCCCCCGACATGCTTTATTCGATAATTATTCCTCCTTATTAGCGGTTATTCAGTTTTACTTGCTCCAACCGTTTCCAAACGATTTGAAAGATGAAGAGTGCTTTGCCGACTTTCGTTGCTCGGCGGTTGCCAACGCTTCCCGAAGTTTATCCGGCGCTTGCTCTCGTAGCTCTCTTAAAGTCTTGGCGTCCTCTTGGAGCGACAGCCTCTCTCGCTCGGTCTTTTGATAGAGCTGAAAGACGTCGTGCTGGTCTTTTATGCTGTATTCAAGCTCTTGCTTTAATCTTGCATTGTCGGCAGCAAGCGTTGGTACATCTCTTTTATTCGGCTTACGTTTTCCTGCGTTGTATTCCTGTGCGACGTTCGCTGCGGCTTGGAGAGGAGCGACCTCACGCTGTAATTGTTCACGTTTTTCTTCGAGCTCGTGCGTGGCTTGTTCCGCGTGGGCTTGGCTTTGCTCGGCGGCTTCTTTTCGCCTTTCAGCTTCGGATGCCTGCAATACGGCAGCAACTGCTTCGTCTTTCATCTTTTTGACTTTGTACGACATTGTGTCAAGATGTTTTGCGGTACTGCCTTCCTTGCCTCGTTGCAAGTTCCATTTCTTTCCCACAACAGAATAAAAGTCTGTCTGCAAGGTTTGCAGCGCTTTGCGGTCAAACAGTTGCTTGGCGCAGAGTCTGCCTTCTGCAATCGGGATTAAGTTCAGGTGCAGGTGCGGGGTGGTCTCGTCCATGTGGACTACGGCGGAAATAATATTTTCTTCGCCATATCTGTCCGCAAAGAAGCGGGTGCAATCTGCAAAGAATTTTTCCTGTTCACGCGCTGACAGACTTTTGAAGAACTCTCTGTCTGACCCCACGACAAACGAACACATCAGAACTGCGTCCTTGCGTACTTTCGTAGGCAAGTCGAGTTCCGCTATCCTTTTGTTGATGTGCTGAGTGTAGGAGCATTGTCGCTTAATGACATTGTAATTGTTTCGGGTACGAGCAAAGTCTATCTGCGGATTGTTGGCAGGATAGTTTTCATCTCGCTCGTTCTCCTGTTCGACGGGTGCAATGTCCGTCTTGTGATATTTTTCCATGTGACAAACTAAGTAGCTTATTTCATTGTCCTCCTTGTTTTTTCTGATTAAAAGCCCTCGGCAGAGCGAACGGTACTTCGCTTGCGAAGTATAGTGAGCTATACTTCGA
>ERZ1090864.610-NODE-612-length-19199-cov-8.137693_pt1 | contig 19199 bp, 23 predicted proteins | sample MGYA00478479_ERZ1090864 | MGnify/ENA primary metagenome ERZ1090864 (study PRJEB33644, sample SAMEA5815743) | chicken gut metagenome | biome: Chicken; feature: Gastrointestinal Tract; material: Caecum | place: Ireland | collected 2019-01-01 | study: A study of the...
CATTAGAAGATTGGGAATACGAGAAAAATAAAATCCCAGAAAGGTTATTAAAATTATTATCATATACGCTTGTAATAGATTTCCTAATTAGAGGTGGTGAGGTGGCAAATTATGAAAACATAATGGACGCAAATAGTAAACGAACTCCGGATGAACGCCGAGAATTAGCAAGAAAAGCAGGGAAAGCATCGGGGAAGGCAAGGCGTCGAAAAGCGGATTTCAGAAAAACACTGAATATGTTACTTACCGCAGAAATAGATAATGAAGAATGGAAGCCGGTTTTAGAGTCACTTGGTGTAGAGTGTACTTTGGAATCGGCTCTTTTGATGGCACAGATTAAAGAGGCAATGAACGGCAATACGAAAGCGGCTTATTTTGTGGCTCAGTATGCTGGGCAATCAGATCAGACTGCTGCAGATGATGAGGAGCAGAAGATCAGAACGGATCGTGCAAAAAGAGCGAGAGATCAAGAAGTTGGTATTGATGATAACCAGGATGAGAATATTAAAAACTTTCTGGACGCTGTCAGGCCAACACAAGACGAGCTGGATAAACTGTTCAATGAAGAAGATGGTAAGGAGGATAGCGACAATGCCGAAGAGACAAAAGAAGCCGGCGAAATTTAAATTCTTACCATTTTCCAGACAACAAAAGAAACTGATGAATTGGTGGAGACCTGTGGTCACTGCTTCGGAAAATGATTTTGTCATAGCGGACGGAGCGATCAGATCTGGTAAAACAATAGCAATGATCATTGGATTCCTAGTATGGTCACAGGAGATGTTCCAGGGACAATCCTTTATCCTTGCCGGGAAGACGATGGGAGCCTTAAAGAAAAACGTAATCCGGCCGATGATGCAGATTCTGGAAGCATGGGGATGGGGATATGAATATATCCGATCTGGAACAGATGCAAGGCTTGAGGTGGGAAGTAACACCTATTATTTGTACGGAGCCAATACAGAGGCAAGTCAGGATGCGCTGCAGGGGTTAACTGCTGCCGGAGCATATCTCGACGAAGCGGCATTGTTCCCGCAATCATTCATTGATCAGGCAATCGGACGGTGCTCTGTTGATGGTTGGAAAGTTTGGATGAATTGTAATCCAGAAGGACCGCATCATTATATCCGAGAAGAGTTCCTGCTGCCTGAAAAGCAAAAGGAAAAGAGAGTTTATCACTTGCATTTCATGATGACGGATAACTTATCTTTATCTAAGGAACGCCGGGAAGCCTACGAACGATCATGGTCGCATGGAAGCGTATTCTATAAACGATTTGTCTTGGGATTATGGGTAGCTGCAGACGGTCTTATCTATCAGCAGTTTGCTGATCACACGAAGGACTATCTGATCACAGACAAGTGGTTGGAAGAAAATGAAATAATGTATGCCACGATAGGAGTCGATTTCGGAGGAACGAAGTCGGCTCATTCTTTTACTCTTACGGGATTTACCAGAGGATATAAGCAAGTGATTGTTTTGGATGAATATTATTGTAAGAAACGTCTGAATCCAAAGCAGTTACAGGATGACTTCATAGATTTTGTTAAACGGGCACAAATGAAATATAAAGTTTATGAGGCTTACTGTGACAGTGCAGAGCAGACATTGATCTCCGGTCTTGAGATGGCATGTGCACAGGTACACGTTGGTATAGATATCAAAAATGCAATAAAGGGACCAATCAATGACCGGATTGCTTTTTATAACAGCTTGATTGCTCAGCATCGTTGGAAGATCATGGAACATTGTACGCATGTCATAGACGCATTTGAACAGGCTGTTTACGATGAGAAGAAAAAGAACATGGATGTTCGACTGGATGATGGATTGATGAACGTGGACAGTTTGGATAGTACAGAATACAGCACGGAGAGTATACAAGATGAAATCTTATATATTGCAGCTTAGGAGGTGTAGAAAGTGGATCATGCGATACGACAATATTTAACACAGAATAAATACAGTACTGCTTCGGATGAAACTTACAGTCATATTGATGAATGGCTGGAATGGTATCAAGGTGAAGTGGAGAAATTCCACAAATATAAGATATACAACGGATCAACCACGGTAGAGCAGGAAATGTATCGTCTGGGAATGGCAAAGAAAGTCTGCGAAGACTGGGCCAATCTCCTGCTCAATGAAAAGGTTGCAATCAAAGCCGGAGACTACGAAGATAGGCTAAATAAAATACTGGAAGCCAACAACTTTAAGGTTAGAGGAAACCAGCTGATAGAAATGGCATTTGCACTGGGAACAGGGGCCTTTGTGGAATATAAAGATGCAGATGATAATGTCATGATTGATTTTGTCAGGGCAGATATGGTCTATCCTTTATCCTGGGATAATGGAGATATCACAGAATGTGCGTTTGGCAGCAATCGAGTAGTTGACGGAAAAGAGGCGGTATATCTTCAGATTCACAGAAAAGGAAGGCATGATGAGGAAGAAGGAGAGGAAGAAAATCCGGATCTATATTATATAGAGAATAAATACATAGATGCGGACAGCGGGGAGGAAATGGAACTTCCAGAAGGAATACTGGAATCAATTCCTACTGGATATGATAAACCGCTTTTTCAGGTTGTTACGCCGAATATCTGTAATAATGTTGATTTAGACAGCCCTTTGGGTATTTCAGTGTTTGCCAATAGCATCAGCCAGTTGAAAGGCTGCGATTTGGTCTATGACAGCTACATGAATGAGTATGTGCTTGGCAGGAAGCGCATACTTGTACCGCTTTCACAGGCAAAGCGACAGATGGAAAAAGACGGTGTATATACGCCAGCCTTTGATCCGAAAGATACTATATATTATATGTTGCCAGATGACAGAGGGAACGAACAATCAATCACAGAGGTGGACATGTCAATCCGGGCTCAGGAGCATGAGTTAGGGATTCAGCGGAATCTGGATCTGCTGAGCTTAAAATGTGGTATGGGTACTGGAAGGTATAAGTTCGAAAATGGTGCGGTTAAGACAGCGACAGAGGTTATCAGTGACAAAGGAGATTTATACCAGAATCGGCAAAAGAATATAATCATCATTGAAGCTGCACTGATAGCTCTTGCCAAAGCGGTTGCATTTTTAGATGGGGTGTCCAATGATCTTGAGATGACAGTAGACTTTGATGATTCTATCATTGAAGATACCAACACAACAATTGATCGCAACATCAAACTTGTTAATGCGGGGCTGCGATCTAAGTTGTCAGCAATCATGGAAATCAATAAGTGCAGCGAAGAGGAAGCAAAGAAAGAGCTGGATCGCATTGCAGAAGATGGGCAGATAACCGGGCAGGATATCGACTGGACACAGACAGATGATGAAGATACCCAAGAAGAAACAGACGATCAGGACGAGGAGGATATAGAGGATGGATCTTCTGGAGAATCAGCAGGCAGCGGAAGCGGTCGACAGTAGTTATATTGATTTAGAATCCAGACTGATGCAGAATATTATCCGGCATATTAAAGATTACAATCAACCAATCGCATCTGATGAATGGTTGCTACAGAAGCTTGCAGAGATCGGAAAGCTAAATCAGGAGAATATGAAATTGATTGCAGAGGCCGCAGGCATAAGCCAAACTGCGGCTGAAAGAATGCTGCAGGAGGCGGCGAATGAGGCGGCAAAAGCTACCGATACAGGATTCCGGTATCTTGCGCGGCGGAATTTGGCCGGAGAAGCGATAGAGGCAGAAAAGAGCAAAACTATGAAGCAGGCAATGAAGGCACTGAATGCACAGGCAAAAGATGCTCTAAATAAATGCAATACAACAATGCTGTATAAAGCAAGAGATGCATTTAAGACTCTTGTTAATTCCGTTGTAGATAGTGCAAAAGAAATTGCAGACAAGCAATCATTTCTGGATGTGTTAGGAAATCATGCCGCAGCCACAACAATTGGAGCAGAATCTAGACAACAGGCTGTAAGAAAGTGTATCCGGGAATTTAACGACAAAGGCATCCCGGCTTTTGTTGATAAAGCCGGCAGGGAGTGGACTCCTGAGGCCTATGTGAATATGTGTATGAGAAATACAGCCCGGCAGACAGCGGAAGAAGTTCAGACAGCCAGATGCAAGGATTTTGGTGTAAATCTCATTGCGATCGATAGTCATTCCGGTGCGCGCCCGAAGTGCGCAAAGGATCAGGGTAAAATATTTGATCTGAACAATGGCAGCGGATACACGGAAGATGTGAAAGGAAAGAAGATCCGATATTATCCTTGGAATAGTTCCAGTTATGGGGAACCAGATGGAATCCTCGGTATTAACTGTGGGCACCATAAGTGGCCATTTATTCCAGGTGTGAATGTACAACGCTATTTCCCAACGGATGATTTGGATGCAAATAATAAGCTGTACAAAGAAACTCAAGTACAAAGAGCTCTTGAACGGGATGTTCGGAAACAGAAACGAGAATGCATGCTATTTGACGAACTTGGAGATGAGACGGCATTCAAGGAATCGGCAGTAAAGCTAAAGCAGAAAGAGGCTAAATTAGAACATTATGTCGGGAGTAAAGATCATCTGCATCGTCGAAAAGACCGAGAGCAGGTTGTTGGGTTTGACAAACGGATATCTGCTAATGCGGTAGCTGCCAAGAAATACGTTGATAAGTATGGAGCTGTCCGATATAATGAAGATGGAACGGTTGTTGTAACAGATAACTGGAAGAATCGTAGCCGTGTTTCTATACCTAAAGAGTATCGGGAAAATGCGATTATTGAGACAAGAGAAGTAAAAGGTAATCATGAGCAAATTAACCGTACTTTTTATAATGCAGAAGGCAAAATGTATCGACAGACACATTCAGGATACCATAGCAATCCAAAGCAGCATCCATATGAGAAAAATGGAGAACATGCGCATGATTATATATGGAAAGATGATAGGATAATTAATCGTAATACGAGAGAATTAACGGATGCAGAAAGAAGAGAAAGTGGTGATATTTTATGAAGCCGGATGATTTGAAAGAGTTGATACTGTCATTATCGCAAGACGTAGTATTTGAGTATGATGGTGCCGTAGCCTGTATCAACCCATGGAATGAAAGAAAATTTGAGGTTGGCTACGATGATGAAGTGAAGATATATAATAATATCGATGATGTAATGAAGGATCCGTTTTATCACGGCAAGTCATTACAAGAAATTTCGGAACAGTTGGATATTGATTGATACCGTTGATCGACAAGTGGTCAGCGGTATTTTTATACCATTTTGAAAGGGGTGGTGTTAATTGATTGTAGCAACAATCACACAAACCGGTCTTACGGTAGAGGGCCATGCAGGATATGCAAAAACCGGAAATGATATTATATGTGCGGCTGTCTCAGCTCTTGCGCAGGGGCTTGCCCATTCTCTGAGTGTGCTGACAGAGGATGCGATAGGCTATCAGTTTAGAGACGGGCACATTGATATAGAATATGAGAATCTATCAGAGGAAGGAAAGCTTCTGGTCGATTCTTTTTTTATTGCCGTGAGTGACATACAAACGACTTACGGTGATCAGTACGTAAAAATTGATACGGCGCCAAACGGGCGGAAAACGGAGGTATAAGATCATGAAATATATGAACATGAAAAAAAGATATTGGACAATGGATTTACAGATTTTTGCTGGAGATGGCGGCGATGGAGCCGAAGCAAATGAAGAATTAGATAATCCTGAAGATGAACCGGAAGATGATTCAGAAGATGATCCGGAGGAAAGGAAATTTACTCAGCACGATGTGGATGAAGCAATTAAGAAACGTCTTGCGAGAGAAAGAAGAAAATGGAATCGGGAGCAGCAGAAAAAGGCTGCCCAAAAAGATACCGACGGCACGGGAGAAGCCGGTAAAGATGGCGAAAGTGAAGATGCGAAGGCAAGAAAAGAAGCCGAAATAAAAAATTCAAAATTAGAAGTGAAGGTTGCGTGCTATGAAGCAGACGTGTCCAAAGATGCTGTAGACGATGTTGCAGCTCTTGCACATTCATATATGGAGGCAGATGAGGATCTTGATCTGGAAGACGCCATTGAAAAAGTAGTGAAGAAATATCCACATTTCAAAAATAATTCTGGAAAATCAGATGATGTGGACGAAACAAAAGGAAAGTCCTGGGGAGAAAGACAGAGGGGCAGCAGTAAAAAACTTACCGGTGTAGAAGCTGCTTTCCTCAAGAAAAATCCCGGGCTTAAGTATTAGGAGGTAAATATGGGAGCATTTAAGATTTTTTTACAGTTATTTGCACATGAGCATCAAGAGAGATGGTCTAAGCTGGTACTCGCGAAGCTTCGGCAGGAACTTGTGCTCAAAGATGGCGTTGTGTTTAACAACGACTATGAAGGATCACCGGCAGCTGGTGTCGTAAAGATTCCGGTACGCGATGAAGAAGTGCAGGTAAGCGACTATGATAAAGCAAATGGAATCCAGGGAACGAATGGATCTACAGCATATGAGAATATGCCAATCACAAAGGATAAAGCGCTCAATGAGATTATTGATGGATATGATGCCACTGCAGTTCCGGACAATCTGGTGGCGGATCGACTGGATTCTGCGGCCTACAGCATGGCAAAACAGATTGACACAGATGGAGGGACGACTCTTTTGGCGGCGGCTACTGTGGACAATGAAACTGAACTGACGAAAGACAATATCTATTCAAAGATCGTAGATATTCGCACAAGAATGAATAAAGCGAACATCCCGAACGATAGAAAGAGATATTTACTGGCATTGCCAGATGCTATGGCACTGATTTTAAAATCTCCAGAGTTTATTTCTGCCTCCAGCCTGGGGGATGAAGTGAAACAGACTGGAGCAATCGGAAAGATTGCAGGGTTCCTGGTAATCGAATGGAATGACACGACCGCAAATTTACAGATGCTGGCAGGACATCCGCGGTTTGCGACCCGTGCTGCAGAGTTTGCCGTAGACATCCATTTGCAGGATCTGTCAGGCTCCGGAAAATACATTGGAGCATCTGCAGTACAGGGACGTAAAGTATACGATCACAAGGTCTTACGGTCTGTTGCCATCCGCGCCATCTATTCTCCTGGATCTCTTGTGATGCAGGCGGCACAGGGAGCAGCTGCAGGAAGCACAATTTTAACTGTATCTTCCGGAAACTCCGGAACAACATACGCTTATAAGAAAAATCCGGCAGAAAGGGTTGTTTATGGAACAACAAAGGCTACTTATGCAGGAACCGATCTTACGAGCGGAACCGCGGAAATCGATGTAAAAGAAGGAGACATCATTGAGGTGGCCAATTTTGTATCTAACAAAGTGCAGAATGTTGGATATTACACAGTGAAAGCTGGAGATATCAAAGCGTCTGCTTAAGGAGTGATATATATGTCGTATTATGTAGACGAAGAGTATTACAGAACGAAATACCACGGAGAAGAAGTGGACGATTTTGAATTTGATAAACTCTGTAAAATGGCAGAGGAACTCATAGAAGAAATGACGTTGTACAGACTTACTCCAGTGGCATTTCTGGCAATGCCAGAGGATGTGCGGGAAAGAGTAAGGCAGGCTGTATGTGTGCAGATTGATTATCTGGATGCGAATGGCGGAGCAGAAATGGATAACAGCACAGGAATCCAAAGTGCAACGCTGGGGAAATTTTCTTATTCCGGAAGCACGGGAACCAATGGAAGTACAGAACAGTCCAGATTTTCTCCACGTGCAGAACGCCTGCTCTGGCCTACCGGCCTGACATATCGAGGAGGGAGGTATTGATGTGAAAGCGATACCGAAAAAACTCTTGATTCACAAAGTGGTACTGCACAAAAAAGAAAAAGAAGATAAGTGGGGAAACGCGACTTTGGATGCAGGGACGGAACTGTCTTATGTAAGGATGGAACCGTCGAAGCAGATCGTGCGAGACAAAAATAATGCAGAGATCCAGCTGTCGGCTACTCTTTTCTTTGACTGTCGTAACAGCAGGCCGAAAGATATCACATTTCAGACGGATGACATCATTGTTTTTAACGGGATGAAACATCAGGTGAAAGTAGTGGAGCCGTTATATGATGAGAAAATATTGCATCATTACGAATTGGGGTTGATTAAGAGTGCCTAAGATTAGTACCAGGGTGACATTTGACAAAAAACGTGCAGCCGGGCTGATTCGAGCTTGTAGCAATGACGCTCTTACTGTAATGGGGACCCAAGCATTACAAGATACGTCTCCGCATGTGCCGCACGATCAAGGCCCATTGGAAGATAGCGGCCTGACTTCCAGCGACAAAAAAGCTGTGGACGGTGAGTTTGTGATGCGCTGGTCTACACCTTATGCCCAGTATTTATGGCACGGGGATGTTATGTATGGAAATCCCACAAATCGAACCTATGGACCGAAAAAGATATCATTTACCAGTGCACTTGCCAGAGAAGAGTGGGCGAAATATGCCAAAGAGGTGTACGGAGATGAGTGGAAGATGGTATATCAGGCAGCGTTAAAAAGGGGGCTTGGAAAAGGATGACGCCGCAAACAGAATTATTAGAACTGATTACGGAAACTGCAGAAAATAATTGCAATTTAGACACGTCAATATCCCTAAAAGAACTTCCGGCGGAAGGCGGGTTGTATGTTGAGCTTGGAGAAGGCTTTGGAAATGCAACATACTATGATAAGAGTACCGAAAAAACAATCCCGGTGCTTTTTTTATGCCGACATGTAGATCAGGAACGAGGACTGGAAGAACTTAGCGAAATCAGCCATTATTTTCAACGACTAAGGCAGTACCCGCAGGCAAAAACATTTGCTTGGTTAGATACAGAAATTGCAAAAGAACCAAATAAGATAGGGCGGGATGAGGATGGAGTTTATCATTTCTCCTGTATCTTAAACTGTAAAATATATTATTAGGAAAGGAGCCAATATTATGTGGAAAATGAACCTGCAGTTATTTGCAGAACCGAAATTACCGGATAATCCGATCACTCCGGAAATTAACTATGAAACAGAAGCGTTTATCAATACAGCACCGGATGAAGAAACGCCAACATGGGCAAGCCTGGCAAACCTTACTCAAAACATGGCGCAGTCTTTAAATGAGGTGCTGCAGCAGGTAGCTTATTATGCAGATAAAGGGTGGAGTTCAACTGAGGTTACCGGTGCGCAGATGACATTAACATTAACCGGAGCCGTAAAACCGGGAGACACTGCATGCGACTACATTTTGAGTGACGAGGTTATGTATGGGCTTGGAGCTGCAAGAAAAACGCATATGAAGTTGCAGAAAGGCACGAAGGTGATTATCTGGCCGATTACGCTGGCTAATATCACCCCTGCATATGGAGATGCGTCAGCCATCAATGCGCTCACCGTGACAGTTCACGGGAATGGAAGACCTGCAATTGGTACAACAGCCGCGCAGTCATCAAAACAACAGTAGCAATTATGGGGAGGGCGACCTCCCTCCTCGATATATAAGTATTGGGTTTTAGGAGGTGGAATAATGGCTTACCAGGCAAGAAAACACAAGAGATTTCAGGAAGATCTTGAACTTGTCAATGAACACGGAGAAGTTGCGCATGTTCTTCACGTTGATCTCGACGCAGATGATATGGTCGTTAAGATTAACCGGAAATATGCAGAACTTACCAGGATTATGTCAGAAACAAACGAGATGAAAAGAAAGGCAAAAACAGCACAGGAAGCGAATGTCTGCTTTGAAAAGCTCGGAAGAGCAATCGTTGATTTGCTGGAAGCTGTGTTTGGAACAGAAGATACGAAAGTAATCTTGGACTTTTATGAAGGAAGATACATCGAGCTGACAAAAGAAGTTGTCCCGTTTCTTACACAAGTGGTGATACCAAGGTGTATTGAGATCAAAAACGAAAATAAGAAGAACATCTTGAGCAGATATAATCGAAAAACCAGACGAAAACTCTTTGGAAGGTGATTTTATGGGATTCTTGACAGAATACCATGATAACGAAGTAACAATCGGGAAATTAAAGTTTTTTATCAATCCGGCGTTTGACATAGTCCTGCAGGTGCAGGAATTGTTTGAAGAAGAGTTAAGTGAGCAGGATAAGGTGGAACAGGCGTTGCGAATGCTTGTGCTAAATACAATGCGGTTAAATTGGATGGATCCGCATAAAAAAGTGCTTCTGTTGAAAGAAATCTATAAAAAGTGCATAAATACAATGAAGCACCCGCCGACAAGAAGGAAACAGAGAGTTCTGGACTTTGAATATGACGGAGAATATATTTATTCTTCCTTTATGATGGACTATGGAATCGACTTGATAGAAGAGCAGGGAAAACTTCATTGGAAAAAATTTATCATACTTTTCCAAGGTCTCTCTGATCGCACAAAGATAAGAGAGATCATGAGGATTCGTGCAATGGAAATTCCGGAATATAACGGAAAAAACGGAAAGTATGTACAGGAAATACAAGATTTAAAGTCTTATTATGCTCTTCCGGTCAAAGGCGGAGGCGGCCAGTCAGGACTGGATACTCTATTCTCAACATTGGAAGGAATGGCGGTGAAACGTGGCTGATCGAGATATAAATAAGATGAAAAAAGTGGTGTGCCCATATTGTGGAACACCGGTCAATACTTTTTATGATAAAGACGCAGAGTGCAGAGGCGTCTTTTTTAAGTGCAAAAATAAAAAATGCGCAAAGCAGTTTGAATTGAGGATTTAAGACGTTGTGCCCATGTGCCTGTCTGATTTTTGTAGATAAAGGCAGGTGGGCAAGATGGCAAATAAAAAAGGTGATGTAACCTATGAAATCCGTGCAGATGATAGCCGGGTAGAATCTGACATTGAGCAGGCGAATAAGAAAGTCGAAAAGGCAGCAAAAAAGTCTGCGGATGAGGTTTTAAAGGTCGAGCAGGATAAGTCCAAAAAGATAGCTGCTGAAAATGATAAGATTTCCAAAAATGCTGAAAAGACAGCAGATGACGTGGCGAATGCTTTTAAAGATGCAGGGCAGGATGCCGAAAAAGCTATGTCTGATATCGAGGTCGAAGATATAACTGTCGATGTGGATGCAGATACCGAGAAAGCAGAGGGCCGGATAGAAACTGTCAGCCATGATAAGAGCATTGATGTAGATGTTGAAGCAGATACATCCGATGCAGAGTCAAAGATCAGGACGGTAAGCAGTGATAAAGATGTCGATGTGAATGTGGATGCAGATATATCCAATGCTAAGTCTGGCATTAATAAACTGGAAGATGAGATTGAAGATACTGCAAATAATGCAGAAAAAGCTTTTGGCAATCTGGGAGACGCAATATCAGAATCTCTTGGTAATGCAGCAGGAAATCTTCCTCTGATGGATCAGGTAGGCGCATTATCAAAGGGTCTATCTGGGACAACGGCAGTAGCGATTGGAGCCGGAGTGGCAGCAGGAGGAGCCTTAGCAGGAATCGGAAGTGCGGCGGTAGGCGCAGCCACAGACATTGATTCTGCCATGAATCAGCTGCAGGCAAGTACTGGTGCAACTGCAGAAGAGACCGAAAAATATCGGCAGGTAATGGAAAATGTCTATAAAGGCAATTATGGAGAAAACTTTGGAGATATTGGCGAAGCGATTTCTCAAGTGACAAAGAATCTTGGAGAAATGGATAAGGCTAGCCTACAAAATGTAACAGAATCTGCATTTACTCTTCGTGATACGTTTGGATATGAAATACCAGAATCTACAAGAGCTGCAAAAGCTTTGATGGATAACTTTAGAATATCGGGCGAAGAAGCAATGAATCTGATTGCTACAGGCGCGCAAAATGGGCTGGATTATTCAGGAGAACTTCTGGACAGTATATCCGAGTATTCCGTTCAGTTTGAAAAAGTCGGCTTTGATGCAAGCGACATGTTTGCCATCTTTCAGAAAGGCGCAGAATCAGGAGCATTTAATCTTGATAAAGTCGGAGATGCTATTAAAGAGATGTCCATTCGGGTTGTGGACGGATCAGACACAACAAAAGAAGGATTTAAACTTATTGGGTTGAATGCCGATGAAATGTCGAAGAAATTTGCAGCCGGAGGCGATAGTGCCAAGAAAGCGTTCCAGCAAACGGTAGATGCACTGGCAAAAATGGAAGATCCATTAAAACAGAATACGGCCGGAGTTGATTTGTTTGGCACAATGTGGGAGGATCTTGGTCCGGAAGCGGTAAGCGCGTTGGCGGATATCGAGGATAGCGCATATGAAACGTCAGATGCGATGAACGAGATGAAAGATATTAAGTATGATGATCTCGGTTCTCAATTCGAGGAATTAAAGCGCAATATTGAAATTCTTCTCGTACCTCTTGGTGAAAGTCTGCTTCCGATTCTTTCGGATTTGATAGAGACGATTCTTCCCCCGTTAGTCGACATCCTAGAACCACTTTTGGGGATTATTGGAGCGTTATTAGAGCCACTCCTGCAGATAGTTGGTGAAATTTTAGGACCGCTGGTTGAAATTATTGGCGAATTGTTATCTCCATTATTAGAATTAATTGAAGCCTGTTTAGAACCATTGTTGGAATTAATAGGTGAATTTTTCGATCCGATATCCGAACTGATTGAATCATGCATTATGCCACTGATCGAAATTATTTCGGACCTGATCGAACCTTTAGCGCAGGTTGTAAAAGATTGTCTGGAGCCGATGCTGGAAGTAATAGAGGAACTTTTCGACCCTATTGTCAGCCTGATCGAAGAAGCATTAACACCACTGCTCGAGATTTTAGAGCCATTGGCAGACTTTATTTCCGCTGTGATTACGCCGGTTTTATGGGCTTTGTTAACGGCATTTCAGGTTGTTTTCGAATTGATAGCCGAAACGACCTTGGAAAAAATTAAAATTGTCCAGGATATTTTGAAAAATCTGATTGAATTTGTTCAAAACGTCTTCTCAGGAAACTGGCGGGGAGCCTGGCAGAATGTGAAGAATATTTTTAACAATATTATAAAATTATTCCCAAGAAGCATTCAGGATGTAATTAATAGCATCAGAGGGGTTTTGAGTGGGTTAATCAGTTTTATTAAAAATGTATTTGCCGGAAACTGGCGGGGAGCCTGGGAAAGTCTGAAAGATATTTTGCGAAGCGTGTGGAGCGGTATTGCCAGCATTTTTAAGGCTCCGCTGAATGCGATTGTAGATGGCTGGAATAGTTTGGCAAGAAAAATAAATGGGATTACAGTTCCAGACTGGGTACCGGGTGTCGGTGGAAAAGGACTGAATCTTCCAACCTTGCCAAGATTAAAAGTTGGACTGGATTATGTACCGAGTGATTATTTTCCTGCTTACCTGGATGAAGGAGAATGGGTACTTACAAAAGAAGAAGCGCAGTTTTTGAGATCTATCGGAGGTATTGCCGGCGTGCAATCTATGATGGCTTATTCCGGCAGGGACAATATTGATGTAACGATTGAAGGAGAATCTATTGACTATGATAAAATAGGAGACTCTGTTTACAGTGCTTTCAAAAAGCATGGTATGACGATGCAGATAGGCCGGAGAGAATTTGGGCGAGTCGTGGAAGATATAATAAAGGAAAGGGGGCTTTAATTTTTGGAAATCTTTTATATAAGTCATAATGGCACAAAAATAGACCTAATGGATGGAAACTATAAAATAGAAGAAAGTTCCCTGTTTTCACATTCGTGGGATTATGATTCGAAAGAATCTGCATCTGGATATGGCGGCACAATTGAAAAATTCCGGAAGGATATTCAAGACCGTGATTTGAAAATACACATTGAGGGTTCTGGTTTAGTAACATATAAACAGGCGTTTGATAACCTGATGGATCTATTCGATTCGGATGTTATAGACAATGAACCAGGGAGGCTTTATGTAGATGAACGATATCTAAAATGCTTTGTCACAGAGGGAAGCCCGGATTATTTTGTTCCAGGATTAGATATGGCAACCTACAGCTTTAAATTGGTTTCTGCTTATCCGCTATGGGTAAAAGAAACTTCGTATCAATTTTTAGCAGAAGCCGCAGATCCGATCACGATCCTACCCGGAGAAGAAGAGCCGGAACCAGAGATTACGATGGAGCAAGGAATAATGTTTCCAGAATTTCCGTTCGATCTTACCGTAAAAGAAGGCAAGAAAATAAAAGGAATGTTTGACCTTCCGACCGATTTAAAGCGCGTCCGTGGCACAAGAATGATAAACAATGAATCTTACCTGCCATGCCATTTCCGGATGACGATATATGGACCGGTAACGGATCCAGAGATTGTGATCGCAAACCACATCTATAAAGTAGAGACTACTGTGTTTGTAGATGAGCGGTTGGTGATCGACAGCCGGAATAATACAGTGATTAAGATTGGCCGTCTTGGAGAAGAGACAGATCTGTATAACAGCAGATATAAGCTGCAGAGCGTATTTGAAAAAATCCCTCCAGGACAGCAGACAGTCACATGGCCAGGAGGATATGGAATAGATATCACGCTGTACGACGAAAGGAGTGAGCCGCGATGGACTTTATAGTATGTTCTGCAGACCGAATGGAATTACGGCCATTCCCGGATGATGGTGCGTTGGACTTTGATCTGGGCGGCGAGAATGATGTAGAGATAACATGCAGTCGAGGACAGCTACAGATGGGATACTGGATCATGTCGCCAGGGACAGAATATTGTGCGATCATCGAAGAAATGGAAGTAAACACCAACACAGAAGAAGAGACATGGAGGGGGAACGCTATCCGGAAGCTATTGGAGCAGTACATCATCCAGCCACTATCTGGCCAGGATTATCGGACAGTATCCGGGGATGCAAACGAAATATTAGAGTCTGTCTTAGGCGGAGCCTTTGGCGGGCTTTTTACATTTCCGGAAGCATCGATTGCGATCGATATACCGTCTTACCAGTTTGACAGATATACAGATGCTCTGACTGGATTTACAAAGATGTTGGCAACAAAAAATGCAAGACTGGAAATTGAAGTGATCCAGGGCGGACCGAATGAAGCTTTTAAAATCATGTTATCCGCCGTACCGATTCAGGATCTGTCGCAGGAAATCGAATATTCCCAGGACTCCAAAGTTAATATCAGCATTAAAGAGAGCAGGCGTGGAATTAACCACCTTATCTGTCTGGGGAAAGGAGAGCTGAAAGACAGGCAGGTGGCACATCTCTATGCACAGCTGGACGGCAGCATATCCCAGAAGCAATATTACAAAGGATTGCAGGAGCGCACGGCGGTGTACGACAATAACAACGCCGAAGATTTAAACGAACTGATCGAGGGCGGAACAGAGAAGCTGCAGGAAGATATGAATTATAAGAAAATGTCTCTGGAAGTGCAGGACATGGATTTGCAGATCGGGGATATCGTAGGTGGAAGAGATTACAACAGTGGATTATCTCTTAAAAAGCCGGTCGTGCAGAAGATTGTGAAAATAGAAAGCGGAACAGTAGAGATAGAGTACAAAGTGGAAGGAGAAGAATAATGGCATTAGATATTGTAACAAGTTATCAGGGATTTGATCACATCACAGCAGATCAATTGGCTGATTTCCAACGCGGGCTGCTGGGGGACAGCTGTATCTTGCCGGTCGGAAGCAAGATGGAAGTCAATATCCAGACGGCAAATCAGATCACAGTAGCAGATGGAGTAGTGGTCTACGACGGAAGGGAAATCCATATCCCATACGGGACAAGTGAAAATGTGGCAATCACATCCGGTACACAAGGAATGTTAAGGAATGACATCGTCTGCCTACAATATAACAGAGATGAATCCAGCGGAGTTGAAAGCGTAGAATTTGTCACGATCGCGGGAACACCAGCGGCCAGCGATCCACAGGATCCAGCTTATAGCAATCTGGATATCAGAACGGGAGTATTTATGTCGCAGAAACCATTTTGCCGGGTAAGGCTTAATGGGACCGCCATTGAAGCAATCGATATGTTAGTAGAGATGTATGATAAGGGAATCTATCAGTTAAATAAGGATTTAGCTGATACTGGATGGATCCAGATGCAGCTTACCAGTAGTTTCAAAAATTATTCCGACCAGAGCAAACAAGAATACAGGAGAATCGGAAAAGAAGTATATCTGCGGGGCGTTATGTCGCCAGCTGCAAAAATCCCGGGAAGCGTGAATGAAGTTACAATTACTACCCTTCCGGAAGGATTCCGTCCGACGCGATCGGAAATCCAACTGTGCCAAGGGTCAATGAAAAATACTTGGTGCCTCACCGTAAATCCGGATGGCGTCGTTGCATTTTCGAGGTACGGGACGACAAGCGCTGCGGCCGCAGAACCATCTGCGTGGCTACCATTTAGCTTTAGCTATTCGCTAGACGAATGATTGGAGGTCACATGCGAACTTTAAAATTTATCATAACCGCCCAGAACGTCCAAAAAGACCCGGACTGCGATTTTACCGGAATTGTAGCTGGCACGCAAGGTTATTTGCAGGCGGAGTTTAGTGTATCTGGGGAATGGGCAGGCTGCCGGATGGCGGCTGTATTTAGCTGTATGAGAAAGGAATATCCGCAGCCGATTAAAAACGGCAGATGTGTAATACCTGCAGAGGCTTTGGAGTGGGATAACTTCGGAGTGCGGGTTGTCGGACAGAGAGAAAATTATCGGATAACAACGAACGAGGTAAAAGTAAAGCAGGAAAGGAAGTGAGGAAATGGACTTAGAAGAAGCACTGGCGCAGGCAGATGTATACGCAGAGGAAACGGAAGTCTGCATGATTGATGCTACAACAAGGACTATCAGTGTCCCGGCAAAATATCAGCTTCTTGGTGTTGAGAACGACAAGAGAGTGGAGCGGATTTATTTCCAGTGTCCGAAGGTTGTAGGAGATAATCAGGACTTGTCCCAGGGATATCAGCTCTTTATGAATTACCAGAATGCCAACGGTGATCCGGATGCGTATCACATTGGCGACATGGAGATTGAAGGGGATAATATCACATTCTCGTGGCTACTGGAAGAGAATGTCACAAAGTATCGCGGAAATATCCAGTTCGCTTTTGGAGCGATAAAACCTGGCGATGAAGCCGAAGACCCCGATAAAAACAGGTGGAATACGACAATCAACACTGACTGTACTTGTCTTGTCGGTCTGGAATGCACACAGCAGGTTGCAGAGAGCAACCCGGATGCACTGGCGCAGATCTGGACGGCCATTGACGAGTTAAAAGCTGGTGGTGGAACGGCTGGAAAAGACGGACGTGAAATTGAACTCCAGAACAGCGGAACAGCAATCCAGTGGCGGTATGTAGGTGATAACGACTGGACTGACCTTGTACAGCTGTCAGCCCTGAAAGGAGAAAAAGGCGACAAAGGCGATAAAGGTGACAAGGGAGAGACCGGAGCCACTGGACCACAGGGACCACAAGGCGAGACCGGGGAACAGGGGCCAGCAGGTCCGCAGGGAGAAACTGGACCGCAGGGACCGGCAGGAGATTCCGGCATCGTGTCTCGGCAGGAAATGCAGAACACAGATACAACCGTAACCCTCGAACCGAATAAGCTGTATGTTTTCCCGGAAATGGAAAGCCTGACGATTACACTGGAAACTCCGAGTGATGCGAGCGTGGCGAATGAGTACCATTTCTTCTTCACTTCTGGAAGTACGGCGACCACGCTCACACTGAATAATGTTTTAACTGATACATACAGTATTGAAGCGAACATGAAGTATGAGGTGAGCATTTTGGAAAATGTGGCGTATATCAAAGGAGTGAGTACAAATGAGACGTAGGATGATGGAAGAAATCGGAGGCGGCGAAATGATAAGAGGTAGCTTTACACCGGAAGAGCATACAGGAAATTATATATTAATTCTTCCGCAATCTTGCGAAAATATTATTGTCAGAAAACATACTTTTAACATTGATAATTTGGGATATCGTGGAGTGTTTTCTATGGACATGATTAACGGCTGTGCTAATGCCATTGTGTCATCTAATGCATCAGGAACGGCATGGACATTAGTCGCTGAAAATGTCAATGAAGTGAATATAAATGGTGATAAAGTTACATTTTCACTTATTAATGGAAAAGAACTTATAAATGAGCAATACGATTATATTGCGTGGTAAGGAGGGATTATGTTAGCAAAACTGATAAACGGAGCACTCAGCTATGCTCCAAAGAAAATAATCGTGAACGGAAAAACCATATTTAATCCGCCGGACACTCTGCTAAAAACACAGGGATACAAAGATATAGAGACATCTTCTGCCCCGGTGGTATCCACACAGACCCAGCAGGCAGTCCCAACATGGCAGGAGCAGGAAAATAAGATTGTCCAGACATGGGAAGTAAAGCCGGCACAGCCAGACCCAACAGCCGCCCTGCAGAAAATCCAAATACAAGCGGTATTGACACAGATTGCAGAAAACAAGGATAAGACGCCCGGTATCCAGTGTATGGCACTGTTCCCAACGTATGCGCAAAACAAACAGCACGAAGTTGGAGAAGTAGCTACACATCCGGAGACTGGTTATCCGAAAGAGTGTATTCTGGCATACGATGGTACCGTACAGCAGGATTGGACAATCAACACTCCAACTTGCTGGAAACCATGGCACAGTCGGAAGAAAGAATATGCTCTGCCGTGGGAGGCTCCTACCGGTGCGCATGACATATACAAGTCTGGAGAGTACATGATCTGGACGGACGGAAGCATAAAGAAATGTGTGCAGGATACCAATTTCAGTCCGACGGAGTATGCGCAGGCGTGGGAAGACGCATAAAGGAGAAAATATGGAAATTAGAGCAAGACCCATTGGGGTCTTATTTTTATGCAACAAAATCCAAAGAAAGGAGCAGAAATGAACCCAGGAACGGTAATTGACGTATCTATATTAGTGTCCGTATCTTCCCTGCTGGTTGCGGCAGCTACATTTTTTGCAAACCGCAAAAAAGACATCCAGCAGGACAGCCAGGGCGTGCTGAAAGCCAATATGAAGCTTGACCAGATCTGCGCAACGACCAACGAGACCAGATCGGATATCAAGGCGATCAATAGCCAGATCCAGGCATTAACGGAAAGGCAGATCAAAACAGAAGCAGAAATCCGGAGTATCTGGAAGAGGATTGATGAGATACGAGATGAAATAAAGGAAGAAATCAGAAAGGAGCATGAAGAATGAAGAAATATAAAGTATGGGCAAAAGCGGCAGGAATCCGAGCAGTGAAGACGATGGCACAGACAGCTGTAGCGATGCTGCCGGCATCTGCAACCATTACAG
>ERZ1090864.611-NODE-613-length-19133-cov-11.443914_pt1 | contig 19133 bp, 26 predicted proteins | sample MGYA00478479_ERZ1090864 | MGnify/ENA primary metagenome ERZ1090864 (study PRJEB33644, sample SAMEA5815743) | chicken gut metagenome | biome: Chicken; feature: Gastrointestinal Tract; material: Caecum | place: Ireland | collected 2019-01-01 | study: A study of the...
TTTTACTGATAATGTGTGGAGTAATAACAAATTCGTATTTGAAATAAGCAAATAAATAAAAACCGCCCCGGTGCGCCAACACCAGAGCGGCAATAGACTATAGCTCCGAAGATACTACAGTACGTTCCAAAAATATTGTATCATCTTCGGGGCAGCCTTGCAAGCAACTGTTAGGAAATTCCGATAAGTTTGCTGGCTGTTATTTTTGTACTCATTTTCGGGCCATGCCCGGAATAAAATCAACCGAGGTGATGTCATGAAAACTAAATATGGTTATGGCTACGTCAGAGTATCTACCGATAAGCAAGAAGAGCTCTCTCCCGATTCGCAGGCGAAGCTCTTGAAAGACTATGCTCAAAAGAATGGGATCATTATATCCAATATCTTCTATGAGCTCGGCATCTCTGGCCGTAAAGCTGAAAAGCGCCCCGAATTCCAGAAGATGATCGCCCAGGCTAAGTCCGCCGATCATCCGGTGGATGCAATCCTTGTCTGGAAATTCAGCCGGTTTGCCCGTAATCAAGAGGAGAGCATTGTTTATAAATCTCTTCTGAAGAAAAAACATAATGTAGATGTGATCAGCGTCTCTGAGCCTCTTGCAGATGGACCGTTTGGCAGCCTGATCGAGAGGATCATTGAATGGATGGATGAATATTACTCGATCCGGCTTTCTGGAGAGGTTACCCGCGGCATGATGGAAAAGGCGCAGCGCGGCGGCTATCAGGCGCGCCCTCCGCTCGGGTACCGGATCATTGACCATGGGAAGCCTCCGGTGATCGTGCCGGAGGAAGCCGAGGTCGTCAAGATTATTTTCCGGAAGTACGCAAATGATCATTGCGGTATTTTTGATATAGCACGCTATCTAAATTTGCACGGGTTTAAGACGTCTCGCGGCAAATCGTTTGAACGCCGGTCTGTGGAATATATCCTGCAGAATCCAACTTACTGCGGTATGATCCGGTGGAATCGGACAGTTAATGAAACAAACGAAATCCGCCCAAAGGAAGAGTGGATCATCGCGGACGGCCAACAGCCTGCCATTATCTCTAAGGAACTGTTTGACAAGGCGCAGTCGCGCTATGAACAGGAATATAAACCTAAGGGCTCCCGTCCATCGTCTACATACAAACACTGGCTGTCCGGTCTCATGAAGTGTCCCGCCTGTGGGCGCACCATGATCGCAAAAACGATCAGGAACGGTAAACGGGCTTACTCCTATTTCACTTGTTACGGTTATACAAAAGGAAAGTGTCTTGCGAATAATTCCGTCAGCTCCCTTAAACTTGAACCGGCGGTCCTGTCCTCTATCAAAGATGTGCTGGACACGGGACACATCATGTATCGATATGTGCCACCGGAGAATGAACCTGCTGCCGACATGACTGTAATACTTAACGATCAGCTTAAAAGAAACGCTGAGAAATTCGAGCGCATCAAAGAAGCATACCGGAACGGTGTTGATACGCTCGAGGAGTACAAGGCAAATAAGCAGCTTGTCCAGCAGGAAAAGGACCGTCTCGAAGAGCAGCTAAAAGAAGCCGCGAAGGACAAGTCCGATCCGGAGTCGGCCGAGTCAAATCTCCTTGAGCGTGTCCGGAATGTCTATGAAATAATCTCTTCTGATGCTGTGGATAATACTGTGAAGAATGAGATTTTAAAGAGCGTGATCGAAAAAATCGTGTACGACAGAGAGTCCGACGAATTGAAAGTCTATTATTACTACAAGCCGCAACCCCAGTAAAATCAAGGGGTTGCAGGTGTTTGTATGTTGTTACTATAAGGTCAACCTTATAGCAACAACATACAAGCGAAAATCTACCTATTTATAAGCACATTATACAGTATGTGTGGAGATGATACAATATTCCACCCCGGAGTTGATGGCTCCGGGAATTTTAAATTTCTTTCATTTTCCTCTTGCGTACTGGTGTCCAGTATGTTATTATATATTCACAGAAAGGAAATAAACAAGGAGGACGCGGAAATGAAGAAATACAACTTATCAACAATTATGAAGAGAGCCTGGGAGCTGGTTAAAAAAGCGGGTATGACAATTTCCGCTGGACTCAAAAAAGCATGGAAGGAGGCGAAAAACATGACAAAGGCATTAGAAGATTTTTTGATGGAAAACGGTGGAAAAAGATGGATTAAGAAAAATGAAGATGGTTCCGTTGCACAGGATAGAATCTATATTAATGACGTGGAACGCATAGCGGATGTTTTCGGTTTCTCCAATCCGAAAGCGTACAGAAGAACTCAGATATATTATAATTATGTAACGGACGTTCTTGTTCTCAACATGAGTGGAACGAGATTTAATCACATGAAAGAGGGATTTGAAAAAAGATTCGAAGATATCAACATTAGATAAGCGGCGCTTTCTATAGATACAATACTATATCTACATTCCACTGTGGATCTACTGTGCGCCGCTGCATATATGATTATATAGCAGGATGAAATATAATGCAAGCAAAACGCAATGCGATATTTAACAAGGAGGATGAAATGAAAGATTTTTATTACGATGGAAAATATGTGAAAGATGTAATAGTCGGAGAACGAACAGCGGAAGAAGTCGCTGAGAAGAACGGCATTGTGCTCACGAAAATCAGACAGGAACAAATTAAAGCTCCGTACATCACTACAGATATCTTTGTTACAAAATACACTTACGAAAGCAAGAATGTAGGAAAAGCGTTTTGCTATGAGATCACAGAAAATCACGGATTTGGTGAATACGGGACATATTTATTGACGACCGAGGGCGACTTTGACGATCTTACAGACTTGTATGTGAAATATATGGATTATTGCAGGAAAGAGATCGAGGAGGGCTGATATGCAAGTAAAACGTAACATAATGATTAATAAAGCTGGAGGACATTCTGGAGTAAACACAAAAAACTACCGTGTATCAATCCCGGCAGACATGATCCGGGAGCTTGGAGTCACAGAAGACAACAGATCTGTTACACTGACCTGCGAAAATGGAGTCCTGACAATCAGAAAATCCCCGGAGCAATAGCCCCGGGGTAAATTATTATCTATGCGACCCTCAGCACCTGTCCGGGATAAATCAGGTTCGGATTGCCGATGCCATTAATCTGTGCAAGGCGAGTGTAGGTAGTCCCGTACCGCGCTGCGATCCCAGAAAGTGTATCTCCAGACCGGACAGTGTAACTCTGTCCCGGAGCTGTGCTGCCGCCGGAGATGATTAATACCTGTCCGGGGTAGATAGTATACGGGCTATGGATGCCGTTTGCGGATGCAATCGACTGCCATGATACACCAAGCCGTGATCCAATCGTTGATAGGCAGTCTCCGGACCTTACCACATAGGTACTCGATCCGTATTCGCCGGAGCTTGATGCATACTGTCCGGATATCACTAACACCTGTCCGGGGTAGATCAGATCTGGATTGCTAATACCATTCCTTTCAGCAATCGCCTGATATGTCGTGTTATATTCCAAAGCAATGCCCGAAAGTGTATCCCCACTTCTGACAGTGTAGTAGATCACTTTGTCTGCCGCATGAGATGGCTTTTCTGTTGGCGTATAATCACCCGAGTTTGTATGGCCGGCATATGCTGCCCAGTCTGAACGGTTGCCGTAAAAAATATTAAGGTCGAGGTTTCCGGACCATCCAGAGAGTCTTCCGGTGGATGTATACTGATAGAGCGGTGTATCATTTGCAAATTCGCCCAGGCCACCATACAGCGGAGGGTTGCTCACAAATCCGTAAATCGGAGTATATCCCTTGTAATATCCTGCATTCCAGAGATCGTATCCGGCGTTGACTACGCTCGACCAGTCGTATTGATGGATCACACTGTTGGACATATAGATCAATGGTTTAACGCCAGTCATGTTATATACAGCGTCCATCCAGTCTTTCGCCCAGCCTACACCCTGATATACTGCGGATCCCTCAAAGTCCAGAACAAGTAATGCTTCGCCGAGGTATCCGGAGATATTGTCAACAAAATGTTTCGCTTCTGCCAGTGCGTCACCGCCGCTCGCAAAGTGATATACTCCCAGACTGTATCCTGCTCTCTTTGCATCCTGATATACGCGATCGCAGTCAGGATTGACATAGTTTGTCCCTTCCGTGGCTTTTGTGATCACGAAGTCCATACTCATCTCATCGACTTCAATTCCGGTCTGCCAGCTCGACACGTCAATTCCGTTCATCGCGGCAGATACCGGCAGCGGAATCGCAAAACTGAACACTAATATCAGCGTCAGGATCGCTTTCTTAATTCTTTTCATTTACTCCTCCTTTCCGTTGCGACGTCGCAACAAAAGAGGACGGTTTCCCGTCCCCTGATCTACTCTGTTTTATTCTTGTATTTCGTCCGGTTCCACATCTCTGATACCTTTTCCCATCCGCCCGTAGCGACCAGATACACAATAAAGGCAGCAATCACCGCTCCGACAATGTAATACCACAGAATCGCTATATGCAAATAGATACACAAAATCACCACAGCCAACGGGCACAGGATCAGCGCAATCACAAGTGCTACAGCGTTTGTCTGGATGTTCTTGAGTCCCGGCATCTCTTTGATCACCTGCGTGATGATACTCGTCAAGAATGCCAATACGCCGATCGCAATCAGTGAATAAGTAATATACTGCATTAAAACTTCCATGTTCATATTCATTCCTCCATATCATGCGCCTGTTTGTTCAGGTGCTTTTCAATCTTATTAATTGCTTCTGTCACCGGACCATTACAGCCCTGTTTCTTGAGTCCTTTTAGGCAGGCGAGAAGCCCGTAGGTGATCAGACACTGTTCTTCATTGATCTTCCGAATATCCTCTTCATGGGTTTTGCGTATCTTTTCCGTCTTCTCCTCGAGTTCTTCCGGCTTTTTGAAGAATTTATACGCCGCGATCAGCACTCCTCCGATCACTCCCAACGCACCAATCAGGCTACCTACTGTAATAATTGTCCCTATGCTTATATACACGGGTCTATACCTCCATATAATTTATGCATAAAAATAAGACCGGTTCACGGTCTGTCTCGGATTGCCATATCTTACACCTTTCTTATTTACGATTCTTCCAGAATTTTCTTCACATCTTCCCGTATAATCTCCGGCACTTCCTCAATTGTCTTAAGCCCTTTTTTAATCAGTGTTGCATAAATCTTAGCCATTTTTACATACCTCCTAACATCATTTCGTATATTTCAGTCAATGCAACCTGCAAGTCAGTTACACTGCTATCGCTGTCAGATAACGATTCCTGGATAGATTTCATCGTCTTTTCTTGTTCGCTCAGTTCCCTGAATGCAAGGTAATAAGTTCCGTCACTCCACTGCATCTGTTGGATAAATTCAACGTCATGATAGACCGTTTCTGTCTCTCCACCTGATACTGTCATAGTTGATAGATTATCTTCGAAAATACTCTCGTCAATTTTCGCGGTACTTACAAAGTTGTTCCCGTTCAGTCCGAGGTTTTCGATTTTCTGTCCGTCCGCTAGAGTAATAGTGTAATTGTTTTCCATTGCTTTTCAGTCCTTTCCTGTTATAATCCATTTTTTGTTGCTATACTTTGAGGATAATATTTCGATAACAATATTTCTTGCAATTCATAGATGTTTTCTCTCTGGTCATTACTTAAATATCTCGTGTTGCTATTCATCCACGAATAAATCCAGTCACAAAATTCCTGCGCTGATAATTGTCCTGCGAGTTTCTTCATTTTTCTACGCATGATTGTCACATTCTTCGGATTGATTTTATGTATCACTCTCCCGGTTTTTGTTAACGAATATTGAATCTGTAAAAATCTCCACTTTTCAGACAGCTTGCATATCCGTGTTTTCCTTTCGTTAACCGTAATACCGATGTCTTTCGCAATATATATAATATCAGCAAGTAAATCCTGTAAAAATTCTTTACTCTCATGTATTGCATAGCTATCATCTGAGTATCCAGCATATTCCTTTACTCCTTTAACAATCTTTACATAATTATCAATCGGAGTACGATATAATATACCAGCGCTTTGGGATATCTGATTGCCAATATTTATATGCTTCGGCAGCCATTTTTCTCCGGTTAACAGAGTTTTATCTATTTTGTCATGCTCAATAGAATTAAATACGCCATTCATACATTCGTTGTATTCTTCATCTGTCATATATGACACATCGACTTTTTGCCTGTCAATAATCTGTTGTATTAACTTAAGCGCATTTTCGTTATGGATATATTTCTTAAACATATCCATTAAAATGTCATGACGAATATTGTCATAATATTTCGAAAAATCAATTAAAAGAACATATCCCTTGTTATTACCATGTTTTTGATAATATCTGTGGAGATGGGTTTCAAGCCTCTTCCGTGTGAAAGAAATTCCTTTACCTTTTTGGCTTGCACCGTTATCATAAATCAAATACTTCTTGATTGCTGGATTAATGATTTCATCACATAATACGTGTTCTACGATACGGTCTTCAATTTGCTCTCCAGTAATACATCTTGTTTTACCTCTTTCTTGGATTATAAATGTATTACCATCTTTAAACTGATATGTTCCATCTCTCAATTCTCTTTGCATCCGTCCAAGCCCCAAAAGATATGTGGTTTCAAATTTTTGTACTTGTTGTTTCCAGTCACTATTTTTCTTTGACTTCAGGAATGCGTCATACAACGCATTCCCGTCAGTCAATATGTCATGCTTATAACTACAACTCTCGTAAGAGGCAGTGTCATGTTTCGTGTTTACCATAATGGATGGGTAACCTCTCCTTTCTTTAACCGTGAATCGATCAAATGTCTATTAAATCACGGCATCGAAATCGGACGAACGCCGTTAACGTAGGACGCGTTGTTATAGTTCGCATTGCCGTTGCTGTTCACATTAGCGAAATTAGCGGACGAAAATCAGAGGTTGCCCCAATATTATTCACTCCTTTCCGTTTTCAAATTTCTTTTTAAATTTATTGTCAGATTGCCGCCAACCTTTAATCAGGTTTATTTCCTTTTGTATCTGTTCTTCAAATCTTAGATATACGTTTACATTAACCGGTAGTGTCTCTATCGCATACTGCAATTCTTGCACTAGACGGAAGCATTGTCCGATTGCTAAATCCTGATGCAAACGTCTTTCTGTTAATTCTTCCGGCTTACTTGGATATATACTATTTGCAACATATACATGTTCATTGATAGCATGTAAACATTCAATAATAGTAGAGCGTTCCTGCATAATATACCATGCATTAAATTCATCTGCTCTGTTCAGTTGTTTTGAATAAGCTATACGCTGAGCATCAGACATTTCTTCATAACTTTTATTTCCAAACTTTCGGTCTAGTTGCTTTCTAAATTTATCAAAATCATATCCGAAATCCCGCAGAAGCAAATCTGTAATATCTTTTCTCATTTTTGTGAGATGATGGAAAACTTCAAATGTGGATTTGTTCCTTTTTCTTTTTACTACAGACATTTATTATCCTTTCATGTTTATTTTATTAAAATCCCGCCCCACAAGGGGGCGTGATTTAAGATACGCCGATTACAGAAAACGGACGAACGCCGCCAACGGAGGACGCGCCGTAATAGTCCGCACTGCCGAGGCTGTCCACACTAGCGAAATTAGCGGACGAAATAACGTCTCTCAACCAGTACCAGCTACGATTTGTAATTAATGATGGATTCATGGCAAACAAAGGTAACTGTGATTTTTCAACACGGTAATTATTTGGAGCCGAACTTCCATTTGATACCGGACTGAAAATACCAGAACCATATACCATATTCTCACACATTAAATCGACGATACTATCAAACCATGCCCCTGCAGATGCTATTCCATTTGATACGGCATTAGATAGATAAATTCTATGTGATAATACGTGTTCAGATCCGAATACATTCTGAATCGTTGTTTTCGCCTGCTCAAGTCCCTCTGTATACATTTTAGAGCCAACATACGCACCCGTTGTAATATTTGTGTCGTTCATGTTATGTGTATACAGGTTTGTATCTGGTACAATTACAACATGATGCTTTGTAAACGCAGTATCACCGCAGTTATAGAAATAATCAAATGCGGCAATTCTCCAATTCACTCCGCTGATTGTCCAGTAGTCACCTATATACAGGTCTTCGAATGTTCCGGATTGAATGGCGTTCCATTGCTCTTCTGTTACGGACGAACCGAGATTATTTCCGCGATAAATTCCATTGTGTGAACCAGCATTTGGGAAAATATGGGATGCTTCTGGGTCGCGCACCGGAACCACCTGTTTTACCCCGTTTACGTTTGCTTCGACTGAATCAAAATATGTATCTGGCATGTTATATACTTCCTTTCTTATTGTAATCTGATTGTTGTACCGTCAAGTTGCAGTTCTCCTGATTGCACAGGGTTTTCAGTCAGGTAGTTGTCAACTGCCTGCTGTATCTGCTCCGGAGTGGCTCCACCTGACTTCATTTTTGCCACAAACGCCGCTACAAGAGGCGTGATATCTTTATTATCCGTCATGACCATGCCCCCCATTCTCCGTCATTCCCGACCATAGCCACGTCAAACGCCGGAGTAATTGCGATACTGCCGGGAAGAAATGTCTGGTCGTCTCCCATGTGCTCCACGTTTTGACCTGTGGACGGAAGAGAATCTGTTGTGTTGTCTGCAAGTATCAGGCACCTGATTGCACGACCATCCGCATTCTGCGGTGTAGCGTCTGCTGTCTGCTGAATTGATAATAGTGTAAACATATATGCACCTCCTAAAATACTGCTATCCACTGGCAATCATATGACTTACTTGTGCCACCCGGTAGAAAATTGAAACTGAATCCCGTCTGCGTCCGGCTAGTAATCAGAAATTGCGGTACATCTGTCTTCGTATTGTCCATACACCCAACAGCAATATATGCATTTCTCATGTCCTTACCGGTAGTGATTGTGATATTCTGAATGTCATGTCCGCTCGGCTGCGGGATTGTATATGATCCGGTCATGACTTTCCCATTTACCTCGTTTATCGCGCTAACAATAGATGATTTATCCGTGGTATTTAGGTTGTCCCTGTCCCCGATGATCGTGCCAGTGATAAAATCAACCTGATTTTCTTCGTTGTCAAGGCGCTGGTCGAAATCGTCAATATAAGTGTCTTGATTATTTATCCGTTCGACAAGTTCATTGATTGCCGCCACAAGGTTGTTCTTTTGAGCCGTGGCCAAGGACGATAATGTCCCGACAGAAGATGATAATGATTCGATCTGTTTTTTTACGGCATCAACATCCTGATCTGTAGCAAAATCTCCGGTATTCAGCTGTTCAAAACTTACTGCCATGCTATCACCCCCTTATGTAGTATAGAGTGTCTTATCATCAAACTGTCTTGCAAAAGCCTTAAGGTTAGTCACATCCTGTTCGAGCGTTGCGCTCGGAGACGATCCGGCAATAAATTTCAGAGTGGTGTTGTCCAATGATGGAGTCGTTGAAATAATAAATTTTAGTGTATTCCCGTCCAGAACCGGATCGTCAAGCTGTATAGGATTTTCATCAAAATAGTTTCCGACTTCTGTTTGTATTGATTCTCCTACGTTTTCAGCGGCTTCATTTGCCGTCTGCGCCGCGTCATTGGCGTTTTCTGCTGCCTGATTTGCTGTCTGAGCCGCCTGATTCGCGGTCTGTGCCGCTTCGGTCACGTCCTGCAAGGTCTTGTCTGCATCATCAAAAAAACCGCCCTCATTCTGGCTCTGCTGTGCGTCTCCTTCTGTGTAATTCGGATGCACTCTGACAGGCTGAGAAAAGCTGACCAGTTTTTCATCCCCCTGCGTGATCCTGATCTGCATATCAGATACACCGAGTTCTGCGAACATCTGGTCTGTAACCGTGACGGTAACGACATTACCGGATATCTCTGCTGTATCATATACCGCTTTCCCGGACGGCTTCTGCACATAGACCTGCGCCGCAGAACCGGACGGGATATCATAGTCCCTGAATGTAAACACGATAGGTATATCATTCGTCAGCCGTACATAGTCGATCGGGTCTTTAACTTTGCTCGACAGGACGTATATATCCCTGTTAATCTGATTCGGCATCTTTTACCTCCTGTTCTAATGACTGCGTTTCACCGATATAGTCTTTTACTATACACTCATTTTTTGCTGTATCTTCCATGTTAATCACCTCGCAATCAATAATCTGTACTCGAAGTTTTCCAGCTTTCTATTAGTCCGCCTGATATCGTAAGATTAGCCCTATCTATTCGGGTTATGCCGGAACTGTTCCAAGCTATCCCGGTAATTACGCTTAGAGTCCCGGCTGCAAGTTTTAGGCTCCATGATTTTATCAGTCCATTTTGCACGACGATTCCACCGTTAGCGTTTGACGGGAAAATTGTGCCTGATGCTGTATTGATGATGTATGGTGTATCGTCCGGACTTTGGTCGTCATAGAAAAATATTCTCTTTATATTTTCGTCACTTCCGGAAGTGCTTGCGCACCCCAGTATTAGGCGTTTCCCTTTATCGCACCACATTTCTATCCCGTCTCTATCGGCAGCAATATCTCTTACTGCCCCTACACTTCCGGCATACTCCCCGTTATCTTCCCACGAATAAAACTTTGCTTGATTTCCGGTTATCGCAACAGATAACTCGCCGTTCTCTGCTCGCTGTATAAAGTCCCCCGATAACTGCAATTCTCCGGTATCCAGATTCCAGTATGACCGTCCCGTCTTATCCGACAGCAGTCCGGCGATCAATGTATTTGCATAACCGCCCTTTGCGGTAAATGCCGTTGTCCAGTCCCAGTCACGTCCGTCTGCCGTCCGGGAGTCTGCAATCTGAAGACCCTGCGTACCTAGACACATAGCGCCGTAGGTCGGGGACTCTTCGTTTGTGTCCTCGAACAGAATCGCGCGAACATCTGCGGTCTGTGCTACGTTTTTTTGATATCTCAGCTGCGTGTTGATTGCGTTCAGGACTCCGCTGACTCTCTCAGCGACAAGAGTATTGCCGGGACCGATCACCTGCTGAATTGCCTGCAATGATGATGTCAGCTCGGAGAAATAGTTATATTCGTAGTCGCCGAGCGTCATTTCTCCTGCCTGATTCCTGATACAGTCCCATGTCAGCTTTATCACGCGTGCATCTGTTGTAATCCCGAGCTTGTAATTGTAGCAGTGTACCGTATCGCCGAGTCCGACAGTAACCAGATCTTCAAAGTCCTTATACTGTTCTGTTTTTGCAAGGTCGATCATGGTCACTTCGATAGTCACCGCCGGAAGGTCTGCGCCGGCCGCGTACATATCTTCACATTTCTGTGTCAGCGCTGCGTCAAGCGCCGTCTGGTCAGCACAAATAATGATATTGTCGTCCTTGCTGTCAGATGCATCCTCTGCCAGTTTCACGTCCTCGAATTTCACTTCACGGATGTATTTTTTCGCGTACTTGTCAATGTTTTCGCTGTCCACCCACGGCGTGTCACCGCTCATCATCCTGCCGTTATATGCGACAGGAACAATCCGGGTCACCACGTCCGACATATCTACTGTATAGCTCAGACCGTTCATGTTCTTGCCGTAGCGGATTTCTATACCGTAATCACCGCCGACCCGCTCATTTATGATAACCTTAAAATTATCATATAGGATTTCGCCGCCCCAGGTCTGGATAAACGTAGGGGAGTCTTCGCCGTTGATCGCATCCATGAGATTGCGGCGTACAAAATAAGCAGTCCCACCCGTAGTGATATCAGACTCTCCGCTGTATTTACTGCCCTGAGTCATGATATTCAATGCATTCTGCCCGTTCTGGTTTGTCGGGCGCGTATCCATCAGGAAACAATCGTCCGCGCTGTCAAAGAATATCGGATATGCTGTTACCTCAACTGAAGAATCCGTCTTTATGCACTTGTCAACCCGGAAAAGTTGATGATCGCTCTGGAATGTCGGGGCAGATATGACCGATTCTTCAGACAGATATTTCCACCGACCGTCCGGATCCAGAGGGTGGCTCATGGTAAGCTCCCATGTTCCGTTGATCTCGGCCAACAGTTCGCATTGTGTCGGTAATAGCGTGATATCACCATTTGTATCATAGTTTGTGTTGTCTTTTTCATAGCACTGGATCATAAGTCTCTCCATTCTGGCGTGATATATGCCAAAAATCCATCTGTAACGGACAATGAATTATCTCCCGGATTAAGCCATAATTTAGCATAATCACCAGTAACATCGGTATTTAGCATCTGTCCATCATTCTTGTATGATATCATCCGGTTTGTATCGATTATGATTTCCTGCCCGACATTTGCCGTAAATTCATATCCGTTTACAGTCAGTGTACAAAGTCCCTCTCCTGTAATCCTGTATGTCGGTTCACACGTCACGCCCGGATTGTATATGACTGATTCAAGCTCAATTTCATTTTTTCCAGACTTATAATATGTATATGGATCACAAACAAACTCTGCTGTAAAATTTCCGATTCGGCGCGACGTTCTTTCTGTACCTGTAACCTTGCAATACAAAACCTTATAATACACTTCATGATCATCCGAAAACCAAAGTTCCCCACTTCCAGACAGCCACCTCTTCGCTTTTCTGTAAGTCTCTGCCCATTGATTCGGTTTCGACATAAAATTAAATTCTACCTGAATCGAAATTGTATTGTATAGATTTTCGGATACCGTCAAAACTCCGTTGCGCCCAGGTATTTCGATTTCCTCAATCTTCTCTTCTGGCGCCGGTATGCTCGGTCGACGAACTGGAATGATCCCATACCCTAAGCAGCTTTCATTATTGTAAGACACACTAAACATTATTCTGTCCTTTCGTCTTCATTGCTCCTACCTGTACCCCGGTAATATATTTTACCGCTGTTTTTCCTAGTACCTTTCCGTCCAGAATCATAGTATCGCCCTCGACAACAATCATTCCACCTCCGAAAGTTTGGGTATTGCTCGCAATATCCGCAACTCTTCCGGTGATCGTAGAGTTAATTGTTCCGGACACGTCCGAAGCTGCCTTTTGAATCTTATCTATGTTCCGATAGATTCCGTCTGCCAGTCCGGACATAAAGTCAGGCATCCACGTTTCATAGTCGCGTAGCGGGCCCTCGTCCGGTCTGGAAAAGTGCAGGAAAGAGCGAATTTTGTTCGCCACGTTCTTTACCGCGTTCACGATCGCGTTCACGCCGGACATGATCCCGTTCTTCAGTCCGTTGATAAAATCCTTGCCCCATTGTAATGCTCTGCCCGGAAGAGATGTTATAAAATCGATAGCCGACTGAAATCCATTTTTAATTACGTTTCCAATATTTGAAATTGCCGAACGAATTCCCGAAACTAAATTTTTGAATCCGTTTACAGCTCCGTTCTTTATTGAATTCGTTACATTCACAACCGTATTTTTTATTGAATTCCAGATATTTGAAACGGTATTTTTTACAGAATTAACGGCGTTCGAAACCGCATTTTTTGCAGACTCCCAACCGTTTTTTATAGCATTTCCGATAGACTGCATAGCCGATGAAACAGCATCCTTTATCGAATTCCATGCATCTCCTATAAATTTTCCGATTGAGTCGATTATCCCACCAAGCCACTCAGTTATAGAGCCCCAGTTTTGTATAACCAATATTATTGCTGTTATAGCTGCTGCTACGGCTGCTATTATTCCGATTAATGGGCCAAGCACTGCTGCCCCGAACGTTCCAACCACTGTTACGATCGATATGATAATTGGAGCCAAAGCAGATAAAACGGCTAACAGCCCCGCAAGTACCCCCACAAATATCTGAACCGGCTCCGGAAGGCTCAAGAATCCATCTACCAGAAATGATATAGCCTCGGTAATCGGAGGGAGAATCTGAGTAGCAAGCTCCGCCAGTTTTTCACCTAAAGGGGCAAATGCAGTTAACATTTCATTGACAGACGCTTGCAGTTCCTGCATAGGAGTTGTAGTATCTTCTGCCATTTGTTGAGCTGATCCAGAAACATCCTTATAAGTGTCTCCTAATGTAGTTAACGATGTTACAACTCCCATGTTGGCATCTTCTCCCATTGTGCCAAATGCAACGCTCGCCATATTAAGAGCCTCTTGCTGTGTTTCGGCGTTCGCTATATCATTCACAATAGAATTTATAACATCTTTCTGTGTTGCTGATCCGTTTTTCCATGCATTAAACACATTCTCCGTCTCACGACTCCATCCTGCAGAACTTTCAACAAGTTGACCAGTCTTTTCGTCTATTTTAGACATCGTATCTTCGATAGTTCCATCTGCCAACCGTGTTGTTATCTCGTTGATCGAATCATTTACTTTATCGAGATTATACGCGCCTCCCTCTAACCCATTCTGCAAAAGCTGAAAGTATTCCTGCGCTGAATATCCGGCCTGTGAGAACTTTCCGGAATATTCAGAGAGGTTGTCTCCAAGCTCCTGCGTCTTATCCAACCCATTCTGAGACCCAGTCACGATGTAGTCCATTGCCGTCTGAGCATCAAGGCCAAAGTTTACCATGAGGGCATTTACACCACGCATGGTTTCGCTCATGTCAGACCCAAATACTTGTTCCATCGTAATTGCCTGAGTCGTGATTGTCTCTAACTGTGTAGGATCAAGGTCTTTCAGATTGTTATTTACATATATAACTGCGTCTCCGACCTCTTCGAGGCTATCTGTAACCCCTGACTTAAAGACATTTTCTACAACAGTTCCCATCTGCTCTGCTGCATCACCCGTGAGACCAAAATAAGCATTTACACGCGTAACAGTGCTTTCAAGATCGGCAAATGCATCATAACTTTTCTGCCCGGCTTCTATGATCTTATCTCCCACGCCGGAAAGAGCATCGGCTGCGTCCATGAGATTACTAGCATCCAGCTTTTTATTTACGCTTTCCAGATTGTCTGCTGTGCTTTTTGATGCATTGTCAAGCTCACTGTAACCTGTAGCAGCATCTCTTGCCCCCGCTGCAATCTCTGCGAGCATAGCGCTGTTGTTATTCATAGAATTGTCGAGCTTATTCATGTAGTTCCGCGTCTCATTAATTGATACGCTCAACTTCGATACAGTCTCAGCTTGCTTATTAAACGCATTCTCCGCTTTAGTCGCCTCTGTAGACAATTCCCCGTTTTCTGTTTTCGCTTTCTGGTATGCCTGCGCTAGTTCATTCAGCTTCTGTACTTGCTTATCGTACTGTCCTTGCAACAGGTTCATCTTCTGCCGTTGCAGATCCAGTTCCTTTTGCAGATTCTTATTCTTCGCGATAAGAGCGTCCTGCGAATTCGCATTATCCTCAAGCTCAGAGGACAGCGCTTTCATCTCGGATCCACATTCCCGGAGCGCGTTATTTATATTTTTGATCTGCTGATTAAACTCGGCTTCGCCCTGAATTCCTATCCGGGGACCGATATCATAAGCCATATTTTCACCTCAAATCCGGGATGTAGTCTTGATTTTGCGTCTTGACCGTGTAACATCCTCCCTCAGACTCTGCGAAGAAATCAAGAAAGTCAGACAGTTCCCCGACCGGCATACAGTTGTATTCCAGAAACGGAAGTCCGGCTTTTCTCGCCGCAACGTCTAAGCGGACAAGAGAATTTACTCCTGTCCGCTTTCTGCGTTTTTTCCCTCTGCCCTTGTCTCAACCTCTTTCTTACTGCCGCCGTCGATGCATTCCGTGATCTTCTTGACCAGTTCATCTACATCGGAAATTCCGACTGCGATCTCGATAGCCTCTTTCGGGAGTGGCGTCCATTTTCCATCCACAATCGGAGCATCGTCCGGTTTGGGCATGTCTTTTTCGAAGTAATTCATATAAGCGCACCCCTGTGCTGTCAGCAGTTCAATCATTTCCGTTACAAGGTCGATCTTGTCCGCGTCTTTTGACTTTTCAAGCGCGGATTTCATTTTTTCCGCACTGCCATATTTCCCGATGATCTTCTTTGATGCGCCAAGGGAAAAGCTCATCGGATAGCTTTTCCCCGCGATTTTTACAAATACTATTCTGCTCATATCAACCCTCGTTTGCTATGACTGTCACCGTTCCCGCGCCGATCGCTTTCTTCGAAGCGTCAACCTGTGCAAGGTACAATGTCGAGCCGTTTGTCGCTGCGATCTCTCCGCCCGCAGGAAGATCTGTCCATTCCGTTAAGTTCTGCTGATAGGTCGGCATCGGTCCGGTAGTGCTGTACTTATAGCTTCCAGATCCCGGGTTTGTAATCGTGATGACCGTTTTCCCGGCTGCACTTCCTGCCGCTGATGTGGCGTTTACGGTATCCAGTGCATTGAGTACCGTCCTCAGATACTCCATCGCCGCATCGTGCGTGTCAAACCACGCTTCGCGCTTCCATGCGTGCTTATAGTTTCCGGACGACTGATCTGCGCGGCTGATCGTTCCCTCGATCTCTTTCGTCTGCCATTCAATAGACTCGCCTTTTGTCGTAGCCGCCTCTGCCGGAATTCCCATTGCAACCTTACACAGGATCACCGCACGATACTTGTCCACGTCGTTGATCTGGTGAGTCTCGATGATTCCGAATCCCTTCGGTGTCGCCTTTGCGTCATCGTCTGTTACCAGTTCCGTAACGCTTGTTTTACCGACCTGAACCTGAACCTCTTTCAGTCCAAGAAGTCGCTTAGAGTCGATCTGTGTAAGATCGGACGTGTTCAGCGTCAGCGTTCCGGTGTTAAATGTTCCGTAGTCGTTTTCGATGATCCGGTCGTCTCCATACAGCGGATTGTTATCGGACGTTTCTACTTCAACCCCGTACTCGATCGCGGACCCGCACACGAATCCGTTCTGATATACGACTTCTGAGCCGTTGAACGTATAGTCCGCAAAGACCGGGGTAGTTAATCCTTTAATAGCCATATTGTTCTCCTTTTACTTGAATCTCTGTTTCAGCTGATCGTCTATTTCGTCAGCCATCGCTTTTTCCGCTCGTTTCCTCGCTCTATTTGTCGCCTGTCTGAAAATTGGATGTTTTTCTCGAAACGATGTGCCACTCTCGATTGCTCTCATAAGCGCTACATTAGGTGTTCCATGCGGATATTTCTTCGTCTTCACACTTCCATATCCGTCAACGCCCGCTTTGGTCTGAATATATCCGTTATCGTTCTCAATCGGCGCAAGACCGAAAGAGTCAATAAGATCTGCTTTTTGCCTGCGGCTAACACCTGTCAGCTTATGTTCTGGCGTTCCTACAGGCGGCAATCCGTTTTCTCCCTCTTCGACCGGCAATCCTTTCAATGCGCTCTTGATCTCGTCAGCAACAAGCGCCGCGCCTTTATATACCGCGCTCTTTACAACTTCCTCGCTTTCACTCCCGAGGGTTTCCAGTACTTTCGCGTACTCGTCAATGCCCTTAAAATCAATCTTCGCCATTAGCTCACCTCAAACACCCATTCGTAGTGAATGAAACCGGCGCCGCCGTCGTCCACTCCCTCGAACTGAACCGAATTTAAGTAGAAAGAAATACAAGCGGCTACGAGTTCCGCTTGTATCTTGTCTACATTTTCGTCATTTTCAGTTTTTGTGAAGTAGTCGATCGTTCCCTGAATGGACTGGTTGATTTTTCTGTCATCGCCCTCGACCGAACTTCCCTCGGAATCTTCTGCCCATACAATATACTTGTCATCGGCTTTCAGTGCCTGATAGTGATACACCTTGTTAGTCACTTTCAAGAGCGTTTCTTTTATGATGTTAAGTTTTGATAACATATTCCTGACTCACCCTTTCCAATGACAAGCGCGTAATTCTTAAGTTATCGTCGTCGAGTGTCGGCTGTATCTGCGGCATGGTGTACTGTTTACCGTTCTCCAGAACGCATACGTCTGTTGCTCCGATATCATTCCACCCGGGGATATGCACGACAGACTCAATCTGCCGGTTCGCCTGCAAAGCGGTATAGAACCGGTTAATACCGACCGTTTCGTATCCGAAGTAGAAACTTGCTTTCTCAACAAGTCCGGTCACCGGCATGTCTCCCGGCTCCGCGATATTCTCGACGCTATAGATTGTCAGAATTCCATCGTCAAACGTTGCCGCCATTTGTCTTTCCTTTCTGCGAGAACAGAATATTGTTCAGCCGCCACCGCAAGAAACGCGGCATCGCCGTTTCATTTCCTGCACGTTTCCGGAAGAGATAGGCGGCGTATTGTACCACCGCCATTGTGATATCCGGATTTTTTTCAATCTTGATTCCCTCTTTTTTGATCGCTTCTTCTGCTGTCTTTAAGAGGGATTCAAGATATACGTCGTTCGAGGAAGTAAGCATCTGTAGATCACTTTTCAGCAAAATCAGTCTGTTATATTCCTCGTTCGTCATGCTCAGTCACCCGCTTTCGTGATGTTGACCGTGTAGACTTTAACCGCGTTTCCGTTCTTCACAGTCACGGTCAGCGGATGTACGGTGCTGTCATCAGTAAGTGTGATCTCTCCTCCGTTGCGCACGTTCTTTCCGTCGTACTCGATAGATACAGACGCGCCAGCCTGTGCCGGTGTAGCCTCTACCTTGTCCTTCGTGCCCGTAGCAGACGCAATGGTGTACGTCAGCGTGTCAGGGTCGAAAGAGGACGGCGCAAGCGTCTCAGATCCTACAGACAGTGCAATCAGATCCGCGTCGTTTGCGGTATCTGCCGCGAAGTCCATAACAGTTGTAACATCCTTCTTATTGATGTTGATCGCCACGAACGCGCCCGGGATGATCGGAGCACCGTCTGCACGAGCCTTTCCACGGAATACGGTGTTGTCCTGAATGAACTGAACCTCACGGGATGACTCGATCTGCATAGACGCGCGGTCAACCCACAGATAGAGACCGCCGTAACCGCCGATGATATCTCCATCCGGGATAAATTCAAGGATATCAATGTCGCCGTTTATAATCGGCAGCGTACCAAACAAGTTCGCTACGATATCGCCTGTCGCGGTAAATGTGATCAGTTTTGATTTCAACTGTGCGTATGTTTTCGAGTTCATCGCCCAAAACTGATTACCACGGCTGTACCGTGTGAATGTGTTCCCTGCCGCAAGAGCAAGCTGTGACCAGAACTGTGCGCCAGTAAGAGTTGTCCCGTCGATCTTCTGAATGTTTGTATCAGACAGTTTCTGCCATTCCGGAGCGTTTGCAGGA
>ERZ1090864.612-NODE-614-length-19123-cov-10.147420_pt1 | contig 19123 bp, 16 predicted proteins | sample MGYA00478479_ERZ1090864 | MGnify/ENA primary metagenome ERZ1090864 (study PRJEB33644, sample SAMEA5815743) | chicken gut metagenome | biome: Chicken; feature: Gastrointestinal Tract; material: Caecum | place: Ireland | collected 2019-01-01 | study: A study of the...
GTTGACGGAGGCGGTTCGCCTTGTGGAAAAGGAATCACAGTCTGCCGGAGCAAATGGAAAGAGGTCTTATTATGAACGAGAATTGGTTCCGCCCCGCATTTCATCGGATGGATGCCGCCGGGAAGCAGGCGCTGATGGAAAGCCTGGCCGACCGCTATCAAATGAGCTTTCTGGGCCTGCATACCTTTGACCGGTGGGGGCAGAGCTGCACCACCGGCCTGTTTGAGAAAGACGGCCGGGAGTTCGTCTTTGTCCCCGGCGACACCGTCACCCTGGGCTGGGAACGGTTCGCTGTGGGGCTGGATCCCGACAGCCGGAAGGAGCTGGACGATCTGTTTCAGGAATGGGAGATCGAACAGGCCCCGGAGGAGCTGGTCCGGGCGATCATGGCCCCCGTGCGCCAGGCGACCATCGGCCCTATGCTGGTGGGGCGAAAGCTGGAGGAGCTCTGCTGGGAGCCGGTCAAGATGTCCGATCCCAGAGTGACTGCCCATCCGGACTGGCTGAAGGAGTTCCGGGACTTTGCCTGGAGCGATCTCGACAGCCTGACCCTGCATCAGTCGGCCCGCATTGAACGGATGAAAAACGGCTTTCAGATCTGGATCTATAACCGCACAGACTACGATGCGCTTCTTGCCGGGTTGGAACAGCAGGGCCTTTCGCTGCCCACGGCGGACGAGTGGGCCTACCTGTGCGGCGGCGGGTGCCGCACCCTGTTCCCCTGGGGGGATGGGATGGATTACTCCATGCACCTGCATCACTTTGAAAGTGAGGAAGATCAGGGCAAGTCCTACGACATGGAGGAGTCCAACTTCTTCGGCTTGTCCATCGCCTACGACCCCTATAAGCGGGAGGTGGTGAAAGCCGATGCGTTTACCACCTGCGGCGGCGACGGCGGCTGCAACATCTGCGGCGGACTTGGAATTTTTCTCGGCTACCTGCCCTGTTCCCCTCACTGCAAGCCGGAAGTGCAGGAGGACAAGGAATTGAACGGCGACTATGACTTCTGCCGGCCCGTGATCCGGGTGCAGACATCCGGGTGAAAAATGGGTCAGACCGGAGATGCGGGGTGATATTGCCAAATGATCGAAGCAATCACGAAAATCCACACTACTTCTTCTTCGGTTACATTTGAATGTGGGGATGCTGCCATGATTGGAAATGGTGAGTTTCGGGCTTCATCCGGAAAAGTGGATGGGTTTATCCTGTATGCCGACACTTTGCGGTATGAAAATGGGGCGAAGCTCTCACGGGATGAGCAGGAACATCTGAAGCGCTTGTATCAGCATTTTGTATGGAACCATGAAGATTTCATAGACTGGGATATTTGAAAAGAGATTTCCCAGCAGATCGAACGCAGGAGCAAGGAGGCAAGCTATGGAATGGCCAAAACGGGCGCGGACAGCGGATTGGGAAAACGGTTTCCTGACCTTAGACGGAGAAAAGCAATTGGAAGTCCCGGAGCTGACCGCAGAGATCATGGAGCGGCTGGCCGGTTACCCCCTGGCGGGCTTCCATGTGAAAGGCTATCCGGTGACGGATGAACTGCTCTCCCCTTTTGCCGGGCACAAAAGCATGGTCAACTTCGGTGTGGAGGACGGCGCGCTCACCGACGCCTGTTTCCCTGTTTTTTCCGCCATGCCCAAGCTGCGCTACCTGCTGCTGGACGGCAACACCGCCATCAACGGCAGCGGCCTGTCCGCCCTGCAAAGCTGCAAGCTGGATCTTCTGACCCTGGGCCGCACCGGGCTGGACGATGCCGGGCTGCTCCAGGCGGCCTCCATCCCCAAACTCTCCCACATCCAGATCGACCATACCGCCGTTACCTATGAGGGCCTGCTGGCCATCGCCGGCAACAGCCGCATCCAGCCGGTGGCCCATGTGCAATTCACCCAGGAACAGATGGAGCACTTCTCCCAGCTTCAGCGGGAGAAGGCCAAAAAGCCCGTCCAGCTGGACGAACAGGCTGCGGAGGAATGCCGCCGGGTGTTGTCCGCTTTCTTTGCCGAAATGACGGAATGGGAGCGGTATATGGAGCAGGCCGGCTTTGAGGACGCCGAGGCTGTGCCCCGCTTGCTGGCGATCTGGGAGAAATATGTGAGCGAGAAGCCCCGTCCGGGCTATCGGCCCCTGGGCCTCTCGTACAGCGCCCAGGGCACCTACAACGGGGAGCAGTTTCTGGACGCGGAACAGATCACCCGGAACAAGCTCTACATCTACACCCGGGAGAAAGCCATCGGCTTTGACCGCCGCTTTCTCATGAAGCGGGTGGGCGAGGGTTGGATGATTGACGCGGTGCAGGAGCGGCTGGACGGCTGGCAGCGAACGGGATTGTGAGGGAGGCATAAGGGATGCTATAAGCGAAAAAGCGGCCGCACTCCGCTCGGGTGCAGCCGCCTTTTTGCATTTTGTTTATTTCTGGAGGCTCTCGCCGTTGGAGGCGATGACCTCCTTGTACCAGCCGAAGCTCTTTTTGCGGTAGCGGGCCAGGGTGCCGCTGCCGTCGCTGTTCAGGTCCACATAGATCATGCCGTAGCGCTTTCTGATCTCGGCCGTGGAACAGGAGATCAGATCGATGCAGCCCCAGGCGGTGTAGCCCATCACATCCACTCCATCGTGCAGCGCCTCGCTGACCTGCACCAGATGGTCGTTCATGTACCGGATGCGGTAGTCGTCCTCCACCGTAAAGCTGCCGTGGCCGTCGGGGATGAGGGTGTCGTTGGCTCCCAGGCCGTTCTCGGCAATGAACAGGGGTTTCTGATACCGGGCATACAGACGGTTCAGGGTGTAGCGCAGGCCCTGGGGATCGATCTGCCAGCCCCATTCGCTGACCTTGGAATACGGGTTGCGTTTGAGATTGGTGGTCATATTGCTGCCGGTGGGCTCTCCCTTGGTGGGGTCGGCCGAGGCGCAGTTGCTGGAGTAATAGCTGAAGCTGACAAAGTCCACCGTGTGGGTCAGCGCCTCCCGGTCCTCGGGGGTGATCTCCAGCTTGACCCCCTTCTCCTCAAACAGACGGGCGGCAAAATAGGGGTAGGCGCCCCGGGCCTGTACGTCCGCAAAGAGGTAGTTCTCGTCGTCCAGGCGCATCACCTCGATGATGTCGTCGGGATTGGAGGTCAGCGGATAGATGGTCACCGCCAGGATCATGCAGCCCACCTTGCAGGCCGGGTCGATGCAGTGGGCCATCTCCACCGCCCGGGCGCTGGCCACCAGCTCGTGGTGGATGGCCTGGTACAGGTCCTGGCTGCTCAGCTGGTCCTTGGGGGTCAGGATGGCCCCGCTCATGAAGGGCTGGTGCAGGATCGAGTTGATCTCGTTGAAGGTGATCCAGTACTTCACCTTGCCCTTGTACCGCTCAAACAGCACTCGGCAGTATTTGAGGTACAAATCGATCAGGATGCGGCTGCTCCAGCCGTTGTATTTTTTGGCCAGGCCCAGAGGAGTCTCGTAGTGGCTGATGGTGACCAGCGGCTCGATGCCGTATTTCAGGCACTCGTCGATCACCCGGTCGTAGAACTGCAGGCCCGCCTCGTTGGGCCGGTCCTCCTCCCCGGTGGGGAAGATACGGCTCCAGGCGATGGAGAACCGGTACACCTTGAAGCCCATCTCGGCAAACAGGGCGATGTCCTCTTTATAGCGGTGATAGTAGTCGATGCCGCGCAGCTTGAGATTGTCGGGGGTGGGGCCGTCGGTGATCACCTTGAACCCCTTGGGCAGAACGTCCTGGATGGACAGGCCCTTGCCGTCCTCATCGTAGGCGCCCTCGCACTGGTTGGCGGCCGTGGCGCCGCCCCACAAAAAGTTTTTCGGGAAATACATACCTGGTCTCACGCCCTTTCTGTCAGGAGTTTTCCTTCTCGGGGTCCTTGTAGAGGATGTAGGACACTGCAAAGCCCACCACGAAGGCGATCGCCGCGCCGGCGCAGGCGAAATAGAAATTGCTCATGGGGGCATCCAGGCCGATGTAGCTGGGCAGGGTCAGCAGGCCCGGGGAGCCGCCGGAATAGTTCTTGGTGTTCACCAGGCCCATAAAGAAGCCGCCCACGCCGCCGCCGGCCATGGCTGCGATCATGTTGGTGCGGATCTTCATGGTGACGCCGTACAGCACAGGCTCGGTGATGCCGCAGACCGCGGTGATGCCGGTGGAGGAAGTCAGTTCTTTCAGCTCGGTGTTCTTGGTCTTAAAGGAGACAGCCAGCGCAGCGGCGCCCTGGGCAATGTTGGAAGCCAGCTGACCCGGATAGATGATGGTGTCGAAGCCGATGGTCATGCGGTTGTTGATGCCGATGGGGGTCAGGGCATGGTGGGTGCCGGTCATGACCAGGAACGGCAGCAGCGCGCCGATGATGGTGGGAGCCAGCCAGGGGGCGATGGTGCTCAGGCCGTTGATGGCAGAAGCCAGGATGTTGGAGATGATGTAGCCGATGGGGCCCAGCACGCACAGGGTGGCGATGCCCACCACGAACATGGTGAGGAGGGGCGCGGTGAAGAAGCGGACGGCCTTGGGGGAGATGCGGGTGGCCACAGGCTCTACCTTGGACATCAGCAGCACGCCCAGCAGGATGGGGATGACCGACGAGGAATAGGTGGCATTGTAGATGGGCAGCCCGAAAATGGTGACGGCCACGCCGCTTTCCTGGGAGGCCGATACCATACTGACAAAGTTGGGGTGGATCAGGATGCCGCCCAGCATCATGGCCAGGTAGGGGTTGCAGCCCAGCTTTTTGGCTGCGGAATTGGCCAGCAGGATGGGCAGGAAGTAGAAGGTGGCATCCGCCATGAAGTTGACCACCTGGTAGGTGCTGGAATCACTGCTGACCAGCTTGAAGGCCACCAGGACCGCCAGGACCGCTTTCAGCATACCGGCGGCGGTCAGAGGCGGCAGGATGGGGGTAAAGATACCGGTGATGGTGTCGATCAGACGGCTGACCACCGATCCCTTCTTCTCCTCGGCGGGAGATGCGGGCGCACCCATGTCCCCCAGTTTGGCGGTCAGCTTCTCATACACCTGGGTGACCTCCGGTCCGATGATGACCTGGTACTGCCCGTTGGCCGAGGCCACGCCCAAAACGCCCGGGGTGCCCTTGATGGCATCGGTGTCGGCTTTGCTCTCGTCCTTCAGGTTGAAGCGCAGACGGGTGGCGCAGTGGGTCACATTGGAGATGTTGCCCTCTCCGCCCACCAGACCGATGATCTTTTTGGCAAGCTCATCGTAGTTTTCTTTTTTAGCCATGTGTAACTCCTCCTGATACAGGGTGCTGACAGTGATGCACAGGCGGCTGCGGCCCAGCTGGGCCCCGGCGACCCCCGGCACACTGCGTATGGATTCGAGATCCACCATGCTGCGGTCTTTTACGGTGATGTACAGCTCGCCGCCCCGGGCCTGCCACCGGCCGACATTGGCATACCCGCCCAAGTGGGGATAGAGCTGCTGCAAAAACTGCTGTTGATCCAAGGCGAATCTCTCCTTTGTATCTGCATCAGGCCGGCGCGCGCTGCCGTCCCGATCCATTCAAAATTGGGGACAAGGCCGGACGGCCCTGTCAGTCGTTTTTCTGCTGGACCCGGTAAATGTGCAGGATCAGGTACAAAAGCTCCTCATCGTTGCACCGCCAGTCCCAGGTGGAAGCAAAGTACTCCACCACTTTTTTGGCGCAGGCGTACACCTCGGGGTACTCCCTGCGCATCTGGCCCAGCAGGCCCACCCCCTGGTCCTCCACCTGTTTGCCGGTGGAAAGGCGCTGGATCAGATACCGCAGATGCATGGCAAAGCGGGAATACTGAAAGCTGTCCTTATCCAGGGTGATGTGCAGTTCCTTTTCAATGATGTTATCCACATCGGATGTGATCTTCAGGGCCATCATCATGGAGTGGATATCCCCCGACTCGCTGCCCGCGTTGATCAGGTGCAGCGCCACATTGATGGCCTCATAGGCGGGCAGGCGGGTGCCGGTATACTGTTCCAGGATATCCAGCGCCTTTTCCCCCAGAGCCGTTTCTTTGGGATAGAGGTGGCGCACGTCATAGGACAAAGGGGTGGCCAGGGCGATCCCCTTTTTCACCCGCTCAACGGCAAAGTTCAGATGGTCTGCCAGGGTAAACGGCAGGTTGGGGCTCAGTTCGCACTCCAGCTCCAGTTCCGCCTGCTCGGCAATATCGGCGCTGGCCTCCAGCACCGCCGACGGGATCCCCGCCGCCATCTGTACATAGCGGGGGTCCATATCGTAAAAGGTCCGCTGGATGGCATTGTAATCGGTCAGCTCATAGGGCATATCGGGAAATCCGATCCCCTTGCCCAGCACCACCACTTCGGTTCCGCTGCCGTCCAGACCAAGGGCCGCGTTGTTGTTGATCTTTTTGATGATTTGCACTTTGCACTTTTCCCCCCAACCAACCCAGCAGCCTTTTGCAGACAAAGAAAAAGCCCCTGAAGCAGCCTACCACAACACTCCGCCCCTGGATGTAAGGGAAAAGAAGTGTGCAAGTAGCGCCTCCGGGGAGTAACGCCTCGATTTCTGCAAGAAGGATACCACATTTGCCGCCCGGCGTCCATTCGCAGAGAGCACAAAAAAGCCGCCGTATTTTTGTAAGACAGCACAGACAGACAAAAAGGTCCCGGCCGGGCGGCAGATGCGCACGGTCGGGACCCAGTTCTGGCCAGCCAGGACAGGCGGCCTGCGGGATCAGTTTTCAGCTTCTTCCTGTCCGGGAGCGCCGTCCTGCAGTCGGGCCTCCAGCATCTCCTTGATGCGGACATTGTAGGCCGCGGTGCGGGTCAGGAATTCCTTGCGGGGCAAAGCGGCGTAGGCTTCCTCCACCGGCAGGACCACGGCGTCCATTGCGATCCCCTCTTTTTTGGCCACCTGACGCTGCAGCTTGCGGTTGTCGGCGGTGACGGCCAGATGGACCATCAAAGCCTGATTGCGGTACCTGCGGCTGAGGATCACCTCGGCGATCAGGCCGCCCACCACGGCCACGGCCGCCAGCAGCTGGGAGGCGCGCAGCCCCAGAGAGGGCACCAGCAGCAGGCTGTCGGTGCGCAGTCCCTCGATCCAGAAGCGGCCGGCGCCATACCAGATGGCGTACAGCAGGGCCATATCCCCGTTGAAGCGGCGGTACTTCATATACAGCCGCAGCAGCACAAAGCCCACCAGGCACCACAGGCTCTCATACAAAAAGGTGGGGTGCACCGGCATGGTGGGGTCGATGGTCACCCCGGCGGGGGCGGTGACGGTGCTGCCCCTGAGGTATGCCTCGGTGGCGGCGCTGTACATTCCCCAGGGCAGGGTGGTGTTGCAGCCAAATGCTTCCTGGTTGACAAAGTTGCCCCAGCGGCCAATGCACTGGCCGATCAGAAAGCATATACCCGTGAGGTCCAGCACCGGCAGCACCGGCAGCCTGCGCCATTTGCAGCCCAGGGAACCAAAGACCACCGCGCCGATGATGCCGCCGTAGATGGCAAGGCCGCCGTCCCGGATGGAGAGCATATCCCAGATGCTGTCGTACGAAAAGGGCGCCATGGCCACATAATAGGCCCGGGCCGACAGGATGCCCATGATCACGCCGACAACGACGACGTCGGTCAGACCGTCCCCATCGATCCCAAACTCGGTGCAGTGGCGGAAGGCGAACAGGATCGCCAGCACGATGCCCAAGGCGATCAACACGCCATACCAGTAGATATTGATGCCGCCAATGGTAAAGGCCACCCGGTTGACCTCAAAGCTCAATCCCAGCCCCGGGAAAGTAACAAGGTTCGACATTGTCTCATTCCTCCTCTGTTCCCGCCCCGGCTTCGCCAGGCAGGATCTTGACATAGGCCATGCGCTCGGGCCGCAGGATCCCCTGCATGGCCCGGTCGGCGTCCTCAGCGGTCAAGCCGGCCAGCATCTCGATCTGCTGGGCCACCGTCTGCCCCAGCAGGGCGAAGTCCGCCATCTGGCTGGCGGCGTCCTCCACGTTCTCCAGATTTTCCACCAGCTGGCCGTATTTTTCGTTTTTGCACAGGGTAAAGATCTCCCGGTCCACCCCCTGGCTGCGGATCCGCTCGATCTCCTCGAGCAGCAGCTGCCGGACGGTGTCGGGCTGGTCGCTCTCCCCGGTGAACAGGATGCAGCAGCACCCGTCCACCCGCAGCACTTCTCCCCCAAAGCCCGGATTGACCAGGCCCTGGTCGTAGAGGCGGCGGTACAGTCCCGACATTCCCCCGCACAGGCAGCACAGCACCAGGTCGTACAGCGCCTCGGTGCGCCCGTCCCCGGGAGCCAGGGGTTCCTCCTTGAATCCCACCCCAAAGCAGGGCTTTGCCACCGCCATATGCAGGGTCTTTTCCGTCTGCACCAGGGTCATGGGTTCATCCGCCCAGATCCGCTGGGCCGCCGGCGCTGCGGCGGGCTGATCCAGCCCGGCCCGGGCGCAGGCTTCCAGCACCTGTTCGGCGGTGATATTGCCCGCGGCCGCCAGCACCAGATTGGAAGGAGCGTAAAAGGCCCGGCAGCAGTCGTACAGCATCCCGGGGGTGATGCGGGCGATGCTCTCGCAGGTGCCCGCGATGTCGCTGCGGATGGGATGGCTGTGGTACAGGCACTGGCACAGCTCGGTGATCAGCCTCCAGTCGGGGCTGTCCTCGTACATTTTGATCTCCTGGGCAATGATGCCCTGCTCCTTGGCCACCGTCTCGGGGGTGAAATAGGGATGGGTCACCATCTCCAGCAGCACGTCCAGGCTTTCCTCCACCTGGCTGGTAGCGGTGAAATAGTAGCAGGTGCGGTCAAAGCTGGTGAAGGCGTTGGCGTTGGCCCCGGTGCGGGCGAACTTGGCAAAGGCGTCCCCCTCCTGGTCTTCAAACATCTTGTGCTCCAGGTAGTGGGCCACACCGGCCGGCAGGGTCAGCTCCTGATCCCCCAGCCGGAAATGGACGTCGATGGAGCCGAAGCGGGCCGCCACGATGGCATGAGCGGCGGCGTAGCCCGGCATGGGCCGCACCAGCACCGTCAGTCCCGAGGGCAGCAGATAGCGCTGGTTGCCGGCACAGTCCAGCACAGCGCGCAGATGGTCAGACATAGGGCCCCTCCTTCCGTGTCAGCAGATAGCTCACCGACAGGCTGAACCGGCGCAGCACCGCCCGCACCTGGTCCTCCGTGACGGCGGCCAGGTCGGCCCGGGCCTGGGCCGGCGTGGTGATGGGGCCGCCCCGGATGATCTCCATGGCATACCAGCTCTCCAGACCACCCAGGGAATCTTCTACCCCTTCCAGTCCGGCGATCAGGCCCCGGCGGCAGTCCTCCAGCTCCTGGGGGGTGATGGGCCCGGTGCACAGGTCGGCCAGTTCTTCCTGGATGGCCTCCTCCGCCCGGGCGGCGTTGCCAGGTTCCACCCCGCTGTTGACGGTCATGCTGCCCGTAAAGCTCTGGAACGAGGAGGAGCAGTAGTAGCACAGGTTATCCCGTTCCCGCACATGGAGGAACAGCCGGCTGGTGACGCTCCCCCCATACAAGGCCATGGCCAGCCTGTAAGCGGCCATTTCCTTGAGGTCCATGGGCCGGCCCAGGGTGAACGCCATACAGAGCTTGGCCTGCACCATGTCAAAATACTCGGTCTTATGTACTGTCTGCTGGCGGGGCATGGCCATAAAGGGGGCCACGGCCCGGGGCCGGCGGCAGACGGCGGCCAGCTCGGCCAGAAAAGCCTGCTCCACCCGCTGCGCCTGGCCGGGGGTGCAGCCCAGGACCATCACCTCGATGGCGGCGCTGTCCACCATTTCCCGGTATGCCTGGGCCAGGGCCAGGCCGTCCAGCCCCTCCACTTCCTCCAGATAGCCTTCCTGGCGGATGCCCATGGGGCTGTCCCCATAAAACACCCGGGCCGCCTGGCGCATACAGTACAGGCGTTTGTCGTTCAGTTCGTCCTCCAGAGACTGGCGCAGCATCTGCTTTTCGATGGCCACCGCCTCCGGGTCAAAGGCGCCCTGCCGGATGCAGGGGTGAAAGGCCACCCCCAGCGCCAGCTCCAAATAGGCCCCGCACAGGTCCTCCCCGGCCAGGGCAAACCAGTCCTTGATGCCGCTGACGCTGATGCACAGGTTGCGGTTGGCCCCCATGGGGCGGCCGTCCACCGTCAGGTCAGCCCCATACAGCCGGGCCAGGCGCTTGGTCAGGTCGGTCATGTCGGGGCAGCCCGCGTAGCCCCGCTCCATCACAAGGGGCAGCAGGGCGTGGGCCGTGGCGGTATCCCGCCGGGCGGGAAAGGTAAAATGGATGCTGATCCGGCAGCGGTTGAGCTTTTCGGCCGGGTCATATGAGAGATGCACCCCAGGTGCAAGCTGTTTACGTTCCAATCTGTGTCCTCCTGGCCCGGGGGTTCCGGGCCGCAAAGTGGGTCAACTCAGCTGGTTGACCGCCAGAAATTCTTCCAGCGAAAGGCCGCTGGCGGCGATGGCTCGGGCGTTCTCCACCCCCACATACCGCCAGTGCCAGGGCTGGTACACCATGCCGGTGGCAGCCTGGCAATCCTGCGGCCACCGCAGGATAAAGCCGTAGTCGGCGGCGTAGGCCCGCAGCCACTGGAAAGCGTCGGTGTTCTCAAAGCCGGTGTCCAGCGAATCGTACTCCTCCGACAGGATATCGGCGGCAAGGCCGGTGCCGCTCTCATTGCAGCCGGGCTGGGGCACGATGGCCGAGGCCCGGGCCTGGGCCTCCTCCTCCGTCATCCCCTGGTCCAGATAAGCCTGTTTGCGGGCGTCGAACTGTTCCTGCCGGCGCTGCTGGTCCTGGTATCCCTCCACCAGAACCAGATGAACCCCCACTTCCCCGGCGGCCTGGGCCATCTGCCGGTAGGCCGCGGCGGCGGCAGTCTCCAGCTGCTGGCCGGTGGCGTCGTCAGCCACCGCCAGGGCAGGCTCCTGCGCCTGCTCCAGCGGCAGGTTGTTGTTGACCAGCACCAGATAGGGGTCGCTCCCGTCAAAGACATAGCCGCTCAGATCATAGCTGGGGGCAGTGAACTCCTGCCGTCCGGCCAGCAGGCGGCTGACGCGGGGCAGCACCCACAAGATCAGCCCGGTCATCAGGCCCACCACCAGTCCGCAGAGCGACAGAAAGAGGATCCAGTTGCGGATCAGGCGCAGCCTGCGCCGCCGCCGGCGGGCCAGCCACTGCTGGCGTGTCAGGCGTGGCCGGGAGGGCTGCGCCGTAGGTTGCTGTTTTTGTTCCATGTTCGCTCCATCACTTGGTATTGAGGTTTGCCCCTGCGCCGCTGGCGGGCCGGGCGGCCCCTCTGCATTTCCGAAAGCCCCCGGTAACGCCGCACGGAGCTCTCAGATACGTCTTAGTATACCGCTTTTCCCGGCCCGTGTAAACGGCGGAAAGGGTGAAAAAACCATGGACAAACCCCGCCGGGCACAAAAAAGGCCGCCAACAGCGGGCGGCCGGGGGCTTTTTTCAGATTCAGTCGAACAGGCTGTCGTGGATGGCGCTGACGGCGCGGTCCGCTTCTCCCCTGTCGATGATGCAGGAGATCTTGATCTCACTGGTGGAGATCATGTGGATATTGATGTTGTTGTTGGCCAGAGCCTCGAACATACTGGCGGCCACGCCGCTGTGGCTCTGCATACCGGCGCCCACGATGGACACCTTGGCGTAGCTGTTGTCGCAGCTGACCTGGTTGAATTTGGCGCTCTCCTTCAGGGCGCGCATGGCAACGGGCGCATCCCCCTGGGAGCAGGTGAAGATGACATCCTTCTTGCCGTCGCGGCCGGTGGACTGCAGGATGATGTCCACGTTGATGTTCTTCTGTGCCAGCATCCCGAAGATCTTAAAGCTCATGCCGGGCTCGTCGGGCACGTTCATGATGGTGATGACGGCGACGTCGGTGTCCTTTGCAACACCCTTGATCAGCATACCTTCCATATCCTTTGCAACCTCCTTAACCAGTGTGCCGGGCATCGGATTCAGGCTGGAGAGAACCTCCAGCTCCACATTGTACTTTTTGGCCAGTTCCACGCTGCGGTTGTTCAGCACCTGCGCGCCCAGCGAGGCCAGCTCGAGCATCTCGTCAAAGGTGATCTCGGGCAGCTTGCGGGCATTGCGGACCTTGCGCGGGTCGGCGGTGTACACGCCCTCCACATCGGTGTAGATCTGGCAGCGGTCGGCGTGCAGGGCTGCGGCAATGGCCACCGCGCTGGTGTCCGAGCCGCCCCGGCCCAGGGTGGTGATATCGTCCAGCTTGTTGATGCCCTGGAAGCCGGCCACCACCACCACGCGGTTGCGGGCCAGCTCCGAGGTGATCCGCTCGGTCTCCATCCGGGTGATGCGTGCTTTGGTGTAGGCCCGGTTGGTGCGGAAACCCGCCTGCCAGCCGGTCAGGCTGGTGGCGTGGCAGCCGATCTCGTTCAGGGCCATGGCCAGCAGCGCGATGCTGATCTGCTCGCCGGTGGCCAGCAGCATATCCATTTCCCGGGCGGAGGGGTTGTGGGTGATCTCCGCCGCCTTCGCGATCAGGTCATCGGTGGTATCGCCCTGGGCAGACACCACCACCACTACGTCGTTGCCCGCGTTGTGGGTATTGGCCACGATGCGCGCCACGTTGAAAATGCGCTCGCGGTCCCGCACGGACGACCCGCCGAACTTCTGTACGATCAACGCCATATACTTGTCACTCTCCTCTTTCTCATCCTCTGTCCAAAGGCAGGGGGTCTTGCTTCCAGCTTCCCTCTACTTTGGTCATTCCACTGTGGCGCCGGTGTTGTCGGCATCCAGGCGCAGCAGTGTGAACCCTTCACATCCGTCCAGGCCCTCCAGGGCTTCCAGTCCCTGTTCCATCCCTGCATAGAAGGCCTCTGCGCCGCTGCGCTCGGCCACCGCCATGACAGTGCTGCCCGCCCCCGACACATACACGGCCAGGGCCCCGCACTGTTTTGCCAGGGCGAACACCTCTTTGGAACCGGGCATCAGGGGGATGCGGTAGGGCTGGTGCAGGCGGTCTTCGGTGGCGATGGGCAGCAGGTCATGCCGTCCGTCGCAGAAAGCCGCGGGCAGCAGGGCCGCCCGGGACAAATTGTACACCGCGTCCTTGTGGGGCACCTGGGCGGGCAGGGCCGCCCGGGCCGCCTCGGTGAGCAATTTATAGTCGGGCACCACCGCTGCAAAGCACAGGCTGGGGTCCACGTCCCGTTTGACCGAATAGACCTGTCCCCCCTCAAACACGCTGGACGTCAGGCCGCCCAGCAGAGCCGGGGCGACGTTGTCGGGATGGCCCTCGATGGCGGTGGCCAGGGTCAGCAGTTCCTGGGTGTTCAGCACATCCCCCAGCATCCGGTTGGCCCCCAGCAGCCCCGCGATGATGCAGGCGGAGGAGGAGCCAAGGCCCCTGGCCATGGGGATGGGGTTGGTCTGCACGATCCTGAGGGGGGGCATCTTTTTGCCCACCCGGTCGAACAGCATCCTGGCCGAGCGGTAGATGAGGTTCGTCTCGTTGCGGGGGATGCGGGTGCCGTCGGCCGCCGAGATGTCCAGCCGGTCGCTCTCCTCGAATACAGCCGTATTGTACAGGGTCACGGCCAGGCCCAAAGCGTCAAAGCCGGCGCCGACGTTGGCGCTGGTGGCCGGGACGGATACTTTGATCTTCATCTGCGGGCCCTCCCCTCTTTATTCTTCCTCGGGCAGCAGGCGCAGCACCAGCCGGACGCTGCCTCCCACCGCCTGGATCTTGCCGGCCGCCGCCTCCAGGGCGGGACCGTCGGCCCGGGCCACCCGGTAAGCGCAGCCGTCATACTGCTCCGCCACCAGCTGGCCTTCCCCGTAAATGGCCTGCACCACCGCCGGGGCGGCCCCCTCCACACGCACATAGTATGCCGCGGGGGCCGGGTCGGTGAGCATCCCTTCCGCCGGGGCGGCGGGCTGCCAGAACAGGGTATCGTGGACGCGGGCCCCGCGTTTGAGGGCGTCCACCACGTCGGCCACCACCGCGCTGGCGGTGGGCAGTTTGCCTGCGCCCTTGCCGTAAAAGACCACGTCGCCCAGCATATCGCCCCGCACCTTGACCGCGTTGAACACATCATCCACGCCGGCCAGCTGGTTGGAGCGAGGCACCAGGCAGGGCTCCACGCCGGCGGCCACCTCGCCGCCGGGCAGCAGCTTCATCCAGGCGATCAGCTTGATGACGCAGTTCAGCTTGCCCGCGGCCTGCACGTCGGCCACCGTGATGTCCCGGATGCCCCGGGTGGGGATGTTCTGGGGGTAAATGTGATGGCCGCACACCAGAGAGGCCAGAATGGCGATCTTGCGGCAGGCGTCCCGGCCGTCCACATCGTCGCCGGGGTCCTTGGTCTCGGCGTAGCCCAGCTGCTGGGCGATCTTCAAAGCCTCGTCAAAGCCCATGTTCTCCCGGGCCATCTTGGTCAGCATAAAGTTGGTGGTGCCGTTGACGATGCCCTCCACCTCGGTGATGACATTGGCCGCCAGGCACTGGTGCATGGGAGTGATGATGGGGGTGCCGCCCCCCACCGAAGCTTCAAACAAAAAGGCACAGCCATGGCTTTTGGCCAGGGCCAGCAGCTCGGCGCCATAGGTGGCCACCATCTCCTTGTTGGAGGTGCATACGCTGCGGCCGCTGGCCAGCACCTGCTTGACATAGGGATAGGCAAAGCGGGTGCCGCCGATGGTCTCCACCACCACCTTGACCTCAGGGTCGGCCAGGATCACATCGATGTTCTTGACGAACAGATGGCCGTCGGGCCGGGACGAGAAATCCCGCACATCCAGAATATATTTGACCTCCACCGGTTCGCCGGCGCGGCGTGCAACGCTTGCGGCGTTGTGCTGCAATACCTCGTACACGCCGCTGCCCACGGTGCCAAACCCTAAAATTGCGATCTTAGCCATAAGTCTTGCCCTCGCTCCTATCCTTGCGTGATTGACAGCGTCTTACAAATCGTACCCCAAACGCACCCCCACCACCGTGCTCTGGCGGGAGAGCATGGCGGCCAGTTCGTCGGGGGTCATCTGCATGGTGTCGGTGCGGATGGTCACCGCCACCTGGGCCGTGCCGTTTTCGGGGGTGGCCTGGTTGATGGTGACGATGCTGGCCCCTGCGCTGCTGATGCCGGCCAGCAGGCTTTGCAGCGCGCCGGTCTCATCCCGCAAAGTCGCCATGACAGTGATCAGCTCCCGCCCGTTCTCCGAATCGAATATGCAGTCCTTATACTTATAAAATGCACTGCGGGACAGCCCCACACTGCGGGTCGCAGCCGAGATGTTCCGCGCCTGGCCGCTGGCCAGCAGTTCCTTGGCACGGATGACTTTCAAAAAGACCTCGGGCAGCACCTGGGCGTCCACCAGATAAAATCGGCGCTCCAATCTGTTCACCTCTCAAGCACAACTGTTCTCGCAGGAAATATAATAGCATCCGCCCCCCTGCATTGCAAGAGGACGGATGCGATTTTGGCAGATTGGCCAGTTTTCTGTTGTGAAGTGCCGCTCCCGTTGCCGAAATGCTCAGTCGGTGTCGATGCCGGTCGTGTCCAGCTGGGTGGGCACCACACCGCCCGAGTGGTCATAATTGCAGGCGGCAGGCAGATCGTTGGCGTTGTAGTAGCCCACCGCTGTGCCGGGGCAGCCGGAGGTGGCCAGCAGGCCGCTCTCGGTGCAGTAGCTGCGCTGGACCACGCCGTCCGCCATGGGGAACTCCTTGTACTCATAGCCTTCCTGCACCACGTTCATCAGGGCCTTCCAGGCCTCCACGCAGGTGCGGGTCCGGGCCTGGCTGCCCAGGGTGCGGGTCATGTCGTAGGGGGAGTCGTAACCCCACCACACAGCGGTCACATAGTATGGCGTACCGCCCACGAACCACAGGTCGCGCTCATCGGTGGTGGTGCCCGTCTTGCCGAAGGAACGCATATTCCCGGTGGTGGGATAGCGTCCGGCGGCGGTGCCCACACTGCTGTACAGCACGTTCTGCAGCAGCTGGTTCATGATGGTGGCGGTCTGGGGGGTCAGGGCCTGGTAGCTGGTGGCGTTGTTCTCCAGATAGATGTTGCCGTCCCGGTCCAGGATGCGGGTGTACAGGTGGGGTGTGGTGTACTGCCCGTCGTAGAAGATCTGGAAGGCGGCCGCCAGGGCCATGGGGGTGACGCCGTGGGTCTGGCTGCCCATCACCATGGGGGCCAGGCCGACATCGTTCACCGGGTCCAGGGTATCCAGCTGGAGGGTGTTGTAGGCAAAATTGAAGATGGTGCTGGCACCCACCAGGTCTCCCACCCGGGCCGCAATGGTGTTCAGCGAACGGGCCAGGCCGTTCCACAAAGGCACGTCCCGGTTGTCGCCGTAGTTGCCGCCGTAGTTCTGGGGCCAGTTGCGCCAGGCGTTGGGATAGGCCCGCAGCGCCTCGTCCGACAGGCCCGACAGCCCGTGCTGGCGGCAATAGTCATCGTTGCGGATGACCATGTCGCTCTTGAGGTAGAGGGGGGAGTTGTTCAGCATGGTGGACCAGTTGACCAGCCCATACTCGATGCCCAGCGCATAGGCGCCGATGGGCTTGATGGCCGAACCGGTCTGCCGGGTAACGCTGTAAGCCCGGTTGAGGGTCAGGTCCTGGGTCTTTTCGCCCAGGCCGCCCACCATGGCCACCACATTGCCGTCGTAGTCCAGCATGACCATGGCAGCCTGGGTGCGCACATTGCGGTAATAGGTCACCGTGCCGTCCTCGGCGGTGGTGGTCTTGAGGGTACCATCGTCGTTGTAGACCGGGATATCGTCCTCCGACAGGGCGGATACCTCCTCCTCATGCCAGCCGGCCGGGAAATAGGCGTCGTCGGTGTTGAGCATCAGCTCTTCCATCTGGGTCTGGATCTTGGGGTTGACGGTGGCTTCGATGGTAAAGCCGCCGGTGTACAGCATCTGCTGGGCCGCAGCCTCGGTGATGCCCTCCTTCTCCATGATGTCCTGCACCACTTCTTCAAACAGGGCGTCGGTGAAATAGGAGTTGTTGGTGGCGGTGGTGCGAGAGACATCCTCCTCCGCCAGCACCAGCGGCTGGGCGATGGCGTCCCGGTAGACTTCCTCGCTGATGATCCCCTGGTCCCACATATTGTACAGCACATAGTTGCGCCGGTTGATGAGGTTTTCGGGGTTGGTGCGGGGATTGTAGTTGGTGGGGTTGTTGGTGATGGAGGCGATGGCGGCGCATTCCCACAGGGTCAGCTGGCTGACGTCCTTGTTGAAATACTCCAGCGCCGCCGTCTGCACGCCCTGGATGGTGCCGGTGAAACTGATGGTGTTCAGGTAGGCCTCCAGGATGGTCTCTTTGGAATAGTTGCGGTACAGGGTGTACGCCCGGTAGATCTCCCGCAGCTTGCGCAGCGCGCCTTCGATGCCGCTGGCACTGTCATCGCCGGTCAGGTTTTTGATCAGCTGCTGCTCGATGGTGGACGCGCCCTGCCTGCCGCTGTAAATGGGCACGATATACTCGTTGATCATGGCGCCCACGGTCCGCTTCAGGTTGAAGCCCGGCTCATTGTAGAAGTCCTTGTCCTCGGTGCAGATGAAGGCATACTGCAAATAGGTGGGGATCTGCTCCAGGTCCACCCACATCCGGTGGCTGTTGCTGGAGCGGAGGGTGGCATACTCCACCTGCTGGCCCGTATCCAGGTCGGTGGCCACCACGACGCTGGACTGGCTCAGCTCGATGCTGTCCAGGTTCAGCAGATCGCCGTCGTTGGCGGTGGCCTGCACCACATAGAACACAGCGCAGACCACCAGAGCACAGCCCGCCATCACGCCCAGGCAGAACAGGGTGGCGAACAGTCGGAAGATCCCCCGCAGGATGGGGTGGCCCTTCTTTTCCTTTTTGGGCCCCTTGCCGCCGGACCCTTTGCCCCCGGCAGGGGGTTCTGCAGGGCGCCGCCCGCCCCCCGAGGAGGGCGGCAGGGCTTCTTTCCTGCTGCGGGTGGTGTTCACCCTGCGGCCCGAGCCCGTGCCGGCGCTGCGGCCGGCCCCCTCGCTGTCGCTGCGGTGAATACGCCTTATCTCATTCATAGCGATCTAAACCGCCTCCTTATCCTTCTCGATCCTTTTCCCGCCCGCCGCCATGGGACGGACGAACATCTGCGGCCCTCTCTGTACGGCCGCGCGCCGCGCCTCTCCAAGCAGGCGCGGCCAAACGCAGTCAAATGGTCGGATGGAAGTATTATAACACAGTTCGCGGGTGAAAGTACAGCTCTCCGCTGTGAAAATTGGCGTCTATTGTGTGAAATGCGCCTCTTTTGCCCATACTAGGGTGTATCTGAGAAGTCCAAACATACTGCAATGTCCGCCAAAGGATGCGGATACAGGGCGGGACGGAACAGTGCTTTGGGATCTTCTACCCCGAAAGGAGCCCGGCTTTATGCGCAAACTCTGGTATTGTATCTTTTATGGCCTGTGTGCCTTCACCATCGTGTTCAGCCTGTATTGGATCGCCGCCATGCCGCCCCGGAACAGCCAGGGCAGTTCGAGCACCCCGGGCAGCAGGGACGCGGACAGCCCGGCCCTGCGGGCAGGCAACTCCCTGTCCGGCGTCCGGGAAGAGCCCGCCGGCTATTACCTCTGCGACGAGGGGGGCCGGCTGGCGGTATACAGCTGCACCGCCGACGGGGTGCCCCGCCAGCGTCTGGAGCTGACCGATATCTATATCAACCTGCTGCCCGAACAGGACGCTTTGCAGTTCAAAGCCGGCTATCTGGTCTGGGACCGGCAGGAACTGGAGACCCTTCTGGAGGATCTGGGCGCCTGAACGGCCCCTGCCGGTTGACACAGCCCCTCCTGTTAGGTTATACTGACTTGTAAGCACTATGTAAAATGTTACAGGAGGGACTTTTCATGTCCAAGACCTATCTGATCACCGGCGCCACCTCCCCTCTGGGCCTGGCCCTGATGGAACGGCTGCTGCCCACTCTGGCCGAGGGGGACCTGATCCTGGCCCAGGGCTGCGGCGACCTGGCCCGACTGGCCAGTCTGTGCCAGGCCCGACCCGGCTTCATCCGCCCGTATGACGCGGACTTCACCCAGCCGCTGGCGGCTGTCTCTTATACACATATCCGAGCCCACGAGACTGCAGCTAATCTCGGATTCCGTCTTCTGCTTGAAAAAAA
>ERZ1090864.621-NODE-623-length-18947-cov-9.735444_pt1 | contig 18947 bp, 12 predicted proteins | sample MGYA00478479_ERZ1090864 | MGnify/ENA primary metagenome ERZ1090864 (study PRJEB33644, sample SAMEA5815743) | chicken gut metagenome | biome: Chicken; feature: Gastrointestinal Tract; material: Caecum | place: Ireland | collected 2019-01-01 | study: A study of the...
GTGAAAACTGTGGAAAATACCGGAAATATAATCCTTGTAAGCAAATTTTAATAATCTTATAATATAAAGTATATTATTATGCAATTTTCAGTCGGGTTTTGGAAAATTATATTCATCTGAGCTGAAAGCTGCGAAAAGAGGTGGTAGGAAAAAGTTGCTAAAGCAGTAAGTTTATTAGAGAAACAGGAGGAAAAGAATGAAAAAAGGAAAGAGGATTAAAAGATGGGGCTCGCTGGCGCTTGCTTTTGCGACAGTCGCAGGCGGTATTACAGTCAGCTCTCCCCAGTCTGCCAATGCTGCCGGAGATTTTGCCGGCGAGCTGACATCAGTTGACAGCGCGAAGGCAGATGGGAATATTGTCAACATCAGTTTTAATGGCGGGGAAGTGCAGGGACGTGTCACATTCCTTGAAAATGGGATCTTCCGGTATAATGTAGATCCCACTGGTGAATTTGAACAGTATGCGAAACCAAACAGTTCGTCCCATGTCGCAAGAATCCAGCAGCAGCCGGATGACTCAGAAGAGTATACAAAACCGGAAGCTGAGGTGAATGACAAAGGCGATACGATAGAGATCACAAATGGAACTGTTACTATCGTATTCGACAAAGATACCGCATTAATGTCAGTCAAAAACGGTGAGAACGTAGTATTGGAAGAGACGTCGGCCCTTGAGATCGGAGACGGTTCTACGGTGCAGACACTTGCAGCGGCTGACAACGAATATTTCTATGGCGGTGGTACACAGAACGGACGGTTCTCACACAAAGGCGATACGATACGGATCGCTAATACCAACAGCTGGGTGGATGGAGGAGTGTCTTCTCCGAACCCATTCTACTGGTCCACAGACGGATACGGTGTGATGAGAAATACTTTCAAGCAGGGTTCTTATGATTTTGGAAGTACAGAGGCAAACACAGTAAAGACAACTCATAATGAGCAGGAGTTTGACGCATATTATTTCATCGATCCGACGCCGGCAGGTATCCTGAATGATTACTTTAAGGTAACAGGAAACCCGGCGCTGCTCCCGGAGTATGCATTCTATCTTGGTCACCTGAACTGCTATAACCGTGACCTGTGGAATCCATCATCCACCGGCAGCGGATGGACGCTGGAAGACGGAAATAAATATACTGAGACCGGGGGAGATCCGGCTTATAAGCTTCCGATCGATGAAACCGGAAAGGTTCCGACAGACTTGGGTACTCCGGAATCCCTGAACGGTACCTCACCTCTGAGTGATTCAGATACACTGTATAAATACTCAGCCAGGGCTGTTATAGATGGTCACGTTGAGAATGACTTTCCGCTCGGCTGGTTCCTTCCGAATGACGGTTACGGCTGCGGATACGGACAGAACGGATATTATGTCAATTACCCGCTGAGTCAGACGAACGTCGGATGGGATACAGCGATCGAAGCGTCAAAGCTGAACGTTGAAAACCTGGCCGAGTTTACGGCATATGCGAACTCTTATGGAATCGACACAGGTCTCTGGACACAGAGCGGACTTGATTTCTCCGGTTCAGAAAACGACTCTATGGGATACCATGGCCTGCAGACTCTGAGAGATTTTAACAGTGAGGTTAATATCGGCGGTATCACCTCCCTTAAGACGGACGTTGCATGGGTAGGCTCCGGTTATTCCTTCGGGCTGAACGGCGTGAAGACAGCATATGATACGATCGCAGAAGCCGGTACAAGACCCAATGTCGTGTCTCTGGACGGATGGGCAGGAACACAGCGCTATGCAGGTATCTGGACAGGCGACCAGTCCGGCGGCGAGTGGGAATATATCCGGTTCCACATCCCGACATATATCGGACAGTCCTTATCAGGAAATCCCAATATCGGAAGTGATATGGATGGTATCTATGGCGGAAGCAATCTGATGGCAACACGTGATTTCCAGTGGAAGTCATTCACACCGCTGATGCTCGATATGGACGGATGGGGATCTATCCCGAAGAAACCGTACGGGCATGGAGAAGACTATGATAATATCATCCGCAACTATCTGAAATTAAAAGCACAGATGATGCCGTATATCTATACGATCGCAGAGGAAGCGACGGACGGCAAGCCGATGATCCGAGCGATGTTCCTGGAGTTCCCGGATGATTCTTCCGCGGCATACACAGAGGCGTCCCAGTATCAGTACATGTGGGGCGAGAACCTGTTAGTAGCGCCGGTGTATGAGGACGTACAGGCAGATGAAAATGGAAATGACGTGCGCAATGGCATCTATCTTCCGGATGAAGATCAGATCTGGATCGATTACTGGAGCGGACAGCAGTACCGCGGCGGACAGATCCTGAACAATTACGACGCGCCGGTATGGAAACTGCCGCTGTTCGTAAAATCAGGCGCGATCATCCCGATGTATGAGGAGAACAACAACCCGGGCGCAGTCACGGAAACAAACGAGAAAGGTCTGGACAAGACAAAACGCATCATCGAGTTCTGGCCGGACGGCGAGACGGACTTCGATCTCTATGAAGATGACGGAAGAAGCATTGATGTGTCAAAGGGATCAGAAGTTTCCTATGGCGGAAGCGTTACGACGCATATTACATCCAGTGTGGATGAAGAAGCCGGTACAGCAACACTGACAATTGAGCCGTCTAAGGGAGAGTACACAGGCTATGACAGTGATCGTCTTACCACATTTGTTGTGAACGTGTCTGCGAAGCCGACAGGGCTTACGGCAACCAACGGTGACACACCGCTCGAACTGACAGAGGCAGAGAGCCTGGAAGATTTTAATGCAAATGAAGATGGAAATGTTTACTTCTTTGATGAATCTCCAAACCTGAATAAATATTCTCAGGGTGAGGGCACATTCGCAAGTACAGAGATCACAACAACTCCGAAGCTGTATGTGAAGTTCGCAAGGACAGATGTAAATGAAGATGCACAGACACTTGTAGTTGGAGGATTTGACAACAGTCAGGTACTGGATAAAAATGAACTTAATGAGAGCCTTCCGGCGCCTGCGCTGACAGACCTCACAGAGGATGACATGACTCCGACGAGCATTAACGTACAGTGGACAGAGCCGGAAGTTGAGGGTATAAAAGGATATGATATCAGCGTGGACGGCGAGATCAATACGATCCTTCCGAACTCAGATGGAACGGTTCCAACGTCATATCTCCACGAAAACCTTGACTATAATTCTTCACATACATATATGGTACGTGTGAGAACAGCAGAGGGCTACTCGAAATGGAGCGAAGCAAAGACATTTACTTCACTGGAAGATCCGTGGAGAAATGTGCCGGATGTAACGGCAACATGGAGTGGGGAACTGTACAACAACCAGGGACCGGAAAGAGCATGCGACCACGAACTCCAGACCGGAGACTCCGGATTCCATTCGGACGGAAATGCGATCGGCGAGGAACTGATTTACGATCTGGGACAGCTTTACAGCCTGGACAAGCTGGAGTATTATCCGAGAACTGACGAAGGCAACGGTACCGTCAGGAAGATGGATATCTCTGTCAGCCGGGACGGCGTACACTGGCAGTCTGTCAATGCAGAGGATAATACGATGAGTCTGACAACAGACAGCGATGATAATAAAGTGGCGACGGTTGATCTGACAGCAGCATCGGGGACATGGCGTTATGTGAAGATGATCCCGCGCGAATCAGTTGGCGGATTCTTCTCAGCAAGAGAGATTATTGTTTATAAAACAGACGGAACAAACGGCACGGAACTCGGAGACATGCCGGGAACAAGCGCCGGTATAGACGACAATGATTTCCAGACGATCAATACATACAAAGGAATCGATACTTCCTCGTCTTCATGGGGGCAGATTACAGATGTGAACCTGAACGGCGTATTTGACATTTATGATTACTCCTTCACGCTTACAAAACTGGACGGAGGAACCACGAAGACAGGAAAAGCTGCCGGAAATATTCTGATGCTTACGAACAAAGACACCGTGGAAGCAGGTGAGGAATTTACCATCGACCTGTACGGCGTTGACCTTGAAAATGTAAATGCATTCGGCGCAGTGGTAGACTTAGGGGATAAATACGATGTTGTAAGTATCGAAGGATCTGCCTATACCGCAGGAATGACGGATCTTTCAGTAGCGTCGAAGTACCTGACAGTCAGCTTCGGAAACCGTGGAGACAAAGCACTGATCAACGGCTCTCATACGCTTGCCACTATCACACTTAAGGCAAAAGAAGCGGGAGATACATTGAAGCTCGCAGAGGCAATGCTCATCGGACCGGATAACAGCCTTGTGATATGCACAAATGAAGCGGGAGAGATTCCGGAGGTACCGCCGGCAACAACGACGACGAAGTACGTTCAGAGTGACTTTAATATCTCGATGACAAATGAGGCGCATCCTACAGATGACGGGACAAATGTAACTACATTTATCCAGCAGAATTCTTATGACGGGCTGTTTAACGGAGTTACTGACAGCAGTGACCGCAGTTTTGAATTTATTTGGGATATGGGACAAGGAGTTCCTGATGATGTAAAACTTCCGGTTACGATCCACTTTGCATTTAATGGCGGGGCAAAGCCTTTATCAGAGGTAAATGTTTACGATTCCTATGCAAAAAGCAATGGTTTTGTAACGAAATACGAGGCAGTAGTTATATTTGAGGATGGTACTAAATATGAAACCGGCGAGGTGGATGTTGAAAAAACAGACGGCGCTGTAATGACTGTCGATGTAGCAGGAAACAACCCGGACGGAAAGAATGTGAAACAGGTAGACTTTACTGTACTTGAATCAAGCACGGGAGAGCAGGCGATGACGCTCACTGAGGCAGAATTCATCTACGAGCAGTCCAACACAGTGGACATCATTGAATTCACGGACGCTCCGTCAGAAATGTTCATTGGCGATATCGTTGAGATCAGTGCGGCAGTGTCTCCTGAGGATGCACCATACCGCTACTATGACATTACAAGCAGCGATCCGGACAAAGTGGAAGTGATCCGTATAGCAGATGGGGATAACTTCAAGTTCTACCTGAAAGCAAAAGAAGCTACCGAGGAAGACAAACCGGTGACTCTGACGGCGAAAGCGGGAGCGAAAGACGCCGAAGGCAATGCTGTCACAGCAGAGATCGAGATCACGGTAAATGAAGGCGTGAATACAGAAGGGCTTCAGGCGCTGGTCGATGAGTACAATAATGTTTCAAAAGACATTTATACACAAGACAGCTATGACAACTTTAAAGAAGCTTATGACAAGGCAGTGGAACTGCTGAGAAATCCGGCAGAACTCACAAAGAATGATGTGGAGAATGCGGAAAAGGCTCTGAGCGATGCGATCGACGGACTGACATTCAGGGAAATTGATGAAGATACGCTGATCAATACATCCGCGGACTCCGGCGTAACTGTGATTGACAAGAGCAGTGACTGCGTGGATGCCTCCCCGGATAATGGTCTTGCAGAGAAGGTGCTCGATTATGATGAGGATACCTACTGGCATTCTACATGGACAGATCCGTCATTGATGGGCATGCCGCAGTACCTGACTTTCGATCTCGGGGATACTTATGAGTTATCCGATATCACGTTCCTTCCGAGAGTGGGATCAAGCAACGGAGATATCTTCGAGGTTGAAGTTTTTGTCGGCGAGACGCAGGACAGCATGACATCTGTCGGAACGTTTAAGTTCGATCATTCCGAGAAGGAGCTCCTTGACAGGGATGAGTGGAAACAGATCACCTTTGCCCCGGTTGAGGGACGTTATGTCAAATTTAATGTAGTTCACGCCGGCGGCGGAACGAACGGGGCAGCGCAGAATGACCAGTATGCTACCATGTCAGAGATACGGTTCTACGGCACAACGCCCGCGGCTCCTGTTGACATCACTGCACTGCAGGAAGCAGTCGAGGCCTATGGAAGTGTTACAAATGACGGTTATACAGATACAACATGGGCGGCATATGTAAATGCGCTGGCAACTGCTCAGAATATGCTTGCCGCACTGCAGAACGACCCGACAGCCTATACACAGGAAGAGGTCAATGCAGCGGCAGATGCGCTGGAGGCGGCCGTTAATAATCTGGCAAAACCGGAAGATCCGGACCCGGGTATTCCGGAAAATCCAGATCCGGATAAACCGGGTACAGGGACAGGCGATGGTTCAGGATCAGGCAGCGGCTCAGGAACGGGCAGCGGTTCTGGTTCAGGAAACGGAGCGGTTTCCACAGGTGACAGCACTAACATCTATGTAATACTGATGATGCTGATCTTATCCGGCGGTGCGATCGTTTTCACACGCAGAAAAAAGAATAGCTGAAACAGCTGAAATGATTTAGAATAAAGAGTGAAAGACTTAGTTCTTTCACTCTTTTTAAAAGTGAGGATCAATATGAAAAAGAAAGTATTATTGCTGTGTGTTGTGGCGGTAACAGCACTGTCGGGATGCCAGCCAAAAGAAAATGAGCAGCCTCAGGCCGACGCACCGGCGGATGAAGAGGAAAACGTTCAGCCAGAGTATGAAAGAGACACGTCGCCCGGGCAGATCCTGCCGCTTACTTTGGATGAAATGAGGCAGATGATCGATGAAGACCAGTCTTTTGCCGTTGTATTCACAAAAGAAGACTGTCCCTACTGCCTTGAGTTTATGATGATCTTTGAGTCATATATCCAGGATCATAATATTACCATGTACGAGGTGAATTTAAGCGGTGAGAGTAAGATCGATAATGACAATAAGATGATCGTCCAGACTTATTTCCCGGAATTTAATACGGTCCCAGGAGTCTTTTCTGTGAAAGACGGCGAAGAGGAAAGCTACTTAAATCTCTATCAGCTCGGGATCAGTGAGGCCGTGCTGGATCAGTGGGTCTGCGAATACCGGCTGGACGCCGTCCCGGACTCTGATGCTGAATAAAAGGCCGGATGAATTATTTATCCTTCAGACCAGAAATCCTTCTGTTATTTATTCCGGCGAAACGGCACTTTATCTGCATGGATTGATTGACAGGGAGTATACCGAAGTCTGTATTACAGTACCGAATGGATATAATGCAACTCGGTTGAAAGGAGCTAATGTCCGGGTAAAATATGTTCCGAAAGAAATTCATGGTATGGGGGTCTGCAGCGTGCCTTCCATTAGTGGAAATATAGTCAGAGCTTACGATAAAGAAAGATGTATCTGTGAATTGATAAAAGACAGAAAAAAATATGAAGTACAGAATTTTCAGACAGCAGTAAAAGATTATATGACAGGGAAAGAGAAAAACTTATCCAGATTACTGGAATATGCAGAAAAGCTGAAAATCAGAGATGAAGTGATGAAATATGTGGAGGTGCTTGTATGATCCATACATCAAAACAGTTGAAAGATAAAGTGCGCAACCTTTCCAATTAAGTCTATAACAACGATTATGGATGATTTCGGATATCCAGGTGTCAGGATCATGTTTGAAGCCACATTGGGAAAAATGAGACAGAGTATGAAGCTTGATATATCTGCCGATGATGTTATTACACCATCAGCGGTCGGGTATCACAGAGAGTACCCAATATCCTCTCGGATACTCTCTGCAATACCCAGGCGGGTTCCTCTCATCACTTCTTTTTCTGGTCGATCAACCTCTCGATCAGATCGATCGTCTCTCGTATGCCGTAATTGGCGCTGTTGATGCACAGGTCATAGTTCTCCGGCCTGCCCCAGCGTCCGTAAGTGTAAAAGTCATAGTATTTCTTATGCTGCCGGTCCATCCGTTTCAGGAACCGGGACGCATGGCGCAGGTCCATGTTTTTCGCCGCCATGATCCTCTGGACACGCTGGGAGAAGGGCGCGCTGATAAAGAGGCTGATGTGCGGGATATGGTTATTCGAGAGGATCGAATCCGCGCACCGGCCCATGATCACACAGTCCTCTGTCCGGGCGAGATTACAGATCAGGTCGCTCATGTTGAAAAAGACGGCGTCCTGTCTGGGAAGCCCGTGGTAGCGGTTGAATTCCCGGAACCAGGTATTAAGCCGGAACGAGCGCTTCCTGTATTTGTCAAAACCGGCGAAACTTTCCGTCTCCGCATCAGTGACAGAGCCTTTTTCCGCCTCCAGGCGGGTGAGCACCTGGTTGAAGATCTCGACGTCATAATAGTTAATGTGCAGGTCATCCGCCAGTTCAAATCCGATATCATTTCCCGCGCTTCCCTGCGTCCTGCTGATGCAGATGACCAGATGGTCGTCACCGGAAGGCTGCTTCCGGGCGCTGAGGTTCAGCTCAGCCCTTGCCAGGTCCACGATATCCACTTTCCCAAAAACATCGGGGAGCTCTTCGATCTGCTTCAGGATGTTGTCGTATTCAGACATCATCAGATCTCTTTTTTTCTTGTCTTTAATGGTCCTTGCCATATTGCTGATCAGGGCGAGCTCGCTCCGTAAGAGATGGCCGTCCGGTTTGGTCATCATCAGCGTACACAGATTCCGTATCGTATTTTCCCTGTCGCCGGTGAATGTCCTTCCGAGCGAGGAACCGACACTGTCGTAAACTTCCGCGTCCAGGTCATAGATACGGTTTGCAAGCTCCATATATTTCTTCTCATTTTCCTGCATATCCGACCACCCTCCTTACAAAAAGAAAATCAATGTGTCCAGCAGAAATACCGGGATCAGGATCCCTGCTGACCAGAGCATGTATCCGAAGAACGACGGCATGTTTACACCGTTTTCATCAGAAATCGACTTGACCATGAAATTCGGGGCGTTCCCGATATATGTATTCGCGCCCATAAATACAGCGCCGCAAGAGATCGCTGAGAGCAGATGCACAGGGATGGTGCCCAGGCTGGTCGCGATCCCGCCTGTAAACCCGAGTGTTCCCGCTGTGGTCAGGAAGACCAGGTAGGTAGGCGTATTATCCAGGAAACTGGACAGGGCGCCCGTGGACCAGAAGAGCTGCCAGGGCTGTTCCAGACCGAGGTTTGGCCCGACCTGCTTCAGCAGCATCAGGGCAGGCTGCATGGTAATGAAGATCCCGATGAACAGCACCGCCACCTCCTGGATCGGTCCCCAGGTAAAGTGGTTCCGCGTCCGCACATCTTTTGGCGTAGTGCGGAATGAGAGAAACGCCGCCGCGAGGATGATCGCGATCTCGATGAAGGAAGGAAAGCTTAAGCTTACATCCCCGAAGATATGGATGCCGAGCACATTCCCCGCGCTGTCCTGGAACGCCTTCATCCCCGGGAGCACACCGCTTAAGATGACAGCGCCCACGATCATGACGAGGAAGACGAGATTGTGCAGCCCGTCGATCCGGAAGCGGGTTCCGGGCCTGCTGATATCCGGCTTCCTGCCTTCCGCGATGTCCCTGCGGTACATCCTCTTGTCCACTTGATAAAAGATAAAAAGAAGGATCACCATATTAAAGAGAAGGACCGGGAACAGATGCAGGCTCCAGAAGAACGGGATGCCGCGCATAAATCCCATCAACAGCGGCGGATCGCCGATCGGGGTCAGGATCCCGCCCATGTTGGACACAAGGAAAATGAAGAACACCATGATGTGCGCTTTCCTTCTTCTCCAGGAGTTCATTTTCAGAACGGGACGGACCATGAGCATGCTGGCGCCTGTGGTACCGATGCAGCTTGCCAGCAGAGTCCCGAGGACGAGAAGTCCGGTGTTGATCCTGGGAGAGCCCGCGAAATCCCCTTCCATTGTGATGTTGCCGGATACGCAGAACAGTCCGAACAACAGGATGATAAATGTCAGATAATCATTTACCGCACAGTCCAGTACGGTTTCCGCCATCTGTCCGGCCCCGTAGTAAAGGGCAAATGGGACCGCCATAACAAGGATCCAGAAAGCCACCGCGAGAGGCTGATGGCTGCCCCACCATTCCTCTTTGATAAGCGGCATGATGGCGATGCAGAGCAGCAGCCCTGCAAATGGGATGCACAGCCAGACAGGGACTGCGGCATCCTGCGCGTTTTCCGCTGCCTGGACGCATACCGGGCAGAAGATAAGGATAAAGAGTAGGATTGCTGATAAAGTTACTGATTTTTTCAAAAATGTCACCTCCGTTAAGCCAATAAAAATTATAACTCCGGCATTCGTCAAAATCAAACGAAACAGAGGGGGATTTGTCAGTATTTTGCGGGATCAGGGACAGGCAGGAGCCGGATTTCAGATGAAATGTAATCTTTCTAAAGCAGAGGTGTACTGTTATAATATAGAGTATACGAAAGAGGAGGAGGCGGTCAGTATGGAGTTCCGGGAGAAATGCCCTGAGATAGCAGGAACGGACTTATGGAAGATCTTTGAGAAGAAAGCGGGAGACGATCATGAATTTATCGCGGCAGTGGGGGAGATCTGTTATGACGGAGTGATCTTGTCAAAAGACGTGATCCGTTTCTTTCCTACCTTCACACTTCACGACGGGACCCATCTTGCAGGCGTGTGCAAATGGATGATCCGTCTTCTGGGCGATAAGGAGGACGATCTGACGGTCGAAGAAGCGGCAATGCTTGTCATGGCGGCATGCTGCCATGATATCGGGATGAGCGTCTCCGATGATCAGAGGAAGGAACTGGAAGCCGAGCTGGCGACAGGCGATTATACAGAGGAGTGGCTGGAATATTTCCGCAAGTATCCCGGAGATGAAGTGGCGTACCATGAGAGCCGTACTGTGACAGAGGAAATGCTCCGCAAATATATAAGGGAAAATCACAGCAGACGCATCAGCGAGCAGCTTGCCCACGAATGGCCGGACGCGCTGACCCGGCGGGGGATCCACAGGGAGACTCTGATCCGTGTGTGTGAAAGCCATGGAGAAAGCCTGAGCGAACTGTTTGATCGGATACCGCTGGCTGACTGCGACCTGAATCTGTGCGTGGTACTCCTGCGGCTTGCGGACCTTCTGGATTATGACGCGGCGCGCGCTCCGGAAAGCTTGTTCCGGCATCTGGGCCTGGATCATCCGGAGACAGAGGAGCAGAAGATCAGCCGGGAGGAATGGAACAAGAACCGCTCCGGCTGGTTTGGGGAAATCCGGGAGGGTATAATCCCTTATACAGCGCGGTTTGCGGATCCTCAGACCGAACATGAGGTTATGGGGTATCTGGCATGGCTGAGATCAGAGTTGATTTTGTGTAATGAGTTCCTTTCCCGCTTCTCCAAACGATGGCAGGGACTGGAACTCCCGTATAGAGTTGTTGAAAATGTGGAACGTGTGGGATATGAAGCGGGAGATTTCCATCTGACCATGGATCAGGACCGTATACTGGAACTGCTCACAGGGGAAAATCTGTACAGTGATCCCGGAATCTTTGTCCGCGAACTGCTTCAAAATGCCATTGACGCGGTCCTTACAAGGAGGAGGCTGGATCCCGGATTCGGCGAAAAGGGCGGAAAGATCGTCGTACACACCTGGATGGATAATGAAGGGTACGGCTGGTTCCGCATAGAGGATGACGGCATCGGCATGGATGAGCATATCGTAAAAGACTATTTCCTGAAAGTGGGGCGCTCTTACTACACCTCTGACGAGTATAAGGCAGCCATGATCCACAAAGTGAGGGACACGGATTTCACACCTACCAGCAGGTTCGGGATCGGGATCCTCTCTTGCTTTATGAGTGATCCGGATAATAACCGGCTGGAAGTGGTGACAAGACGGTATTCTCCGGGACCGGGAACCCGCAATCCTGTCTACCGGCTGGACGTGACCGGACTGCACGGGTATTACTTCCTTACCGAGGTAAAGAAAGGACGCCCCGGACAGCCCATGCACCGGCCGATGGGAGCAGACGGTACGGATGACGGCTATATGCACCGAGTCGGGACTACTATCTGCGTGCGGGTGAATATGTACCGGATGGGCGGCCCCCGGGCTTTTAAAGATCTGATGGACAAATATGTCTGCTTCCCGGAGGTGCCGGTGGAGTTCCACGGGCCGGAAGGAACCTATACCTATCCGACACAGCAGGAATTGATGGATCTTGTTCACAGTATGAATCCGGATGGACCCGGGGCAGAGCCGAAAGAGTATGAGCATCCCATAACGGATGAGATGTTTGACGAGCTCAAAAGAGAGATGCCATTTATGAAATGGGAGAGCAGCGGAAGACCAGCGCTTGTGCTGAAGTATTATCCGCTGGACTGGCTTTCGGGGACTGAAAATATCAGCGGGGTGGCAATTAAAATCTGTATTAAAGATTCAATGAAATGTGAGCTTGTAAAATATCAAGAAAACGAGTATCCGGTAGAAGTTTGCGCTAACTCGAAAGTAGTGTATTTTCAAAATAAGATAATGATTCGTTTAGAAAGTTTCTGTCCGGATAATCACCGAAATAGGCAATTGCCGAAAGAAAAAGGATATCTACTAGATGCATATAAGAAAACGGTGTCTTTTAATATTCCTTTTAAGGATCTGTTATCCATGCTGAGTGAAGAAGAGGCTCCGATTTTTATGAAGATATTTGTATCCAACGCAGTCTCTGGAGATTTCATATTCAAGTATAATGAGGATCATGGTACCTGTGCAGCATATAATGGAGTTTTGTCAGATACATCAGATTTATTAGATATTGACCGGGAGTATATGAACAGTATTATTTTACTTTCTGGTGTAAACTGTCCGGGAGTAAATATGGCGAGAAACATAATAACATCACTTCCGCTGGAGACTTTCTGCAATTTAGTTCGAATTCGTGATATATTAAAAGATTGGAATTGGCTTCGATATTATTCGAATACAGGACTCCTTGATGACAAAAGCTTTGCACTGACAGAAGCATGGCGATTTCGGTCGATTTTAGAGAGGCATCTGGATTGGGAAGATCAAATTCAAATAAGAACAGACATTTTGTCAGAAGAAAGAGTTTCCTTATCAGAATTGGAGGGAATGTTGAAGAATAAAGAAGAGGTAATGGTAGATGGAGTTTACAGAAATCCATATGATCTTCTCTGCCTGGCCGCTCTTAAGCGCCATTTTACAGTTTGGATAGATTTTTCGAAGCATGGGATCAGTAACATGACTTTGAAAAGCGGTAAGAGTGATTTAGAGGAGTTCCCGGTAATATTATTTTTTCATCCAAAGGAAAAGAATGCAGTGTTAGGGAGAATTGGCGGTCTTAATATTAACTATTACAATCAGGAACATAGATTTTCCATGTGGCTGATCAAAAACCGAAAAGAACTCCAGGACAAGGTTCCCGGCATGTACAACAATATACTGATGACAATGCTTTTTGACGAAGAAATCTCTGTAATTGTAAAAGACCTTAACGATATCTTAGACCGCTTAAAGCAGTTCCCAGGGAATCCTTTTAACATTAGCCAGGAATTATATCTAAGTGAAAGTGATTTCTAAAAATTAAGCCCAGAAAGAAAGTGACAGACCACCATGACCATTAAAGAAATCGCCCGCCTCGCGAACGTCTCCAGCGCCGCGGTATCGCGCTACTTAAACGGCGGCTACATCAGCGAGGAGAAGAGGGCACAGATCAAAAAAGTGATCGAAGAGACCGGGTACCATCCATCCGCGCAGGCGCGCACCCTGCGGACGAAGCGCGCCAGCCTCATCGGAGTGGTCGTACCAAAGATCAATTCAGAGAGCATCAGCCGCGTCACAGAGGGGATCGGCAATGTACTCGCGGCGCGGGGGTATCAGATGCTCCTTGCGAGCACGGACAACAATGCGAAGAAAGAGATCGAATATCTCCACTTATTTGAAAAATACCCGGTGGACGGGATTATCCTCATCGGGACCATGATCACAGCGGAGCACAGGAGATTTCTCAAAAATGCCCGGATCCCTGTTGTCGTGACCGGACAGAATACGAAATATGCAAACTGTGTATACCACGACGATTACGGCGCCGGAAAGGCAATGGGGAAGCTGGCGGCGTCCCTGAGCGGGAAGCATAAGCATATCGCGTACATCGGTGTCACGCGGGAAGATAAGGCCGCGGGCGCGTCGAGGGAGGACGGATTCCGCGCAGGGCTTAAGTCAGAGGGCAGGGAGCTGGAAGAGGAGTATGTGCGGATATCCGCGTTCCGGGCGGAATCAGGATATGAGGCTGCCCTCTCTCTTCTGGATGAAGAGACGGACATCGGTGTGATATCGTGCGCTACAGATACCATCGCCGCGGGGGCGATCCGGGCGCTGCGGGACCGGGGGATCAGACTGGCGCAGGACCAACCCGCTCTGCCGGATGCTGACGCCTCGGCAGACAGCTGCAGGATCGCGGTCACCGGGTTCGGTGACAACCAGCTTTTAAAGGCTGCCACAGGGGGGATACCTACTGTGCACTTCGGGTACAAGACGAGCGGGATCCGCAGCGCGGAGCTGCTGCTGGATGTGATCGAGCGAGGGGAGAAGATCCCTGTGGAGATGAAGCTGGGGTTCCGGCTGGTCAGGGGTTCGGAAGGGAGCATGTAGCCACGGAGGGCTTCTCAATTACCTCTATTTTATAACCACAATTCGGACAGATTTTTCACGCCGGACTCTAAGAAATCCTTATCGCCGGTCAGCAGAACATCTGCTTTCGCTTCAATGGCTGCCCGCAAAATGGGGCGGTCATTGACATCCCTGATTTGTGTTTCGGTCATAACTTTCTCTACCGGAACTGGGATTAATTCCAGGGTAAGCAATGCGACGGAAAGAAATTTGTCCAGCGCCGTCAGGCGGTTCGGGAATTTCTTGTTAAATATCCGCTTTATTTTCGTCCTCATTTCTCAATTCTTTGACGAGATTCATAACATCATCTTCCGAGGTCAGTCCGGCGCGTTCTGCTTCTCCAGCCATTTCCCGCTGAAGAACCTGCATAGCATACACGGCAGAATTGACAATGCGGACGGTGTTTCCTTCCACGATAAAAGTAACCCTGTCACCATTTGACACGCCAAGCACATCGCGGACATCTTTCGGGATTGTGATCTGTCCTTTTGCCATAACTTTGGCATTATCTACAAACGCATTTATTGACATGATTTTACACCACCTTTCTGGAACATGGAAAGTAGGGATTTCCCTACTTTTATTATATGCAGAACAAGTAAAAAAATCAACGGAACTGTTGGATTTTTTACTTTCCCGAATACAGAAAAAAGCCCCTAAATATAATAATGCACAAATCGAATCATTAAATATCAGTAAAAATGCCATATTTACAAATCCTCTGTTTTTTCTTATCATTTATACAAGATATGAAATCGATTTCATAAAAATAGATTTCATATGCGAGATAAATCGCTTAATTAAAGGGAAGGAGAGATAATATGGATTACAGGAAAACAGCACAAGAGATCCTGGATCAGGTCGGCGGAAGCAAAAATATCGTATCCGCCGCACACTGTGCGACCAGACTGCGGCTCGTGATCGCGGATAACAGCAAAGCGGACAAGGGCGCGATCGAGAATATTGACGGAGTGAAAGGCGTATTCGAGGCGTCCGGGCAGCTCCAGATCATCCTCGGCACAGGGACGGTCAACAAGGTATTTGACGAGTTCATCGCTATCGCGGGCATCACTGCCAGCTCAAAGGCAGAGGCAAAGGAGGCGGCAGCGCAGAAGCAGAACGTCTTCATGCGCGCGATCAAGCTGCTGGGAGATATCTTCGTGCCGATCATCCCGGCGATCGTGGCGAGCGGTTTCCTCATGGGGATCATGAACTCCCTGGACTTCATGATCAATAATGGCTTTATCAGCATGGACACGAGCAGTTCGATCTATGTGTTCGCAAATCTGTTCAGCAATACAGCGTACACCTTCCTTCAGATCCTGATCGCGTTCTCAGCGGCAAAAGCATTCGGCGCGAACCCGTATCTGGGCGCAGTCATCGGTATGATCATGATCAACCCGGCTCTGCAGAATGCATACACTGTGGCGACCGAGGGCGTACAGCAGACGCAGTCCGTATTTTTCGGGCTCTATGATATCGATATGGTGGGATATCAGGGGCATGTCATCCCGGTCGTGATCGCGGTGTGGCTGCTCTCCGTGATCGAGAAAAAGCTGCACAAGATCGTGCCGGAGGTATTGGATCTCTTCGTCACTCCTCTGGTCAGCGTATTTGTCACAGGTTATCTCACACTCTCCATCATCGGCCCGGTCTTCGTCTGGGCGGAGAACGCGGTCCTCGACGGCATCCAGTGGCTGCTCACGCTTCCGCTCGGCATCGGAAGCCTGATCATGGGCGGCCTGTACGCGCCGACAGTCGTGACAGGCATCCATCAGATGTATACGGCGATCGATATCGGGCAGATCGCGCAGTATGGCGTGACATACTGGCTCCCGCTGGCAAGCGCGGCAAATGTGGCACAGGGAGCGGCAGCTCTTGCAGTGGCACTCAAGTCCAGGGATAAGAAGATCAAATCACTGGCGCTCCCCTCATCTCTGAGTGCGTTCATGGGGATCACAGAGCCGGCGATCTTCGGTGTAAACTTAAGATTTTTCAAGCCGTTCATCGCGGGATGCATCGGCGGCGGATGCGGAGCCCTGTATGCTTCCCTCGTACATCTCGGGGCAAAAGGCACAGGAGTGACAGGTATCTTCGGGATCCTGCTCTGCCTGGAGCAGCCGGTGCAGTACGTGATCGAGATGGCGATCGCGGTGGGCGTTGCGTTTGTGATCTCTTTCATTATGTATAAAGACCAGAAGCCGAAGGCAGAGACAGCCGGCATAGAGGCGAAAGCATCGGCAGGGGCAGCGGCAGCTGAGACTGCGGGAACAGAGAAAGAGACAGTAAAGAGTCCTGTCAGGGGGAAGATCATCCCCCTTTCTGAAGTGAGCGACGAGACATTCTCCTCTGAAATGCTGGGCACGACTGTGGCGGTAGAGCCGGAGGACGGCAGGGTCGTATCCCCGTGCGACGGCGAGGTGATCAATGTATTCGATACAGGACATGCGGTGTGCATTGCCACAAAAAGTGGCGGCGAGCTGCTGATCCATATCGGGGTGGACACCGTGAAGCTGGGCGGAAAAGGATTTACAAAGAAAGTATCAGACGGACAGCAGGTCCGCGCGGGAGACGTGCTCATAGAGGCAGACCTGGATACAATCCGCGCGGAAGGGTATCCGGCGGCTACGATGGTCATCCTCACCAATGCGGATGAGTATTCCGAAGTGGAAAAGGCAGCGCCCGGGGCAGTCGGCACAGACGATCCGGTCATGACGCTGAAAAAATAGAGTCACTGAGCAGACCGCACAGTGAAAAAGCAACCGATCAGATTGATAATACAGACAGGGAGAATGGATATGAACGCACTGACAAGGGATTTGATCAGACTTACAGAAAAAGCGGAGGCAGAGAAACCGTCGGCTGCGGACAGCCGGTTCCGGCAGGAGATCCATCTGATGCCCCCGACAGGGTGGCTGAATGACCCGAACGGTCTCTGCCAGTTCGGCGGCGTCTTCCACGCCTATTTCCAATACTCACCGTTTCACGCTGAGGGCGGAGTCAAGATGTGGGGGCATTGCACGAGCCGGGACATGGTCAGGTGGGAATACCAGGGAGCGGTCCTTTATCCGGACCAGCCTTTTGACTGCCACGGCGTGTACTCAGGCTCCGCCTTCACAGAGGACGGCGTGATGTACGTGTATTATACGGGAAATGTAAAGCTGGAAGACCGGGCGGACTATGATTATGTAAATACCGGGCGCGAGGCAAACACCGTCCTCGTGACGAGCCGGGACGGGCAGAGCTTCGGGCCAAAGCAGCTCCTTATGAGAAATGCAGACTATCCGTCAGACCTGACCCTCCATGTCAGGGACCCCAAGGTATGGAAAGAGCAGGGACTCTACTATATGATACAGGGAGCAAGGACGAAAGCGGATACAGGGCAGGCGCTGATCTTCCGGTCAGCGGACAGGGTAAACTGGACGCTCCACAGCAGGGTAGAGACAGAGGAGCCCTTCGGATATATGTGGGAATGCCCGGATTACTTTGAGGTGAACGGGGTGAAGCTGCTCTCCGCGTCCGTACAGGGGCTGGAAGGCGGCGTGTGGGAAGACCGGAATGTGTACCAGTCAGGGTATTTCCTGGTGGAAGGTGACATCCTGGACGCGGCCGGACAGCCAGCAGACAGCCAGCCGGGAGCTGTGCAGCCGGGGGGCAGCCAGCCGGGATCCGCGCAGCCGGCGGACCGGCATCCGGGATACAGGCTGTCAGAGTACAGGCTCTGGGACTATGGATTCGACTATTACGCGCCGCAGAGTTTTGAGACAGAGGACGGCAGGCGGATCCAGATCGGCTGGATGGGCATGCCGGACTGCGAGGAGTATACCAATCCTACCATAGAGAACGGGTGGCAGCACTGCTTCACCTTCCCCAGAGAAATCTTCGTGGAAGACGGGAAGGTGCTCCAGCGTCCGGTCAGGGAGCTGGAGGAAAGAGAGCGGGAGATCGCGGCGGCTGAAAAGGGAAAAGGTTCTATTTCAGAACCATTCCTGATAGAAGGATACCAGGTTTATGATATGTCCGTGGACCGCATATCCGGGAACCGATTCCGCGCAGTGCTCGCGGAAGAGCTTGTTCTGGAATACACGGACGGAAGGTTTGAGATGAGGTTCTTAAGCCGGGAGAAAGGATCCGCGTCAGCCGGGAGAGGGCTCCGGTACGTTGAACTTGAACGGCTGGAAAGCGTAAGGATCCTGGCGGATGTATCTTCAGTGGAAGTATTCTTAAATAATGGAGAGTATGTATTTACGACAAGATATTATCCTGAGAGAGCATGCGTCCGTGTGGAAGCCGGAGACGCAGAGATAAAATTTAAAGTGATCGAAATCAGATCGTGAATGAGAGACCAGAGTATAGGGAGCTGCCGCGCCAGGTATGAGCGCGGTGGCTCTTTTAATGTATGTTTTGCTAAAGATGATAACTTGAAGTTAAAATTTTGATGTTTTGCACAAAAAAATGTGCTTAAATCAGAAAACAGAGTGTAAAAATTGGGAGTATTAATGAATCTTTATGAGCTGTTCATAAT
>ERZ1090864.623-NODE-625-length-18930-cov-8.420927_pt1 | contig 18930 bp, 17 predicted proteins | sample MGYA00478479_ERZ1090864 | MGnify/ENA primary metagenome ERZ1090864 (study PRJEB33644, sample SAMEA5815743) | chicken gut metagenome | biome: Chicken; feature: Gastrointestinal Tract; material: Caecum | place: Ireland | collected 2019-01-01 | study: A study of the...
ACTCCAGACGCTGTTCTTCTACGGTCATATGTAGCCGGTATATGTTCCCATTCTCGATTTCCGATTCTCGCTCGGTCTTTCGCTTTATTTTTCTCTGTCTTTTCCATATTTTCTCCACGAAAAAAGCACGGACTTTCTCCATCGTCCGTGCCGTAAATTTTTTTCATTATAATCATATCATATTTTTTTGTTACAAAAAAAACAAGTTTAATTTTCTTCCATGAACCTATAAAACGCCGTTCTTACAGTAGACGCACTGTTGCCTCCGCCCATATTTATTCCTACTTGCTCCCATGTCATCCCATCAATAAACCGGAACGAAATAATACGCCTCATTCTGCTGTCGTCTACGCCATACACTTATTTCATTGTAAGTGTATCAAATCAAAACGTAACATTGGTAACAAGTTTCATTCTTCTTTCATCTTACACTATATCACCGGTCATATATGACATTCAATGACATAAAAAGCCGCAGGATAATCTCCTGCAGCCTATAAATCAAAAAATTTTTGTACCCCACTAATTTTTTACTTGTACCCCATTTTATACCCCATTTTTATGTAAAAACATGAGCAAATATGACATATTTTGAAAAGATATCCCACATCCAGATATTCCCGCAATCCCCCGTAAACACCGGCTCAGAAGGGCGTTCCGTACATATCGTAGGGCGTCACCTGATAAACATAGTAATTCAGCCAGTTCGTATACAGATTATTCGCATGGGCGCGCCACATCAGAAGAGGTTTGTTGGAAGGGTCGTTATCCCGGTAGTAATTCTCGGGAATTTCTATGGGAAGTCCTTTTCCCATATCACGTTTGTACTCTCCGTCCAGTGTGATCCTGTCATATTCCGGATGTCCCATGACGAAGATCTTGCGGCCGCCGTCCGCCATGGCCAGGAAAACTCCGGCCTCTTCGGATTCCGCCAGGACCGTCAGTTCACCGCAGGCGTGGATGTCCGCCGCAGAGACTTCCGTATGTCTGGAGTGCGGCGCCAGAAACATATCGTCAAATCCTCTCACCAGAGGGATCTTGCGGTTCATCACCTTATGCCAGAAAAGACCGAACATTTTCTTATCCAGAGGTTTCTTCTCAAGCCCGTAGAAATGATACAGGGACGCCTGGGCGGCCCAGCAGAGAAAGATCGTGGAGGTCACATGAGAATCCGTCCAGTCCATGATCTGCGCCAGCTCCTCCCAGTAATCCACTTCCTCGAATTCCATCTGTTCCACCGGGGCGCCGGTAATGATCATACCGTCAAACTTCATATCCTTCAGTTCCGAAAAAGTCTGGTAAAACTTATTCAGATGACTGAGAGAGGTATTTTTTGCCTGATGGCTTTCCACCGCCATGAAAGTCACGTCTACCTGAAGCGGCGTATTGGACAGCGACCGCAGAAGCTGAAGTTCTGTTTCCTCTTTAAGAGGCATCAGATTCAGGATCAGGATCTGGATCGGGCGGATATCCTGATGGATCGCCCTTTTTTCATCCATCACAAAAATATTTTCTCTTTCCAGTATTTCTTTTACCGGAAGGTCACTCTGTATCTTAATCGGCATTTTCTGTCTCCTCCTTTTTCATGCTGTCATACCGGTCTGTTTCCCGGACTCAGGAAGCCGTGCATTCTTATTCGCTTTCTTTTGGATCCCTGCCCGCGAGTTTCAGAAATTCTTCCTCGGAAAGAACCGGGATCCCCAGTTCCGCCGCTTTTTTATTCTTTGAGGAACCGGACGTTTTATCATTGTTGATCAGATAACTGGTTTTTCCCGTCACGGATCCCGTCACCTTACCGCCCAGAGATTCTATGAGCGCCTTGGCCTCGCTTCTGTTGGAAAAATGTTCCAGGCTTCCTGTGATCACAAAATTCATTCCCGCAAAAGACTGCTCTTCTGCCGTCTCCTCACTGTGAAGATACAGATGAGCCAGGAGATGATCCAGTTTCCTGTTGTTCTCTTCATTTCGGAAATACTCCGCCAGACTGCGGGCGATTACCGGTCCGATCCCGTCAATGGCGCTTATCTCTTCTTCACCGGCCCGGCGGATCTTATCCAGATCGTCGCCGAAATGCCGGCAGATCACCTTTGCGTTGGCAAGGCCGATATTGGCGATCCCAAGACTGTAGATCACTTTGGCAGGCGTCGTTTCTCTCGCTTTCTCCAGACTGTCCATAAGGTTTTCAAAGGATTTTTCCCCGAATCCCTCCATGGAAACGATCTCGTCACGGTATTTTCCGATCTCGAAAATATCTCCGAAGTTGTGAATAAAACCTCTGGCAATAAACTTCTCCAGCGTAGCCTCGGACAACCCGTCAATATTCATGGCGTCCCTGCTGACAAAAAGGGTAAAAGCCTTAATCTTCTTGGCGACGCAGTCAGGATTCATACAGTAGAGGGATTCCACTTCGTTTTCTTTTATCACCCGGGCTTCCTTCCCACACACAGGACAGATATCCGGTATCTTAAGATCGCCGCTTCTTGTAAGATTCTCCGCGATCTGGGGAATGATCATATTGGCCTTATACACCTGTATGGTATCTCCGATCCCCAGTTCAAGCTCCTTTACAATGCTTACGTTGTGAACGCTGGCGCGGCTTACTGTGGTTCCCTCAAGTTCCACCGGATCAAAAACGGCGATGGGGTTGATCAGACCGGTCCTTGACGGACTCCATTCGATCTCCCGCAGCGTTGTCTCCCTCGTCTCGTCGGCCCATTTGAACGCCAGCGAATTACGCGGGAATTTCGCTGTAGTACCCAGGGATTCCCCGTAGGCGATATCGTCATACAGCGCCACAAGCCCGTCTGACGGAAAATCATTTTTCTCTATGGCGGAAGCAAAATAGTCCATCGCGCCGTCGAGTGTGTCCGCAGTAACGATTCTGTATTCCACCACGTCAAAGCCCTGTTTCTTCAGCCACTCCATCTGATACTCTCTGGAATTGTGCATATCCTCGCCCGGGGCGGACACAAGGGAAAACGCGTAAAAATAAACATTCCGCGACGCTGTCACCTGATTGTTCAGCTGGCGCACCGAACCGCTGCAGAGATTACGCGGATTCTTGTATTTCGCGTCCACGTCCTCTATAGAACGGTTGATCCGCTCAAAATCAGAATAGGAAATGATCGCCTCGCCCCGCAGCACAAGACGCCCCTGAAAGGGAATCTTCAAAGGAATGTTGCGGAATACACGGGCATTGTTGGTAATGATCTCGCCCACGACGCCATTCCCTCTCGTCACGGCTTTCTCCAGTTCTCCTCCATCATAGGTAAGCACAATGGTCAGTCCGTCCATCTTCCAGGAGAGAAGGGACTTATGGGAACCGATAAATTCTCTCAGCACCTCCCTGTCCTTGGTCTTATCCAGGGATAGCATGGGGGTCTCGTGGTTTTCCTTGGGAAGAGAATCAACGGCCTCGTACCCTACGTTTACGGTGGGACTGTCCGCCAGTACGATCCCCGTTTCTTTTTCCATTTTCTCCAGACGGTCGTACAGTTCGTCGTACTCTCTGTTGTCCATGATCTCCCGGTCTTCCTGATAATACGCTTTTGCCGCCTCGTTCAGCTTTTTTACCAGATCTTTCATCTGCTGCAGGGCTGTGTCCATAACGTCCTCCTGTCACTGTCTCATTTGATGAATGTTCGATTCTTTTCTGTAATTCTTCCCATTCTTCCGGACGGATATCCCGGTATTCTCCGGGCCGGAGTCCGTCCAGGGTCAGGTTCATGATCCGTATTCTCTTTAATTCTGTTACCTGATATCCGAAATATTCACACATCCTGCGAATCTGCCTGTTCAGGCCCTGGGTGAGAATGATCCGGAAGCTTTTCTCCCCGGTCTTATATACTTTGCAGGGGCGGGTGACGGTACCCAGGATCGGGACTCCCCCCGCCAGGCCTCTGAGGACTTTTTCCGTTAATGGACGATCCACAGTGACCAGATATTCTTTCTCGTGATAATTGCCCGCGCGCATGATGCGGTTTACCAGATCGCCCTGATTCGTCATAAGAAGAAGGCCTTCCGATTCGCGGTCAAGCCTTCCCACAGGGTAGATGCGCACAGGGTACTCCAGATACTCTGTAACCGTGATCTCCTGTCGCTGTTTCTTCGTACTGCAGACAATTCCCCTTGGTTTATAAAAAAGAAGCAGCACCTTCTCGGTTGTCTTCCCCACCGGTTTCCCGTCCACACAGATTTCGGCCGAAGGGTCTACCTGCTCCCCGGTAAGGACTGTGCGTCCGTCGACACTGACTCTGCCCTCTGCGATCATCCGGTCGGCCTCGCGGCGGGAACACACGCCGGCGCTGCTCAGATATTTATTTATTCTGATCGTTTCTCTGCTTTCAACGCTTTTATTTTTGTCCATTGCTATATTATATATTTTTTTCCAGTTATTCGCAACAAGCAAATCCCCGGAAGGCTTGTATTTTCATGTTGATTATTGTATGATAAATACCACAGGCATACAAAGGAGGAAAAAACATGCCAGGTAATAAAAAACCGACAAATCCTTTCCTGCTTCTGATCGCAATACTGCTGTGTCTCGGTTCTGCAGCTGTTTTTACGCAGTCCTCCGGACACTCTTCACTTATACAGGGAGAAACCGTAGAACTGGCCGCCTCAGGCGACATTCAAGATCAGGATCCCGCTCCCGAAAGCAGCGCCGCGGTAACTGAGCAGGAAGATTCTTCTCAGGATACAGATACTGTTTCAGAAACTACTGCGACACCTGCGCCAACTGTCACTTCAACACCCAGTCCGGTACCCACAGTATGGGAAGCATCTCCGGAGGCTGCCAGCGGAGTCTGGACTTCCAACGGCAGTTACTGGATGTTCATGGTTAACGGGGTCCCGTATACCGGATGGCTGAACGATACCGACGGCAAGCGGTATTTCTTTAATTCAGAAGGACTGATGCATACAGGCTGGCTGGATTATGAAGGAAAAAAATATTATATGGATCTGGACGGGATCATGCAGACAGGAATCATCACTGTTGCAGGAAAAAGCTATGAGCTTCTTCCCGACGGTTCTCTGAAAAATTAGAATTTTAAAGGGCACAGGAAACTTAATTCCTGTGCCCGTATTTTTTAGTTATTCCAGAAGGCTGCTGTGAACATATGCCGTCTGACCTTCATAGTCAATCTGGATCCATTCGCCTTCTGCGCCTTTCTTTTCAACTTCTGTTCCGGCTTCCAGTCCGCCGATCACTTCCGCGTCTGAACTTGCGCCCGCACGTACGTTACATCCCTCTGTAACTGTGAGCATCGTACCGCTGGCTGCCGCAGAAGAAGCTGCATCTTCTCCCAGTCCGTCAAGGAACTGTGCAAGAGCAGGATCGTCTGCCTGTGCCTGGTCATAAGCTGACTGCACTTCCTGTCTTAAGCCTTCCACATCTTTATCTGACAGGAGTTCATCCATATACTGAGAAATCTCCGCATTCTGATCTGCCGCTCCCAGTATCTGGAAATTATGGCTGCTGTCCTCCACTACATAGGAATAGCCAAGTGACGGAACCGGCGTCTCCACTCCGCTGCAGATATAATCATAGCAGGTATAAACTACATAAGAGTTCTCGTCCAACCCCTTTTTCGTATAGACACTGCCTGCCTCATAGCCCTCGATGTAATCCTTGGCGTTTGTTATTCTGGACTCATCGGAAGCTGTCAGATCACTGACCAAAGTCCTCAGCGTCGCAATATCTCTTTCCCCTAAAGCTCTGTAATAGCTCTGCATGAATGCAGTGATCTCCGCACTGCCCTCCACCAAGGGATTCGTATCTTCTTCTTTCTTCCCGTCGTTTGCCTCCCCATCATCTTCCGGAGAAGAAGGATCATTTCCCTGGCCGTCGTCCTGAACTGTATTCTGCTCTTCATCGGAAGTACCCTTCCCACTTCCAACACATGCACGGATGCCGAAGAACAATACAGCTACGATTATCAGAATCACTCCGCCAAGCATAAAATAGCGGAGGTTATCAGATAACCATTCTCTGAAATTATCCAAGTTCTTGTCCTCCTTAAATTACAGCGCACCGGAACTTTCTCCCTGTTCCGGGCAAACACGTCTGAAGGGAATCGAACCCCCGCACATGGTACCGGAAACCACTGCTCTATCCACTGAGCTACAGACGCATTTCTGTGAAAGGCCATCCAGAATACAGATTCTGTTAAGTCTTCCCTTTGAAATATATTGCCTATATTTCAACACAGAATATATTATCACATTATATAATAAAAGTAAAGTTTTTTATTTTCTGAAAACTTTATCTGCAATTCGTACAAGATACGTTCCGCCCGGCATGCGGGAAAGTTTCTCCCTGGACGGACCTTCCAGAAAAATATATGCCAGGAAATATACCGCGGCGGCAAAAACAACTGCCACGATCAGACATACCGCATTGGAATGGATCAGGCTGTAAAGTCCGTAATATACAAGACCCGCTGCAGCACACATGGGAACAGAAGCCAGGACCGGATTCAGATAGGCGTACTTCCACGGATTCTTATACTGCAGATATTTCTTCATGGCGATATCATTCAAAATGCATACAACCACGGCGTAAATAATCATGGCCACAAGCAGGGAATATATTCCCAGATCTGTGAAAAGAAGAAGCAGAACAACTGCCACCACGTCCACCGCAAGCGCGATCGCCGCTGTGATCATGGGGATCCTGGGACGTCCGATCCCCTGGAGAACACCGTTGGAGATATTGGACATACCATTGAGCAGAATGGTAAAAGACCCCAGCATCAGAAGTTTTCCCGCCACCCCGTTCGTCCCGCCGAAAAGGAACGAAACAATAGGCTGTGCAAGAGCCGCCAGACCTACGGCGCAGGGAACGGAAATAAACATGGAAAGCTGCACAGTCTGGTCGATCCTCTTTCTGGTTTCTTCAATATCCCCCACCGCGTAGAGCGCGGAAATCTCCGGGATCATGGATGTAGGCGCCGCGCTGGACAGGGTAAGGGGAATATTGATGATGCTCATAAAATAAGTGGCATATTCCGCGTACATCATACTGAGCATATCCGCGTCCGCCCCCTGACGGCCCAGAATCTCTGAATAAAGAACGCCGTTCAGGTATCCGTTTACGTTATAGATAAAAGCGCTGAGGATAATGGGCGATACGATAAGGACGATCAGTTTCAGGATCTGACCGTATGATTCTTCTCTGTGCGCCCTGTCCCGGGACACACGCATACGGATCCCCCGCCGGTTCAGTCCGTACACCAGAAGCATGAACAAAAGGGCGATCACCACTCCTGCCGTCGTGCCCACTGTAGAACCTGCCGCTCCCCATTTCGCAGTCTGTCCGTCTGTTCCGTCAGAAAGGTATTTTATGAAAAGCCATGCGGCAATAAGGCTTACCGCCGCATTGAAAATCTGCTCCAGAATCTGTGACACAGACGTGGGCAGCATATTCTGATACGCCTGGAAATACCCCCTGTATACGCCCAGGATCCCGGACAGAAAAATCGTCGGTGAGAGGATCTGCAGGGCAAGGACCGCGTTGGGCTGATTGCTGGGGATGATAAATCTTGCCCCGAACAGACAGATCAGCGCCACAACGCCGCCCACAACGGCCGCATAGATCATTGCGCCGCGGAAAATCTTCTGGGCGTTCCGGTAATCCCGGAGCGCCACTCTCTCCGCGATCAGCTTGGATACCGCCTGGGGAATGCTGAATGAAGCGATCATAAGAAGGATCATGTAAGCATTCTGGGCAAGACTGATATATCCCATTCCCATATTTCCCACGATAGAGGAAAGAGGGCTTTTGTACAACAGTCCGATGATCTTGGATATCATTGCCGCGATCATCAGAAAAGATGCGTTTCTTACTAAATTGTTCTTCTGACTCATAGTTTCCTGTTACCCCTGTCTTCTGTTCTCGATCTGCCAGTCTATCGGCTCCAGCCCGTTTTCTCTCAGAAAATCATTGGTCCTGCTGAAATGCCTGCAGCCGAAAAATCCTCTGTAGGCGGAAAGCGGGCTCGGATGCGGCGCTTCCAGGATCAGATGACGCGGATTATCCAGCATGGATTTTTTCATCTGCGCCGGTCTTCCCCAGAGAAGAAAAACAATGGGTCTGTCCTGCCCGTTCAGCACGCGGATCGCGGCGTCTGTAAACTGCTCCCAGCCGATCCCTCTGTGGGAATTGGCCTGATGCGCCCTGACCGTCAGTACCGTATTCAGAAGCAGCACGCCCTGACGGGCCCATTTTTCCAGATTTCCGTTATCCGGGATATAACATCCCAGGTCGTCATGCAGTTCCTGATAAATATTCACAAGCGACGGGGGGATCTCCACGTTTTCCCGCACGGAAAAACACAGTCCCTGGGCCTGGCCGTCATTGTGATAGGGATCCTGCCCCAGGATCACGACTTTCACCTGGCTTAACGGGGTCAGGTGAAATGCATTGAATATTTCGTCTGCAGGCGGGAAAATCTTTCTCGTTCTGTACTCCTGCATGATCGTTTTGTATAATTTGGCGTAATACGGCTGATGAAATTCATCTTTCAGCGCGTCCAGCCATTCTCCGGATAAAGGAGCCATGTCTTCACCTCTTTCATCTTCGGACAGAAACACCCTTCGCTGCCAGATAATCTTTTACCTGGCGGATTTCCAGCTCTTTGTAATGAAACAACGACGCAGCAAGCGCCGCGTCCGCGCCGCCTTCTGTCAGCGCCTCGTAAAAATGCTCCAGAGTTCCGGCTCCTCCGGACGCGATCACTGGAATGGAAACAGCGTCCGATACCGCCCGGGTAAGCGAAATATCATATCCGGCTTTCGTACCGTCGCAGTCCATACTGGTAAGGAGGATTTCTCCTGCTCCCAGACGTTCTGCTTTCTTCACCCATTCAAGGGCGTCGATCCCGGTGTCCAGCCGGCCTCCGTGCTTGTAGATATTCCAGCCGCCGTCTTCTCTTCTCTTGGCGTCCACAGCCACGACAACACACTGGCTTCCAAATTTCTCCGCGGCTTCTGTGATAAGTTCCGGCCGGTCTATGGCGGCGGAATTTACCGAGATCTTATCCGCCCCTTCCCGGAGAAGTCTTTTGAAATCGTCAATAGTCCGGATGCCTCCGCCGACCGTGAAAGGGATAAACACATTGGCAGCCACCTGGCGCACCATTTCCACTACCGTATCCCTTCCCTCGCAGGAAGCTGTGATATCCAGGAATACCAGCTCATCCGCCCCGGCCGCGTCATATGCCTTCGCGATCTCCACAGGGTCTCCCGCGTCTTTGAGATCGACGAAATTCACTCCCTTTACCACCCGGCCTTTATTCACATCCAGACAGGGAATAATTCTCTTTGTAAACATTTCAGCATTCCTCCCTTTCAAGCTTCGCAAAGTTCTCCAGGATCTTAAGGCCCATGGCGCCGCTTTTCTCAGGATGGAACTGACATCCGAACACATTGCCTTTTTCCACAGAGGCATGAATGCAGGTGCCGTATTCCGTCACCGCCCTGACGATCTCCGGCTCCTCCGCCTGAAGATAATAGGAATGGACAAAATATACATACGTGTCCTCCGGAATCCCCCGGAACAGTCTTCCGTCATTCTGAAGGTGAAGAGAGTTCCATCCCATATGAGGGATCTTAAGTCCCGGCGTGGACGGGATCTTCAGGATCTTCCCTTTCAGGATACCAAGACCTTCCACTCCCGGGCTTTCTTCACTGCTCTCAAAAAGAAGCTGAAGCCCCAGGCAGATTCCAAGAAAAGGCCTGCCGTTTTTTACCAGTTCCCGGATCGCGGAAACCAGCCCGAACCTGTGAAGGTTTGCCATACAGTCGCCGAAGCTTCCCACTCCCGGAAGGATCACTTTATCCGCCTTTGCAAGGATATCCGGATCACGGGAAAGAACCACTTCCTCCCCGAGGTGGATCAACGCTTTTTCCACACTTTTTATATTGCCTGCATCATAATCAATAATACCTATCATCATTACACATCCTGTCTTTTTTCATGTAAACAAGTATACCCTAAAAAATGACAGATGCAAAGGAATTTCTTCACATCTGTCGTTTTTTCTCATATTCTGCGCTGTGTTTATGCCTCGTCGCCTTCCGCATATGTCCCGGCTGTCCGCCCGGTATCAAGCGTAAACCAGAATTCCACTCCGTTGTCATAATTCTGTACGCCGTATTCCTGATGAAGACCTTCCATGATGGCTTTCACAATGGAAAGGCCGATACCGCTGCCGCCGTACTCTCTTGTCCGCGCTTTGTCCACTTTGTAAAATTTGTTCCAGAGATTGGGGATATCCGCTTCGGGAATCGGCGTTCCCGTGTTAAATACAGATATTCTCACTCTGTCTTTCTCCGGGTGGATACATATTTCGATCCTTTTCTCCCCTTCCAGGTGATTCAGCGCATTGCTCACATAATTGGTGACAACTTCTTCAATCTTAAACTCATCCGCCCAGACATACACCGGCTGATCCGCGCCAAAGCTTACCCTGGCTTCCTTCTGGCGGATCATGATATCCATGGACTGGAGAACGCCCCTGATCAGGCTGACAATATCGAAGCGCTCCATGGTCGTTTCATCCCGCCCTTCCTCCAGCTGGTTCAGCGTAAGGAGGTTTTTGACCAGTTTGTTCATCTTGGCCGCTTCATCCATGATCACGTCACAGTAAAATTCCCGGCTTTCCGGATCGTCGGAGATATTTTCCTTAAGGCCTTCCGCATATCCCTGGACCAGGGCGATAGGCGTCTTCAGCTCATGAGAGACATTATTCAGAAATTCCCGGCGCATCTGATCGATCCTGATCTTACTTTCGATATCCTTCTGAAGCTCGTTATTGGCGGATTTCAGTTCGGAGATCGTCTTTTCCAGCTGTTCAGACATACGGTTAAAATTCTCTCCCAGCACGTCGATCTCATTTCCCGCATGGCTTTCATATTTCGCGTCAAAATCAAGATCACTCATTTTTCTGGAAAGCAGAGTCAGTTCGCTGATCGGTTTTGTAATTCTCTTGGTTATGATCCAGATTGCCAGACCGCTTACGAGGATAATCGTAATTCCCACATACAGATAAAAACTGTTGGATATGGACACGCTCTCTCGAATACTTTCCAGAGGGGTACGGATAAGAAAATAATATTCATCGCCGATGGTACCCCAGCTCTCCACATAATCCATATCGGCAAAACGATCGCTCACCTGCTGTATGATATAGGTATCTGTCTGCTTCAGAGTCTTCTGCCTGCCTTTGTCCTGATCCAGCTGATAAACATAACCGATCAGGCGGTTTTCAAGCATAGCGTCATTGCTCCCCATCGACGCAACGGTCTGTCCGTCCCAGGTAATGATTGTCCAGGAAAGGTTTTTCTCAGAACTTTTTTTGTAAATTTCATCTGCAATGTCTGTTGACCATGTACCGTCAGGATTGGAACTGATCTGAATCTTTTCGAATGTATTCGCCGCCTGTGTAAGGGTTTCTGTCTTTTTGGTGATATAATATTTTTCCAGAAACAGTCCGTTGATCATGGTGATGGCGATAAGGGACAGTAACAGAAAGCCGATAAACACAGCGGCAATCTGACGTCTGAGCGGATGAAATCTCTGTGTCTTCCTGCTCTTATGCATCTCCGTCAGCGCATTCATTTACTGTCCACCTCAAATTTATATCCCATTCCCCAGACGGTTTTGATATATTCGCCTTTCTCCCCCATCTTGCTTCTCAGCTTCTTTACATGAGTGTCGATCGTTCGGGCGTCTCCGAAATAATCATAGTTCCATACCGAATTCAGGATTTTTTCTCTTGAGAGAGCGATCCCTTCATTCTCAAGGAAATAAGTAAGAAGTTCAAATTCCTTAAAACTCAGTTCCATCAGCCGCCCGTCAACGGTTGCCTGATGGGCGGCTTTATCGATCACAATACCGCCTGCGGAAAGAATATTCTCCGCCATGTCCTGGCCCGTCCTTCTCAGTATGGCCTCCACTCTTGCCACAAGGATCTTGGGGCTGAAGGGTTTGGAGATATATTCGTCCACTCCCAGGTCAAAACCAAGAAGCTCGTCTCTCTCGTCCCCTCTGGCGGTGAGCATAATGATCGGCACTTTGGAGTTCTTCCTGATCTCGCGGCATACCTCCCAGCCGTCCATCTTCGGCATCATCACGTCGAGAATGACAAGCGCGATATCCTTTTCCTTATAAAATATATCCATGGCCTCCTCGCCGTCCCCGGCTTCCAGTACCTGGAAATTTTTCTTAACAAGGAAGTCCTTCACCAGTTTCCGCATCCTGCTTTCATCATCTACAACAAGAATTTTCAGAGTATCCATATGTTCTTCCTCCGTCTAAATATCTGTAAATTATTATAAACACAGATCCCTCCTGTGTACAGGGTCTGTTTTTTCTTTACCAGATAATCATAACAGAGATTTATGATAAAAATGTGAACATTTCAGTCGGTCGCCTGTATCGCGTCGTATCCTGTTTCTCCTGTCCTGATCTTCAGCACGGAACGTATCTCATAAGTAAATATCTTTCCGTCTCCCACTTCTCCTGTATAAGCGGATTCCCGTATTGCCTCCACCGTTTTTTTCTCCCATTCCTCTGAGGAAACCACGATCTCGAATTTCAGTTTGGGCTGCATCTGCATATCCACCTGCATACCTCTGACGATTTCCTTATATCCTCTTTGAATACCGCAGCCCATCACCTGGGAAACTGTGATCCCGTTTACGCCGATATCGTTCAGCGCCTGTTTCACATCCTCGAATTTTTCTTCCCGCACAATGGCTTCAATTTTTATCATCATAACATCCATCCTCCTCTACTGATCCAGACCGTTAAAGCTGGGATACGCGCTTTCTCCATGCTGGGAAATATCCAGGCCGATCTGTTCCTCCTTCTGGGTTACCCGGAGAGGAGTAAATATTCTTACCACCGCCGCGCAGATGAGCGTCCCTGCGACGGCCACTGCAATTGTCACCAGTATGCCGGCCACCTGAGCCAGAAGCAGATGATATTCTCCGAAAACAAGGCCGTTCCATCTTGCCGCGCTGTTCACCGACTGATCCGCAAAGATCCCGGTGGCCAGGCCGCCCCAGATTCCTCCAATGCCATGGCAGCCAAAAGCGTCCAGCGCATCGTCTATTTTCAGTTTTTTCTTCACCAGCGCCACTCCGAAATAGCAGATCGGACTTACCAGAAAACCAATGATAAACGAAGACCAGACCGGTACGAACCCTGCTCCCGGAGTGATCGCCACAAGGCCTACCACAAGGCCTGTAGACGCGCCCACAAGGGTAGGTTTCCCGCTCTTTATCACATCGATCAGCATCCAGGAAAGAAGCGCGCAGGCGGAAGATATGGCGGAAGTCATAAAGGCATGGGCCGCAAGGCCGTTTGCCTCCAGGGCGCTCCCGGCGTTGAAGCCGAACCAGCCGAACCAGAGCATGGAAGCTCCCAGAACCACAAACGGGATATTATGTATACGGTAAGTCGTAAATTCATAGCCCTTCCGTCTTCCCAGAATAATGGCAAGAGTCAGGGCGCTGACTCCCGAACTGATATGCACCACGTTGCCTCCGGCGAAGTCCACAGATCCGATAGAGGCAAGGAATCCTCCCTGTCCCCAGACCATATGCGCCAGGGGATAATACACGATCAGCGACCAGAACGCCACGAAGAGAAACAGGGCTTTAAACTTCATTCTCCCTACCAGGGCTCCTGTAATGAGCGCCGGCGTGATCATAGCGAACATCATCTGAAAGGCGCAGAACACCAGATGAGGGATCGTCGGGGCGTATGCGCCCGGCTCCATTCCCACTCCGTCAAGTCCGAACCATCTGAGATCCCCGATGACTCCTCCGTAATTCCCGCCAAAGGAAAGGGAATAACCGAACAGAGACCACATCGCCACTGAAAGGCCCATAATCGCCACGCAGGCCATCATGGTGCTGCACACATTTTTTCTCCGCACCAGTCCGCCGTAGAAAAAAGCCAGACCCGGCGTCATAAAAAACACAAAGGCCGTAGAGATAAGCATAAAAGCTGTATTTCCAGTATTCATTTTTTCATCCTCCTCGTCTTTTTTACTGCTCCGGAGCAAAAAAGAAAGGATGCCGGAGTACGTGACGTACTCTAACATCCTTGTCTGATTCAGATATTAGCACATTAAAGTGTAAAATTCAAGAGGATCTTTCTATATATTTGTATTTTTATCCATACAAATTACCATCTCCGCATCATAACAGCCTGTCTCTCTCCGGCAGAAAACCAGATCCCCGCCGTGAGCTTTCGCGATCTGTCTGACAAGACGCAGTCCCATTATGTGTATTTTCTCTGTCTGGCTGTCCATATTCTCCACAACAGCCTCCGGGATTCCCTTTCCGGAATCTCTTACCTCCCAGACGATCTGTTTTTCTTTTATATAGAGCCGCACAGTCACACGGCAGCCTCCGGGATTATGCCGCACACTGTTTCCGATCAGGTTCCGCAGAGCCCTTTTAAGAAGTCCTGCATCAGCCGTTATTTTTACCTTCTCCGTTTCCGGATCTATGATAAGTTCTATATCGGTATTCTCTTCCGCAACTTCTTCGCCAGTCTCCTCATTATACATATCCGCCGCGCATTCCCGCAGGATCTGTGCCGGAGAACAGAGGGATTTTTTCAACGGCTGCGCCTGATAGGCCAGTTTTGAAGTCAGATTCAGATCGTCAATAAGCTGCCGGATGATAAGACTCTGACCGCATATGATCTCCGCGGATTTCCTTGCGTCTTTGCTTAAGCTTTCATCTTTTTTCAGCCTGTCCGAATACCCCAGGATCAGCGCAAGCGGCGTGCGGATATCGTGGGATACGCCGGAGATCCATTCCGTCCTGGCCTGATCTCTTCTGGAAAGCTTTTTCTTCTGTTCCTGAAGTATATCGGAGACCCTGTTCAGTTTCCGGGCAAGGTCGCCCGCCATTCCCTTTTCACGGAGACAAAGAGGTTCCTGTTCCACCAGGCTTTCAATTCCTTTTCCCACAGGCTTCAGCGCCCGGTAAAAACGGTACCCCAGAAACAGGACAAAAAACAGGATCAGAACCAGATTAACTGTGAAAGCCAGACTGATATACGCGGGAATCCCGCTGATATTACTGATAGGCATCATTTCGCTGATACGCATGATCGTATGCATATCCAGCCCCGTCACCAGCAGAAGGTTTCCGGACCTCCACACGGCTACCGGATAATCATGGAGATACCATCTGCTGAAACCAGCCACATCCTGGAGGCTGTAAGATCTGGCAAACTCCTCCGGAAGCCGCCATTCCCACACCACGTTTCCCCGTTCATCCAGAGCCATCATCCACTGGCATTCCATTTCTTCCACTTTTGCCATTCCCGTCTCTGTAATCTTCCAGACGTTGTTTTCCCGGTAAAGTTCCCCGCCAATCTCTTCTACCGCCTCACGGTCAAATTTTTCACTCCGGTCATTTTCCATTGTTTTGTATCCCCAGAAAAGAAAAGCCGCGGCATTGCTGAGAAGAAAGACAAAAATAATCACGCCTGCCGTAACGGAGTAACGGCAGATGATCTTAAACAGGCTTTTCATGGGTTATCTCCTTTCTCCTTTGTCTGCTGCCAGACGGTATCCCAGTCCCCGGGCGGTAAGAAGCCAGCGGGGATGGGAAGGATCTTCTTCTATCTTTTCTCTCAGATGCCGGATATGCACCATCAGAGTATTTTCATATCCATAATAGGAATCACCCCAGGCCGCGCTGCACAGGGCGTCGAAAGTCACGATCTTTCCTCTGTTTTCATTCAGCTTTTTCAGAAGGGCAAGTTCTTTCGCAGTGAGAGGCGTTTCCTTCTCTCCTCTGCGCACGGTTCCATAATCGAACAGCACCTGACATTCTCCCAGTGAAAGAACAGAAGCATTCTCTGTTCCGGCTTCCTTTCCGAACTGATACGCTCTCTTCAGAATGACGCTGATACGCAGCACCAGTTCCGGCGGCAGAAAAGGTTTCGTAATATAATCGTCTGCGCCCAGCCCCAGACCGAACAGCCTGTCTCTGTCCTCATCCTTTGCGGATAGAAAAAGAATCGAGATCCGGGATTTTTCTCTCAGCTTCTGAAACAGCCGGAAGCCGTCTCCATCCGGAAGCATCACGTCCAGCACCGCCATATCGGGCAGCTCTCTCTGAAATACATCCAGAGCCTCCGCCACACTTCCTGCCGTTACAATATTCTCATATCCGCTCTGACGCAAAATCCCGGCGATCATTTCCGACAGATCATGATTGTCGTCCACAAGCATGATCTTATATTGATGGATATCCATGAGATCTTTCCTCCATATCGTTTCTTTTCTCTGTTCCCTATTATAACTGCTCCCGGCTTTCCATTCCAATAGCTTTCCGTCAGATTTAAGGTAAAAATAAGGTTTGCTTAAGTCTCTGATAAGCCTGATGTTTTATAGTATTAAAAAAAATAAAGGAGGCATTCTTTATGGGACCTGTGATCGCTACAGAATCTCTTACGAAAAAGTACAAATCAAAAGTTGTGGTAAACCGCCTTGACCTGCGCGTTCCCGGAGGAAGCATATACGGCTTTCTCGGACCCAACGGGGCAGGGAAATCCACCACCTTGAAGATGCTGCTTGGTCTTGTAAAACCAACAGCCGGAAACATCACTATCCTCGGAAAAGAAGTCACCCCGAAAAACCGTCTGGGTATTCTTTCTTCTACCGGCTCTCTGATCGAGTCGCCTGCCTATTACGGACATTTAAGCGGAAAGGAAAACCTTCAGATCATCTGCACGCTGAAAAATCTCCCGGAAACAGAGATCCCCAGGGTCCTGCAGATTGTACGCATGAAGGATCAGCAGAACAAAAAAGTCAGCCAGTATTCCCTTGGCATGAAACAGCGTCTCGGCCTGGCCGCCGCTCTTCTGGGAAATCCGAAGATCCTTCTTCTGGACGAACCCACCAACGGCCTGGATCCTGCCGGCATCCAGGAAATGCGGGAACTGCTCTCATCTCTTCCCAAAGCATTCGGCATTACGGTCCTGATCTCCAGTCATCTTCTCGCCGAGATCGACCAGATGGCCACCCATGTAGGAATCATTAACCAGGGCGAGCTGGTATTCCAGGACAGCCTGTCTGCTCTCCACGAACACAGCCGTTCCAGACTGCTTCTGCGCACCTCGGACGATCAGAGAGCCTTCAGTTATCTGAAGCATTCCGGACTTCCTGCAGAATGGAAAAACGGATCTCTCAGTCTCCGTACACTGGAGGACAACAGGATCATGCAGGCTGTTTCTCTTCTGGTGAATTCCGGAATCGGCATCCTCCGGCTTCAGGAACAGCAGATGAGCCTGGAGGATATCTTCCTTCATCTTACAGGAAAGCAGGTGAGCTTATGAATTCCGTTTTCATCCGCCAGATGCGCGCCGAAAAACTGAAAGCCAGAAACAAAAAGGCCGTCCTGGTGCCTCTGGGATTTCTTGCTTTTGATTTTCTGTGGGCAATATGGCAGGTTTCGTCTATGGATCCCGGAGAACTTCCCGACGGATATATGATGTTTTTTTACCAGCTTCCAACCATGAACGTCATCCTGCTGCCGCTGATGATCTCCGTGATCGCAAGCAGGATCTGCGACATGGAGGTAAAAGGCGATACCATGAAGCTTCTTTTTACCCTTCAGAAAAGAACCGGGTTCTTTGACTGCAAATATCTTACCTGTATGAAATATCTGCTGGTTTTTGTGGCCGGCCAGGGAATTATGCTCCCTGTTCTGGGAAACGTATACCATTTCGGCAGGCTGAAGCTTTCCCTCCTTTTTTTGCATATGCTGGTTACTCTGGCTGTCAGCGCTGTGATCCTCTGTATCCAGCAGTTTCTTTCCCTGATCTCAGAAAACCAGCTTCTTCCCCTCGCCGTGGGGATTGCGGGATGCTTTCTGGGGCTTTTCTCCATGTTTTTCCCCGCTCCTGTGGCGCGGCTGGTTCTCTGGGGCTATTATGCCGTGTTTGCCTGTGTAGGAATGGACTGGGACGCGGATATCAATAAAATCCTGGGGTATTATGAAATTCCGTTTCCCACGGTTTCGTTTCTTCTGTTTCTGGCGGCAGGTACTGTTCTCTATCTGATCTGTCGGACCATTATCATAAAAAAGGAGGTATGATCCATGCTTTTACGATGTATTCTGGCGGAACACGGGAAGCTGCGCCATTCCGTGATCCTTCCCGCCTGTATCCTGATTCCCGTGATCCCCGCCATTATGGGAACCTTTAACTATCTTCAGAATCAGGAAATCCTTAAGGCAGAATGGTATTCCCTGTGGACGCAGAACACCTTGTTTTATGCCTGTTTCTTTTTCGCACCCCTGATCGGGCTGTACTGTTCCTGGCTCTGGCGGCTGGAGCACCGGCACAATAACTGGAACATGATCATGACGGCTCCTGTTCCTGTATCCTGCCTGTTCTTCGCCAAACTGACAGTTATCCTGGGGATTACTCTTCTGACGCAGCTGTGGATGGGGATTCTGTATCTCATATGCGGAAAGCTCGTCGGCCTTACCGGGTTCTGTCCGCCGGAAGTCATCCTGTGGCTGTTCCGGGGACTTCTGGGCGCTGTGCCGATCTGCGCCCTTCAGCTCCTTCTGTCCATGAAGATCCGGAGTTTTTCCCTTCCCATCGCCATTGCGCTGGCCGGAAGCACAGGAGGAATGCTCATTCTGAATAAAGATATGGGAATTGTCTGGCCCTACAGCCTTATGCTTCTGGGAATGAATTCCAATAAAACAGAAGACAGTCTGGCAGGAGGAATACTGCCCTTCCTGGCGTCTGCCGCTGTATTTTCCCTGATTTTCTGCGGACTGTCCATATGGTTTCTGAAACATCGGGATGTACGGGCGTAATATGTATTTCCTGTCTCTTATACACATCTGACGCTGCCGACGATAAGGCTCGTGTAG
>ERZ1090864.628-NODE-630-length-18795-cov-15.781697_pt1 | contig 18795 bp, 19 predicted proteins | sample MGYA00478479_ERZ1090864 | MGnify/ENA primary metagenome ERZ1090864 (study PRJEB33644, sample SAMEA5815743) | chicken gut metagenome | biome: Chicken; feature: Gastrointestinal Tract; material: Caecum | place: Ireland | collected 2019-01-01 | study: A study of the...
TGGACCGTGTGCCCTATATGCTGGTGCTGGGCGCCAAGGAGGCCGAGGCCGGCAACATCTCGGTCCGCGACCGCAAGGGCGACACCACCGTGATGGAGCTGGACGCCTTCATCCGGCAGGTCTGCGATGAGATCGCCAACCGCACCCACGCCTGATCCCGCCCCACCCATCTGACAACACAACGCCCCGCCATGCTGTTCCCACAAGACGCACGGCGGGGCGTTTTTCTCGTTTCGGCTCACAGGTCGATCCGCTGGTCCTGGTACAGGGGGTTCGCCAGCAGTTCGGGCGCAGGGCCTGTAAAGGCCACGGCGGCCCTCTCGTCCCCTTGCAGCTGCCACATGAACCAGGCGGTCACATAGCCGTCGGCGCTGTACAGCATCTCCCCGTGGCCTTCCGCCTTCCGGCGTGCCAGGACCTTGGGGGCGTCGATCCGGTCGTACAGCTGCTGCAGGCCCTCCATCTGGATCACGTCCTTGCTCGCCGACGCCAGGATCAGCACTGGCACCCGGATGCCGGCGGGGTCATAGGGCATTTTGAGGGCCCGGGCTACCTCCACGTCGATGGGCGACAGGCTGACGGCGCATTGGTACAGCTCTTTATGGGGCGTGGCCCCAATGGCGTTGAACACCCCTACGCCCCCCTGTGAGTGGCCGCAGGCCCCCACCCGGTCCAGGTCTGCCTTGTCATAAAAGACGCTGTCGGGGTCTGCGTTCTTTTCCAGCAGCCATGTCAGAGCGGCTTCCGCCGAGTCCCCCGCATAGGTGCCGGGGTCATCGCTGCCCAGCACGATGAACCCCCAGGAGGCCAAATGTTCAAACAGACTGGGGTATTTGGAGGCCCCCACCCCCGTGCCGTTGACCATCACCACCACCGGGTAGCGGGACTGGCTCTGGGGCAGCTCGGCAGGGTAATACATCACCAGGTCGCCCCACTCCTCCTGTGGAGCGGCAGCGGTGGTACAGGCCACCTCATAGCTGCCCATGGCCAGATATGCAGCTTCCACCGGGCCGCCGGTGGCCACCGATCCGGTATAGTCCTCCGGCACCGAGGGAGCCGCCGCCCAGCCGGCCAGGATCCCCCGGACGGCCGCCAGCAGCAGCAGGACCAGCCCGGCCCTTTTCAGCAATTCCTTCATGTTGCGCTCCTTTCCGCTCTGTTTCTGTACATTCAGAGTACCATATGCCGCCGCAGGATGCAAGAGGCGCAGAGAAAGGCAAAAAGAAAAAGCGATGGACCAATGTGCAATCCTAATAAGAAAACATTGTAGGGCGAGAGAGAAACGGTATAGCTTACGGCTATGCCGTTTCTTTCATTTATGCCGTGTATCAAAAACTTTCGAGATTTCCAGGATACCGATGCCCTTGTAGTAGATATCTACCTGCTGCCTGCGATTTACCTTGCTGTGCGGATCGGTCGCTGCGTAAATGACGATCTTCTCAACAAACTCATGCAGGATGTGGGGCGTCAACTCCGGGATTTCCGTATACCTGTCAACGATGGATAGAAACCTGTCAACATTAGCACTCTTGCTTTCAACTGCCTCGATTTCCTCACGGAGCAGAAGCACTTGATTTTTCAGGCCGCCTTGCTCGCCCTCATAGTCCTGGGACAATTTGCGGAAACGCTCGTCCGTGAGCTTGCCAGAAATGTTGTCCTCATACAGTCTCTTGAAAATGTTGTCAAGCTCTGCAATCCGCTTTTCAGCATCAGCCAACAATCTTTTCTTTTTGGCAAGTCCCTTGTTACGCTCCTTCAGGTCCATATCCATGACCATCTGAACAAACCGCTCTTTGTGCTGTCTCGCGAAGGAAACGATCTCCCGGAGGTTATCAAGGATCAATTCCTCCAGGATAACGGTTCGGATGGAATGGGTCTCCCCACACACATCTTTCCCTTTGCGATACCCGGAACAGATATAGTATTCCTGATCCCTGCGGAAACCTGTCGCCCTGCACTGATACATGATCGAGCCACAGTCGGCACAATACATCATGCCGGAGAACATCCCCATTTCTCCCATCTTTGTCGGGCGGCGCCTGGTCTGTCTTGCCAACCTTGCCGCATCGGCCATTGCCTCCGTCCAGATAGGTTCATGGGTATTCTCAAAGATGGCCCATTCACTTTCAGGGTTTTGGATGGTCTTTTTGCTCTTGTAGGATTTCTTCCGGGTTTTGAAGTTCACCGTATGGCCCAGGTATTCACGCCAGCGGCCCATCATATCCGCTATGGTGGAGGAGTCCCAAGCGTAGGGATCACCTTGTTTCTTGACATTGGTTTTCATCCCTTTGCTTTCGTAGTAGGCAGCCGGAGTAAGGATTTTTCTTTCCTTCAGCTTTCGCGCAATCTGTGAAGGCCCGAGACCGTCCATGATATAAAGGCCAATCTCATACATCACCTGGGCCGGTTCATCCTCCTTGATCCAATGTTTCGGATCGTCAGGGGATTTCATGTACCCGTAAGGCGGATTGCTTGTCAAATGCTCTCCGGCGTTTCCCTTAACTTTCATCACAGCTCGGATTTTCTTGCTGGTGTCCTTCGCATACCACTCATTGATGATATTGCGGAAAGGGGTAAACTCATTGTCGCCCTGGGCGCTGTCCACACCATCATTCACGGCGATAAAGTGAACATCGTGCTCCGGGAACATGATTTCCGTATACATACCCACCTGCAGATAGTCACGGCCGAAACGGGACATATCCTTGATGATAACACGTTTGACGATACCAGCCTCAATATCGGAAATCATTTCCTGAAACCCAGGGCGATTAAATGTCGTACCTGAAATACCGTCGTCAATGTAAAAGCGGAAGTAGGTATATCCATGTTCAAGAGCGTATTTTTGCAGGATTTTCTTCTGATTGATAATACTGTTGCTGTCGCCCTCCAGTTTATCGTCCTGGGACAATCTGCAATATAAAGCGGTGATTTCTTCGGCGCTCATAATTGCGTAAGGGAATTGAAGCGCGGCAGCGGTGTTTGACTGATAAAACATAATAACCTCCAATCTGGCAGTCAAACACGGTATGAAGTTCTACACTTATTTTACCGCGCTTTTTGGGTTTTGTCTGCCTATGGAGGTCAAGTTGTTATGGCTTTTTTTCGGACTTCGTCCTTGATAAGCCTTTCTATTTTAGAAACCACACCGTCTTTTGCCTGCTCAGGAAAGAAGGAATTGACGATGAAGGTTGTATTTCCGATTTTCTTTTCGCTCCGCACAGGCGGGGCATATTTTATATCTTTCTTTTCAAAGGTTCTATCTTCTTGCATAAATTACCCCTTTCATTATTTGCAAGTTGAATAACGAATAAAAGAGGCAAAACGGACGGCTGCTGGCACAGCTCCACGGGAGTCTCACCCCGGCCCATGCTTATGGGTGCGGCGCGCAATGCTTTGTGGGCGTTCAACGCGCGAGTATCTTTAACCTGCCTGTATGTCGTCGCCCGCAAGCTGCCACGCCTGCTTTGCGGCCTGGTGTGGGTCGCTCACTCCTGGGAGGTCATGGCGCACCGGCCGTATGGCTCGATACAGAACAGAATGTATCTGTCTGCCTTATACTGCACCGGAGGCCTCCCACCGGGCTTTCTTTTTCAAAGAGCATGGAGCTTCATTGCCGGACCATCGGGGCAAGGAAAGGGAGTGAAACTTGCCCCAACGGTTTTAGGCCGACAATACCTTGAAGCCCGTCACGATGCTGTGGATCAGCTTCGTTTCAAGCCTGAGCCGCATATCTTCATCGACATACAGGTATGTATTCCCGTATTCGTCCTTCAGCGGCCTGGTGGCAAGAGCCCGGATGTAATTCTGATAGTGAGCGACCACGGCGGCAAGGGCATCCTCGTCGCCGGCCACGGCTGCCAGGATCACAGGCACCGGGATAGGTTTCACTTGTCCGGCCATTCAAATCCCTCCTTCATCAGATACTCGCGCAATTCTTTCAGCGTGACAAGCCGCCGTTTGGATATGGTCTGACGGACGACATTCAGCCGCTCGCTAATCTCGCGATCACTCATACCCAGGAAGTAGGACAGTAGGATCACGTCCCGTTTGCCCTCCGGCAACTGCGCTATGGCCTCGGCCAGAAGATTGCCGGTCACGACTACCGGGAGACCCTGTACCTCAAAGACATGCTCGTCCATGAAATACTTGTCCCATGTGGCGGTCTGCTCCAGCTCGGAAGCTGTCAGCTCGTCCAGGGGCTTTTCCTGTTCCCGGCGGCGGGCGCATTCACGCTGAATACACCTTGCCTCGTTTTTCAAAACCGTGGTACAAAAAGCGCCAAACTGATTTTGAATACGCTGCTCATTGGAGTCTTTCATTTTCTCACCTCCCTTCGCGCCCGCAGGTGCGGGGTGGTGATTTCCTCCCTTTTCGCCTCAGTAATGCAGGGATCGCCAAATCAGCAACCGCAAAGGGAAGAAAATTTTTATGAAAGGCTCCGCTGGATAGCGAAGGCTCGCATAAACAGAAAAAAGCGCCCGTCTGCAAAACGCAGACGGGCGTAAAGGAATTATTAAGAGTATTTACATGATTTATGTGTTCATAGTTGTGACCGGAATGACCCGATGGGGGAGCTACACTTTTTTTGACAGTTTATTGTCTGTCGGTTTATGTCGATAGCATTTCTGAAACACGGCGGCTCCCTCCATAAGCCGCCGTGTTTGTCAGCACCAGGACGTCATTCCTTTGGAGGACAAAAGAACGGCGGCCTTGATTTTTCAAAACCGCCGTTGTGTTCAAACAAAGCCAACCAACAAACAACGATTTTGTGTTATATGCGGTTGGCAGTCACATAATCTATCAAAAATGCAGAGCCAATAACCGCTTTTTAGTTGCGCGTTATCGGCTCTGCGTCTGTGCGTCTGGCTCTGTGATAACTAAAATTTTCAGATTTTTCACATTGATTAACATTTCCTTTTTGCACTTAGGGCAAAATAAAGGGAAGTTTTTTAATTCTGTATCCGAGCGCATTTTGATGCGTGTTTTGCTACTGCAAAAAGGACATAATAACCACTCAAAATCCCCTATCGAGGCATTATGTATCATTTTTCTTATCGCCACCCCCAACAATAATGTTCAAACTGAATTTACTGTTCTCTGCCTGCCCAGATTTTTTTGCCACAGTAACAGAAGTTCCATTATTTGTTGTAATAGATAATGTTAATGTATCACAGCTCCCCGCCACTGCTCGTGCACACTCCATGATCGTGCCATAGCCTGTCTGCCGTATCCTTCCAGTTCTCAGCATAGGGCGTGGTCTTGTCGCACAGGTGGTTGGCGCTCTCTGGACTTTGATAGTCTGTGTTCACCGCTCCGGTGTCTGCTACTATCTTCCGCAGCTTTTCCGGATTTTCCAGCATGGGACATGGACAAAGCATATTTTCGTTGAAGGGTTGTCCATCGTGATATGCCATGAACAACGGACTGCGAAGGACATCCAACAAAGCGACATCATGGATATTAGTATTAGAGTAATGAATAAACACACATGGCTCTACATCACCCTTGGCATTGATATGTAGATAACTCCGCCCTCCGGCGATGCAGCCACCTACATATTACGCATCATTCTGGAAATCAATACTGAAAATAGCCTTTGTCTGCCGGAAAGCTCGGATGCGGTGATACATTTCCTCCCGCTGCTCCGGGGTTGGAAGCAGTTCCAGCGCAGCGTCATTACCTACTGGCATATAGTGAAAAAACCATACAAACAGTGCACCGCTGTCGATCATTAGGTCAAAGTATTTTTCACTGCTCACATCCTCCACATTCCGGTTAGTGTAACAGGTGGAAACGCCGAAGGGCAGCTTGTGAGCTTTCATCCGGGCCATAGCATCCTGCACTTTCTGATAGATTCCCTGACCTCGCCGGCTGTCATTAGCTTTCTCAAAGCCCTCCAGAGAAATGGCAGGAACGAAATTCTTAACCCGGAGCATCTCATGACAAAATTCCTCGTCAATGAGCGTACCATTGGTAAACGCCAGGAACTCACAGTCCGGGTGCATCTCGCACAGTTTAATAATGTCTTTTTTCCGCACCAGCGGTTCACCGCCTGTGTAGATGTACATATAGGTACCCAGCTCCTTGCCCTGACGGACAATGGAGTTGATATCTTCCAAACTGAGGTTTAATTTATTACCATACTCCGCTGCCCAGCAGCCAGTACAACATAGATTGCAAGCGGAAGTAGGGTCGAGAAGGATAGCCCAAGGAATATTACAGCCATACTTCTCCTTTGCTTCTTCCTGAATGGCGCCTCCCTTTAGGCTGGCGTTAAACAGGAAATTTTGGAAGAACGCTTTGCGGACGCCGGGGGCAAGTTCATACAGTCGCAGGATTAGCTGATACCAATTGCTTTTTTCTTCAATAGCTTCGCGGATAGCATTACGTTGGCTGGAATACCAATCCTCAGGCGTATATTTATCGACCAATTCCATCAGTTTAGGGATATTTTCCTCTGGATTGCCCTCTATGTACTTCAGGGCTTGACTGACCGCAAAATTCTGCATAGCCGCTTTTATAGAGTTACTCATATGGCGTTCCTTTCTCCTTATTATGGAATGCTTTTTTCCCTCAATCTTACATTTCTCTGCCTGCCCATTTCTTTCTTGCCACAGCAATCGAAATTGCAACAATGACAGCCGCTAACAACAAAAAAGCAATATTGATTCCTTCTCTAGCTACCGCATAAACATCAAAATATTTCAGCGGCGTCAAGTAATACAACGCCGGAATTTCCAGATATTCAGCCACGATATAAATACCATAGAATCCCAGCAACAACCCTGCTCCCAGACGAATCGCTCTTTTATAGTTTTGGTTAATGCCAGATATCAAAAGAGCCAGGGCAAACAGTATGACCTCCGTTAAGAACAAGCCGATTGTAGTCGTAACAGCAGCCCCCTTTTGCTCCAGTCCTCCCAAAGGCAGGATGGAGGTAAAATAGTTGCACAATCCACTAAATACTGCAAGTATAAACAAATTGCACACACAGGCTAAAGCCTTTGCTTCAACGATTTTTTTTCGGCTCACTGGCTTTGTAAACAGATATTCCGCCGTTCCCTGCGACTTCTCTTTTGCAACACTGGAAATGCCAAGATAGACTGCATAACTGTAAGTTAGGATAGCTACCCAGAAATAAATGCAGCCGTACCAACCTAAAGCAGAATCCAGTTTTTCACCTATCCCGAACATAATCATAAGAATTTTGGGAAAGGCATTCATCATTTCCGCCAGTTCTCCAAGAGTGTTCCGCATTGAGAGGAATTCAAAATAAGCAAAGCAGCAAAGGAGCAGAACAATTCCCATCCAGATTAGCAAAAACTTCCTTGATAGACGCAATTCTTTTTTTATCAATGCTTTCATTCTCCTACCTCCTATGCCACAAATTTAATATCCCGCTTCATCAATACTGCATGGGACAGGATCAAAAAAGCCGCCACCAGAAAAATATACCAAATCAAGTAATCCCATTCATAAAATCTCAGCTTGTGTATTTCTGAGGGGTTGAAAAAAGAAAATGGAGACAGAAATCCAATCATACGATTACTTACCGTTCTGGAAAAGGCTGTGATGCAATATTCCAGGAATACAATTAAGCCTGCCGTCAATAGAGGAGATCGATTGTTTGGCTTGCAGCTTCCTAATAACAGCCCCAATGCTCCAAAAAACAAGGTAACAAGGAAAAAGGAGATTGCCAACAGGAAAAACTCTCCTAACGAAAATCCGGGCTTGAACAGTAGCATCGTTACAAGTGATGCCACAAGATAAGCGCCTCCTACTACACACACGCCGCCAAGCAAGCATTGTGTCTTTCCCCGGTAGATCATTCGACGTCCACAAGGTTTTGTAAACAAATATTCTGACGTATTTTCTGTACACTCTTTAGTATGCAGGGATAAGCCGAAGTGCATCCCGAAAATCCCACCAGCAATCATAAAAAAGCCAGTAAGAAATGAATACATTCCCAGCGGTTTCATCAATAGATCAAGAGACACCCCAACAGTTTCAAAAAAACCGCCTTGCGCAAAATTCTCTGGCAGAGAATCCGTCATTCCTATCAGACCGTAATAAACTGGTGTCATAAAGAAAATACAAACCGCAAGAACAATGGCCCAAATCAAGATGCTTTTTTTACTGCGTTTCCATTCATATTGAAAGACAACCATATCCCTATCCTCCTACTCGTAATAATGGAGGAATATTTCTTCAAGTGAAGGTTCCTCAATGAAAATATCCTCCAGTTTCAACTGGTGAAGTTTGTCCATGATGGTCATGGTGTTCCCGCTGAACATAAAGGATGCAGAGGTACATTCCTGCCCCTGTTTCAGATTTGCCACTCCAGGAATAGAGAAGAAGCCCTTCATGATGGGTTCCTTTGTGGTCAGTGAAATTTTTTTATATCCATTTCCACGAAGCTCCTCCATAGATTGAACATCTATCAGCTTTCCTTCCCGTAAGATTGCAACACGGTCGCACAGCTTTTGTACCTCACTCAATACATGGGATGACAAAAAGACGGTCATGCCCCTTTTATTTTCTTCTCGCAAGATTTCATAGAACGTCTGCTGGATCAGCGGGTCAAGTCCGCTGGTAGGCTCGTCCATAATGAGCAGTTTGGGTGAGGGCAGCAGAGCCGATACAATACCGACTTTCTTCTTGTTACCCAGGGACAAATCCTGTATCTTTCGTGACAAGTCCAAATTCAGCCGTTCTGCCAGTTCCTCCATCCTGCTGTTGCAATCCATACCGTACAAATCCGCTGTATACTGGAGCATTTCTCTAACTTTCAGATCATTGTAATAGCAGTTCTCGCTGGGTAGATAGCCCACGTCTTTTGCTATCTCAGCCGCATACTGTCCACAATCCAATCCAAAAATGGAAGCACAACCTCCAGTGGGCTTTAACAGTCCCATCAGAGTGCGGATTGTAGTAGATTTTCCGGCTCCATTTGGTCCAATAAAGCCGAAAACCTCTCCCGAATTGACTGAGAAACTAATGTTTTCGATTCCACGGTGCTTTCCATAGCTTTTTGTCAGTCCCTCTAAAACAATCATGGGTTCACTCATAGCAGATATTCCTCCTTATAAAAATTGTACTTCAGCATATGCAGAATGCTTTCAAATTCCGACATGATGCTGTCATAGTCGATTCCGTTTTCAAACCGGGACACGATCCCATCTGCCAATAGCATCAGCATCTGAAAAACCAGCTTTGCGTCCTCTGGACGTTTGAATTTTACGCTATCTTGTTCATGCAGAACCAATACTTCTGTAAATCTCTTACCTTCTTCCATTGCGGAGGTCAAAATGTCTTTTAAATCTGGTGACTGCTCTGTTGCGGCACTGCCAATAAAAGCCGCAATGTAAGGATTCTCTTTTAAATTCTTTACCTTCATTACGCTGGCTGCCCACACCCGGTCAAAAAAGTCTGCGTTTGCATCTAAGGTGCTCAGATCGTATGCTTGCTTCATTTGTGATGAGCAGTAATAAAACAGGTACTCGTAGAGGGCCTGCTTCGTTCCAAAATACTGGAAGATAGAAGCCTTAGAAATGCCAGCCGCTACGGCAATATCGTTGATGGATGCCTTTTCATATCCATGCTTTGCAAAACAGGCCAGAGCTGCATTGCGGATCGTTGTTTGCTTTTCTTCTGTAAGTGCCAAAAACTTATCCATTGCTGGTATACTCTCCTTTCTAAATAACCGATTCGGTCATTCAAGGCAAGTATATCATAAATAACCGATTCGGTCAATAGGATATTTTACGATTATCGTGAAATGCTAAGCCAAAATATGAATTATTTTAGCTATCGATAAGAACTGTGTGGACATATCCAGAGAGAAAGGTGAACAGTAAAATGTAGTAGGGTGAATGAATATGGCAAAAAGACCAGTACCAAAATATAATTTTAAGCCCTTCGGGGACGCAATCAAAGCGGCAAGGAACGGACGCAAGGAGTCCAGGAACAAGGTGGGAGACGAAATGTATCTCTCGCCCCGTTATCTTGCCAATATTGAAAATAAGGGACAACATCCAAGCCTCCAGATTTTCTTTGAGCTTGTTTCCCGCTATCATATCTCGGTGGATCAGTTTCTCTTTGAAGATCACGCAGACGGCAAGACCACAGCCCGCCGGCAGCTTGATACCCTGCTTGATGGCCTGAGTGAGAAAGAAATCAAAATCATCACTGCCACCGTTCAGGCTATGTTGGATGCCAGAGCGGAGGATGAAGAATGATGTTCCCGGCACAATTGAATATGGATTAAATGACGCTATGAATGAATACCGTTTGTAGCGTTTTTCTTTGCCCGGAAGGTAGCAAAAGTGAAGGTTTCGGTATTACATAGGTACGGGAAAAGAAACGATAGCAAGCACAGCAAGTGTAGCCACACTTGCGAATTTTCGGTTTAGGGAACCCCTTGCCCCTAAACACAAAAATTGCTTGCTGGGATAGTCCCAGACCCTTATGAGGAAACGGAGGCATACACTATGGCAAACCGCAAACGGCCCATCGTCCTGCGCTGCCCGGTGACAGCAGAGGAACGGGCCCTGATAGAACAGAAGATGGGCCAGCTCCATACAAAGCGGATCGGCGCTTATCTCCGCAAGATGGCGATTGATGGGTACATCATCCAGGTGGACACCACCGACATCAAGGAGATGACCCGCGCCCTCTCTGCCATCGGCCGGAACATCAACCAGATCGCCAAGCGGTTGAACGCCGGCGGCCCGGCCTACCAGGCCGACATGGAGGAGATCCGGGAGAGGATGGACCAGATATGGCAGTTACAAAGACGCATCCTATTAAGTCAACGCTGAAAGCGGCCATTGACTATATCTGCAATCCCGACAAGACGGACGGTAAGCTGCTGGTGTCCTCCTTCGGCTGCTCCGCAGAGACCGCCGACATCGAATTTGCCTGGACCCGCCGCCATGCCATCGACAAGGGCACGAACCTGGGCCGGCACCTCATCCAGGCGTTTGAACCTGGGGAGGTCACGCCAGAGGAGGCCCACCGGATCGGTATGGAGCTGGCGCGGGAGGTCCTGGGCGGCAAATATGAATTTGTCCTCACCACCCACATAGACAAAGACCACGTTCATAACCACCTGATTTTCAATGCGGTCAGCTTTCAGGACCACAAGCACTATCACTCCAATAAGCGGAGCTATCACTTCATCCGCCGCACCAGTGACCGGATCTGCAAAGAACACGGCCTGTCTGTCATCGTCCCCGGCCGGGACAAGGGCAAGAGCTACATCGAGCATCAGGCGGAACAGAACGGCACCAGCTACAAGGCGAAGCTGCGCGCCGCCATCGACCGGCTCCTGCCCGGCTGCTCTGACCTGGAGGACCTGCTCCGCCGCCTCCAGCGGGAAGGGTACGAGCTGAAACGGGGCAAGTACATATCCGCCAGGGCTCCGGGCCAGGAGAGGTTCACCCGACTGAAAACCCTGGGCGCTGATTATGCCGACGAGGCACTGACCGCCCGGATCGCCGAAAGGCCCAGGCCCTCCCGCCAGCCGAAACAGCGCACCGGGAAGCCCAGCCTGCTCATTGACATCCAGAACAATCTCAAAGCCCAGCAGAGTGCCGGCTACAAACACTGGGCGACCATCGAGAATTTGAAGCGGGCCGCTGAAACGCTGAACTTCCTGACCGAACACGGGATCTCCAGCTATGAGGAGCTGTCCGAGCGTTGCGACGGGGCGGCGGCCGCTACCGCCAAGGTGAAGGCAGACCTCCGGGCAACGGAGAAGGAAATGGAGCGGCTGACCCTCACCATGAAGCACGCTGCCACCTACCGCCAGCTCCGTCCCCTGTATGACCAATACCGCCAGTCCAGGGACAAGGAGAAATTCCTGCGGGGGCATGAGGGGGAGATCATCCTGTTTGAGGCGGCGGCAAGAGAACTGAAACGCCTGGACGCCGTACCCCTGCCTGCCACCCAGCGTCTCCGGGCCGAGATGGACGAGCTCACCGCCAGAAGGACCGCCCTGCAATCGGAATATAGGAAGGTCCAGCGGGAGGAACGGGAGTACGACACCCTCCGCCAGAATGTGGAGGCCCTGCTGGAAAAGCCGCGGGAGGCCGAACCGCAGAGACAGCGAAATAACGAGCTGGAATAGCGGCAGTTGTATGCCTTTACCAGACTTTTCAAAAACCCCTGGGCGCGTTTCAATTTTCCCGGTATAATGGAGGCAGGAATGGAGGTGCCGCCAATGACGAGAACCGAGGCCATCAAGGAATTTTTCAAGAAGGCAGTTTTGCCCGTCGCCATCGCCGGGCTGCTGTACTGCATTTTCAAATCCGCCTGCATCAGGAATGGAGAGCTGGATCTTCTCTGGCTCTGGATACTCTGCGGCCTGCCCTTCGGCATCCATCGGATGTGCGTCTGGATCGTGCCGGGCGGCGGCTCCCTGGGCGGCGGTGCCGCGCTGTTCGTGCTGAACTTCATCATCGGCGGCCTCATCGGGGGCTTCGTCCTGGTGTGGCGCCTGCTGGTGGCGGCGTGGTATGTGCCCCTCACCATCTACCGCCTGATCGTGGGATAACCGCACTATGGAAATGTGGAAAACGGCCGCTCCGCCGATGGAAAACAGACATTCACGGCCCGATGGAAAAGCCGCCGGCTTTCCCACAGCCCGCAAACATCGTTTCCCACAGCTCCGCAAGCGTGACCGTTTACTCACATTCCCACAGCGCCTGCTACGGCGAATATCCTTCCTATCCTTTCCGATCCTGATTGAAAGAAAAAGAGAGAACAAAAAAGAAGCGGGAGCGTCACCCTCGGCTCAAACCGAAGGCGGCACTCCCGCTCTGCTATGAAAAAGTGTTCAAAACCGGGGCTTTGCACCCCTCAAATCGGAGGGGCACGCCCACATGGGAAATCATAAAGGCTACTCCCGAAAAAGCCGCCACAGGCGATTTTCCGTCCTATTTTCAACCCTTATCTCTGCACTTTTTCGAGCGTGTGGACTGGTAATGAGGGCAGGAGATAAGAACTGCCCGGAAGCTCTGCTTGCAGGGATGGACACAGCCCTTGCAGACCTTGTTGTACTTGCGGCGGCCGTTCTCCCCCAGGAAGAAAGCCCATTCCAGCCGCCACTTCTTGCTCCGGCTCATAGGTCGTGCTCCGGGGGCTTCTTCTGGTGGGCCTTGTCCGGGGGCTTGCGCTCGCTGCACTCCTTTTTCGCCTCCGCCAGTCGTTCCCGGATGGAGGGCTTCTTCTCCGGCGTGGTCCTGCGCGCCTCACCCTGGGCCTTCTCCAGCTCCTCACCCCTGCGGCCGTTGTTCAGCACCCCGTCGATCATCCCGTAGTCGTCCTCCAGGGTCATCTCGGCGGTGCGGAGAGGGTTCTCCGGCTCCACCGGCAGGGCGATGATCTGCCCGTTCAGGCTGATGAACTGCTCCGGCTGCTTGAAGTGTTCCGTGTATTTCTGCACCTGCTCCGGGGTCAGGGAGGTGAAACTGTCCTCACTCAACCCCACCACCAGGAAGGTGCCGGCCATAATATCGTAAATCTCCCCATGCTCATCCCGCAGGCCCCGGTTCAGCTCCAAACCGATGAGCTTGCCCTCATCGTTACAGACCAGCCCCACCGGGTCGGAGAAGGGATAAGTGGCGGCAATATCGCCGCCCACTTCTGCCTGTAACGAATGGAGGCCGGGGGCGATCTCCTTCACATAGGGCTCCTTCATCGGTTCCACCACCAGGACGGTCATCTTCTCCGGGGCGGCGTGCTCTTGGGTCTCCTCGTTTCGGATGGCGAAGGAGCGGGAACCATTGCCCATGATGAGATACTTCCCATCGTCAGACTGATGGTGGAAACCGTACCCGGCCGCCTCCATCTGCTCCCGGCTCATATCCGTCACATAAAAGGTCCCCCTGGGGGTCCGTACCGTTTCGCCGGTCTCCCGGTCATCTGGGGAGGGCGCCGGAGTCTGCCCGGACAGCTCCGCCTCATACTCCCGGCCCGCCTGCTCTGCAAAGGCCAGCATCTCGTCCACATGGGACTTGTCCGGGTCCTCCAGTGCCGCTTTGATTACAGCCGGATCAAAGTCAAGAAATTCCTCATACCCGGTGGCGTCCTTGAACTTCTCGATCTCGGAAGGCAGATAGTCCTCCTGGGTCTGCCCCAGGGCGGCCAGTTTCTCATCCAGGGCGGAAATGCGGCCGGCCATCAGGTTTTCGTAAATTTCCTCCCTCGCCGCATGTTCCTCCGGGTGCTCGGCGGCGTACTGCGGGTCGTGCTGGCGAAAAAACTCGTCCATATCGTAGGCAATGTCCATTGCCCATTCCGAAATTTCTTCTTCGGGAATATCGTCCTGGAAGGTCATCACCCGGTATTCCTCCGGAATGCTGCCATGCTCCCCGTCGTAATACTCATGGAAGCTGCTCCCGGTATCCCGCACATACCCCAGGTCGGTGAACTCGCCGCCCTCCTCCAGGGCGACGTCCCGGCCGTAGGCCTCATAGTCGATGTAGTTCCGCAGGTGCTCCGGCACCTGCATGGCGTCCAGCTCCTCGATGTAATACCGGCCCAGGTCGTCGTGGTCGTGGATGTCGGGGTAAATGTCGTAGCAGTCCAGGTTCTCGGTCAGGTTGATGATCTCCTGCAAGCTGCCCGAATGGTCGCCGATCTCCATCGCCGCCTGGAACTGTTCGTACTCGCCCTGGCTCATCTCGTCCAGTTTGGAGGCCAGGTAGTTGAGCTCGTCCAGGTTCTCATACTCGCCCAGCTTGTCGTAGAGGCCGTCCACATAGCAGTCATAGTCAGTGATGAACCACTCCTCATAGGGCTGCCCGAAGTCGTCCTTGGAGCCAATGCCGATCCGCTCAAACACCTTTTGCAGCTCCTCCGCCGTGGTGGGGAACTTCACCCATTCACCCACCAGGGAGCCCTCGTTGTACTTGCCCAGGTTGGTGATGAAGGCGGCGAAAGGATAGTCCTTGTCATATTCATAATGGGGCATATACGCACCTCCTTACAATTCCGGCTCGGACTTCCCCTTGTGGGGCGCCGGCGCCTTGTTTTTTCCCATGCACTCCTGCTTGCTCTGCTCCAGCCGTTCCTTGATGGAGGGTTTCCGGTCCGTCTGCTTCTCCTGGGGGCGGTCATGCTGCCACTCGTCCCCGGACAGCGTTAAATAGCCCCTGCTGGTAAAACAGCCCTGTTCCTCCTGCATGGCGTATTTGCCAAAAGGAACGGGATCAATGGCCTTCAGCAACTCATCCGGGAAAACTATATCTGTATGCTCAAACAGATAGCGCCATCCCAGCGTATCCAGTTTATTGACACGGGACTCCAGGATGAAATACTCGGTATTGGCGGGGAACTCCCGAAATTGCTCCAGCGTGGTCAGACGATAGGGAGACTCCTGCACAGCAGCCAGAAGGTTCCGGTCCTCCTGAGAAAGGGTGGTCAAAGCCCGAAGTGCCGCCTCCTGCTCCGCAATGCTCCCCTCCTGGGGCAGCATTGCTTTCAGATCATTCAGGGAAATATCAGATTTACTTTTTGCCATTCACGCCCTCCTTCCGTTTGGGGAACTCCAGCTTGAAGCGGACATACTTCCCGCCGGTATCATCCAGCACCACCACCGCGTCATAGGAGGCGCCCTTCTTTTCAGACCACATCCCCTTGACGGAGGTGCGGCCCTTTTTCAGCAGGTCGCCGGCCATTTTCTTGGTCAGTTCCTTTTTGCGGGAGGTCCAGAAGCGGTCATCCTTCCACAGCACAAACTGGCAGGAGCGGTCGGAGCAGTAAAAATTCTTCTTGCCCTCATACACCGGCTTGCCGCAGCGGGGACAGAGACCCACGGTCTCACGCTCCGGGGCAAACAGCTTCTGGCCCTCCTCGGAAATGTGGGAGTAGTTTTTCACAAGCTCCCGCGTCATTTCAGAAATTCCCGCCATAAATGAAACGGGGTCCGCCTCGCCCCTGGCAATGCCGGTCAGCTTCTGTTCCCACTCCGCCGTGAGCATGGGGGAGGTCAGGGTATCCGGCAGGACGGTGACCAGGTTGATCCCCGCCTTGGTGGGAATAAGGCTTTTGCCCTTGCGCTCCACAAATCCGGCCGCCACCAGCTTCTCCAGGATCGCCGCCCTGGTAGCCGGGGTGCCCAAGCCGCGCCGTTCCGCATCCTCCGGGATGTCCTCCTTGCCGGCGTTCTCCATGGCCGACAGGAGGGTGTCCTCCGTGTGCACCTTGGGCGGAGTGGTGAAGTGTTCGGTGACAGAGGCCTCCACCTGGTCAAAGGTCTGCCCCTCGGTGAAGTCCGGCAGGGCGGCGGGTTCCGCCTCGTCCTCCGGCTCCTCTTTCAGGGAAGCGCGGAAAATGCGGTCAATGTCCTTCCACCCCAGGGACAGCACATGGCGGCCCTTGGCGGTGAAGGTCTGCCCGCCGCAGGTAAAGGTCGCCGTGACAGTCTCGTACACAAAGGGCTCCGCAACCACGCACAGCAGCTCCCGGCACACCAGCAGAAGGATATTGCGCTCGCCCACGGGCAGAGCGGACAAGTCAGCCTTCTCCAGCTCCAGGGTGGGGATGATGGCGTGGTGGTCGGATACCTTCCCATCGTTCACCAGCAGGGACACATCCGGGAAGAACTCCCCGCACCCGTCAAAGGGCGGCACCTTGGCCGCCAGGTGGAGGACCGCCGCAGCGGTCTCCGCCATGTCGGCGGTCAAATACCGGCTGTCCGTCCGGGGATAGGTCAGCAGCTTCTTCTCGTACAGCGATTGCGCGTAGTCCAGCGTCTGCTTGGCCGTGTAGCCGAACAGGCGGTTGGCCTCCCGCTGGAGGGTGGTCAGGTCGTAGAGCTTGGGCGGCGCCTCTTTCTTCTGTTCGCGGGTGACGGAGGTGCAGACCGCCGGACCATCGGCGCAGGCCGCCCGCAGAGTCTCCGCCTCCTCCGGGGAAGTGATCCGCTCGCTGACCGCCTCGGTCCCGTCCAGGGCAAGGCGCACATGGTGGTACTTCTCCTTTTTGAAGCTGGTGACCTTCCAGTCCCGGTCTACCAGCATGGCAAGGGTGGGCGTCTGCACCCGCCCCACATTCAGGGTGCGGTGGTAGAGGACGGAGAACAGCCGTGTGGCGTTGATCCCGATGAGCCAGTCCGCTTTCTGGCGGCAGAGGGCAGACTGATACAGCGGATCATACTCCGCGCCGGGGCGCAGGTCGGCAAAGCCCTCCCGGATGGCCGTGTCCTCCATTGAGGAGATCCATAGCCGGGAGAAGGGCTTGGTGCAGCCCGCCATCTCATAGACCAGACGGAAAATGAGCTCCCCCTCCCGCCCGGCGTCGCAGGCGTTGACCAGTTCGGTGACATCGGGGCGTTCCATGAGGCGTTTCAAGTTCTGGAAGGCGTCCTCCTTGCCCTTCACCAGCACATAGCGGAAGGGCTCCGGCAGAATGGGCAGGTCATCATACCGCCATTTCTTGTAGCCGGGGTCATATCCCGCCGCGTCCATCGGGGACACCAGATGGCCCACGCACCAGGAAACGATGAACCCATTCCCCTCAAAACAGCCGCCGGCCCTGGATGTGACACCCAGGGCCGACGCGATGGATTTTGCAACACTCGGTTTCTCGCAGATCACCAGCTTCATTTCGTTTCCTCCGTTTCTTCTTCCTGTTCCGGTTCGTCCTCGTTGATGTAGTCCTCCTCGTCCTCAAAATCATAGTCGTCCGGGTCCGCGCTGGCTTTGGCCGCCTGCTTGGGCTTGATGAACTTGATGTAGGCGAAGGCTCCGCCGCCGCCCAGCACCAACAGCACCAGGACCAGCGCCAGGGCGCCGCCACCGCCGGACTCCTCCTCCGGCTCCGGTTCGGGTTCAGCCTCCGGCTCCACGCCGGCGCACTCGCTCATGTTGACAGAGCAGACCGGGCAGGAAGTGTTCACCGCCCCGGCCTGGCACTTCTCGGCACAGGTGCAGACCGCGGGTTCCTCCTCCTGGGTCTCCCCATCCTCGATTAAGGCCATAAGGTCAGCTTCATCCACCTGGTTGAGGAAGTGAACGGTCTGCGCCCCTTCATCATCCCGGTCGATGATGAGATAAAAAACATTCCCGCTTTTTGTCTCCGCCGTGATGAACTGCTTGCCGGAGGCGGTCCCGCCGATGTCATCCACAAGGGAGAGGTTCCCGTCCGGGGTCAGGGCAGCGCCTGTCCCATCCGACAGGCCGGAAGTGAACAGCTCCAGGAGCGAGGAAAGCTCCGCCCCATCCAGGGAGAGGGAGAAGGCGCCCGTGTCCGTGATGGTCAGGTAATCGGAATGGACATAGCCCTCACGCTCCGGCAGAAGCACTTTGACCCATTCGCCCTCGGTGCCGATGACCTCCACCTGCGCCCCGTTGGGAAGCTGGGTAAATGCGTCGTTTTCCAGTCCCGCGCCGGTGCGGACATTCAGGTTTCCCCCGCAGGTGGTCACAGTCCCGATCTGCTGGGTCTCCAATCCCTCCGCGTCAGGGGTGAACTGGATACCCTCCTCGGTGACCGTGACAGTCCCCAGACCGCCCAGCAGCTCGGCAAGCTGGTCCAGGGCATCACCGTCGGCCTGCGTATCATTGTTGCCAGCAGTATCTTCATCATCGGTCACAGTGACCTCCGGGGACTCGGCATCCCACGTGGGAGCGGCCTCTGTCCCGGCCGTTTCCGTGTAGTAGGGTTCGCCATCCCCGCCGCCGGCGAAGGCGGGGACAGCAAAGGCCGTGGCACAGAGCGCCACGGCCAGAGCCGCCGTAAACAGGCGGATGATCTTCTTATTCTTCATACTCGGTATCCTCCATC
>ERZ1090864.629-NODE-631-length-18776-cov-42.490358_pt1 | contig 18776 bp, 18 predicted proteins | sample MGYA00478479_ERZ1090864 | MGnify/ENA primary metagenome ERZ1090864 (study PRJEB33644, sample SAMEA5815743) | chicken gut metagenome | biome: Chicken; feature: Gastrointestinal Tract; material: Caecum | place: Ireland | collected 2019-01-01 | study: A study of the...
GTGTCTGTCTGGCTGCCGTAGGTGTACCGCCCGCAGGGGGTGGGCTGGGGGGAGGCCGTCTCGGCGGCCTTGAGGATGGGCAGGTCCAGCAGGTAGGCGAACAGGCTGTCCGGCTCGGCCAGGGTCAGCACCACGGTGCCGGCGTCGGGGGCCTGGGCGTCGGTCATGTTGGCCAGCCGGCCGCTGTAGTGGGCGCTGGCCTTGGCGGCCAGCAGGCTGGCGGCCACATCGGACGCGGTGAGGGGCGTGCCGTCTGCGAAGGTGCAGCCGCTGCGTAGCCGGATGGTGACGGTGAGGCCGCTGGACACCACCGAGTCGGCCAGGCGCATTTCCAGCTCCATGCGGGGGGAGATGCGGACCAGCTTTTCAAACAGCAGGCCCGCCACCTGCTCGGTCAGGGTGTTGGCGTTCAGGTAGGGGTTATAGCTGCCCTCGCTGACGGCAATGGCGAACCGGGCGGGCTGGGACGTGCCGCTGCCCGTCTCAGGCGCGGAGGAGCCGGACGCCGCCGGCTGCGAGGACGGGGACGACGAGGAGGGCTGGAGCACCGCCGGCCGGGTGCAGCCCGCCAGCAGCAGGCCGGCCAGCGCCGCCGCAGCTGCCCGCCGGCAGAGGGAATGTTTCAGAACCATGGGGCCGGACTCCTTCCGTTCGAGCTTTCCCGACAACGGGGCCTGCTATACTGGGTAGCGGAGCAGGAGCCCGGACGGGGCAAAAGCAGTATTTGACCTTAGTATAGCACAAAACAGCCGCTTGTGCATGGATTTGGGATGGATTTTCCCAAAACGTGAAAAGGAGTTGTGAATAAAATCTAAAAAAACTGTGCGCAACTTTATTTCGCTGGGCAAAAGTGCTAAAATAAAAGAGAAAGGGGATGGACATCATGGATGTGAAAACCCCTGCGGCCACCGCCGCAGACCCAACAGCAGCCCGACCCGGACAGATTGCGGCAAATCACATAAAGCAGGAGCTCTTGAGTATATGAACATTTTGTTTTTCCTCTCTCCCAAGCAGGATCTGATGTATGTCTATGACGATTTTACCCTCCGGCAGACCCTCGAAAAGTGGGAGAACAACCGCTATGCCTCCATCCCCATCCTGAACCGGAAAGGGGAGTATGTGGGCACCCTGACAGAGGGGGACATCCTCTGGGGCCTCAAGCGGTACCACGGCCTGGACATCGAAGGGGCCGAGGACATCCCCATCCGCAGCTTTGAGCGCAAGCGGGATTACCTGCCCGTCACCGTCAACACCAGCATGGACCAGCTGGTGGAAGCGGCCATGAACCAGAACTTTGTCCCGGTGGTGGACGACCGGGGGGTGTTCATCGGCATCGTCCGGCGGCAGGCCATCATCAAATACTGCTACGACAAGTCCCGCCGGGCAGAGGCGGGCAGCCGCCGCGCCCAGAACAGCGCCCCCGTCCTGGCCGCAGCCCAGAACTGAAAAACGGAACGCTTTTCGCTCCCGCCCTGGCGGGGGCGAATTTTTTGCGCAAAAACTGCAAAAAACTTTTCAAAGTACAAATTATAGGACATTGCTTCTGCTATCCTATCTACAGAGGGAAGGGGAAGGGCCCCTTCCAGCAGACAAGACAGAGAGGAGCGGCAGAGCATGAGTGACTATGAGATCCGGTACGTGGGCGGCCATGTGGAAGTGTACAGCAGGGGCGGGGCATTCCTCTTCTCTGCCGACACCGTCCGCGAAGCCATGGAAGAATTAAATGGGTGAACATTGCAAAACGTCCCGGCCGGACGACATGCGCGTACGGCCGGGACACAACCAGGGAAATTTGGCGCTGAGAGTGTGCGAGCCGCTTTGCGGCGAGTGCGCGGGTCAGCGCCAAATTTTGTCCCCAGGGGCAGCGGCGGTGAAGCGCGTCCAGTGGACGAAACAGCGAGCCGCCGCTGGCGCAGCGCTCCGATTTTCGCAAGCGCTCGCGCGCCGCGAAAACCGGCTAAGCGCAAGAGAGTTAGGGGGAAGGAATTTCTGCCGCGCGACTGCGCGCAGAAATGGGTTCCCCCTAAAAGATCTCAGAACAGGCCGGCCGGCAGGGTGGCGCCGGTGAGAGAGCCGGCGTCCTCGCTGAGCAAAAAGCCGAGCAGGGCGGCGGCCCGGTCGGGGGTGAAGGCGGCGTCCGCCTGGGCATCGGAGGCCATCGGGCCGGGGGCGATGCAGTTGACGGTGACGCCGGCGGAAGCGTACTCGGCGGCCAGGGAAAGGGCCAGCCCGTTCAAAGCGCCCTGCAGGATGTTGGCCGAGACGGCGCGGGTGGAGGCCCGGCTGTCCAGAAAGACCACCCGGCCAAAGCCCGCCTGGGCCATTTTGGGCAGGATGGCCTTGCACAGCACCAGGGCGCTGTCCAGCGTGACGGCCCGCTCCTGGACAAAGCGCTCCTCGTCAAAGTGGGCGTAGGGCGCTTCGATGGGGCGCAGCCCTGCCAGATGGACCAGGTGGGTGGGGGTGGGGTAGGTGTCGGTCAGGTCGCTGAGGAAGGCGCGGACCGCCAGCGGCTGGGTGAAATCCGCGTCGTAAGGGCGGATGAAGCCGGGCCGGGCCTGGCACAGCCCGGCCAGCCGGGCCAGGTCGCCGCAGCCCTGGGCCAGGATCAGGTCGCCCTCCTCCAGGGCGGGCAGCAGCCGGCCCATCAGGGCCAGCCCCAGCGGCGAGGTCGCGCCAGTGATGAGATAGGTTTTGGACATGGAAAGCCCCTCCTGTCTTGTGAAGATACTTTCAGTCAGTATAACCTAACAAGGCCGGGCTGTCAACTGGACGGCCGGTCAGGCGCCCAGGTCCTCCAGCAGAGTTTCCAGTTCCTGGCGGCTCCAGACGTAGTAGCCGGATTTATAGCGCAGGGCGTCGGCCTCGGGCAGGAGGTTGACGTAGATGTCGGTGCGTTCCAGCAGTTGGCGGGGAGTGCCGCCGGCGTCGCAGCGGTAGACCGACAGCCGCCCGCCCTCGTCGCAGAGGTAGTAGCCTTCTTCCCCTTCCGGCACGCCGGACAGCGCCGCGCCCGCCCGCAGGGAGGGGCTGCTGCTCTGGCTGCCGCTGCCGGCGCTGGAAGCGGGCCCCGGCCGGGCGGTCCGCGGCGGGACGGTAGCCATCCAGTACAGGCTGAAAGCGATGGTAAAGGCACACAGGCCGTAAAAGAGAAAATACCACAATTTACGCATAAAGCCGGGCTCCTTTCTGTGATAGTATGGACGAAAAGGGCGGTTTTCACACAATCAACGCCAAATAAAGGCCAAATTTCACCCCGGGACGCTGTACTTTCCGGGGGCAAGTGTGCTATAATAACCAAGTATCGGAATTTGAACCTGAGCCCGGACTGTGTGCGCCCGCGCTTTGACCGCCCGGCAGCGTGGGGAAGGATCACAAGGCAGGAAGCACAACGGTTTTGTTTTGAAGGAGGCGATCTGCTTCGCTATGAATGAAATGAGGCGCATCCACCGCAGCGACGGCGCGGGTGCTCACAGCGCCGCGGCGCCGCGGCACCGCATGGTGGACACCACCCGCAGCAGACGGGAGTCCGCGCCGCCCCCGTCCTCCGGCGGCGGCCGGGGGACAGGCCATGCCGGCGCACCCCAGGGCGGCCGCGGCCCCAAAAAGCAAAAGCCTGAAAAGGAAAAGCCAAAGCATCCGGTCCTGCGGGCGCTCTTCCGTATCTTTGCCACCCTGTTCTGCGTGGGGGTGATGGCGGGGTGCGCGCTGGCGGTGTGCATGGTGTTTTATGTGGTGCAGGCCACGGCCAACGACGGCGACCTGCTCAACTTGGACCAGATCGAGCTGAGCCAGTCCAGCGTGGTGGTGGCCACCGACCCCGACACCGGCGCGCAGATCGAGTACGCCACCCTGCGCTCCTCCAACAGCCACCGGATGTGGGTGGACCTGGAACAGATCCCCCAGTATCTGCAGTACGCCTTTATCTGCACCGAGGACAAGGACTTTTACTCGGAGCCCGGCTTCAACCTCAAGCGGACGGTGGGCGCGATGATCAACGAGTATATCGTGCCCATCTACAGCTCCAAGCAGGGCGCGTCCACCATCGAGCAGCAGCTCATCAAGAACCTGACCGATGACGACAGCGCCAGCGGCATCGAGGGCGCGCTGCGCAAGCTGCGCGAGATCTACCGCGCCTACACCCTCTACCGCAACTACTCCAAGGAGACCATCCTGGAAGCCTACCTGAACACCATCAGCTTTACCGGCACCATCCAGGGCGTGCAGACGGCCTCGCTGGAATATTTTGGCAAGGAGGTCAGCCAGCTGACCCTGTGGGAATGCGCGACCATTGCCTCCATCACCAAAAACCCCACCAACTACAACCCCCGCACCAACCCCGAGAACCTCATCAACCGCCGCAATTATATCCTTTATAATATGTGGCAGGAAGGGGTCATCTCGGAGGAGGTGTACCGCGACGCCGCGGCCCAGCCGCTGGTCCTGGCCGAGGAGGACACCTCCAAGACCACCGCCACCAACAACTCCTACTTCACCGACGCCCTCTTTGAGGAAGTGGTGCAGGACATCATGGAGAAGGAGGGCATCACCGAGTCCGCGGCCCAGCAGATGCTGTACACCGGCGGCTTTACCATCGAGGCCACCGTCAACCCCAAGATCCAGGCCCAGATGGAAGAGCTGATGCTCAACACGAACGACCAGTACTTCCCGGCCGGCTGGCATGAAGAACCGGTGTCCAGCCTGTCGGAGGACGACGTGCCCGTCTACAACGCCGACGGCACCCTCAAGACCACCACGGCGGAGGACGGCACCGTCACCTATTACCGCAACGTGCGCACCCAGGCCGCCATGGTCACGCTGGACTACGACGGCAACGTGGTGGCCATGGTGGGCGGCTTGGGCGAAAAGACCCGCGACCTGACGTTGAACCGCGCCTACAGCGTGACAAGGCAGACCGGCTCGGCCATCAAGCCCATCGGCGCCTACGCGCTGGGCATCGAGTACGGGCTGGTCAACTGGTCCACCATGCTGAACAACTCCCCGCTCTACCTCAAGAGCGACATGGTCATCCGGGACGACGACTACTGCCGCCGCAACGGCCTGTCGGGCCTGTCGGACGAGGCGCTGCGGGCCTACCCCAACGCCTGGCGCAGCTGGCCCAAGAACTACGGCGGCAACTACGGCGACAACACCGACGTCCCCCTGTGGAACGGCCTGGCCCGCTCCCTGAACACCATCGCCGTCCGCGTGGGCGACCTGGTGGGGGCCAACACCATCTTCAACTTCCTCTACAACACCCTGCAGCTGGATACCCTTGACCCGGTCAACGACGTGGGCCTGGCCCCGCTGGTCATGGGCAGCCAGACCCACGGCGTCACCCCGATGGACCTGGCGGCGGCCTTCCAGATCTTCTACGACGGCCAGTACACCACCCCGCACCTCTACGCCCGCGTGCTGGACCGGGACGGCAACATCTATCTGGAAAACAACGCCACCAGCTACCAGGCCCTGACGCCCCAGACCGCCACCATCATGAACCAGCTGCTGCAGAACGTCCTGTACAGCAGCGTGGGCACGGCGGCAGGCCGGTACCCCACCGCGGGCAATATGCGCTCCTTCGGCAAGACGGGCACCGCCACCGACGAGCGCGACCTGTGGTTCGTGGGCGGCACCCCATACTATGTGACCGCCGTCTGGTGGGGTTACGACTCCCCCTATGACATGACCCTGACGCTGGGCAGCCAGGCCAAGACCCGCACCTGCGTCGAGGCGTGGAAAGCGCTGATGAACACCGTCCAGGAGGGGTACGAGGCCAGGGAGTTCCCCGTGGCGGAGGGCGTGGTCCAGCGGTCCTACTGCACCCAGAGCGGCCTGCTGGCCGGTCCGGGCTGCCCCAGCCGCGCCACCGGCTACTACAAGGCCGACGACCTGCCCGCCACCTGCAACTACGACCACAGCGGCGGCATCGTGTCCACCCAGGTGGACACCGAGGGCGTCATCACCGACTAAACAGCCTGCCGGCAGGGAAAACGCGCGCTTCAGTCTATTGCACTTTCGGCAACAGAAGCGCCGCCCCTGCGGGAAAAACTGTCGAAACTGCCAAAATAGCATCCGTTCTCTTGCAATGCGGGAGGGCGGATGCTATTATATTTCCTATGAATACAGTTGTGCTTGAGAGGTGAACAAGTTGGAGCGCCGATTTTATCTTGTGGATGCGCAGGTGCTGCCGGAAGTATTTTTGAAAGTCGTCCGCGCCAAAGAGCTGCTGGCCAGCGGCCAGGCGCGGAACATCTCGGCCGCCACGCGGGCGGTGGGGCTGTCCCGCAGCGCCTACTATAAATATAAGGACTGCATTTTTGATTCGGAAAACGGGCGGGAGCTCATCACCGTCATGGCCACCCTGCGGGACCAGACCGGCGCGCTGCAAAGCCTGCTGGCCGGCATCAGCAGCGCCGGGGCCAGCATCGTCACCATCAACCAGGCCACGCCGGAAAACGGCACCGCCCAGGTGGCGGTGACCATCCGCACCGACACCATGCAGATGTCCCCCGACGAGCTGGCCGCCATGCTCTCCAGGCAGAGTACGGTGGTGGGGGTCCGGCTGAGCTACGATGCGTAAGGCACATTTCTGAAAGGATAGGAGCGAGGAGACTATGGCAAAGATCGCAATTTTGGGCTTTGGCACCGTGGGCAGCGGCGTGTATGAGGTCCTGAACCGGAACGCGGCGAGCGTTGCCCGCCGTGCCGGCGAACCGGTGGAAGTGAAGTATATCCTGGACGTGCGGGATTTCTCGGACCGGCCCGACGCCCATCTGTTCGTCAAGAACATCGACGTCATCCTCGCCGACCCCGAGGTCAAGGTGGTGGTGGAGACCATCGGCGGCACCCGCTTTGCCTACCCCTATGTGCGGCAGGCTTTGGAGAGCGGCCGCAGCGTCTGCACCTCCAACAAGGAGATGGTGGCCACCTACGGCGCCGAGCTGCTGGCCCTGGCCAAGAGCCACAACTGTGCGTTTCTGTTCGAGGCGTCGGTGGGGGGCGGCACCCCCATCATCACCCCGATGCACCAGTGCCTGGCGGCCAACGTCATCACCGAGGTGGAGGGCATCGTCAACGGCACCACCAACTTCATGCTGACCAAGATGGCCCGGGAGAACATGGGCTTTGACGAGGCTTTGAAGATCGCCCAGCAGCTGGGCTACGCCGAGACCAAGGACCCCGGCGACGATGTGGACGGCCGGGACGCCTGCCGCAAGATCGCCATTCTGGCGTCGCTGGTCTGCGGGCACCACATCTACCCCCAGAACATCCCCACCCGGGGCATCCGGGACATCACGGTGGCCGACGTCCAGGCCGCGGCCAAGCTGGGCTGCGTCATCAAGCTGATTGCCTGGATGAAGCTGCTGCCCGGCGGCGGGGTGGCCGCAGGGGTGGAGCCCTGCCTGGTGCCCCATGAAAACCAGCTGGCCGGCGTGGACGACGTGTTCAACGCCGTCAAGGTCAAGGGCGATATGTTGGGCGACGTGGTCTTTTACGGCAAGGGCGCGGGCAAGCTGCCCACCGCCAGCGCTGTGGTGGCCGATGTGGTGGACGCCCTCAAACACGGGGTGAAGATGCACGACAGCCTGTTCTGGCAGCCGGCCGAGCCCGCCGAAGGGATGCTCACCGACCCGGCCCCGGCGGCATACTATGTGCGTGTGGAGGGGGCTGCCCCCGCTGTGGTGGAAGCCATCTATGGCCCCGGCCAGCTGGTGGCCGAGCACTATGACGGCTGCGCTTATATGATCGGGCAGGCGGATGCCGCCGCCCTGGAAGCGGCAGCCCGCAAGATCGAGGCGGTGGGGGGCAGCGTCAAGCTGGTGCTGCGCCGCCTGCCTGCGGACGACTGAAGGAGGGCGCCATGAAGATCAAAGTTTCGGTCCCGGCCACCAGCGCCAACGTGGGCTCCGGCTTCGACGCGGTGGGCCTGGCAGTCACCCTGTACAACACCGCCACCTTTGAGGAGAGCGACAAGCTGGACATCTCGGCGGCGGACGGCACTCGCATCCCTCGGGGCGAGTCCAACCTGATCTACCGCTCGGCCAAGAGCCTGTTCGACCGGGTGGGCAAGCGCATCCCGCCTTTGAAGATCGTCCAGACCAACCCCATCCCCATGGCGCGGGGCCTGGGCTCCTCGTCGGCCTGCATCATCGCCGGCCTGCTGGGGGCCAACCGGATGCTGGGGGACGTGCTCAACACTCAGGAGCTGCTGACCCTGGCCACCGCCATCGAGGGCCACCCCGACAACGTGGCCCCGGCCCTGCTGGGCGGGCTGACCACCAGCGTCTTTGAGGGTGGGGAAGTGTATTCGGTCAAGCGGGAAGTGGACCCCAGCCTCTGCTTTGCGGCGGTGGTGCCCGACTACAAACTGCTGACCGAGGCGGCCCGCGCCGCCCTGCCGGGGCAGATCCCCCACAAGGACGCGGTCTACAACCTGTCCCGGGCGGCGCTGCTGCCGGCGGCCTTCTGCGACGGCCGGCATGACCTGCTGCCCATCGCCACCGAGGATAAGCTGCACCAGCCCTACCGCATCCCCCTGATGCCCGGCTCGAAGGAAGTGTTTGCCCTGGCAAAGGAGTGCGGAGCCCTGGCGGTCTATGTGTCGGGCGCGGGCAGCACCGTGATGGCGGTGGCCGAGCGCGACGGGGCAGAGGAATTTTATCAGAGGCTGGAACAGGGCCTGGTGGCCCTCGAAGGCCTGGACGGATGTGAAGCATTTACACTGCTGCGCCTGGACGCGGACAACGCCGGCGCGACGGTTGAATGACAGAGGAACAGGGACGTTTTGCACCTTCACCCTCTGGTTATAGAGGATAGCGAAAGAGGAGAGTGACAAGTATATGGCGTTGATCGTACAAAAGTTCGGCGGCTCATCGGTCCGGGACCGCGAGCGTATTTTCAACGTGGCGCGCATCGTAGCGCAGACCCACAACGCGGGCAACGACGTGGTGGTCGTGGTATCCGCCCAGGGCGACACCACCGACGACCTGATCGCAAAGGCGGCGGAGATCACCCACAACCCCTCCGCCCGGGAGATGGATATGCTGCTGGCCACCGGCGAGCAGATCAGCATTGCCCTGCTGGCCATGGCCCTGAACGAGATCGGCTGCCATGCCACCAGCCTGACCGGCTGGCAGGCGGGCTTCCACACCGACCGGGCTTACACCAAGGCCCGCATCAAGCGGATGGACGTGGAGCGCATCGCATCCGAGCTGGAGCGCAACCGCATCGTAGTGGTGGCGGGCTTCCAGGGCATCAACAAGCTGGACGACATCACCACCCTGGGCCGCGGCGGCTCGGACACCAGCGCGGTGGCCATCGCGGCCGCCCTGCACGCCGACCGGTGCCAGATCTACACCGATGTGGAAGGCGTCTACACCGCCGACCCCCGCAAGGTGCGCAATGCCCGCAAGCTGCCCGAGATCTCCTTTGACGAGATGCTCGAGCTGGCGAGCCTGGGCGCCCAGGTGCTGAACAACCGCAGCGTAGAGCTGGCCAAGAAATACAATGTGGAGCTGGAGGTGCTCTCCAGCCTGAACCCGGTGCCCGGCACTGTGGTCAAGGAGGTTGCAAAAGATATGGAAGGTATGCTGATCAAGGGTGTTGCAAAGGACACCGACGTGGCCGTCATTTCGATCCTGAACGTCCCCGACGAGCCGGGCATGAGCTTTAAGATCTTCGGGATGCTGGCCCAGAAGAAGGTCAACGTGGACATCATCCTGCAGTCCACCGGCCGCGACGGCAAGAAGGACGTGATCTTCACCTGCTCCCAGGGCGACGCGCCCATCGCGCTGCGCGCCCTGCGGGAGAGCGAGAAGTTCAGCCAGGTGACCTGCTCCAACGACTACGCCAAGGTGTCCATCGTGGGCGCCGGTATGCAGAGCCACAGCGGCGTGGCCGCCAGCATGTTCGAGGCGCTGGCCAACAACAACATCAACATCCATATGATCTCCACCAGCGAGATCAAGATCTCCTGCATCATCGACCGCGAGGAGGCCGACCGCGCCGTCAGCGCCATCCACGACAGCCTGTTCCACTGAGAACTGCCTGCAAAACTTTGATTGGACACGTCCAGCCCAAAGCGGCTGGGCGTGTTTTTTTGCCCTGCGGGGCCCGGAAGCGGCAAAATTGCATGAAATATGTCTTATCTGTGATAGAAAAGTTAATTTTAGCACTCTAGTATTGACAGTGCTAGAAATTGGTGCTATAGTATAGCCGTGCTCAGGAGGAAGGGGCACGGGGAGCAAAACCCCCGGGCCCCTCCACACCGCAGAGCATCTGTTGGCCCGTTCAGGGCCATGATTGGAGGTTTGACTTATGTTACTGCCTGCTGTTTTTCATGAGAATCTGTTCGATGATTGGTTTGACCCGTTCTTCGATGATATGGATCGCGAACTGAACCGCGAATCCCGCCAGGTTTTTGGTAAGCGCGGTGCGAACATGATGAAGACCGACGTCAAGGATACCGGCAGCGCCTACGAGGTCGCCGTCGATCTGCCCGGCTGCAAGAAAGAGGACGTCAAGATGGAGCTGGACAACGGCTATCTGACCATCCAGGCTGTCCGCAGCCACAATCAGGACCAGACCGACAAGAACGGCCGCTATGTGCGCCGGGAGAGCTTCTCCGGTACCTGTGCCCGCAGCTTCTACGTCGGCGAGGACGTCAAGAAAGAGGACGTCCACGCAAAGTTTGAGGATGGCGTGCTGAAGATCACGCTGCCTCATGCTGAGCAGAAGAAGGAGCTGCCCGCCGCCAACTCGAACTTGATCGAGATCGAGTAACGGCTGGTGCGCGCTGAAACAGCGCACTGAGATGCCCCCGGGGGACCGCAAGGCCCTCCGGGGGCATTTTGCGCTTTCTGCTGGCAGATACGCTTGAGAGATGCCAGAGTATCATGCCTGCATAGAAAAACGAACTGATACACAAAAGAAATTTTACGGCAAACTTGGAATTGTGAACTTTTGATTAACATTAGCACTCTATGATTGACAGTGCTAAAAATTGGTGCTATACTATAGCCGTGCTCAGGAGGAAGGGCACAGGGGGAACAAGGCCCCCGGGAAAGCGCCTTCCCCGCTGGGCGGGCAAAGTTGTTTTACCAGCCTTCGGGGCTGTTGATTGGAGGTTTGACTTATGTTACTGCCTGCTGTTTTCCATGAAAATCTGTTTGATGATTGGTTTGATCCGTTCTTCGAGAACATGGACCGCGAACTGAACCGCGAGGCCCGCAACACCATGGGCCACCGCGCCGCCAACATGATGAAGACCGACGTCAAGGAAGTTGAGGGCGGTTACGAGATGGATGTGGACCTGCCCGGCTGCAAGAAAGAGGATGTAAAGATGCAGCTGGAGGACGGCTATCTGACCATTCAGGCCGTCCGCAGCCACACCAACAACGAGTCGGGCCAGAACGGCCGGTACGTCCGCCGCGAGACCTTCTCGGGCACCTGCGCCCGCAGCTTCTATGTGGGCGACCAGATCAAGAAGGAGGACATCCACGCCAAGTTTGAGGACGGCGTGCTGAAGATCACCCTGCCCCGTGCCGAGGCCAAGAAGGAGCTGCCCAAGGCCAACCCCAACCTGATCGATATTGAGTGATCCCCGCGAGGGTGCACCAAAGAACAGAATAAGCCCCCGGAAGGCGTAAAACCCTTCCGGGGGCTTTTTGGTGTGTGGGAAAAACTTACAGCTTTTTGCCGGTCAGCAGCTCATAGGCTTCCAGGTATTTGTCGATGGTCTTGTCGATGACGTCCTGGGGCAGCAGGTAGTCGCTGTCGGGGTTGGCCTTCAACCAGTCGCGGACAAACTGCTTGTCGAACGAGGGCTGGCCGTGGCCCGGCTCGTAGCCCTCCAGGGGCCAGAAGCGGGAGGAATCAGGGGTCAGCATCTCGTCGCCCAGCACCACGTTGCCGGCCTCGTCCAGGCCGAACTCGAACTTGGTGTCGGCAATGATGATGCCGCGGCTCAGGGCGTAGTCGGCGCACTTCTTGTACAGGGCGATGGTGTAGTCGCGCAGCTTGCGGGCGTATTCCTCGCCCTTGCCGGGGAAGTGCTTTTCCAGCACCTCGATGCTCTGCTCATACGAGATGTTCTCGTCGTGGTCGCCCAGGTCGGCCTTGGTGCTGGGGGTGTAGATGGGCTCGGGGAGCTTGTCCGACTCGCGCAGGCCCTCGGGCAGGGTGATGCCGCAGACCTTGCCGGTCTTCTGGTAGCTGGCCCAGCCGCTGCCGGTGATGTAGCCGCGGACGATGCACTCGATGGGCAGCATGGTCAGCTTGCGGCAGAGCATGCTGTTGCCCTCGAACTGGGGCTGGCGGAAGAATTCGGGCATATCGGCGGTGTCCACCGAGATCATGTGGTTGGGCAGCAGGTCCTTCGTATAGTCGAACCAGAACTTGCTCATCTGGGTCAGGACGGCGCCCTTCTTGGTGATCTTGTTTTTGAGGATCACGTCGAACGCCGAGATGCGGTCGGTGGCCACCATGACCAGGGCGTCGCCCACGTCATAGATCTCGCGCACTTTGCCCTCTTTGAAAGGCTTATATTCAGTCATCGAAACACACTCCTTCTTTTTCGGAAAGCGGCTGCTGCCGCCGGATGCTCTTACCGCTTTATTGTACCACATCCGCGCCGGTTTGACTACCGCCAGAACGGGGGAGTTGCCCCCCGGCCGTGGAGGAATTCTGGTCAAAACCGCAAAAAAGCCGCCCTTTCGGGCGGCCGCTTTGTGAGATAAGTATGACTTTTACGCCGCGCGGAACCCCTTGCCGATGATCTCGCTGGAGTTGACGATGGTGATGAAAGCGTGGTTGTCGTTCAGCCGCAGGAAGTTGCGCAGCTGGGTGGCCTCCCGGCGGGTGAGCACCGTCATGACCACCGTCAGCTCCTTGCCGGTGTAGGCGCCCTGGGCCTCCTCGATGGTGGCCGAGCGGTGCAGCGTGTCCAGGATGAAGTCGGTGACGTCCTCGGGATTGGCCGTGACCACCGTGCACACCTTGCGCTGGTTGATGCTCTCGATGACGCCGTCCACCACGAACGACTTGCCGATCAGGCCCAAAAAGCTGTACAGGCCGCTGGAAACGCCAAAGATGAGGGCGGCGCCGCAGACGATCAAAACGTCGCTGGCCATCAGGGCGGAGCCGATGTTCAGCGAAGAATGCCTGGTCAGGATCATGGCAACAATATCAGTGCCGCCGGTGGACGCGCCGATGTTGAACACGATGGCGCTGCCGATGGCCGGCAGCAGCACCGCGAAGATCAGCTCCAGCAGGGTGTCGTCGGTGAAGGGGGCGGGCATGGGCCAGATGGCCTCGCAGATCGAGACGTAGAAGGACAGCGCGATGGAGGAGAACACCGTCCACCCCATGCAGCTGATGCCCAGAAAGAGGAAGCCCAGCACCACCAGCACCAGGTTGAGCACCCACATGAAAAAGCCCACGTTGAACTGGGGGAACATGGCTGCCAGCAGCACCGACAGGCCCGACGTGCCGCCGAAGGCGAAGTGGTTGGGCGTCTTGAACCAGACGATGCCCAGAGCCGTCAGGATCAGCCCCACGTTCAGCAGCAGGAAAAAGGTAAGGTTTGCGATCAGTTTTTCCTTTTTGAAAGCGTCTTTTACTAAGTCCAGCATAATTCCTATCCTCGTTGGTTGGCTGCCCCCGCGGGGGCGCGAAAATTTTCACCATGCAGAATATACGATACTTCCCGCTTTCTGTCAAGCATTTTGCACGAATAGCCGGCAGAAAAATTGCGGTTGATGAATAAAACGAAAAAACTGCGCCGCACCGCCTTGCAGGAATGAGAAAAATGTTGTATGATAAGACATTATAGGAAGGATGTAAGTTCCTGCATGAGGGAGAGAATCAGACTATGGCTGACAAAAACTTTTTGACCGAGATCATCGACGCCGACCTGGCCGCGGGCAAGGTCAGCGAGATCCATACCCGTTTCCCGCCGGAGCCCAACGGCTACCTGCACATCGGCAGCGCCAAGGCCATTTATATCAACTGGTCCATCGCCAAGGCTTACGGCGGCAAGTTCAACCTCCGCCTGGACGACACCAACCCCGCCCGGGAGGACGTGGAGTACGTCAACAGCATTTTGGAGGACCTGCACTGGCTGGGCGCCGACCCCAACGGCGGCGTCTTTTATGGCAGCGACTACTTCGAGCAGTGCTATGAATACGCCGAAAAGCTGATCCGCGAGGGCAAGGCCTATGTGGACGATCTGAGCCGGGAGGAGATGCGCGAGTACCGCGGCAGCGACGCCGGCAAGCCCAGCCGCCCCTCCCCCTGGCGGGACCGCACCCCCGAGGAAAACCTGGACCTGTTCCGCCGGATGCGCGCGGGCGAGTTCAAGGAGGGGGAAAAGACCCTGCGGGCCAAGATCGACCTGGCCAGCCCCAACATGAATATGCGGGACCCCGCCATCTACCGCATCAAGTATGAGCACCACCACCGACAGGGGGACAAGTGGTGCATCTATCCCATGTACGACTTTGCCCACCCCATCCAGGACGCCATCGAGGGCATCACCCACAGCATGTGCAGCCTGGAGTTTGAGAACCACCGCCCCCTGTACGAGTGGGTCATCACCAACATTTTCGGCACCGAGTTCCCCAAGCAGCGGGAGTTTGCGCGCCTGAACATGACCAACACTGTCATGAGCAAGCGCTACCTCCGCGAGCTGGTGGAGACCGGCATGGTGGACGGCTGGGACGATCCCCGGATGCCCACCCTCTGCGGCCTGCGCCGCCGCGGCTACACCCCTACCTCCATCTTCACCTTCGTGCGGGAGGCGGGCATCTCCAAGGCGGACAACATGATTGATATGCGCCAGCTGGAAGCCTGCGTCCGCAGCGAGCTGGACCTGACCGCCCAGCGCCGTGTGGCGGTGCTGCGCCCGGTCAAGCTGATCGTGGACAACTACCCCGCCGGCAAGACGGAGGACTTCTGCCTGGCCAACAACCCCAACCGGGAAGCCTGCGACTGCTCCACCCGCAGCTGTATGTTCAGCCGGGAGCTGTGGATCGAGGCGGACGACTTTGCCGAGGTGCCGCCTCCCAAGTTCAAGCGGCTGACCGTCGGGGGCGAAGTGCGCCTGATGGGCGCCTACATCGTCCGGTGCACCGGCGTGGACAAGAACCCTGACGGCAGCATCGCCGCCATCCACTGCACCGCCGACCTCGAGACCGGCTGCGGCAACCCCGCCGACGGCCGCAAGGTGAAGGGCACCATCCACTGGGTCAGCGCGGAACACTGCATCGAGGCCGAGGTCCGTCTGTACGACAAGCTGTTCACCCGGGAGAACATGAACAATCTCCCCGAGGGGACCAGCTACAAGGACTTCCTCAACCCCGAGAGCGTGACCGTCTGCACCGGCTGCAAGCTGGAAGCCTCCCTCGCGGATGCAAAGCCGGGCGACAAGTTCCAGTTCGTCCGCAACGGCTTCTTCACCCCCGACTCCAAGCACCCCGGCGTGTTCAACCGCATCGTTACTCTGCGGGACAGCTTTAAGCCCGCTCAGAAATAAAAAGATCCAACAATCAAAAGGAGGAACTCTGCCCCTATGCCCAAACGTATGCTGCGCAATGTTCTGCTGATGGCCGTGATCACGGTTTTGATGGCCATCGCCCTGGTCTTTTATATCCGCAACACCCAGACCCTGCCCGGCGGCGAGAACCCCGGCAGCGTCCTGCTCCACGACGGTGTCTACACCTCGGTGCAGCAGGGCTACATCAGCGAAGTGACCGTGACCGTCACCGTTTCCGGCGGGAAGGTCTCGGCGGTGGAGGCCGACGCATCGGGCGAGACCCCCTCGCTGGGCGGCGTGGCGGCCGCTGACCTGGCCGCCAGCCTGACCGAGGCGGGTTCCACCGCCAACGTGGACGTGGTGGCCGGCAGCACCTACACCAGCCAGGCGGTCCTGGATGGCATGGACGACTGCCTGGCGCAGGCGGCCGAGGGCTGAAAAAGATGACATGGCGTCCCTGTAGCGGGCCGGTCCACGCTGCGGGGGCGCTTTGTTTTGGGAGAGACTATGTGCAACATCTTTGATTACACCCTTTTGCCCGGCGGCGGGGCGGCCCTGGTCCGGGCCTACGGGGACAGCCCTGTCCTGGCTTTGCCCGAGGCGCTGCCCGGCCCCGGCGGCTGTACTTTGCCGCTGGTCCAGCTGGGGGGCTACTGCTTTGCCGAGACGGTGCGGGACCAGCCCCGGGGCGAGGTGCTCCGCTGCGTGCGGGGCGGGGACGGCGCGCTGCGGCCCGTCCCGCCCGAAAGCGTCCCGGCGGAGGAGCTGCACCCGGCGGCGGGGCGCTTCCTGGAGGAAGTCGCGCTGCCGGCCGCCCTGCGGGAGATCGGCAACTGCGCCTTTTACAACTGCCGCGCCCTGCGCCGGCTCACGGCGGGGAGCGGGCCGCTGGCCGTGGGCAGCGATGTCTTTCTCAACTGTTTTGACCTGGCGGAGGTGGCGCTGTACGCCCGGCCCGACGCGGCCACCGGCCTGCCGGCCATCGTCAACAACATCTCCGGCAATCTGCGGGCAGTCTTTCAGCCGGCGGGGCCGGAAGGGGAGGTCTGCGCCGCCTTCCGCTACCCGGAATACTGGGAGGACATCGAGGAGACCCCCGCCCACATCCTGCTGCACACCTTTTCGGGGCAGGGCTACCACTACCGCCAGTGCTTCCGGGACGGGCTGCTGCTGACGGGCGAATACGACGCCGTATTTGCCCAGGGCCACGGCGGGGACGACCCTGTTTACATGGCCCTGCTCTGCTTCGACCGGCTGCGCTATCCCTGGCAGCTGGAAGCAAAGGCCGCGGAGCTGTACCGGGCTTTCCTCGCCCAGCAGGGCGGGGCGGTGGCGGCGGCCCTGATCCAGGTCCAGGACCGGGACGGGCTGCAGGCCCTGCTGGACCTCAAAGCGCTGGACGGCCCGGCGCTGGCGGCAGCCTCGCGGGCGGCCCAGCGGGCGGGCGACGCCCAGGCCGCGGCCCTTGTGGCCGACGCCGAATACCAGGCCCGCGCCGCGGCCCCCAAACGCCGCCGGCGGTACGACTTTGATTTTTGATGTTCAAGATCCACCCTAACGGGAAAGGAGGCGGTCCCCATGGCGCGCAAAGCGCCCGTTGACTTCAACGCGCCCTTTCAGTCGGCGCGTCCCGAGACCCATGAGGAGTGGCAGGCCCGGATGGGCGGCGAGGTGCTGGCCGTCCTGCGCAGCGGGCTTTATCTGGAGTTCCGCTTTCTGGACCAGGTGCTGGGCGCGCTGCACCCCGTCCCCGACGAGCGGTGCGGGGTGCTGGCCACCGACGGCGTCAGCCTCTATTACCAGCCCAGCGCCCTGCTGCGGCTCTACCGGCAGAACCCCAAGTACCTGAACCGGTTATATCTGCACACGATATTCCACTGTGTATTCCGCCACCTCTGGATGCAGGGCAGCCGGGACCCGGTGCTGTGGCACATCGCCTGCGACATCGCGGTGGAAAACGTCATCGACGGGCTGGGGCGCAAGAGCGTCGCCCGGCCCCTGACCTATGTCCGCCGCCGCGCCTACGAGGCCCTGACGGCCGGCGGCCATGTGGCGGCGGCGGCCCCGGCTTACCGCTGGCTGCTGACCCAGACCCCCGGCGTGCAGAAGCAGCTGGCCCGGGAGTTTTACGCCGACGACCACCGCCTGTGGCCCCGGCCCGGCCAGCCCGATCCGCCCCAGCAGCCCACCCCCCAGGCCCAGGCGGCCTGGCAGAAGATCGGCCGCCGGATGGAGACGGAGCTGGAACTGCACGCCAAAGAGGCCGGCGCCGAGGGCGGGAACCTGGCCGAGGCGGTCAAGGCCGCCAACCGCAGCCGCAGCAGCTACCGGGATTTTCTGCGCCGGTTCTGCGTCCTGCGGGAGGAGCCCCGCCTCGACCCCGACACCTTTGATTTGAATTTTTACACCTACGGCCTGTCGGTCTACGGCAATATGCCCCTGATCGAGCCGGTGGAAACACGGGAGAGCAAAAAGATCGAGGAGATCGCGCTGGTCATCGACACCAGCTATTCTACCTCGGGGGCGCTGGTGCGCAGCTTTTTGTCCGAGACATACGCCCTGCTCAAGCAGCGGGAGAGCTTTTTCCGCCGGATGAACCTGCACATCATCCAGGCCGACAACCAGATCCAGCGGGACCACCTTGTCACCACCGAGGACGAACTGATCGACCTGATGGACCACTTCGAGCTGGCGGGGGGCGGCGGCACCGATTTCCGCCCCGCCTTCGACTACGTCACCCGGCTGTGTGAGGAAAAGAAGTTCCAGAACCTGCGGGGGCTGCTCTACTTCACCGACGGGATGGGGACCTACCCGGCCCGGCGGCCGCCCTACGACGCGGCGTTCCTCTTTTTGGGGGACAAGTTCGACGACGCCGGGGTGCCCCCCTGGGCCATGAAGGTGGTGCTGGACGAGGACGAGTTCACCCCGCCCCCGCAGGCCCCGGCGGACCTGTCCGCCGCCTGGGATGAGGACGAGGATCTGTATCGGGATCTGAACAACTCGTAAGGAGTTTTGCTATGAATATCAAACGCGCAAAAGAAGAGATCGAGCGGACGGTGAAAGCCTATCTGGCCAAGGACGCCCTGGGGGAATACGCCATCCCGGCGGTGCGCCAGCGCCCGATTCTGCTGATGGGCCCGCCGGGCATCGGCAAGACCCAGATCCTGGAGCAGGCCGCCCGGGAGTGCGGGGTGGCGCTGGTGGCCTACACCATCACCCACCACACCCGCCAGAGCGCCGTGGG